>Ga0222429_100145_pt1 | contig 109668 bp, 100 predicted proteins | sample 1B50Ametagenome_FD_182475 | JGI IMG/M metagenome (GOLD analysis project Ga0222429, IMG submission 182475) | Enriched microbial communities from leaf-cutter ant dump, University of Wisconsin, Madison, United States - 1B50A (version 2) | ecosystem: Environmental > Terrestrial > Nest > Insects...
CCCGGTCCTCAAGGCTTTTCGCGACAGGCTCGTTACCGCCGGCAAGCCGAAGATCCTCGCCATCGTCGCCACAATGCGAAAGCTCCTCACCATCCTCAACGCAATCATCCGGGACGGCAGACCATGGCAAAGCGCTTGACACCCAAGACAGTCGCTCTCCCCGCAAGCGGGGCGAAGGGGATGCCGAGCCGGTTTCCTCAAGAATACCCTTTCGCGGGGCGCGTCCCCTCTCCCCGCTTGCGGGGAGAGGGCTAGGGTGAGGGGCAGGCGCCGTTTGCCGAGGACGCAGACGGTACCGGACTGCTACTTCTTCAAAGCCAAGCCGAAGGCGATGAGGGACCAGCCCTGCATGGCGAGGTCGAAGGCGAGGAAGAGGCCGAGCAGCCACAGGCTGTTGACCGGCCAGCCGAGGATGAAGACGAGGCCGGCGAGCGCCGTGACGATGCCGGCCGCCATCAGCCATCCCCAGCCGCTTTCCGGCCGCACGCGCCAGGCGGCGAAGATGCGGAAGACGCCGGCGACCAGCAGCGCGCAGGCCATCAGCAGCGTCAACACCGCCGACGTTAGCACCGGATTGACGAAGGCGAGCACGCCGGCGGCAAGATAGAGCAGCGCGCTGAGCGCCCAGGAAATCGTCTCCCGCCAGGCCTTGACCTGGAAGGCATGGGCGAGATGGACGGCGCCGCCGACGATCATCAGCATGCCGACATAATAGACCGAGGCGACCGTCGCCAGGAACAGGTTGGCCGCGGCGATACCGCCGAAGAGGAGCAGGACGACGCCGAGGGCGACGAACCAGCCCCATTTGGCGCGGACTTCCGAGAGGGGGTTCATTCCAGGGGAGAGGACCATGATTCACCTCGAAAAGACGAACGGAAACAAGGTCAGGCTAGCACGAAACGCATGCGGCTAGCGACTGTCCGTTTTGTCGCTTCCCGACGTCGAAGATTTTTATTGATTGATCGCTCAATTAAAAATACGCTTATCCAAAATCGGGGGAGCGGCATGCCGAAAGTCGGAATGGAGCCGGTGCGCCGCAAGGCGCTGGTGGATGCGACGCTGCGAGCGGTCGGCGACCACGGCTCGCTGACCGTGACCATGTCGGAGATCGCCCGCCATGCCGGCGTCTCTCCTGCCCTCGCGCACCACTATTTCGGCTCCAAGGAACAACTCGTCATCGAGACGATCCGCAGCCTGCTGCGCACGCTGCGCGAAGACGCGGTGGCGGCGCTGAGGGCGGCCGCGACGCCGCGCGAAAAACTGTCGGCGGTCATCCGCGTCAATTTCCAGGCGCACCAGTTCGCGCCGGAGACGGTGGCCGCATGGCTTGCCTTCTATTCGGAAGCGCAGCGCTCGGAGGCGGTGCGGCGGCTTCTCGTCGTCTATGCGCGGCGGCTCAATTCCAACCTGCTGTCGAACCTCAAGGACCTCTGCCCGGCGGAGACGGCCAGCGCCATCGCGGACGGCGCGGCGGCGATGATCGACGGGCTCTACCTGCGGCAGGGCCTGCGCTCGGCGCCCGTCAGCATCGAATCCTCCATCGCGCTGACGGAGAGCTATGTGGATGCGCAGCTTCGGGCCTGCGGGGTGGAGGCGGAATGATGTTTTCCTGCAACGACACCCCCCTCTGCCCTGCCGGGTATCTCCCCCACAAGGGGGGAGATTGGCTAGAGGCAAAGCAGTGCCACGATTCGATCTCCCCCCTTGTGGGGGAGATGGCCGGCAGGCCAGAGGGGGGTAGCGCCCCGCACACCGACACCGCCATTCCAAGGATTTTCCCGTGACCGCCGAAAAGCCGAACATCCTGATCATCATGGTCGACCAGCTCAACGGGACATTCTTCCCGGACGGGCCGGCGGACTTCCTGCATGCGCCGCACATGAAGGCGCTGGCGGCGCGCTCGGCGCGGTTCCGCAACAACTATACCTCCTCGCCGCTCTGCGCCCCCGCCCGCGCCTCCTTCATGGCCGGGCAATTGCCAAGCCGCACGCAGGTCTATGACAATGCGGCCGAATACGTCTCCTCCATCCCCACCTTCGCGCATCACCTGCGCCGCGCCGGCTACTACACGGCGCTGTCGGGCAAGATGCATTTCGTCGGGCCGGACCAGCTGCACGGCTTCGAGGAGCGGCTGACGACGGACATCTACCCCGCCGATTTCGGCTGGACGCCGGATTATCGCAAGCCCGGCGAGCGGATCGACTGGTGGTACCACAACATGGGCTCGGTGACGGGCGCGGGCGTTGCGGAAATCACCAACCAGATGGAATATGACGACGAGGTCGCCTTCCTCGCCAACCAGAAGCTCTACCAGCTTTCCCGCGAGAACGACGATCAGGAGCGCCGCCCCTGGTGCGTCACCGTCTCCTTCACCCATCCGCACGACCCCTATGTGGCGCGGAAAAAGTTCTGGGACCTCTACGAGGACTGCGAACACCTGATGCCCGAGGTCGGCATGCTGGAGGCGCAGGATCCGCACTCCGCCCGGATCCTCCATTCCTGCGACTATGCCGCCTTCGCCATCACCGAGGAGAACGTGCGCCGCTCGCGCCGGGCCTATTTCGCCAATATCTCCTATCTCGACGAGAAGGTGGGCGAGCTTGTCGACACGCTGACGCGCACGCGCATGCTGGACGACACGCTGATCTTCTTCTGCTCGGACCATGGCGACATGCTCGGCGAGCGGGGCCTGTGGTTCAAGATGAACTTCTTCGAGGGCTCGGCCCGCGTGCCGCTGATGATCGCCGGCCCCGGCGTCACCCCCGGCCTGCATCTTGCGCCGACCTCCAACCTCGACGTGACGCCGACGCTCTGCGACCTCGCCGGCATCTCCATGGGCGAGGTGATGCCCTGGACGGACGGGGAAAGCCTCGTGCCCGTCATCGACGGGCAGGAGCGCACGACGCCCGTGCTGATGGAATATGCGGCGGAAGCCTCCTATGCGCCGCTCGTCGGCATCCGCGAGGGCAAGTGGAAATATATCCATTGCGAGCTCGACCCGGAGCAGCTCTACGACCTCGAGGCCGATCCGCTGGAGCTCACCAACCTTGCCACGTCCGACAATCCGGTCGTCAAGGCGACGCTCGACGCCTTCCGGCAGATGCGCGAGGCGCGCTGGGACATGGCGGCCTTCGACGCGGCCGTGCGCGAAAGCCAGGCGCGGCGCTGGGTGGTCTACGAGGCGCTGAGGAACGGGGCCTATTATCCCTGGGACCACCAGCCGCTGCAGAAGGCTTCCGAACGCTACATGCGCAACCACATGAACCTCGACAATCTCGAGGAATCCAAACGCTATCCGCGGGGAGAATGAGATGAGAGCCCAACCGAAAGCCTCGCACTTCATCGACGGCGAATACGTCGAGGATACCGCCGGCACGCCGTTCGACAGCGTCTATCCCGCCACCGGCGAGGTGATCGCGCGCCTGCATGCCGCAACGCCCGCCATCGTGGAAAAGGCCGTCGCCTCCGCAAGGCGCGCGCAGAAGGAATGGGCGGCGATGAGCCCCACCGCGCGGGGCCGCATCCTCAAGCGCGCCGCCGAGATCATGCGCGAGCGGAACCGGGAGCTTTCCGAGCTGGAAACGCTCGACACGGGAAAGCCGATCCAGGAAACCATCGTCGCCGACCCCACCTCCGGGGCGGACGCCTTCGAGTTCTTCGGCGGCATCGCGGCGGCGGGGCTGAACGGCGACTATATCCCGCTCGGGCAGGATTTCGCCTTTACCAAGCGCGTGCCGCTCGGCGTGTGCGTCGGCATCGGCGCCTGGAACTATCCCCAGCAGATCGCCTGCTGGAAGGGCGCGCCTGCCCTCGTCTGCGGCAATGCCATGGTCTTCAAGCCCTCGGAGAACACGCCGCTCGGTGCGCTGAAGATCGCGGAGATCCTCGTCGAGGCCGGCCTGCCCAAGGGCCTCTACAACGTCATCCAGGGCGACCGGACGACGGGGCCTCTGCTCGTCAACCATCCCGACGTCGCCAAGGTCTCGCTGACCGGCTCCGTGCCGACGGGCAAGAAGGTGGCCGGGGCTGCCGCCTCCGACCTCAAGCATGTGACGATGGAACTCGGCGGCAAGTCGCCGCTCATCGTCTTCGACGACGCCGACCTCGAAAGCGCCATCGGCGGAGCGATGCTCGGCAACTTCTATTCGACGGGGCAGGTCTGCTCGAACGGCACGCGCGTCTTTGTGCAGAAGGGCATCAAGGAGAGGTTCCTGTCACGCCTCAAGGAGCGCACGGAGAAGATCCTGATCGGGGACCCGATGGACGAGGCGACGCAGCTCGGGCCGATGGTCTCCAAGGCCCAGCGCGACAAGGTCCTCGACTATATCGAGAAGGGCAAGGCGGAAGGCGCGAGGCTGCTCACGGGCGGCGGCATTCCGAACGCCGTCTCGGGCGAAGGCTACTATATCCAGCCGACCGTCTTTTCCGACGTCACGGACGGCATGACCATCGCACGCGAAGAAATCTTCGGGCCGGTGATGTGCGTGCTCGACTTCGAGGGCGAGGACGAGGTGATCGAACGCGGCAACGCCACGGAATTCGGCCTGTCCGGCGGCGTCTTCACGTCCGACCTCACCCGCGCGCACCGCGTCGTCGACCGGCTGGAGGCCGGCACGCTCTGGATCAACACCTACAACCTCGCCCCCGTGGAAATCCCCTTCGGCGGCTCCAAGCAATCCGGCTTCGGGCGCGAGAACTCGCTCGCCGCGCTGGAGCATTATTCAGAGCTGAAGACGGTCTATGTATCCATGGGCAAGGTCGAGGCGCCGTATTGAGATGATCGGAGCTGCCCCTCATCCCGCTGCCGCGACCTTCTCCCCGCAAGCGGGGAGAAGGAGGCAGGAGGCGTCGTTTTCGGCCCATGAGGACGGTTCAGGTTGGAATGAATGCTTGCCACGCCCCCTTTTCCCCGCAGCCAAGGAGAAGGGGCCGGCAGGCGGATGAGGGGCAAACCCCACCCAGGGAAAGAAACGGTCATGCAGAACGCAGACTACATCATCGTCGGCTCCGGCTCGGCCGGCTCGGCCATCGCCTACCGGCTTTCGGAAGACGGCAAGCATACCGTCATGGTGCTGGAATACGGCGGGTCGGATATCGGGCCGTTCATCCAGATGCCGGCGGCGCTCGCCTGGCCGATGAGCATGAAGCGCTACAACTGGGGCTATCTCTCCGAGCCCGAGCCGCACCTCAACAACCGCCGCATCACCGCGCCGCGCGGCAAGGTGATCGGCGGATCGTCCTCCATCAACGGCCTCGTCTACGTGCGCGGCCATGCGGAGGACTTCAACCGCTGGGAAGAGCTCGGCGCGCAGGGCTGGGCCTATGCGGACGTGCTGCCCTACTACAAGCGCATGGAGACCTCGCATGGCGGGGAAGCCGGCTGGCGCGGCACGGACGGGCCATTGCACGTCCAGCGCGGCCCCGTGACGAACCCGCTCTTCCACGCCTTCATCCAGGCGGGCAGCCAGGCCGGCTTCGAGCTGACGGACGACTATAATGGCTCCAAGCAGGAAGGCTTCGGCCTGATGGAGCAGACGATCCACGACGGCCGGCGCTGGTCGGCGGCGAACGCATACCTCCGCCCCGCCATGAAGCGGCCGAACGTTTCCCTCGTCCGCTGCTTCGCGCGAAAAATCGTCATCGAGAACGGCCGGGCGGTCGGCGTCGAGATCGAGCGGAACGGCGTCGTCGAAGTGGTGCGGGCGAACCGCGAGGTCATCGTCTCGGCCTCCTCCTTCAACTCGCCGAAGCTGCTGATGCTCTCCGGCATCGGCCCGGCGCAGCATTTGCGAGACATGGGCATCGAGGTGAAGGCGGATCGGCCGGGCGTCGGCGCAAACCTTCAGGACCATATGGAATTCTACTTCCAGCAGGTCTCCACCAAGCCGGTCTCGCTCTATTCCTGGCTGCCGTGGTTCTGGCAGGGGGTCGCGGGCGCGCAATGGCTGCTCTCCAAGGGCGGGCTCGGCGCCTCCAACCAGTTCGAGGCCTGCGCCTTCCTGCGCTCCGCGCCCGGGCTGAAGCAGCCGGACATCCAGTACCATTTCCTGCCCGTCGCCATCTCCTACGACGGCAAGGCGGCGGCCAAGAGCCACGGTTTCCAGGTGCATGTCGGCTACAACCTGTCGAAGTCGCGCGGCAACGTGACCCTGCGTTCGGCCGATCCGATGGCCGATCCGGTGATCCGCTTCAACTATATGAGCCACGAGGAGGACTGGGCGAAGTTCCGCCATTGCGTGCGCCTCACCCGCGAGATTTTTAGCCAGAAGGCGTTCGACGAGTTCCGCGGCCCGGAAATCCAGCCCGGCGAAAAGGTGCAGAGCGACGAGGAGATCGACGCCTTCCTGCGCGAGCACCTGGAAAGCGCCTACCATCCCTGCGGCACCTGCCGCATGGGCGCGGCGAGCGACCCGATGGCCGTGGTCGATCCCGAAACCCGCGTCATCGGCGTCGATGGCTTGCGCGTTGCGGATTCGTCGATCTTCCCGCACGTCACCTACGGCAACCTCAACGCCCCGTCGATCATGACCGGCGAGAAGGCAGCGGACCACATCCTCGGCAAGCAGCCTCTCCCCCGCTCCAACCAGGAGCCGTGGGTCAACCCGAGGGCGATGGTGAGCGACCGGTAGGCGACAAGGCTTCTCCAGGCCCCTCATCCGGCCTGCCGGCCACCTTCTCCTTGGCTGCGGGGCGAAGGGGATATGCCGAGCCGGCTTCCCCAAACAATGTCGGTCCGTAAGGCACGTCCCCTCTCCCCGCTTGCGGGGAGAGGGTTAGGGTGAGGGGCAAGGCTGTGGGCCGCTGGTCTCACCTCACCGAAAACACCCCTATTTTCTACTATTTTTATAGAGTAATTTCAAAGCCTTCTTCCGCGGCAGGATTTCTGCCGGGGGGCCGAGATGGAGAGATATTTGCTCTCCCGCCCGAGGCTTTGGAAATCCGTTTTGCTGTCTTGGCGATGCGTGGGCTGCGATAATCCGGCCACTTCTCGCAAAGGCTTGGAAACGGAATGACTGTTCTTACCGGAAACGGGACCGCCGAGGCCCTGAACGACAAACTTGCCGGCCTCGACCTTGCCGGGCGCCTCGCGCTCGTGGCCGGGCTCGGCGGGCGCGCCGTCTTCACCACCAGCCTCGGCATCGAGGACCAGGTCATCACCGCCGCCATCGGCACCGAGCGCCTTCCCGTCGACGTCGTGACGCTGGAGACCGGCCGGCTCTTCAAGGAGACCGTCGACCTCATCGACGAGACGGAAGGCCAGTACGGCATCGCCATTGCCCGCTACGCACCCGTTCAGGACGATATCGACGCCTATGCGGCACAATACGGCCTCAACGGCTTCTACGAGAGCGTCGAGGCGCGGCACGCCTGTTGCGGCGTGCGCAAGCTGAAGCCGCTTGCGCGCGCGCTCGACGGCGCTTCCTTCTGGATCACCGGCCTTCGCCGCGGCCAGTCCGGCAACCGCGCCGAGACGCCCTTTGCCGAATACGACGCCGAGCGGAACCTCATCAAGGTCAATCCCCTCGCCGACTGGGACATCGACCGCATCAAGGCTTACGTCGCCGACAACGCCGTCCCGGTGAACCCGATGCATGCGCGCGGCTACCCTTCCATCGGCTGCGAGCCCTGTACCCGCGCCATCAAGCCGGGCGAACCCGAGCGCGCCGGCCGCTGGTGGTGGGAGAACGACGAGAAGCGCGAATGCGGCCTGCACGTTCCCGAGGCCGCCGCCTCCCCCATCCCGGCCCCGAGCGCCGCCTGACCGACACCCCGCCCCTCCCAAGGCGCCCCATCCGGAGTAGAAGTTCCATGTCCGATATCCGCACCGAGGCGGAAGCGAAGCACAGCGCGACGCAGAAAGCCCCGCTCGATCCGCACCTGAAGGCGCTGGAAAACGAGGCGATCCACATCTTCCGCGAGGTCGCGGCCGAATTCGAGCGGCCCGTCATGCTCTATTCGGTCGGCAAGGATTCCTCGGTCCTGCTGCACCTTGCGCGCAAGGCCTTCTATCCCGGCCGCGTCCCCTTCCCGCTGCTGCACGTCAACACGGGCTGGAAGTTCGCCGAGATGATCACCTTCCGCGATGCCATCGTGAAGGAATACGATCTCGACCTCATCGAGCACATCAACCCGCGCGGGGCAGTGGAGAATGTCACGCCCTTCACGCACGGATCCTCCCGCTACACCGACATCATGAAGACCGAGGCGTTGCGCCAGGCGCTCGACGCCGGCAAGTACGACGCGGCCTTCGGCGGCGCGCGGCGCGACGAGGAGGCATCCCGCGCCAAGGAGCGCATCTACTCCTTCCGCACGCCGGACCACCGCTGGGACCCGCGCAACCAGCGCCCGGAACTGTGGAACCTCTACAACGGCATGATCCGCCAGGGCGAGAGCGTGCGCGCCTTCCCCCTCTCCAACTGGACCGAGGTGGACATCTGGCGCTACATCCAGGCCGAAGACATCCCCATCGTGCCGCTCTATTTCGCGAAGAAGCGCCCCTATGTGGAGCGCGACGGCATGATGGTCATGGCCGAGGACCCGCGCCTCGAATTGCTGCCCGGCGAGGTGAAGCAGGAAGGCGTCATCCGTTTCCGCACGCTCGGCTGCTTCCCGCTGACCGGCGCCATCCGCTCCAATGCGACGACGCTCGACGACATCATCGCCGAGCTGGAGACGGCCACCGTCTCCGAACGCCAGGGCCGCGCGATCGACCGCGACCAGTCCGGCTCCATGGAAAAGAAGAAACGCGAAGGGTATTTCTGAGATGACCGTTTCCGCAACCGCGACCGCCCTGCCGGTCGAGCAGGCCGCCGTCGAACAGGCGCGCGCGATCCGCGATTCCCGCCCCCTTCGCCTCATCACCTGCGGCTCGGTGGACGACGGCAAGTCGACGCTGATCGGCCGCCTGCTGTGGGACACCAAGGCCGTCAAGGAAGACCAGGCCGCAACGCTCCACCGCGACAGCGGCAAGCAGAACGACCTCGGCCTGCCCGATTTCGCCCTCTTGCTCGACGGTCTCCAGGCCGAGCGCGAACAGGGCATCACCATCGACGTCGCCTACCGCTATTTCTCGACGGACCGGCGCTCCTTCATCGTCGCCGACACGCCCGGCCACGAGCAGTACACCCGCAACATGGCGACCGGCGCCTCCACGGCGGACCTTGCCGTGCTCCTCGTCGACGCGCGCGCCGGCATTCTCGAGCAGACCCGCCGCCACGCCACCATCGCCACGCTGATGGGCATCCGCCAGTTCGTGCTCGCCGTCAACAAGATCGACCTGACGGGCTACGACCGCGCCCGCTTCGACCAGATCGCCCATGAGTTCCGCGAATTCGCGCTCACGCTCGGCGTCAAGCAGATCACCGCCATCCCGATGTCGGCGCTGAAGGGCGAGAACGTCGTCTATGACGGCGCCAAGGCCATGCCCTGGTACGACGGCCCGACGCTGGTGGAAACGCTGGAGAAGGCGACGACCCGCGCCGGCCAGACGGTCGGCTTCCGCCTGCCGGTGCAGCGCGTCTCGCGCCCGGGCGAGAGTTTCCGCGGCTATCAGGGCACGGTCGCCGGCGGCTCGGTGAAGCCGGGCGATTCGGTCGTCGTGCTGCCTTCGGGCATGGTGGCGAACGTCACCAAGATCGTCACCTTCGACCTCGTGCGCAACGCGGCCGTTTCGGGCGACGCCATCACGCTGGTGCTCGACCGGCAGGTGGACGTCTCGCGCGGCGACATGATCGTCGCCATCGACAGCCAGCCGATGACCGGCCGCGGCTTCGACGCCCAGCTCGTCGCCCTCCAGGCGGACGGCATCGAGCCGGGCAAGCGCTACTGGCTGAAGAGCGGTTCGCGCCGCCAGCGCGTGCTGGTCGAACCCGTCAGCCAGCTCGATCTTGCGACCTCCAAGTGGAATGCGGCCGAGCGGCTCGGCATGAACGCCATCGGCAAGGTGCACCTCACCTTCGACGAGCAGGCGATCTTCGATCCCTACGAGCAGAACCGCACGACCGGCGCCTTCATCCTCATCGATCCCGACACCAACAACACGGTGGCGGGCGGCATGATCACCGGACGGCGCTCTGAGATCGGCGGCATCCACAAGGACGACCGCCGCGTGCTGCTGTCGCTGCCGGCCGACCTTGCGGACAAGATCATGGCGAGCGAGGCCTTCGCCAGCCGCCGCCAGGACGTCGACGTGCGCCACACCAGCGCCGGCCGCGCCGGCGAGCTGCTGGCCGATCTCGACGAATAGCCGGCACGCATCCGGACACGAAAAAGGGGCCGCAAGGCCCCTTTTGCATTTGCCGTTCCTGACGGTCTCAGAAGAAGAAGTACCAGATCAGGATCACCAGAAAGAGCGGCACGCCCATCAACCAGAGAATCAAAGCCCGAGCCATGTCAATTTCCTTTCCTATTGGTCGGGCAAGGAATGCGCGAGCGGGCAAATGGTTCCGCCGGACGCGCGAAACGGCGGGCGGCGGCAAGGCCCGCCCCTCCGTTTCGCCCCGCCAAAAGGCCGCCGCCCGCACCGTTCCGGCCCCTCCGGAAAAAATTCCACGGCGTCTCCGCGCTTTCCCCAACATTGCGAATTTTTTTGATATTTTGCGCTTGTCGAAACCGAAAGCCTGTTCTATACGAACCCCCGCTGGTCACGGAGTGTAGCGCAGTCTGGTAGCGCACCACGTTCGGGACGTGGGGGTCGAGTGTTCGAATCACTCCACTCCGACCAGCGGAAATCCTTTTAAAACAAGGATTTACAGCCATCCCGAGGGCTGACAGAAATCTTCCGACGCAAAAACTGACAGAAATCCCTCGTCGGCCCGCAGTGGCCAACTCGAAAAGCCCTCCAAACAGGTGCTGGCGGTGCTCCAGGATTTGAGGCTTTCAGGGATTTCTCTCCCGAAGCGCGTCCACGATCACCGAGAAGGCCGGCAGGTTCTGGCGGCGGCTCGGATAGTAGAGGTAATAGCCGGCGAACTTCGGCGTCCAGTCGTCGAGGACGAGCCGGAGGCGTCCTTCCGCGACATGGCGCTCGACAAGGCTCTCCGGCACGAAGGCGATGCCGTAGCCGAGAAGGGCCGCCTCGACCATCTCGCGGTCCGTGTTGAAGGTGAGCTGGCCTTCCACCCTGACACGAACCTCCTCGCCGTCCTTCTCGAATTCCCAGGCATAGAGCCCGCCCACCCGGTCAAGCCGCCGGTTGATGCAATTGTGCTGCATGAGCTCCTGTGGGGTTTCCGGCACGGAGCGGCGCGCGAAATAATCCGGCGATCCCACGCAGACCAGCCGCCAGTCCGGCCCGATCCGCACCGCCACCATGTCCTTCTCCAGGCTTTCCCCGAGACGCACGCCCGCGTCGAAACCGTCCTCGACGATGTTGCGGAAGACGTTATCGACGCTGAGTTCCAGCCGGATGTCGGGATAGTCGCCGATGATGGGGGCGAGCCTGGGCCAGACGACGCTCTCCATCGCGTGGCTCGACAGGGTGATCCTGACCGTGCCAGCCGGCTTGTCGCGATAGGCCATCAGCGCCTCGATATCGGCCTCGATCTCGGAAATGCGCGGCGCGAGCGACTGGCGCAGGCGCTCCCCGGCCTCCGTGGTCGCCACGCTGCGCGTCGTGCGCGTCAGCAGCCTCAGCCCCATCCGCGCTTCGAGTTCCTTCACGCCGTAGCTCAGCGTCGACTGTGCGACGCCGAGCTTGGCCGCCGCCTTGGTAAAACTCTTCTCCTCGGCAACGGCCAGGAAGAGCAGAAGCTCGTTGAAATTCTCGCGGGCCATGGCAGGTACTCCGGCTGATCGATGCAGCATTGATAGCCGATTTCGATAAGTCCATGCAAATTGCGACGGCTAATCCGCGCTATGGAACGATGCTATCTCTCCTGCGGAAAAACGGACGGGCATTCCGCCCGCACAGGAGACGACCATGCTCGGCACAGTCCTTCGCGCCCCCGGCGACATCCGCTGCGAGGAAGTCGCGGAACCGAAAATCCTCAAGCCGACCGACGCGATCATCAAGCTCTCGGCGTCCTGCGTCTGCGGCTCGGACCTCTGGCCCTATCGCGGCCTCCAGCCCGTCAGCGAGCCCCAGCACATGGGGCACGAATATTGCGGCGTGGTGGTCGAGGTCGGCAGCGCGGTGAAGACCGTCCGCCCCGGCCAGTTCGTCGTCGGCTCGTTCTGCCTGTCCGACAACACCTGTCCGCATTGCCGCTATGGCTTCCAGAGTTCCTGCGAGCACCGCGAATTCATGACCGGCGCGCAAGCCCCCTATGCCCGCATCGCGCTCGCCGACGGCACGCTCGTCGCCACCGACACCATGCCCTCCGACGACCTGATCCCCAGCCTGCTCGCCGCCTCCGACGTGCTTGGCACGGGCTGGTATGCGGCCGACGCGGCACGCGTGACGCCGGGCTGCACGGCGGTCGTGGTCGGCGACGGCGCGGTCGGCCTGATGGGCGTCCTCGCCGCCAAGCAGCTCGGCGCCGGCCGTATCATCGCCATGAGCCGCCACAGGCAGCGCCAGGAGCTCGCGCTCGAATACGGCGCGACCGATATCGTCACCGAGCGCAGCGACGAAGGCGTCGCCAGGATCAGGGAACTGACCGGCGGCATCGGCGCGGATTCCGTGCTGGAATGCGTCGGAACGCAGGAATCGATGATGCAGGCGATCAACGCCTGCCGCCCCGGCGGCTCCATCGGCTTCGTCGGTGTTCCCCATGGCGTGAGCCTCGACGGGCAGATGCTCTTCTTCCAGCAGAAGAACCTTATGGGCGGCCCTGCCCCGGTACGACGCTTCCTGCCGCACCTCATCGACCTCATCATGACCCGCCAGATCAACCCCGGAAAGGTCTTCGACCTCGAAGTTCCGCTTGCCGATGTCGCCCAGGGCTACAAGGCGATGGACGAGCGCACCGCCATCAAGGCGCTCCTGCGGATGTGACGGCCGCCGCCCGAAACGAACAGTCCTTTTGAAACGAAGGCCCGATGGACACGACCTACGATATGCAAATCGAAACCCGGACCACGCCCTGGAGCGCGGTCGTCTGCATGATGCTGACCTCCTTCGTGCTGGTCGCCTCGGAGTTCATGCCGGTGAGCCTGCTGACGCCGATCGCCGACGAACTGGCGATCACCGCCGGGCAGGCCGGACAGGCGATCTCGATCTCCGGCTTCTTCGCCGTCGGCACCGCGCTGTTCAGCAATGTCGTGCTCGCGCGCTTCGACCGGCGCACGGTGGTCCTCGCCTATACCGCCGTGCTGGTGGCCTCGGGGCTCGCCGTCACCTTCGCGCCGAATTACCTCGTCTTCATGGCCGGCCGCGCGCTGATCGGCGTGTCCATCGGCGGCTACTGGTCGCTGTCGACCGCCATCGTCGCCCGCCTAGCCTCCGGCCCGGACGTGCCGAAGGCGCTTGCCATGCTGCAGGGCGGCAGCGCGCTGGCGGCGGTCATCGCCGCCCCGCTCGGCAGCTTCCTCGGCGGCCTGATCGGCTGGCGCGGCGCGTTCTTCATCGTCGTACCGGCCGGCGCCGCCGCCTTCCTCTGGCAGATCGTCGCCCTCCCCCGCATGCCGGGCGGCGCGGGCAGCTCCATCGGCCGGACGTTCAGCCTCATGGGCAACCGCATCTTCGCCCTCGGCATGGCGGCGATGATCCTGTTCTTCATCGGACAGTTCGCGCTGTCCACCTATCTGCGGCCGTTCCTCGAGGACATCACCCGCCTCGGCATCAACGCACTCTCGCTCGTCCTGCTCGGGATCGGGCTTGCGGGACTTGCCGGAACATGGCGCATCCCCTCCCTGCTGCGCGCCCACATGGCGCAGGTCCTGATCGGGTTCCCGGCGAGCCTGGTGGTCGTAGCGCTGGCGCTCATCGGCCTCGGCCCCTTCGCACTCACCACAACCGGGCTGCTGCTGCTCTGGGGACTGCTCACCACCCCCATTCCGGCGGCCTGGACGACTTGGATGACGCGGGTTATTCCCGATCACTTGGAGGAAGGCGGGGCATGGTTCGTCGCGCTCATCCAGTTCGCCATCACCGCAGGAGCCTTCGCCGGCGGCCTGCTGTTCGACCACGCCGGCTGGTGGAGCCCGTTCGTATTAAGCGCGGTGGCAATGACGGGCTCCGCGACAATCGCGGTCGCCGTGGGCCGAGCGTCGAAATCCCGCGCCGGGACCGCTTAGGGGCCGAATGCGGACTGGCCGGTTTCCGCTGCACTTGCGCATATAGCCGCCGTTCACCGGCCGACCCGTCCAAGATACTCGGCAGCTGATTGAGCGTCCAGTGTCAGGCCATCCGTTCATCAAGTCTACCTGCCCACTCAGCGAACCCCTCGGCTCAGCGACACGAAACCAGCCTCGCCGCTTCTCAGAAATCCCAGTCCTCGTCCTCGGTCGCCACCGCCTTGCCGATGACGTAGGACGAGCCGGAGCCGGAGAAGAAGTCGTGGTTCTCGTCGGCGTTCGGCGAGAGGGCGGAGAGGATGGCGGGGTTCACCCTGCAGGCCTCCGGCGGGAAGAGCGCCTCGTAGCCGAGGTTCATCAGCGCCTTGTTGGCGTTGTAGTGCAGGAATTTCTTGACATCCTCGGTAAGGCCGACGCCGTCATAGAGCTCCTCGGTATATCTGGCTTCGTTGTCGTAGAGTTCCAGCAGCAGGTCGAAGGCGAAATCCTTGATCTCCTGCCGCTTTTCCTCCGAAAGCCGCTCGATGCCGCGCTGGAACTTGTAGCCGATGTAGTAGCCGTGCACGGCCTCGTCGCGGATGATGAGGCGGATCATGTCGGCGGTGTTGGTGAGCTTGGCGCGGCTCGACCAGTACATCGGCAGGTAGAAGCCGGAATAGAACAGGAAGCTCTCGAGGAAGACGGAGGCGACCTTTCTCTTCAGCGGATCGGCGGAGGCGTATTGCCCCATGATCAGCGCGGACTTCCTTTGCAGGAACTCGTTCTCCTCCGACCAACGATAGGCATCGTCCACGTCGGGCGTCAGGCAGAGCGTGGAGAAGATGGAGGAATAGGAGCGTGCGTGGACCGCCTCCATGAAGGAGATGTTGGAAAGCACGGCCTCCTCATGCGGCGTGACGGAATCGGCCATCAGCTTGACCGCGCCGACGCCGTTCTGGATCGTGTCCAGGAGGGTGAGGCCGGTGAAGACGCGGATGGTCAGCTTCTGCTCTTCCGGCTTCAAGGTCGCCCAGGACGGAATGTCGTTGGAGAGCGGCACCTTTTCCGGCAGCCAGAAATTTCCCGTCAGGCGGTTCCAGACCTCGAGGTCCTTGTCGTCCTCGATGCGGTTCCAGTTGACGGCGCGCACGGCAGAGGCTGCCTTCGGGGCCTTGGTCTTCGTTTGGATGTTCATTCTGGTCACCGGATATCAGAGGGCGCAGGAGACGCAGCCCTGCACTTCCGTGCCGGACAGCGCCATCTGGCGAAGGCGGATGTAGTAGATGGTCTTGATGCCCTTCTTCCAGGCATAGATCTGCGCCCGGTTGATATCGCGGGTCGTCGCCGTATCGCGGAAGAACAGCGTCAGCGACAGGCCCTGGTCGACGTGCTGCGTGGCCGCCGCATAGGTATCGATGATCTTCTCCGGGCCGATCTCGTAGGCGTCCTGATAGTAGTCGAGATTGTCGTTGGTCATGTAGGGGGCCGGATAATAGACGCGGCCGATCTTGCCCTCCTTGCGGATCTCGATCTTCGAGACGATCGGGTGGATCGATGAGGTCGAATGGTTGATGTAGGAGATGGAACCCGTCGGCGGCACGGCCTGCAGGTTCTGGTTATAGAGCCCGCCCCCCATCACGGCCGCCTTCAGAGCCAGCCAGTCCTCCTGCGTCGGTATATGGATACCCGCCTTTTCGAACAGTTCGGCCACGCGCGGGGTCGCCGGCTTCCACTCGATTTCGGTATATTTGTCGAAATACTCGCCCGAGGCATACTTCGAGTTCTCGAACCCCTTGAAGCTCTGGCCCCGCTCGACCGCCAGCCGGTTCGACGCCCGGATCGCGTGATAGGTTACCGTGTAGAAATAGATATTGGTGAAATCGATGCCTTCCGGCGAGCCGTAGAAGACGCGTTCGCGGGCCAGATATCCATGCAGGTTCATCTGGCCGAGGCCGATCGCGTGGCTTTCGCCGTTACCCTTGGCAATGGACGGGACGGCGGAAATGTCGCTCATGTCGGACACGGCTGTCAGCGCCCGGATCGATGTCTCGACCGTCTTGCCGAAATCGGGCGAATCCATAGCGGCGGCGATATTCAGCGAGCCGAGATTGCAGGAAATATCCTTCCCGACATGGCGGTAACTGAGGTCTTCCTCGTACGTGCTGGCGTCGCTTACCTGCAATATCTCCGAGCACAGGTTGCTCATGCTGATACGGCCCGCGATCGGGTTCGCCCGGTTCACCGTGTCTTCGAACATGATATAGGGATAGCCGCTTTCGAACTGGATTTCGGCAATCACCTGGAACAGTTCGCGCGCCTTGATCTTCTTCTTGGTTATTCGATGGTCCGCAACCATCTCGTGATATTTCTCGGTAACGGAAATGTCGCTGAAGGGCCGGCCATAGACGCGTTCCACGTCGTAAGGCGAAAACAGGTACATATCCTCGTTGTTGCGGGCCAGCTCGAAAGTGATGTCGGGAATGACAACGCCCAGCGACAGGCTCTTGATGCGGATTTTCTCATCCGCGTTCTCACGTTTCGAATCCAGAAAACGCATGATGTCCGGGTGGTGTGCATGCAGGTAGACGGCACCGGCCCCCTGCCGGGCGCCGAGCTGGTTTGCGTACGAGCACATGTCCTCCAGCAGCTTCATGACCGGGATCACGCCGGAGCCCTGTCCTTTCATGAAGCGGATCGGGGCTCCCACTTCGCGAAGGTTCGTGAGGCAATAGGCGACCCCTCCACCGTTCGCGGATAGATCGAAGGCCGAGGCAATCGCCCTCGATATCGACTGCTTGTTGTCTTCGATGCGCAGCAGGAAACAGGAGATGAGTTTCCCGGCCTGTCGTTTTCCGGCATTGAGGAACGTCGGCGTCGCCGGCTGGAAGCGGCCGGCAATGATCTCATCGACAAGGTCGCGGGCCAGATGCTCGTCTCCACGCGCCAGCGCCAGCGCGACCATGCAGATGCGGTCCTCGTACCGTTCAAGGTAACGTTTCCCGTCAAACGTCTTCAATGTGTAACTGGTGTAATATTTGAACGCGCCGAGGAAGGTCGGAAAGCGAAACTTCTTCGCATAGGCGTAGTCGAACAGGTCGCGGACGAAATTGAACGAATACTGATCCAGAACGGCCTGGTCGTAATACCCCTCGCAGACCAGATAGTCGAGCTTCTCCCGCAGGTTATGGAAGAACACGGTATTCTGGTTCACATGCTGGAGAAAATATTGCTTGGCTGCCTGCCGGTCCTTGTCGAGCTGGATTTTTCCATCCTCGTCATAAAGGTTCAGCATCGCGTTCAGCGCGTGATAGTCCAGCGCGGTGATTTCCGGCGCCTTTGCCGGCTCTTCGAGAGTCATCGTGTCCAAAATCGTTCCAGTCCCTGTCTGACGTTGTCGACATCCTCATCCGTGCCGAGCAATTCGAAACGGTAGAGGAACGGCACGGCGCATTTCGCGGCGATGATGTTGCCCGCGACGGCGTATCCGGTGCCGAAATTGGTGTTGCCCGCCGCGATCACGCCGCGGATCAGGCTGCGGTTCACCGGGTTGTTGAGAAAGCGGACGACCGGCTTCGGCACCGCCCCCTTCTCGCCGCCTCCGCCATAGGTGGGCGAGACCAGCACGAAAGGGCCTGCAACCTCCGGCGGCGCCTCGCTCGCATCGACCGGCAGGCGCAGGGCCTCGATGCCGAGCTTCTCCACGAAACGGCGGGTGTTTTCCGACCGGCTGGAGAAATAGACGAGCGCGGCCATCGACCGGGCTCAGCCGAGCGCGCTGATCATGTCCGGGCGGAAGCCCGCCCAATGCCGCTCCCCGGCAATGACGACCGGAACCTGGCGATAGCCGAGCCCCTGGACGAGGGCATAGGCCTCGGCATCCTCCGAGATATCGACGACGCTGTAGTCGATGCCCTGACGATCGAGCGCACGGGTGGTCGCGGTGCACTGGACACAGGCGGGCTTGGAATAGACGGTGATGGACATGGCTTTCCTCGTGATTGGCTATGGGCGTGGGAAATCGTCCGGCCATCCGCCGATGGCCGCCCGATGGAGGGAAAAGGGATAAACGGCCGCTCGTGGAGGCAGGACGCGAAGCGCCGCTACTCGCGCGGATAGGCTGGAAACAGGATCTGCATGACTTCACCCCGAAGCGATTCATGCGGGGCGTTCGGGAGACGTGGCGGCATCATCGCGCAACCAACGCTCGCCTGCCGGACACCCCGCCCGTGGACGTTCATGGACGAGGCAGGTCTCCTGGCTTGCGGGTCGCGGCATCCGTCCGCCTTCCCAAGGCATTTGCGCCCCAGTGGCTTCTTCGAACGAATGCTCGCCGCTTACAGTTGCGGGGGCAGCTCCGGATTGTCGCGGCCATCATGGCCGCCCCGGATTCCCGTCTTAGCCTTCGATCCTTTCGAATCGAAGGAACCTCGAACACTAGATATAGTAGACGAGGTGAAAAATACGTCAACGGCTATGATGGTTTATCAACGGTTTCATGACGGCCGAGCGGCGCCGGGATCTGGCGGCAGGTCTCGCTGCGCGGAGGATTGGAATGGGTGACCGTGCCGTCGATGCGGATGAAGGGGGCGGTTCCCGCCCCCTTCGATGCATCGAGGCTACTTCTTGCCGCCCCAGCGTTCCGGGTAGCCCGGCAGTTCCTGGCAGCCGCAGAGGCTGTAGTGCAGCGGCGGCATGCGCTCGTCGACGAACTTGGCGAGCACGTCCTCGGTGATCGCCGGCTGCGGCAGGACCCATTCGGGACCGGGAACCTCTTTGCCATCCAGCACGTCGAGGGCCGCGATGACGGCCGTGCGCCATTGGTAGGTCGGATAGGACGGGCCGATCGCCGTCAGCTTTTCCGACTGCCACTTGCGCAGGAAGTCCTGCTGGTCCTCGCCGCTGATGACGGGATAGGGAAGCCCGGCATCCTCGAAGGCTTCGAGCGCCGCCGTCGCCGTATCGCCGGCATCCATCCAGACCGCGTCGATCTTCTCGCCGCGGTTGATGTAGTCCTCGACGATGGACTTGGTCTTCGCCCGGTCGCTGCCGGTGAATTCCGAGCCGATCACGTTGATGCCGGCTTCGTCGAAGATGGTCTTGGCGGCCGAATAGCGGGTCTCCAGCACGTCGACGCCCGGCATGATGCGCAGCGCCAGCACATTGTCGCCCTTCTTCAGCTTGCTGGCGATGAACTCGCCCGAGGTGATGCCGAAGCCGTAGCCGCCGACCGGGTGGATATAGGTCACCGGGCAACTCGTATTGACGCCGCGGTCGAAGACCACGACCGGCAGCTTGCCGCAGGCCGCTTCCACGGCCGGGGTGAGCGCCGCCGTCGTGTTGGGCGAGACGATCAGCGCATCGCACTTGCCGCCGCTGACGAGGGCCTCGATGTCGGAGATCTGCTTGTCGTCCTTGCCCTCGGCATCGACGACGATCAGTTCCTTGAGGCGGTCCTTGTGCAGCTCGGCCTCGGCATTGAGGTTGTTGAGGCCGACCACGCGCCAGGGGTTGAAGACGCCGGCATTGGAGAAGCAGAGCGTCACCTGCCCGTCCTTCTTGTATTTCGCCGTATCGACCATGCCGTCGCCGAGATGCTGCGCCCATGGCTGGCCTTCCGGCCCCTGCGGCGTCATCGAAAGCTGCTCGCGCTGCTTCTTGAACTCGGCCGGGTCGTTGAAGTCCTGCGCAAGCGCCTGCCCGGCGAATGTCAGCGCCACCGTCGTCGCCAGAAGTGTCCTCAGTGTCATGTCTTCCTCCTCCAGAATGCCGGTCGCGCCGGCGGTTGATGCTATATGTCCGGTCAGGTCCGCCGCCGCGTGCGCCATACGCTCGCGCCCACCGCGGCGATCAGGATCAGGCCCTGGATGCTGTCGCGCAGCGCCTGCGGCAGGCCGATGAGATTGAGCAGGGTGAAGAGCGCGAAGAGGCTGAGCGCCCCGAACACGGCGCTCCAGATGGAGCCGCGCCCGCCGAGAAGCTGCGCGCCGCCGATGACGCAGGCGGCGATCGCCTGCAGCTCCAGCCCCTCGCCCGCATTGACGGAGACGCCGGAAAAGCCGCCGATCAGGATGCCGGCCGTCACCGCCGATACCGCGGAGACCACGAAGGCGAGGATGCGCGTTGCGGCAACCGGCGTCCCGGCCAGCTCCGCCGCCCGTGGATTGTCGCCGACGGCAAGCGCCCGCTTGCCGTAGACCGTGCCGCTCAGCCCCCACCAGGCGAGCGCCACGAAACCTGCAAGAACGATGGCCGCGAGCGGCAACGCGCCGAGGACGGGAACGTCGCGCCAGACCAGACGGCCGAGATTGCGGAAATTGTCCGGCAGGTCGCCGCGTGCCGCCCCGCCCGACCAGGCGAGCGCCAGCCCGTTGACGGTGAGCATGGTGCCGAGCGTCACGATGATCGAAGGCACCTTGAGGAAGGCGACGACGAGGCCATTCACGAGGCCGACGGCGATGCCCATGACATAAAGCATGCCGATGACCGCCCAGGTCGCCTCCGGATCGCCGTTGATCAGGATCGAGGCGGCGAGCACGACCAGCGTTGCGACCGCTCCCATGGAAAGGTCGAAGCCGCCCGTCAGGATGACGTAGAGCTGGCCGCAGGCGAGGATGACGAGCGGCGCGGCGCGCCGCAGGAAATTCATGAAGAGGCCCGGCTCCAGATAGTTCGGCTGGATGAAGGCGATGCCCGCATAGAGCGCGAGGAAGATCACGAGGCCCGCATTGACCGCAATGCGGGCCGGGCGGCGAAGGGAGGAAGAGGTCTGCGGGACCGGGCTCATGCGACATGCCCCTTCGTGCGGACGGCATGGACGGCGACGGCGGCGATCACGATGGCCCCGCGCAGCACCTGCTTGAGGAAGGCGTCGATGCCGAGCATGTTGAAGCTCGCATCGAGGCTGGCGAAGAGCAGGACGCCCGCCAGCGTGCCGGCGACGCCGCCCTTGCCGCCGGCAAGGATCGTGCCGCCGATGACCGTCACCGCGATGGATTCGAGGTCGTAGATGCCGTCGCGGCCGATCCAGGGCGTGCCGGATTGCAGCCGCGCGGCGAGATAGAGCCCCGACGCGCCGGCAAAGAGGCTGGCGACCACATGGGCGGACAGCGTGACGCGCTCCGTGCGGATGCCGGCGAGCCGCGCCCCGTCGGGATTGCCGCCGACGGCATAGATGCGCGCGCCGAACAGCGTGCGGTCGAGCACGAAGGCGGCGGCGAGCGAAAGGGCGGCAAGCAGCAGGATGGAATAGGACACGCCCAGCACGCCGCCATAGGCGACGACCTGGAATTCCCGCGCCACCGCGCCTTGCAGCATGCCGAACGCGGCGGCGAGCACGCCCTGGATGACGAGCCCCGTGCCGAGCGTCGCGATCAGCGGATTGATGCCGCCATAGGCGACCAGTGCGCCGTTGACGAGCCCGACCGCGAGGCAGAGCCCAAGGCAGATCACGATGGCCGGCAGGATCATCGCCGGATCGCCCTGCATGATATGCGAGGCGAGGACGGCGACGGCGCTGATGAGCGCGGCGACCGAAAGATCGATCGACCCGACGAGGATCACGAAGGTCTGGCCGACCGCGACCAGCCCGAGGGCCACCATGCGCTGGAGAAGGCCGACGATGCCCTGTCCGCTAAGCTGGGCGGTCTCACCGGTCGCAAGCGCGACCACGACGAAGAAGCCGATGGAGAGCCCGGCCAGCAGCACGGCAACGGAGAGGCCCGGAGCGGCCGGCTTCGGCTTCACGCTATCCGTCGTCATGCGCGTGCCTCCCCTTGCGGTACATCCTCAAGGCCGAGGGCGAGATGCATGACGTCCTCCTCGCTCGCGCCTCTCGGCAATTCGCCGGACAGGCGGCCCTGATGCATGACGAGGATGCGATCGGCGATGCCGATCAGCTCCGGCATGTCGGAGGAGACCACGACGATCCCGTGGCCGGAATCGGCAAAGCCGCGCATCGCCTCGTAGATCGCCGCCTTGGCCGCGATGTCGATGCCGCGGGTCGGCTCGACGAAAACGAGGATATCGGATGCCTGCGCCAGCCAGCGCACGATGATCGCCTTCTGCTGGTTGCCGCCGGAGAGCGTGCCGACCTCCTGGCCGAAATCCCCCGCGCGAACATCCATGCCGTGCAACCGTTCGTCGATGGCGGCTGGCGCGAAGGCGCCGCGCTCGGGCCGCGTGAAGAGGCCAATCATGGAGCGCAGGGTCAGGAGCGCGTTGTCGCGCACGGACTGGCGCAGCGCGAGCCCCTCGCGCTTGCGGTCGCCCGGCAGGTAGCCGATGCCGGCGGCCGTCGCCTGGCGGGGCGTGCGAAGGACGACCGGCCTGCCACGCAGCGCGACCGCACCGCCGGAGAAGGGCGCATCGCCGACCAGCGCCTGCGCCAGTGCGCCCTTGCCGGAATCTTCGAGGCCCGCCACGCCGACGATCTCACCGGCGCGCACGCTGAGGGCGATGTCGCGCAATGCCGCATTCGCCCCGCCCTCGACGGCAAGGAGGACCGCACCCGGCGCGCAGGCCGGCGGCGCCGGGTAGAAATCCTTGAGGTCGCGGCCAACCATCGCCCGCACGATCTCGCCGATCGGGGCGGCCTCGCGCGGCCGCGTCCAGACCTTCCTGCCGTCCTTGAGGACGGTGATGCGGTCGGCGATGGCCGTGACCTCGGGCATGCGGTGGGAGATGTAGATGATCGACACGCCTTCGCCCTTGAGGGTCCGCACCAGCTCCAGCAGCGTGCGGCTGTCGCGCTCGTCCAGCGCCGCCGTCGGCTCGTCCATGACGAGGATGCGCGCATCGAGGAGAAGCGCCTTGGCAATCTCCACGAGCTGCTGCGTGGCGATGGAGAGGGAGGAAACGAGCGCATGCGGATCGATCTGCGCCCCGACGCGGCGAAGGAGCGCTGCCGCCTTCTCCTGCATCGCCGCCTTGTCGAGGATGCCGCGCCGGGCGATCTCGCGCCCCATGAAGATGTTTTGCGCCACCGTGCGGTGGGGCAGCAGGCTGAGCTCCTGGTGGATGATCGAGATGCCCACTTCCGCGGCCTGCCTTGGATGGGTGAAATGCACGGTCTTGCCGTCGAGGCGGATCTCGCCGGCATCCGGCCGGTAGCTGCCGCCGAGGATCTTCATCAGCGTCGACTTGCCGGCGCCGTTCTCGCCGCAGATCGCATGGACCTCGCCCGGCAGGCAGTCGAAATCGACGCCGTCGAGCGCGCGCACGCCCGGAAAGGCCTTGCTGATGGCGGACATGCCGAGGGCGGGAACAGCCGTCATGCCAGCCGCTCTCCCGCCGCCGCCCATTCGCGGCGAATGAAGGCGACGCTCTCGGCGAAGAGGCCGTCGAGATCGTCGAAAAGATCGCGCCAAACCCGCGTCGCGCCGGCAAGTTCCGGCAGAGCGCGGCCAAAGGACTCGACGGTCAGCCAACCCTCGTAATTGCAGCGGCGCAGCGCATCGAAATGCGCGGCGAAAGGCACATGGCCGGAGCCGGGAACGCCGCGGTCGTTTTCCGAGACGTGGAAATGGTTGATCTCGCCGTGATAGCGCTCGTAGGTCGCCGGCGGGTCCTTTTCCTCGATATTGGCGTGGAACGTGTCGAACATGTAGCCGTAGTTGGGATGGTTGACGGCACGGTAGATGGCCGAGGCCTCAGCAATGGTCGACATCATGTAGCATTCGAAGCGGTTGACCGCTTCCGCCGAAATGCGCACGCCCGCCGGGGCCGCGTATTCCGCCATCGCGCGCATCGCCTCCACGCAGCGCGCCGTTTCCTCCGGCGTCGGCCCGAAGCCCGTGAAGACGCCGACGGGCGAATGAAGGGGACCGGCAATGATCTCGCCGCCCATCGCGGCCGTGCAGTCGACGATCCAGCGATGGTGGTCGCGCGCCTTCGCGCGCACCGCCGGATCGGGGCTGACGGGATTGGCCTCGGGCGTCGCGACGGCGGCCGCGCCCGCCGTCAGGCCGATATCGGCAAGGAGCCGGCCGAGCGCCGCATAGTGCTCGACCTTGCCGGAGAAGACCGGGACCTCCACCGCGTCGTAGCCGAGCGCCTTCAGCCGTTCGAGCCGGCGCGCGTGCTGCATGCCGATATCCGCGCCGATGACGAGCAGGTTGAATGCGACTTTCACGGATGTCCTCCCCTTCGCCGCGCCGGCCTCTCCCACCGGCATCCGCGACACGCGCCACAATGGCAGGCTTGACTCGGCAATTCTTGCGGACGACAACAGTGGTAAATTTCTTAAGTCATTTTGTGTTGGGAGGCGCGACATGAACAGACACGCGGTGATTTCGCCGGCCGACTACCGGCCCTCGGTCTTCCGCCAGCCCGACTCCGTCATGTATGCCGACAACTGCAAGGAGTTGCAGGCCGCCGCCCGGCGCGGCGAGGTCGAGCTTCACGCCTGGACACGCGGCAGCTATCCCGGCACTTCGCTCGGCGAGCGCCTGCCGGGCATCCGCACGGTCGGCTTCTGGGATGCGCGCCACGGCCAGTCCTGGGGGCTCGGCCGGCATTGCAACGAGGGCTTCAAGATCGCCTATCTCGCCCGCGGCAGCCTCGACCTCGTCGTGGACGAGCGGACTTATGCGCTGAAGCAGGGCCAGTTCATCGTCATCCGCCCCTGGCAACTGCATTCCATCGGCGATCCGAATGTCGGGCCGAGCCGGCTCTTGTGGATCATCCTCGATGCGGGCCTGCGCCGGCCGAGCGAGACGCCCGACTGGCCGGACTGGCTCGTCTTCTCCAAGGCGGAGGCGACGCGCCTCGCCGATATCCTGACGCAGAACAACCAGCCGGTCTGGGATGGCGGCGCCGAACTCTGCCGCGTCTTCGAGGCTATCCCCTCCATCCTGCTCGACCGCAGCCCGGAGGACGGCGAGACGCGCCTGAAGGTGGCGATCAACGCGCTGATGCTGAGCCTGGTCGACCGGATGAGCGAACAGGTGCCGACGCTCGATCCCGATCTTTCCACCTCGCAGCACACCGTCGCGATCTTCCTGCGCCGCCTCGCCTACGCGCTGGAGGAGGACTGGTCGCTGGAAGGCATGGCGGAGGAATGCGGCCTCTCGCGCACCCGCTTTTCCGACTATTGCAAGAAGCTCACCAACATGACGCCGCGCCAATATCTCCAGCACCTGCGCCTCGAGCAGGCCTCGCGCCTGCTGCAGGACCCGCGCAAGACCAGCGTGACGGAGATCGCACTGAGCTGCGGCTTCAATTCGAGCCAGTATTTCTCGAACGCCTTCAAGAAGCGCTACGGCCACTCCCCGAGCAGCTACAGATAGAAACCGATCCGTCCCGAGAGGAACGACATCCCGCGCCGAGCGCGAAGAAAAGCAACGCGACGGCGAAGCTCCCGCGCGAACCGGCGGCCGCGAAAAGCCTTGTGACGGCCACCGCCTCGGCCAGCTGGCAACCGGCCGTACGGCGGGAGGTTGAACTAGCGGACCGAGAGCCCCGCTCCTTCCTCCACGCCACCAATCACCGCCGCATCGAAACCATGCGCGCGAAACATGTCGAGAACCGCGGGAACGCAGGGCGACGCACAGGCGACGAGCAGGCCGCCGCTGGTCTGGGGATCGCATATCAGCGCGCGATCCAGGGCGCTCATCTCCCGCAAGAAGCTCACCTGCCCGCCATAGCTCGCCCAGTTGCGTCCCGACGCGCCCGTGACGAAGCCGGCGGCAGCGAGATCGCAGACGCCTTCGAGGATCGGCACGGCGGACCAGTCGATCTCCAGCCGGCAACCCGAGCCGCGCGCCATCTCCAGCGCGTGGCCGGCAAGGCCGAAGCCGGTGACGTCGGTTATGGCGTGCAAACCGTCAAGCCGCGCAAGATCCGGCCCCGGCGTGTTGAGACGTGTCGTCGTGTCGATCATGCGGGCATAGCCCGCCGCGTCGAGCGCGCCCTTCTTCAGCGCGGCGGAGAAGATGCCGACGCCGAGCGGCTTGCCGAGGACGAGCACATCGCCCGGCCGGGCGCCGGCATTGCTCTTGACGTGGGCGGGATCGACAAGGCCGATGGCGACGAGGCCGTAGATCGGCTCGACGGAATCGATCGTGTGTCCGCCCGCGATAGGAATGCCCGCCGCCCGGCAGGCCGTCGCCCCGCCGTCGAGGATCGCGCCGATGGTGGCGGTGGAGAGCACATTGACCGGCATGCCGACCAGCGCCAGCGCGAAGAGCGGCGTGCCGCCCATGGCATAGACGTCGCTGATCGCGTTGGTCGCGGCGATGCGGCCGAAATCGTGCGGATCGTCGACGATGGGCATGAAGAAATCGGTCGTCGCCACCACGGCCTGGCGGTCGTTGAGCTTGTACACGGCCGCGTCGTCCGAGGTCTCGATGCCGACCAGCAGCTCCGCCGGCACCGGCAGCGGCACCTGCCCGCGCAAAATCTCCGAGAGCACGCCGGGCGCGATCTTGCAGCCGCAGCCCCCGCCATGGGCAAGCGAGGTGAGGCGCGGTTCGGCGGAAACGGCGGTGTCGGACATGGCTTGGAACTCCCTTTTCGAACGGTCGGCGGCAGGCGCCGCAGCGGCGATCATGGCCCATCGTTTCACCCAAGGCCATGACTTTCGCATGAAATCCGGCCTGGACGAGGAGCGCGCCGAGGACATCACCTCGCACGGCAAGGACAATGCCGGCAAGAAGGTTATGCCCTCGGGCATGGCAACGCTGACCGCCATTCTCGTCGCCACGGGCGTCATGATCCGGGAGGAGTATTTTCCCCATCTCGTGCCGATCCCGATGACGCGCGGCACCGCCGCCGGCGGCCGGGCGTTCCGCCGCCATCGCAAATGGCTGCGCGAACCGGCTGGACGCCAGCGCGCCGGCCCGTCAAAATAGCCAGCGTGAACGACGCATCGCCGGAGACCCCATGGCGGAAGACCTGCAACCCGACCCGTCGCCGACCGGCGGCGTGCCCAAGCCGCCATCGGCCGTCCTGCCGGATCCGGTCGAACCGTTCCGGGCGTGTGCCCGCCGCGTCGCCGTTCTCGCGGACATTTCCCGGCTCACCCCCTATCTCGCAGGCTATTGATGCAGGATTTTCGCGTGCTTCCCTCCGTGGACCAGTTGCTCACCGCGCCCGAGGGGCTGGCGCTCATCGAGGCGCACGGCCGCCTTGCCGTCACCGCCGCGGTCCGCGCGCGGCTCGAAACGGCGCGGGCAAAAATCCGCGACGGTGAAAACGGCGCGGCCCTTGCGGCCGACCTGCCGCGCAGGATCGCCGAAGACCTCGCCGCTGCCGCCCGCTCCGGCCTCCGTCCCGTGCTGAACCTCACAGGCACGGTGCTGCACACCAATCTCGGCCGTGCCATCCTCGCCGAAGAGGCCATCCGCGCCGCGCTGGACGCCATGGCCAACCCGCTGGCGCTGGAATTCGACCTTGACGGCGGCGGGCGCGGCCAGCGCGACGATCACCTGCGCGGGCTTCTTCGCGAGCTGACCGGCGCGGAGGACGCAACCGTCGTCAACAACAACGCCGCTGCCGTGCTGATCGCCCTGAACACGCTTGCCGAAGGCCGCGAGGCGATCGTCTCGCGCGGCGAGCTGATCGAGATCGGCGGCGCCTTCCGCATGCCCGACATCATGGCCCGGGCCGGTGCCAGGCTCGTCGAGATCGGCACGACCAACCGCACCCATCCGCGCGACTACGAGAGCGCGATCGGTCCGCAGACCGGCGTTATCCTCAAGGTCCACACGTCCAATTACCGCATCGAGGGGTTTACCGCCGAGGTGCCCGCGCCGAAGCTGGCGCAGATCGCGGCCACGGCCGGCGTGCCGCTTCTCAACGACCTCGGCTCCGGCTCGCTCGCCGACCTCTCTACCTTCGGCCTTAGGCGCGAGCCGACCGTGGCGGAGGCCGTCGCGGAGGGCGCGGACCTCGTCACCTTTTCCGGCGACAAGCTGCTCGGCGGCCCGCAGGCCGGCTTCATCGTCGGCAGGAAGGACCTCATCGCCGCGATCAACCGCAATCCGCTAAAACGTGCCGTGCGGCTCGACAAGATTCGCATCGCCGCGCTCGAGGCGACGCTAAAACTCTACCGCGATCCCGACCGTCTCGCCGAACGGCTGCCGACCCTGCGCCTGCTCGCGCGTCCCGAGGCCGACATCTGCGCGCAGGCCGCCCGCCTTGCGCCTGCCGTCGAGGCCCTGCTTTCCCCGCACGGCTTTTCCGCCGCCGCCTGCGCCTGCAAGAGCCAGGTCGGCTCCGGCGCGCTGCCCGTCGATACGATCCCGAGCGCCGGCCTTCGGCTGACCGGCGCGGGCGGCGATGCGCCGGACCGGCTGTCCGCCCGGCTGCGCGCGCTTCCCCTGCCCGTCATCGGCCATATCCGCGACGGCGCGCTGGTCCTCGACCTGCGCTGCCTGGAGCGGGACGAGGCGCTGCTTGTCGCGCTGGCCGCGCTATGATCGTCGGAACCGCGGGGCATATCGACCACGGCAAGACCGCGCTCATCAAGGCGCTGACGGGCACGGACGCCGACCGCCTCGCCGAGGAAAAGGCGCGCGGCATCACCATCGACCTCGGCTTCGCCTATGCCGACCTCGGCGGCGGCACGATCACCGGCTTCGTCGACGTGCCCGGCCACGAGCGGCTGATCCACACGATGCTGGCCGGCGCGGGCGGCATCGATTTCGCCCTACTGGTCGTCGCGGCCGACGACGGCGTCATGCCGCAGACGCGCGAACACCTCGCCATCCTCGACCTCCTCGGCATTTCCAGGGGCATCGTCGCCCTCACCAAGGCCGACCTCGCCGGCCCGGAGCGCCGGGCGGATGTGGCCGGGGAAATCCGCGCGGCCCTTGCCGGCACCGGCCTTGCCGATGCGCCGATCCTGCCCGTCTCCGCCCAGACCGGCGAAGGCATCGACACCCTGCGCGCCGCCCTCGCCGGCGCCGAAGCGGAAACCCTCGCGCGCGAAAATTCCGGCCTGATGCGCTTTGCCGTCGACCGCAGCTTTACGCTTTCGGGCGCGGGAACGGTGGTGACGGGCATGATGCTTTCCGGCCGCGTCGCGCTCGACGACATCGTCACCGTCAGCCCCGCGGGCCTCACCGCCCGCGTGCGCGGCATCCACGCGCAGAACCGCAAGGCGGCCGAAGGGCTTGCCGGCCAGCGCTGCGCGCTGAACCTTGCCGGCGAGCGGGTGACGAAGGATGCCATCCATCGCGGCGATATCGTGCTCTCCTCCTCGCTCCATGCGCCGACGGACCGCATCGACGCCGTGCTCGCCGTGCTCGCCTCGGAAGCCAAGCCCATCGGCACCTGGTTTCCCGCCCGGCTGCACAGCCATGCGGCGGAGGCCGGCGCGCGGGTCGTGCCGCTCGACGGTCCCGTTGCGCCCGGCGGCAAAGGCCTCGTGCAACTGGTGCTCGACCGGCCCGTCGCCGCGGCCGTCGGCGACCGCTTCATCCTGCGCGACACCTCCGCCAGCCGCACCATCGGCGGCGGCCGCTTCCTCGACCTGCGCCCGCCGGCAAGGAAACGCGGCACGCCGGAGCGGCTGGCGCTGCTCGCCGCCGCCCGCAACGCCGATCCCGCCGAAGCGCTTTGCGGCCTCATCGCCGTCGCCCCGGTCGACCTTGCCGCCTTCCTGCGCGACCGCGGCCTTGCGGACGGCGCTCTGCCCGCGCTCCTTGCCGCGGCGAAAGCCGAGACGGTCGGGTCGCTCGCCCTGTCGTCGAAGGCGCTCAGGGACCTGCGCGCCGGCCTTGCCGAACGGCTGGCCGCCTTCCATGCCGAAAACCCCGATCTTGCCGGCATCGGCCGCGAACGGCTGCGCCTTGCCCTTTCGCCCCGCCTGCCGAAGGATGCCTTCCTCGCCTTGCTGAAGGCGGAAGCGGCGGCCGGCCGCGTGGTGCTCGACGGCGCGTTCCTGCGCCTGCCCGGCCATGAGGTGCGGCTCTCGCCTGCCGACGAGGACCTCTGGCGGCGCATCTACCCGCATCTCCTCGGCGAAACCCGCTTCCGCCCGCCGCGTGTGCGCGACTTTGCGGGCACCTTCGGCGTGGACGAACGCGTGGTGCGGCGCGTGCTGAATCTCGCCCAGAAGCTCGGCCGCGCCGACCAGATCGCCCACGATCATTTCTTCGCACGCGAAACGGTGCGGGAGATGGCGGACATCGTGCGCGACGTGGCGGCACAGGCAGAGGACGGCTGGTTCACCGCCGCGGCCTTCCGCGACCGGGTACAGAACGGCCGCAAGGTCGCCATCCAGACCCTCGATTTCTTCGATCGCCTCGGCCTCACCTTGCGCAAGGACGATTTGCGCCGCATAAATCCCCACCGCAGCGACCTGTTCGACGGCTAGGCCACGGGTTCGCGCGCTTTGGAAGGGAATCGTCTCCGGTGGGACGGCCGGACTTCAAATCCGGTTGGGGCAGCGAGCCTGTCCCGGGTGGGTTCGACCCCCACTCCCCTCCGCCAGCGTATACCCACCAGGCCCTGCGGGCCGGATCGAGCCGCACGCCGAACGGCAGGCAGAAACGCCAAATTATGCAGCGCGTTTCGTTGGTTGCTCTCCATCTGGATCGTGCTATACCGGATCGAGGAATATACGGGAGGCAGCCATGGGCAGACAGGGAAAGCAGAACTATACGCGGCTGACCGAGCCGCTCGTGCGCGACAACGGCGTTCTGCGGCCCGCCTCCTGGGATGAGGCCCTCGACCGCGCCGCCGAGGGTTTCCGCCGCAACCGCGAGCTTCACGGCCCCGATGCGTTCGGCATGTTCTCGTGCTCGCGCGCGACCAACGAGATGAATTTCATTGCCCAGAAATTCGCCCGGGCGGTGATCGGCACCAACAACATCGACTCCTGCAACCGCACCTGACATGCTCCTAGTGTCGCCGGTCTGGTGCACGTATTTGGAGCAGGTGGGGGCACATCGTCCTACCGCGAGATCGAAGATGCGGATCTCATCGTCTTCTGGGGCTCCAACGCCCGGGAAGCGCATCCGATCTTTTTCCATCACGCCCTGAAGGCGATCAACAAGGGCGCCAAGGTCTACGCGGTTGATCCACGCCGATCCAAGACGGCAGAATGGGCCGACACCTGGCTCGGCCTGGACGTCGGAACCGACATCGCGCTGGCCTACGGCATCGGCCGCGAGATCATCCACGCGGGGCTGGTCAACGAGGCATTCGTCGCGAACGCCTCGACCGGGTTCGAGGAATACTTCGCCGCATGCGAGCCCTGGACGCTGGAAGCCACCTCGCGCGAGACCGGAGTGCCCGCGGAACTGATCCGCGAACTCGCGCATGACTATGCGAAGGCAAAGCGCGCGCAATTGTGCTGGACGCTCGGCATCACCGAGCATCACAACGGCACCGACAACGTGCGGGCCCTGTGCAATCTCGCCCTGCTCACCGGCCAGGTCGGCCGCTGGGGCGCGGGTCTCGTTCCGATACGCGGCCAGAACAACGTCCAGGGCGGCGGCGACATGGGGGCGATCCCCAAGAACCTGCCGGGGTTCCAGGATGTCGGCAATGCCGAGCACCGGGCGAAGTTCGAGCGCATGTGGGGCGTCGCCATGCCCCCGAAATACGGCCTGACGCTATCGGAAATGATGGAGGCGATGGATGAGGGGCACCTCACCAGCGTCTACATCATCGGCGAGAATCCGGTTCAGTCCGACGCGGACACCACGGCGGTGGCCAGGCGATTGCAGGGCCTCGACCACCTGGTCGTGCAGGATATATTCCTGACGAAGACCGCGACATTCGCCGACGTGGTGCTGCCTTCCGCTGCGGCGTGGTGCGAGAGCGACGGCACCTTCACCAACAGCGAACGGCGCGTCCAGCGCGTGCGCAAGGCGCTGGAACCGCCGGGAAGCGCGAAAGACGATATCGAGATCATACGCCTGATTGCCGAGCGTCTGGGGCATGTCTGGCCGATACAGACGGCGGAAGACATCTGGGACGAGCTGCGCGCGCTGTCGCCGGCGCATCACGGCATGAGCTACCGGGTTCTCGATGAACGGGGCGGGGTTCAGTGGCCCTTCCCCGACGAGAACGGGCCCGAGACGCCGTTCCTGCACAGCCGGCTCTGGGAGGGGGACCCCGAGAAGCGCGGGCGCCGGGCGCCGTTCGGCATCGCCGAGCACAGGCTTCCGGTGGACAAGCTCGACGACGCGTTTCCGCTGCGGCTGACGACCGGCCGGCGGCTGACCGACTACAATACCGGCGTGCAGTCCGGCGGCTTCAACTCTCCGATCCGCGTCGGCGCCTGCGTCGATCTCTCGCCGGAGGACATGGCCCGGCTCGGCATCAACGAGGGCGAGGTGGTCCGGGTGAGCTCGCGCCGGGGTTCCGTGCTGGCGCCGGCGCGCCGGGATCCGGGCCTGCGCCCCGGATTGCTCTTCATGGCCTGCAACTTCCCGGACGAGATGGACACCAACGCGCTGACCATCGAGGCGAACGATCCGATCTCCAAGACCGCCGAGTTCAAGGCCACGGCGGTCAAGGTGGAAAAGAGCAACGAGGCTCTGCCCGAAGAGGATGGCATTGCCGATTTCATCGATCGCGAGCGCCGGAACGGCGAATTCGTGGCCGCAGAATAGGAAGGAAGAGCCGTGGACCTGAAGTTCTCCGATGCCGAGCCGTCCGCGGAGGAACGCGATGCCATCGATCGGCGGCTTGGCGGACCGGGTGAAGGCGGCTGGCATGGCGGCGAACGCGACGAGCAGGATCACCGCCGCGCACACACCGGCCGCCACGCGGCACGGAGCCGGCGGCACCTCGTCATGGAAGCGCTGCATGCGGTGAACGACCGCGTCGGCTGGATCAGTCCCGGCGCGCTGAACCATGTCGGAAAACGGCTCGGCATATCGGCAGCCGATGTCTACAGCGTCGCGACGTTCTATGCGCTGTTTTCCACCAGCCCGCGGCCGAAGCGCATCGTCCACGTTTGTACCGACATCGCCTGCATGGCGCGCGGATCGAAGGAGCTCTGTACCAGCCTCGAGGAGCGGCTGGGCCCGGCCGGTGCCGCGAACGGATGGAAGCACAGTCCCTGTCTCGGCGTGTGCGAGCGCGCGCCGGCCGCGCTGGCGGTGGAGGCCGGCGACCCGCCGCATGAGCACCTGATCGGACCCGCCGCAGCCGACGAGATCGTCCTGGCGCTGAATGCCGGCCCCGCGGCGCTTGCAGCCGAGGCGCCGCCGGCCATGGCCGTGCCACAGGCCGGCGAGGCAGGCCTGATGCTGCTTGGGCGCATCGGCCGGGTCGACCCGGAAAGCATCGACGACTACCTTGCGACCGAAGGCTATGCCGGGTTGCGGCGGGCATTCGAGATGGGTCCCGCGCAGGTCATCGGCGAGGTCAAGGAGTCCCGGCTGATGGGCCGCGGCGGAGCGGCGTTCCCGGCGGGCGTCAAGTGGGAGAGCACCGCCAAGCAGCCCGCGACGCCCCGTTACCTCGTCTGCAACGCCGACGAGAGCGAGCCCGGCACGTTCAAGGACCGGGCGATCCTGGAGGGCGACCCGTTCGCGCTGATCGAGTCGATGACCATCGCCGGCTATGCCATCGGCGCCGAGCGGGGCTACATCTATCTGCGCGGCGAATATCCCCGCGCCTGTCGGATGCTGTCCAACGCAATCGAGCGGGCCCGCGAACGCGGCTTCCTCGGCACCGACATCCTGGGCTCCGGATTTAGCTTCGAACTGGAAATCCGGCGCGGCGCGGGCGCCTATATCTGCGGCGAGGAGACCGCGATCTTCAACTCGATCGAGGGCTACCGCGGCGAGCCGCGCTCCAAACCGCCCTTCCCGTTCGAGGCCGGGCTCTTCAGCAAGCCGACGGTCGTTAACAACGTCGAGACCCTGTGCAACGTGCCGCTGATCATGCAGATCGGCGCCGCGCAATACACGAAGATCGGGACCGAGGGCTCCACGGGCCCCAAGCTGTTCTGTGTTTCGGGCAATCTCGTGCGCCCCGGCGTCTACGAGGTGCCGTTCGGCGCGACGCTCGGCGAAATTCTCGACCTCGCCGGCGGGGTCACGCCGGGCAGACGCCTTCAGGCGGTGCTGCTCGGCGGCGCGGCAGGCGTGTTCGTGCGCGCCGACGAACTCGACATCCCGCTGACGTTCGAGGGGGTCCGCGCCAACAAGGCGACCCTCGGCTCGGGCGTGGTGCTGGCCCTCGACGACACCGTCGACCTGTCCGGTATCCTGCTGCGCGTCGCGCGCTTCTTCCGCGACGAGTCGTGCGGCCAATGCGTGCCCTGTCGGGTCGGCACGGTGCGCCAGGAAGAGGCGCTGCTGCGCCTGTTCCGCAACCGCCACGATACGGCAGCCATGGGAAGCGATGTCGGCCTGCTGCGCGATGTCGGCCTGGTCATGAAGGATTCCTCGATCTGCGGCCTCGGACAGGCTGCCTGGAACGCCGTCGAGTCGGCCATCGACCGCCTCGGCATACTGGAGGAAAGCAGATGAACGTGCGCTACCCGGGTTTCACGGATACGCCTGTCGAGCAGATCACGATCACCGTCGACGGCGAGGAAGTAAGTCTTCCGGAGGGGAGCACCATCCTGGCGGCCTGCAACGCGGCGGGCAAGGACACGCCGACGCTCTGTTATGGCGATACCCTCACGCCGAAGAACGCCTGCCGGGTCTGCATGGTCGAACTCGAGGGCTCGCGCGTCCTCGTGCCCTCCTGCTCCCGCAAGATCCAGCCCGGCATGGTGGTCAAGACCGACAGCGAAAGGGTGCGGCATAGCCGCCGCCTCGTGCTGGAATTGCTCGGTTCCTCGGTCGACCTTTCCACCACGCCGCATATCCCCGAATGGATGGATCGCTACGGCGCCGACCCGGATCGCTACGGACCGAGGGCCGGCGAGAGCCACGAGCGCGATGTCCACGAGCCGGGCGAGCACCACGCCGGGGACGGCAGCGTCGCTGCCACGATGGCCCAGCCGGACAAGATCGACAACGACCTCTACGTGCGCGAGTACGACAAGTGCATCCTCTGCTACAAATGCGTGGATGCCTGCGGGACGCAATGGCAGAATACGTTCGCGATCCAGATCTCGGGACGCGGGTTCGACTCGCAGATTTCCACGGAATATGCCGTCGAACTGCCGGACTCCGCCTGCGTCTTCTGCGGCAATTGCGTCGAAGTCTGTCCGACCGGGGCCCTGTCCTTCAAGTCCGAATACGACATGCGCGCCGAGGGCACCTGGGACGAGGCGAGGCAGACCCAGACCACCACGGTCTGCACCTACTGCGGCGTCGGCTGCAACGTGAACCTGCACGTTCAGGACAACCAGATCGTCAAGGTGACGTCGCCCCACGATCACGACGTCGGCCACGGAAACCTCTGCATCAAGGGCAGGTTCGGCTTTGCACACGTCCAGAGCCGCAAGAAAGACGACAATCGCTGATTTCCGCCGGCAACCGGTCCCCCGGGCCCACACCCCCCGGCGCTGCCAAGCTCAATTTGGCGCTGGGCCAGCGAGCGGCGGTTCGAGCAAATCCACGAGATCGGTCAAATCCGGCCGCTTGGGAAGCTGCTCGGGGAAGCGGTCGGGCGCGCCCGCAGGCACAATCGCGAGAAACGGTATTCCGAGCTCCAGCGCCGCCCGATATTCCGTGAGGGAATCTCCGATGGCCAGAACATCGCCCGGCTCCACGCCATCCTGAAGCAGTATTCTCTGGAACTCGGCCAGCTTCGACTTCGGGGCACCGGCCGTCGTCCTGAAACAGCGGCGAAGCCCTCGATCGCCGAGCGCCCTGTTCAGTTCGCCTTCCGGCGCGGCAGAAACGACATGCTGGTTCATGAAACCGGCAAGGAGCATTATTGCCTCCGGCGCGCCGTCGATGAAACGGGCCGATGCGACGCCCTTCTCGACAAAAGCTCCATATTCCGAGCAAAGCGCTTCAAGTCTCGCGTCGGACAGGAGCCGGCGAAAGACGTTCCTCTCGAAGTGCCTGAACTTCTCGTATCGAGACATCCCGCCGTTCGCCTCGGCATACTCCAGGACCTCAGCGACTTTCGACGGAGGCTCAGCCCGATAGACGGACGCAAAAGCCGATATCTTTGTTGAAACCGTATCCAGTATAACCCCGTCGAAATCGTAGATGATCGACTGGTATTTCGGTTGCCTCTTCATCGAACGCCACCCCGGACGAACACCGCAAGCTCGCGCATCGCCTCGCCAATGCAGGCTATCCCGCACGGGCGAGGCCGATTTTCCCGCACCGGATCAGATCCAGCCGGCATCGACGATAAACGATTGCTTCGAGATCATCCGGCTGTCGTCCGATGCCAGGAAGAGAGCCATCCGGGCGATCTCCGGCGGATAGATCCGGCCTGGAAGGACCTGACGCGCATCGATCTGTTTTTCGCCTTCCGGCGTGACCCAGAGGTTCACCTGGCGCTCCGTCATGATCCAGCCGGGCGCAATCGAGTTCACCCGGATGTTGTCGGGTCCGAGCTCACGCGCCAGCGCACGCGTCATTCCATGCACCGCGGCCTTCGCCGTCACATAGCAAACGCCATCGCCGTCCGCCTCCATCCAGGTGATGGAAGAGAAGTTTATGATGGATCCGCCGCCGAGCGACTTCATCTGCGGCACCACGGCCTTGGCTGCGAACATTTGATGGCGCAGGTTCACCGCCATGCGGTCATCGAAATACGCGGCTGTGATATCGGCAAGCTGGTGCCGGTCGTCATTGCCGGCATTGTTGACGAGAACGCTGATCGGTCCCCGATCGCTGCCGCTCCGCGTGATGACGTTTTCCAGCGCTTCGACATTGCGAAGGTCGAGAGACTGATAGAAAGGCGCGTGCCCTCCGCGTTCGACGCAGCCCTTGACGACGGCGGCTGCGGCTTCGTCGTTGAGGTCGACAAACGTGACGACTGCGCCCTGGTCGACGAAATGCTCGACGAGAGCCCGGCCGATGCCCGAAGCCCCGCCCGTGATGAAAACGTGCTTGTCCTTGAGGCTCGGATACGTGGCGCGGCCCGCCATGAGTTCGTAGTTCATCTTGCTTCCTTCCTTGGTCGGTGGCGACGCTGGGATGCGTTCGGCTATTTGGTCTTGGCGAAGAGGCGCGTGACGCCGCGCAGGAGCTTGCTCTGGGCAACCTGGTATCCGACATCCTTGCCAACACCCGTCTCCATCATGCGATCGATCAGGCTCTTGCTGAGTTCGGTATGGCGGCGCACCGGAGCACGGTCGCCCGACAGGTCGGCGAGCACGCGCCTTGCGGCGTTGTGCCCGGGCGCGCCCGTCACCCCGCCACCGGGATGGGCGCCCGATCCGCACAGATAAAGACCGTCGACGGCGGTTCGGTACCCGTCTCCACCCGGCGCCTTGCGCTCCGAGAAGAGGTTCTCCAGCCCGACGATGGAGCGCTGGAAGATATTGCCGCCCGGCAGGCCGTATGTGCGCTCGAGATCGAGAGGCGAGACGGTGTTGCGGCCGATGACATGGCCGCGCAGGTTCGGCGCGAACCGGTAGAACGTCTCCATGACGCGGTCGGTCCAGGCCTCCTTGTGCTCGTCCCAGTCGCCCTTTTCGAGATGGAACGGCAGTTGCTGGACGCCGAGCAGCAGCGTGTGCTGTCCGGGCTTGCAGACGCTGGGATCGGTCGCGGAATGGATGAGGGCCTCGATGACGAAATCGTCCGGGAACTGCCCGCGCCTCTGGGCCTCCGCCGCCGCCTCGTAATTCTCGGCCGTCGCATTGAGGATGGTGTGCCCGAGATGCTGCGGACCGGGGCCGGGCTCGAAGCCCTTGTAGTGCGGAAGCTCGTCGAGCAGCACATGGATACGGGCCATGGAGCCCCGCACATCCGTGCGAAGCGCCGCCTTGCGCCATTCGTCCTTCATCGCGCCGGCGGGAACCAGCTTGCCGAGCGCCACCGTCGGCGCGGCGTTCGACATCACGATGTCGGCATCGATGACCTCGCCCCCGACAAGGCGCACGCCGGCCGCCCGGCCGCCGCGCACGAGGATTTCCTCGACGGATGCACAGGTGCGCACCACCGAGCCGAAGGCCTCGGCCCCCCTGCTGAGCGCAGCCGTGATCGCCCCCATGCCGCCGACGGGAATGCCCCAGCGGCCGAACACGTTCTCGAACTGGCCGAAGGCGTGGTATCCGTAGACATGCGCCGTCGTCGGCGTTTGCGGGCCGCCCCATGTCGAGACCATCGACAGGAAGGTCATATAGGCCTTGAGGCGGGGGGAGACGAAATACCTGTCGAGCAGGTCCTGCGCCGACAGAAGCATGAATTCGTTGAGAAGCTCGGTCTCCCCCAGGCGCTCGAAGCGGCCGAACACCTCCGACCGCGTCGGCGGGTCGGACAGCAGCCAGTCACGCGATATGTCGGCGAAGCGCTTCAATCTCGCTCCGAACTCGAAGAACCGCCGCGCATCCTCCGGCGAATGCCGGCCGATCGACTTCAACGTCTCGTCGACATCCTGATGGAGCATGAAGTGGTCGCCGTCTTCCCAGAGCGCCACGCCCTGCACCTCCGGCGAGAGCGACCGCAGGCCGAATTTCGCCAGTTCGAGATCGTCGATCACCTCCTGCCGCAACATGCCCTGGATGAACGAGCAGGACGACCACATCGCCCCCGGCACCAGTTCCTCGGACACGCACGCGCCGCCGACGACATGGCGGGCCTCCAGCACGCAAACCGACTTTCCGGCGCGGGCCAGGTAGTTCGCGGCGACAAGGCCGTTATGGCCCGCGCCGATAATGACGACATCGTATCTCGTGGTCATCACGCACCATCCGCTGTGAAGGAGAAGATCATTTCCTGCCGGTATGCCTCACCGGGATCGAGGCGGCTCGACGGGAAATGGGAGAAATTCGGCGAGCCCGGATATTTCTGGGTTTCGAGGGTGAAGCCTGCATATTTGCAAAGGCGCTTGCCCTGCTTGCCCATGACGGCGTCCGACAGGTATCCGGCCGTGTAGAACTGCAGGCCCGGCTCGGTCGTGTGCATCGTCATGCGGCGGCCGGAGACAGGTTCATGGACCTCGATGCATTTGCGAAGGCCCGGGCCGCCGTCGATGCACCAGTTATGGTCATAGCCGCCGCCGGCTTCGAAGATCGTGGCGCCGACCGAGGGCAATTCCTCGATGTCCGCGCCGATCGTCTTGAATTCGGTGAAGTCGAAGGGCGTTCCCTTGACGGCGCGGATCTCGCCGGTCGCCAGCAGCTCGTCGTCCACGGGCGTGTAGAAGCGGCTCGCCATCCTGACCTCGTGGCCGAGGATGTCGCCCGATCCCTGGCCGGCGAGGTTGAAATAGGAATGATGCACCATGTTCATCAGCGTCGTCCGCGTGGTGTCGGCCTCCATGACGATCCGCAGCTTGTCGTCGGCGGTGAGCGTGTAGGTGGCGCGCAGGTTCGATTTGCCGGGGAAGCCCATCTCCCCGTCCTGCGACGTCGTCTTGAAGACCACGGTGTCGGCGGTGATCGTCTCGATCTCCCAGACCTTGCGGTCGAAGCCCTGGACGCCGCCGTGAAGGTGGTTGGCGCCCTCGTTGACGTTGACATGGTATTCGACGCCGTCGAGGACAAAGCGGCCGCCCTCGATGCGGTTTCCGTAGCGCCCGCAGGTCGCGCCGAAATAGGTGTCGGTCGCCGCATATTCGTCGATCGTGTCGAAGCCGAGCACCACGTCGGCAAGCTCGCCCTTGCTGTCGGGAACGTGGAGCTGCGTCAGCCGGGCGCCGAAGGTGATCAGCCTGGCCCTGAGGCCGTTCCCGTTCGCGATGGTGACGGCGAGGATTTCCTGGCCCTCATAGATGCCGAAGACCTCGGCGGCAGCGGCTTCCTGCTTCCTGGCGGTGATGTTCATGCGCGTGGCGTCCTTGCGTTTGTGCGATTGATTCCCCAGAGCCCGCAAAGAACCAGGGTGATGGAGACCAATCCGATCAGGGTGAAAATGGCATTGATGGAGGGCGTGAAGCCGAAGCGCATCTGGTTCCAGACATAGACCGGAAGCGTCGGCTCGGTGCCTGTCAGGAACAGCGTGACGATGACCTCGTCGACCGAGAGCGTGAAGCCGAGCATGGCGCCGCCGACGATGGCCGAGCGGATCATCGGCAGGAGGACATGGATCAGCGTCTTCGTCCGCGTGGCGCCGAGATCGAGCGAGGCTTCGACGAAGCTCGGGTCGAGCGCCTTCAGCCGTGCCAGCACGATCAGCATGATGACCGGCATGACGAAGCTCAAGTGCCCGACGATCACCCGCGGCAGCCCCTGCGGAAGGCCCGCGAACTGGGCGACGATGGCGAGCGAGATGCCCAGCACGATACCGGGTATGGCGACGGGCACGGCGAGCGCCAGCTGCAGGAGGTTGCCGAGAAAGCGGACGCGATAGGCGAGAATGAGCGCGAAGGCGACACCGACGACCGTTCCCACCGCCGTCGACAGGACGGCCACGAAAAGCGTGCGCTGGAAGGCCGCGATGAGCGCCGTGTTGGTCCACAATTCCCGGTACCACTGGAGCGTGAAGCCCGCCAGCGGGAAGGTCTGGACCCGGCTGTCGTTGAAGGAAAAGACGAACGTGATCACGAGCGGAGCGTAGAGGAACAGATAGGGCAGCGTGACGGCCAGCTTCAGCAGCGCCCGGCCGATGCGGCCGCGGAGCGTCGTTGCGCGCTTCAGCGTCGCGCCGGCTCCCGAATCCACGGCCTGGATGATCCCCTTCGACTTGCCGAGATAGCCGATGATGGCGAGGATGATGGCGACCGCGAGCATCAGGATGATGGCCTGCGCCGCGCCCAGCGGCCAGTTTCCGGCCATGCCGAACTGCGATGCGATGACCATGCCGAGCATCGTGCCGTTGAGGCCGCCGACCATGGAGGGGCTGACATAATCCCCGACGGCCAGCAGGAAGGCGAGGGAAAAGCCGATCGCGAGGCCCTGCTTGGAGAGCGGCCAGACGACGTTCCGGAACGTCTGGAACCGGTTCGCACCCGCATCCCGGCTCGCTTCCAGCAGGCTTTCCGGAACGCGTTCCAGCGCCGTGAAGGAGGATACGAACACATAGGGGATGGCCATATAGGCCAGCGTGAGGATGACGGCGAAGCGCGTATAGAGGAAGGCGTCCGAGGGTTCGGACAGGATGCCGAGCGAAACGAGCAGCGAATTGATCGCACCGTTCTCGCCGAGGATGACGCGCCAGGCGAACACGCGCATCAGAAGCGAAATCCACAGCGGGATGACGACCAGCATGACGGCAACCTGCTTCATGGCGCGCATGTAGCGGCTGACGTAGAAGGCCAGCGGATAGGCGACGAGGGCGGCGAGCGCGGCCGCGACGAAGGCGGTGCCCAGCGTCCGCATCACGAGGACGAGCACGGTCTTCGACTGGAAGACCGCCGCATAGTTCCTCAGCGTGACCTCCGAGGTCACCAGGCCCGACGCGGCCTTGAAGAAGCTGGTTGCGAAGAGGACGAGGTTGGGGGCGACGACGAGCGCCAGCAGCCAGATATAGATCAGCCCCGGCGAGGCGGAGGAGACCAGCTTGACGAGTTTTCCGGAGAGCCTAGTCATCGAGGTACACCACGTCGTCGAAGAGCAGTCCCACCGGCACGGTGTCGCCGATCCTGAGGGAAACTCCCTTGCGGGAAGGAACGTGGCTCGTCAGGGTCTGGCCGCCGCTTTCCATGACGACCTCGATGACGCTGCCGAGGAACATGATCCGGGTGATCCTCGCATCGAAGGTCACGTCGCAGCGGCCTGCCGGCTGCACGTCGAGCGCCTCGAAGCGCAGGGCGATCGCCCGCGGCCGGGTCGCCCCCGCCATGGCGGTGCGGGGAATGTCGATGGGCCCGAACCGGACCGATGACGGATCGCCCGCCTCGGGCGCGGCGGAGACCCTGTTCGACTTGCCGATGAAGTCCGCGACGAAGGAATTGGTCGGCCTGTAGTAGATCTCCTCCGGCGTGCCGATCTGCTGGATCAGTCCGCCGCTCATCACGGCGATGCGATCGGACATGGAAAGCGCCTCGCCCTGGTCGTGAGTGACATAGATGAAGGTGATGCCGAGCGATTTCTGCAAGTCGACGAGGACGTGCTGCATCTGCTCGCGCAGCTTGAGGTCCAGCGCGCCGAGCGGCTCGTCCAGAAGCAGGATCTTCGGACGCCCGACGATGGCGCGGGCGAGCGCGGCGCGCTGGCGCTGGCCGCCGGACATCTCGTGCGGCAAGCGCTCCGCAAACGCGCCGAGGTTCACCTTGTCGATCGCCTCCTGGACGCGGGTGGCGATCTCGGCCTTCGCGACACCCTTCATGCGGAGCGGATAGGCGACGTTCTCGCGCACCGTCATGTGCGGGAAGAGGGCGTAGGACTGGAAGACCGTGTTGGTGTCGCGCAGGTTCGGCGGCACCGTCGTGATGTCGTTGCCCGCCAGCGAAATCCTGCCCCGGTCCGGCAGCTCGAAGCCGGCGATCAGCCGCAGCGTCGTCGTCTTGCCGCAGCCGGAGGGGCCGAGGAGGGAGAAGAACTCCCCCTCCCCGATATCGAGCGACAGATCGTGCAGCGCCTTGTAGGCACCGAACGAAAGGGAGAGGCCGGAAAGCCGCAGAAACGGCTCTTGAGCCTTGATCGTGCCCATCGCGTTCATCCTCACAGGGTGCCGGCTTTGAAGTCGTTCCACATCGCCACGCGCCGGTCGATGTCTTCGGGCAGCTTCGAGACGACCATCTTCTTCCAGAAGCCGTCCTTCGTCTGGTCGAGGATGTTCGTCTTCGCCAGGGCCTCGGGCGAGACACCGGCCGCGGCCGCCGCTTCGGGGCTGAGGATGCCGTTATTGCTGTTGGTGCTGATGAAGCGCGCCTGCCAGGCCGGCGTCAACGTCTCGTTGATGAAGTCGTAGACTTCCTTCCGGTTGCCGCGCTCCGTCAGCACGGCGCAGTCGAGCCAGGTGGGCGTGCCCTCCTGCGGGAAGGTATAGGCGAAATTCTTGCCCAGCTCCTTCAGCTTGTTGACGATGGAGATGTTCTGGCAATAGCCGATCGCCGCATCGCCGGCCGCATAGATCGTCAGGGCATCGTCGAAGCCGCGGGCGATGGTGTTGACCTGCGGGCGCAGGGTGCGCAGGGCGTCCGCGCATGCCTCGAATTCCTCATCCGTCAGGTTGAACGGATCGGCGGCCCTGATCTTGAGCGCGATCATCTGCATGACGACGTAGCCGTCGTCGAACAGGTTGACCTTGCCGGCATATTTCGGATCCCAGAGCGCATCCCAGCTCTGCGGCTCGCCGCCGGTGGCGTCGGCGTCGTACATCAGCGGCTGGTTGCCCCAGTTGTACGGCAGGGCGTAGAGGGCGCCGTCGATCGTGGCCTTCGCCTCCCAGTCCATCGACGCGGCGATGTTCGACTTGTTGGGAACCTGGGAGGCATCGAAGGGCGCGATCAGCCCCGCATTCTTGAAGCGGGTGGCGGTGCCCGTGTCGAAATAGATGACATCCGGGGTGATGGCGCCCGATTGGACGGTCGCGAACATCTCGTCGATCGATCCGGCACGGACCGCCCTGACCTTCACGCCGGTCTTCTGGGTATATTCGACGAGCCACGGATCGTCCTGATAGGTCTCCCACGTCAGAAGGGTGATCTCGCCCTGATCGGCAAAGGCGCGCGTCGCAAAGCCCGGAAGCGCCGCCAGGGCACCGAGGCCCGCAGCGCTCTTCAGGAAGGTTCGGCGGTCCAGCTGGTAATTGGCCATGCTCATTCTCCTCTCTGGTCGGTTGCGGGGGAGCCTGTTGGGCGACGGCTTCGCCTTCGGCTCTTCCGGCCGCTCCCCCTATGTCGATGGATTACAATACGCCGTACTTCTCGTAGACCTGGCGCAGGAGCTTGCCCTCCAGGAGCTCGTTCCGCGAATTGTTCTCGCTGGTGGCCTTGGTCAGGGCGAGGTCGAGCACCTGCTGCTCGATATCCTGCGGAATGACCACGACCCCGTCGATATCGGCGAACACGATGTCGCCGGAATGGACCTTCACGCCCGCGCACATGATCTCGGTGTCGTGCTCGATCATCTTTGCGCGGCCGATGCTGTCGAGCGGGCCGATGCCGCCGTGGAACACCGGAAAGCCGAGGCTCTTGATGTGCCTCGTGTCGCGCACCAGGCCATCGGTCACGCATCCGTTCGCGCCCCGCATCTTCGCCGCGGTCGACAGCAGCTCGCCCCACGGGGCGATCCGCTCGGTCGGGCCGTTGCAGGCGAGCACGGCGATGTCGCCCCCCGTCAGGCTGTCGACGAGCGCCATTTCAAGCTCGTACGGGTTGTCGTGGTCACGCCGGCCGTAGACGCTCGCGTAAAGGCCGGTGCGTGCCCGCCCCATCATGACCGAAGCGTCGTCGACGGGCCGGATGAAGGGCCGCATCGCCTGGTTGGGCCGGCCGAGGCTGTCCATCACGTCGGACAGCACGCCGGTATAAAGTTGCTTTGCATAGATCTCGAACTGCATCGTCGTTCCTCACTTTAACGATAAACCTAAATCCCCGAACAGCCCACCGGATACCCGCGCGGCTAGTGCGATTCCCTGACCACGGCATCGCCGCTGCCGCCGACCAGAAAGTCGAGGTCGGCGCCTTCATGCGCCTGCATGACATGATCCTGGTAGAGCTTCACATAGCCGCGCGGCGTGACCGTCTTCGGCTGCACCCAGGCCGCGGCCCGCCGCCGGAGCTCGCCCTCGGAAACGAGGAGTTCCAGCGTTCCCTCATAGGCGTTGATCCGGATACGGTCGCCGGTCCTGACCAGCGCGAGCGGCCCGCCCACGGAGGATTCGGGCGAGACATGCAGGACGACGGCGCCGAAGGCCGTGCCGGACATGCGGGCATCGGAGATGCGCAGCATGTCGCGCACCCCTTCGCGCACGAGCCTGGCGGGGATCGGCATGTTGCCGACCTCGGCCATGCCGGGATAGCCCCTCGGCCCGCAGCCCTGCAGCACCAGCACCGTGTCGGCGGTGACCGGCAGGTCCGGGTCGTTGATCTTCGTCTTCATCTCCTCGACCGAGGAGAACACATAGGCCTCGCCCTCATGCACGAGGAGGGATTCCGTCGCGGCCGAGGGCTTGATGACCGCACCGTCGGGGGCGATGTTCCCGCGCAGGACGCGAATGCCCGCCCGCGGCCGCACCGGATTGTCCAGCGGGCGGATGACGTCCTCGTCATGGCACTCGCCCTCGCCGGCGATCTCGACGATGGACCGCCCCCCGACCGTTTGCGCCTCGCGCAGCATGTGCCTGATCTCGGCCAGGACGGCGGGCACGCCGCCCGCATTGCAGAACTCCTCCATCAGGTGCTTGCCCGAGGGAAGGCAGTTCACGAGCAGCGGGACGTCGGAACCGAGATTGAAATCGTCCAGTGCGAGATCGACGCCGATTCTTCCAGCGATCGCAAGGAGATGGACGATCGCATTGGTCGACCCGCCAAGGGCGGCATTGGCAAGGATCGCATTCTCGAAGCTCGCCTTTGTCAGGATTTTCGAGAGCCGGAGATCCTCCCGAACCATATCGACGATGCGGTTGCCCGTCAGGTGGGCGAGCGTGAAGCGCCGCGCGTCGACGGCCGGATAGGCCGAGTTCATCGGCAGCGCCACGCCCATCACCTCGACCAGCGAGGCCATGGTCGACGCGGTGCCCATCGTATTGCACACGCCCACCGAGCGGCTCATGCCGCTCTCCGCGGCGGTGAAATCCTTCATGGACATCGTGCCCGCCCGTACCTCCTCGGAGAACTTCCACACGTCCGTGCCCGAAGCGATCGTCCTGCCCCGGAAATTGCCGCTGAGCGCCGGGCCGGCGGACACCATGATGGTGGGAAGGTCGACGCTCGCCGCGCCCATCAGCTGGGCCGGGGTCGTCTTGTCGCAACCGGCGAGCAGCACCACGCCGTCCATGCCGTGCGCCCGGATCGATTCCTCGACCTGCATGGCGAGCAGGTTGCGGAAGAGCATGGCCGTCGGGCGCATCTGGTCTTCACCGAGCGAGCCGACCGGAAATTCGAGCGGCAGGCCGCCCGCCTCCCAGACGCCGCGCTTGACGGCCTCGGCCAGCCCCTTGAGGCCGGCATTGCACGGATTGAGTTCCGACCAGGTGTTGCAGATGCCGATGACCGGCCGCCCGTCGAAGACGTGGTCGGGAAGGCCCTGCATCTTCATGGAGCTGCGGTGGATGAAGCCATCCTTGCCGCCGCTGCCGAACCAGTCCTGGCTTCTCAGTCTGCGCTTGCGTTCCAAAACCATGCCTCCCGACATCTCCGGATTTAGATTTAACGTTAAACCTACTTCCTGTCAACCCGCCATTCTGCACGCCTTCCGGCCGGCGAGATTGTAAACGCACAGACGCGCTGTATTCTTGTCGCAGGCAGGCGAACGAATTATGTGCAGGCGATGACCGCGAACAAGAATCAACAGCCCCACAGGCGCGCCACGCTGCGAGACGTGGCCATCGCCGCCGGCGTTTCCACCATGACGGTCTCCAATGTCGTGAACGGAAAGACCGCCCGGGTGAGCGAGGAAATCCGGCTTCTGGTCAAAAAGAAGATCGAGGACCTGAAATATGTCCCCCATCTGCGCGGCCGCGGCCTGCGCCTGGCGAAGGACTTCACGATCGGCCTGGTCATGCTCCATCCCGAGCGGCGCTTCCTGAACGACCCCTTCAATACCGAGGTCGCGGCCGGCATGAGCAACAAGCTCGCGCAGAACGGCTACGGCTTGTTGATCTTCGGCGCGCAGAACTCCAGGGATCTCGAAAACAAGCTTGCGCGCATTTCCCAGCTCGATGCGCTTGCCGTCTACATCTTCGGCGACACCGCGCAACGCGACGCGGTCTATGCCAAGCTGGCGGTCCTCGGCCTTCCCATGCTTCTCATTGGCGACGAAGTGAACAGCAGCCTCCCGGATGCCAGCTTCGTGCGGCAGAAGAACGAGGAAGGGGCGTTCCAGCTGGCCGAACGGGGACTGGCGAACGGCGCGCGGAAAATCCTGTTCATGCGCCCCGATCACTTCTGGCCGGCCATGGCGCAGCGCGAGCTCGGCGCACGAAAGGCCGCCGCCGGCCGCGCGGATGTCGAGACCATGATCTGCACGGAAATCGATTTCCAGGCCGTGGTGAACCAGGTCAGGGCGCGGCTGTCGAACGACCCGCCGGATTTCATCATGGGCGGCAACGACCTGTTTGGCATCGCGGCGACACAGGCCGCGCTCCAGCTCGGCTTTTCCATCAGGAAAGACCTGATGATCACCGGCTTCAACGGATTTGCCTTCCGCGAATATTCGATGCCGCTTCTGACGTCCATGCGCTCCCCTGCATACGAGATCGGCGAGGAAGCGGCCTCGGCGCTCATGAAGCGGATTACGCGGGGGAGTTTCCACAGCGGCAGGGTGCTGAACGTGGAGTTCCTGCCCGGACAAACCTGCGACTAGGTGATTGCCGGCCGAAACCGCCGCCGTTTCCGAGGCGCGAGACCCTTTCCATCAGGCCTTTCTACCCCTTCGCCGGCTCGTAGCGGAATTTTCCGTCCCTGCGCATCACGCGACCGATCCCGGGCCTATCCAGATGGGCGCCGGCGATCCATGTGCCCGACCCGGCGACCTCGTTGAAAACGCCGAGGCGGGTGGCGCGTGCGGCCGGCTGGTCGTCATCGTACCCCCAGGTCAGCGCCGGGTCGGCGAATTGCAACGCCGGCACATGAACGATATCGCCGGCGAACAGGAAGCGATCCTCGTGCGTGTCGAGCAGGTAGCCGCTGTGGCCGGCCGCGTGACCCGGCAGGGAAACCATACGCAACCGCTCCGCCACACGATCACCGTCCCGCAAGGGCCTCAGGAGCGGGCGAAACCGTGCGAGGCCGGGCTCTGCGAGGAAGCGTGCGACGGCGGCCTCGGGAATGAAGATCGCATCCAGGTTCGGCAGGAGCGCGCGGCCATCGCGGGCCACCAGCCCGAAGATGTGATCCTGGTGGCTGTGGGTCAGCGCCAGGGTCGTGATCGAAGCCGGATCGATCCCCGCTTCGGCCAGGGATTGTTCGAGACGCCCCACCGTCGGCGCCCAGCCTCCCCCTCCGCAGTCGATCAGGATGCCGTCGGCGCCCGGGCCCGCAAGCGCAAAGCAATTGACGGACAGCCGAAGCGCCCCTGCCCCGGCCGCCATCGGCACGGGACGGTTCCTCGCGTCCCGCAGAAGCATCGCCGGCATATCGAGATAGCCGTCGGAGAGCGACCAGATGCCGAACCGTCCCGATTTGCAACCAAGGACATTTTCAGTGTGGGAGGTCACGATCATGGGGCACGGGACGAAAGGGGGAGCGGGGCTATCGCGCGCGCCGGCAGGGCGCCGGCGCGGCGAAGAGACGAAGGATGCAAGACGGGCCGAAAGCGGTCAGGCTTTCGACGTCATGACTTTCTGCACGATTTTCCAGTTTCCGTTCACCTTCAGGCAGGATAGTTGGTCCGTGAAGGTACGCGGCGCGATACGAAGCTTCAATTTCAAAAGGGCGAGATCGCTTTCGACATCGATCGACAGTATCCGGTCGTCGCGCTCATCGCCTTTTTGCTTTGGCGCCTCCATCTTGCGCACGGCGTCCAGCCAGGCCGCAATCGGCGTCACATCCGGGTTTCCGTCCGCGGCGATCTTCGTCACGGAACTCAAGGGGTGGAAAACGGAAGCGAACTTTTCCGCATCCATCTCGTAAGCGGCATCGAAGTATGTCTGGGCCAGCGAGCGCAATGCTGCTGTATCCGTCATCTGCAAAGTTGGCATATCGGCTCCTGTTCAGGGGTTTGGCCGCCCCTACCTATGCCCAGGCCGATCATGAGGGTAGCCCTCTTGCGCGGCATGGCTTTATGAACAAAATTCATGATCGATGACAAACGAGCTCAACGAACTTGCAGCCTTCGCCGCCGTTGCCCGCGAACGAAGCTTTACGAAGGCCGCCGCAAAGCTGGGCGTATCGCAATCCGCCCTGAGCCACACGATCCGTAGGCTTGAGCAACGCCTCGACGTGAAACTGCTTGCGCGGACGACCAAGAGCGTCGCGCCGACGGCGGCCGGCGCGGCAATTCTAAACGACCTCGTCCCGGCGCTGGAGCAGATCGACCGCGCCCTCGACGGCGTTCGAAGCAATCGCCACCAACCCGCGGGACGCCTTCGGATCATCATGTCCCGCTCCGCAGCGGCACTGGTATTGCTGCCCCGGCTCGCGGCGTTCGCGGACGCATATCCCGACATCGTGCTGGATATCGTCACCGCGACAGGCCCCTTCGATCTCGTGGCCGGCGAGTTCGACGCAGGCATCCAGCTCGGGGAGTACATTCAAAAGGATATGGTCGCCGTTCGCCTCACGCCCGAATTGCGACTGGCGGTGGTGGGGTCGCCCGCCTATTTCGCCACGCGGCAGATACCGCAGACGCCAAAGGACCTCGGCGATCATCGATGCATCACCCTGCGGCTTTCCGGTGTGCCCTATCGATGGGAGTTCGAGAAGGACGGAAAGCCGATGACGGTAAGCGTGAATGGCCCGCTCGTGATCGACGAGACGCATCTGGCGATCCAGGCGGCCCTTGCCGGAGTTGGCGTCGGGCTGGCCTACGAGGAACAGGTGGCGGACGATATCGCGAAGGGCCGCCTCATCCGCGTGCTGGAAGACTGGACGCCACCCATTCCCGGCTTCTTCATGTACTATCCCAGCCGCCAGCATCGCTCGGCTGCGCTCGCCGCGCTGGTGAACACGCTGCGGCTTTCCAGATGACAGGAAGCGGCAAGGCCCACGTCGAAGGCCGCAGCGTTCCGCATCCCTCGAAAGCTTCAACGGCGAAGGAGACCGGCCGGCTGATCGTATCGCACTGTAGCAGGGCGTCCGCCCGACACACGCGCTTACATTTCCGCCCCCGGCGGAAACAGCGGCGATACATGGGACGGCTCTCTTGGCGCCCGTCAATGGCAGTCAAAAGGGAAAAACCGTGCCTTTTCAACTCTCTCTCATCGCCACGCTCGCAGCAGGCGCCATGATGGCCGCCGCTCCGGCCATGGCCGGCCAAAAGCCGACCGTCGTTCTCGTGCACGGCGCCTTCACCGATTCCAGCAGCTGGAACGGCGTGATCCGGAGCCTTCGGGCCGATGGCTATCCGGTCGTCGCCGCGGCCAATCCGCTGCGCAGCGTCAAGGGCGATGCCCGGTCCGTATCGGGCCTTCTGTCCACCATCGCGGGGCCGGTCGTCCTTGTCGGCCATTCCTATGGCGGCGCGGTGATCTCCGCCGCCGCCAACGGCCATGACAACGTCAAGGCCCTCGTCTATGTCGCCGCTTTCGCGCCGGACGAAGGCGAAACCGCCATCGGCCTCAGCGGCAAGTTCCCCGGCGGCACGCTGGGCGAAGCCCTTGCCGCCCCTGTCGGCCTGCCGGACGGCGGCAGCGACTTCTACATCGACCAGGCCAGGTTCCACGATCAGTTCGCCGCCGACGTGCCGGAGGCCGAGGCATTGCTGATGGCGACCGGCCAGCGGCCCATCGCCGAGGCAGCCCTGAAGGAACCGGCAGGCGCTCCCGCCTGGAAGAGCAAGCCGTCCTGGTTCGTCTACGGCGATGCGGACAGGAACATTCCGGCCGAAGCGCTGGCCTGGATGGCCGAGCGCGCCGGCTCGAAGGAAACCGTCGTCGTCAAGGGCGCCTCGCATGTCGTCATGGTGTCCCATCCCGAGGATGTGGCCCGCCTGATCGAGAAGGCCGCCGGAAACGGTTGACCCGGCAGGAAGGTGGATATTGGAGCGGCGGTCAATTCTTGACAGATCGTTCCAATATTCCTACATCGGCATCATGGCGAGAAACAAGGAATTCGACAGGGACAAGGCGCTGGACGCGGCAATCGGCGTCTTCCGCGAGTACGGCTTCGAAGGCACGTCGACGGACATGCTCGTCCGCGCGATGGGTATCGGCCGGCAAAGCCTCTACGACACCTACGGCGACAAGTGGGCGCTCTACTGCCGCGCGGTCGAGCGCTATTGCGACATGGAGACCCGTGCGCATGTCGCCGCGCTGCGCACCGGGCCGCGCGCCGTCGACGGCCTTCGCGCGATGATCGGCCGCGTTGTGGCCGAGGCCGGGACGGCCTGCCTCGGGGTCGGCTCGGTGTGCGAGTTCGGCCAGACGCGGCAGGACCTTTCGGCCCTCCGCCGGACCGCCGAGGAGCGGCTGACGGGTGCCGTGGAGGACTGCATTCGCAAGGCGCAGGCCGCCGGGGAGCTCGATGCGGCCCTCGCCGCGCCGGACATGGCGAATTTCATCCTCGCCAATATCGCCGGCATCCGCATCGCCGCCCGCAGCGGCGCGGGGCCGCAGCAACTCGACATGCTCGGCAGCATGGCCCTGCGGGCTCTGGCCTAGGCAAAAAATTTTGATCGTTTCTGGAACAATCAGTCAAGAAAGGACAGGACAATGAAAGCAGTCGTCATGCGCGACATCGGCAGCGCCGACGTCATGGACCATGTGGCGGACCGGCCGGAGCCCGTCGCGGGCCGGGGACAGGTGGTCGTCGCGGTCACGGCCGCGGGGGTCAACTTCATGGATATCGGCGTGCGGCAGGGCATGGCCTGGACGGAGACGCCCAATCCCAAGGTCCTCGGCGTCGAAGGAGCCGGCCGCGTGATCGCCGTCGGCGAAGGCGTCGGGGATTTTGCCGTCGGAGACCGCGTGGCATGGGTCTATGCGCCCGGAAGCTATGCCGAGCGCATCGCCGTGCCGGCGGACGCGCTCGTCCATATCCCGGATGCCATCGACGATCGCACCGCCGCGGCCGTGATGATGCAGGGCCTGACCGCCAGCCATTTCGCCACCGATTTCTACCCGGTGCAGCCGGGAGACACGGCGCTGGTGCATGCGGCTGCCGGCGGGCTCGGCCTGTTGCTGACACAGATCATCACCATGCGCGGCGGCACGGTGATCGGCCGCGTCTCGACAGAGGACAAGGTCGCCGCCGCGAAAGCCGCCGGCGCGGCCCATGTGATCGTCGACCGGCAAGGACAGTTCGCCGATGCCGTCCTTTCCCTGACGAACGGGGACGGCGTGGACGTCGTCTACGACGGCTCCGGGCCGGCGACCTTCCAGGGCTCGCTCGCCGCGCTCAAGCGGTCCGGCACCTTCTGCTGGTACGGGCCCGTGCTCGGCGGGCCCGGCCCCCTCGACATCATGAGCCTGCCGAAGAGCATCAAGCTCGGCTATGCCGTCTTCTCCGACCACATCCACACGCCGGAGCTCTACCGCGCCCGTGCGCGGCAGCTTTTCCAGTGGATCGAGGACGGAGCGCTCAAGGTGAACATCGGCGGGACCTATCCGCTCGCCGGGGCCGCCGAGGCCCACCGGGCCATGGAGCGCCGGGCGACCACCGGCAAGCTGCTGCTTCTTTCCGCAACGGCCTGACCGGCCCCGAACAGGAGGATATCATGACGACAATCGACAAGAACGGCACGCCGCTGTCCCAGATGCTCAACAAGGCCTTCGCGGCCTTCGACCGGGACAGGGACGGCAAGCTGAACGCGGACGAGTTCAAGAACTTCAACGAGATACTGAAGCCGGGCATCGCCGTCGACAGCCACGGCAAGCCCACCATCGATTTCAGCGAGCGGATGGACCACGACGGCGACGGGCTGGTCAGCCAGGAGGAGATGAACACGACGCCGCTGCTGATGCCGGCCGGCCTGTGCGACCCGAGCCTGACGTCGATGCTGGACTATCTGCGCCTGAAGGGCGATCCGGACGCCCTCGAAGCCGCGGCGATCCTAGCGGAGGAACGGGGCACCGAGGAGAGCTGAACCGTGCAGAAAGGGCGGGCGCCGGTCCGGCGCCCGCCCTTCACTTTTGCGGCCGGCACCGCGCCGGCGTCAGGATTGGCCCTCCGTGAGGGCGATGGCCCCCGCCAGCGGCGAGGGCTCCGTCGAGAATGCGTCGTAGACGCAGGGCGCGGCGAAGACGGCGCCGGCCAGCAGCAGGACGAGGATGCGCTTCATCGCGGCCTCCATGAGCCCCGCTCAGGCGAGCGCAAGCACCACGTCGATATTGCCGCGCGTCGCCTTGGAATAGGGGCAGGTCTGGTGCGCCTCGTCGATCAGCGCCCGCGCGACATCCGGCTCCAGGCCCGGCAGGCTCACGGTCAGGCGCGCCTGCAGGAAATAGCCCTCGCCCGCCGTGCCGAGGTCGACTTCCGCATCGATGGCGGTATCGGCCGGCAGGCGGATCTTGCGCTTTGCGGCGGCAAGGCCCAGCGCCCCGATGAAGCAGGCGGACCAGCCGGCGGCGAAAAGCTGCTCGGGATTGCTGCCGGGCTTGCCGCTGCCGGGCGGCGAAAGGCGGATGTCGAGCTGGGCGTCGTCGCTGCGGGCCGCCCCGTCGCGCCCGCCCGTGGTGCGGGTGCGGCCGGTATAGAGTACCTTTTCGATCCTGGTCATGGAATGCTCCTGTTCTGCCGCCGTGCGCGGCGCCGTTGACGGGAGCGTTCTGACGGGCGGACATGTCCGGCATGTTTCCGCAAAGGTCGCGAATGTATCGAAACGTAGCGCCCTGCCGCCAGCCTACACGCGCATACATATGCCCGCTCAGGGCAGGAAGACCTCGGCGGCAAGGCCCCCGCCGGGGCGGTTATGCAGCCGCACGGTGCCGCCGATCGAGGCGGCGAGCTGCTGGGCGATGGCAAGGCCGAGGCCGGCGCCGCCCGTTTCGCGGTTGCGCGACTGCTCGAGGCGGAAGAAGGGCTGCATGGCCGCCCCGATCTTCTCCTGCGGAATTCCCGGCCCGCGGTCGAGCACCGCGACGACCGTGCCGCCGCCGGCGGGCCGCTCGATGGCAATCTCGGCGCTGCCGGCGAATTTCAGGGCGTTGTCGATGAAATTGGTGAGGATGCGGCGCAGCGCATGGGGCCGCGTGGCGACCGTGCCGGAGACGATCCCGCCGACCCGCACCTTGCGGCCCATGTCCTGATAGTCGTAGGCGATGCTGTCGATGAAGGAGGAAAGGTCGATGCGGGCGGGCTTTTCCCCGTTGCCGTGGGCGCTGCGGGCATAGGCGATGCCGTCCTGCACCAGCCGCTCGATCTCGGAAAGGTCGCGCACCAGCTTTTCCCGCTCGGGCGTGTCGTCCGCCATGTCGGCGCGCAACCGCATGCGGGTGATCGGCGTCTGGAGATCGTGGGAGATGGCGGCAAGGATCTGCACCCGCTCTTCCAGGTAATGGGCGATGCGCTCGCGCATGGCGTTGAAGGCGGCGGCAGCATGGGCCACCTCGCTCGGCCCCGTCTCGCTGAGGGCCGGCCCCGGCCTGTTGGGATCGAGCGCATCGGCGGCCTCCGCCAGCCGCTCCAGCGGCCGCGTCGCCTGCCGCACGGCGAACCAGGCGCACAAGATCAGCAGCGCCATCTGCACGACGAAGACATAGGGCAGCCAGTCCGCCACCGGCATGACCCCGCGCGGCAGGATGTCGATCGTCAGCGGGCTGCCGTCGCCGAGCGTCAGGTGGGCCTGCAGATGCGGCGCCTTGCCGGGCACCGATTCGATGCGCAGCGGGAAGCGCTGGCCCGCGGCCTGCGCGATGCGCGCGGCGATCTCGGCGCCCCGGCGCGAGGTATCCGGCGTGCCGGGCAGGCCATTTCCAAGGACGAACCGGTAATTGCCCCGCCCGAGGCGGTCGACGAAGCGCACCCGCTCGCCGGCCGGCAGCCGGTCGAGCACGGCGATGGACGTCGCCACGTCGTTCTCCAGCGTATCCAGCATCAATTCCTTGGCCGTCAGGTAGCGTTCGAGCGAGAGCACGGCGAAGGAGAGGCCATAGGCGACGGCCAGCCCGACGAAAAGGATGACGAAGATCCGCGCGCGCAGCGTGCCCGGCCAGGAAAAGGGGCGGAATGCGGCCATGCCTGCCATCACCTCGCCTCGACGATCTCGATGGGCACGGAGAAGACATAGCCTTCGCTGCGCACCGTCTTGATGTAGACCGGCTCGCGCGCATCGTCGCCGAGGCGCTGGCGCAGCCGGCTGACCAAAAGGTCGATGGAGCGGTCGAACAACTCCGCATCGCGCCCCTGCGTCAGGTTCAGGAGCTGGTCGCGGTTGAGCACGCGCTGGGGATGATCGATGAAGACGCGCAGCAGGCGGTATTCCGCCCCGCTGAGCGCGACTGCCGTGCCCTCCCGGTCGAGGAGGTGCCGGCCGACCGTGTCGAGCCGCCAGTCGCCAAAGGCCAGCAACTGGCCGGCCTCGCTGATCTGGAGGTTGGGCGGCAGCATGCGCGTGCGCCGGAGCACCGCCTTGATGCGGGCGAGCAGCTCGCGCGCGGCAAACGGCTTTGCCAGATAGTCGTCGGCGCCCATTTCCAGGCCGATGATGCGGTCCATCTCGTCGCTGCGCGCCGTCAGCATCAGCACCGGCACCGCCTTGTGCCTGCCCGCGCGCAGCTCCCGGCAGAGCACGAGGCCGTCGTCGCCGGGCATCATCACGTCGAGCACGATGAGATCGACGGTGTTGCCGTCGAGGAAGGCCCGCATCTGCCGGCCGTCGGCGGCGATGGAGGTGCGCAGCCCGTTCTTCCTCAGATAGGACGACAGCAGTTCGCGGATCTCGCGGTCGTCATCGACGATCAGGATATGGTCGACATGTTCCATGGGCAGGCTTTCGCAATCTTAGGGCGGCCCGTTGCCGCCCCATACTTCTAGACCGTGCGCCGGCCTGCGCGAAAGGGCATTGCCGGCAGGACCAGCCTGCCGGCGCCATGTATCCGCGGTATATGCCAAAGGCCCGGCGGATGCATGCGGATGTAGCATCCGCGCGGCCGGATACAGTGCGATACAATCGCCGCGCCGGCCGCCGGCCTGCCTTCCTACACTCGGGTACAAACGCCCATGGCTCCGAACACATGCCGGATACCTCCGCATGGCGAAATCCGCCGTGCTGGCCGGCATTCCCGTCCAGTGCCCGAAACCCCAGCTTCAAAGGAAACGACGATGACGCTCCTTGTCATTGCCTATCTCGGCGGCGCACTGACCATCCTCAGCCCGTGCATCCTTCCCATCCTGCCCTTCGTCTTCGCGCGCGGCGGCCAGCCTTTCCTGCGCGGCACGCTGCCGATGCTCGCCGGCATGGCGATGACCTTCGCGCTCGTCGCGACGCTGGCGGCGGTCGGCGGGAGTTGGGCGGTGCATGCCAACGCCTATGGCCGGATCGCCGCGCTCGCGGTGCTCGCCCTCTTCGGTGCGAGCCTTCTTTCGTCCCGGATCGCAAGCTTCGTCAACCGGCCCGCGGTCGAGCTCGGCGGCAGGCTGATGAAGAGGCAGGCCTCCGCCACCTCCGGGCGGACGGCCGCCGGCTCCCTCGTTCTCGGCATCGCCACCGGCCTGCTCTGGGCGCCCTGCGCGGGGCCTGTCCTCGGCCTCGTCCTGACGGGCGCGGCGCTGAACGGCGCCAACCTCCAGACCTCGCTCCTGCTTCTTGCCTATGCCGCGGGCGCGGCGACCTCGCTTGCGCTCGCCCTTGCGGCGGGCGGAAAGGTGTTTGCCGGCATGAAGCGCTCGCTCGGGGCAAGCGAGCGCATCCGCCGGGCGCTCGGGGCCGCCGTGCTGGCCGGGGTCGCCGCCATCGCCCTCGGCCTCGACACGGGGTTCCTGGCGCGGCTTTCCTATGCGGGCACCGCCTCCTTCGAAGAGACCGTGCTGGACCGCCTCCATGCGAGACCCGGGAGCGGAGCGGCAGACGTCCGGATCGCCAGCGCCGGCAACGCGCAGCCCTTCCACAGCGGCCTGCCCACCGAGGGGGACGCGCCGCCGCTCGACGGGGCGACCGCCTGGCTGAACTCCCCGGCGCTCGATACGGCCGCGCTGCGCGGCAGGGTCGTCCTCGTCGATTTCTGGACCTATTCCTGCATCAACTGCATCCGGACCAACCCTTACGTCCGGGCCTGGGCCGAGAAGTTCAAGGACCGGGGGCTGGTCGTGGTCGGCGTCCATACGCCGGAATTCGCCTTCGAGAAGAAGATCGACAACGTGCAGAAGGCCGTCGCCGGCTTCGGCATGACCTATCCCGTCGCCGTCGACAACGACTACCGGATCTGGCGCGCCTTCGACAACAGCTACTGGCCTGCCCTCTACCTCATCGATGCCGACGGGAAAATCCGCTACCACCATTTCGGCGAGGGCAACTACGCCGAGACCCAGCAGGCGATCGGCGACCTCCTGCGCGAGGCGGAGGGCAGGAAGGCGCCGAACAACCTTTGACCCGCCCGGCATCCCTTCTTTCGCGGGCTGCGCCGAAGACGCCGCGGAACTGTTGCAAATCCGCACGGTCCGCGGCGCTTCTTCGGGGATGGCGGCGAAGTTGCGGCAGAGGCGATTTTCCTTTTGCGCGCGCTGCGCTATGGCGGGGTCGAGGCTGCCGGCCCGAGTCGCGGGCCGCACCAAGTCCGAGGAAACGGCATCCATGAAATCCCGCATCGCACTCCTGGCAGGCCTTGCGCTTGCTCTCACCGCCTGCACCACCGCCACCGTCGCGTCCAACCCGCTTCAGGCCCGCTGGAACGGCAAGTCCGCCGGCATTTTCTTCGCGGCCTACGGCCCGCCGATCTCGGATGTGGCCGGCGCCGGCGGCACGACGCTCTACAAGTGGCGCGGCGGCTTCGTGCGGGGCAAGTCGTGCACCGTCGAATTGACGGTGAGCAACACCTACAGGATCAACAACATCCGCGCCGTCGGCGACCGCGCCGACGAAAAGGGCGGCCCCTCGCACTGCGAGAAGGTCCTCGACGCGGCCGACGCGAAGTAATTCCGGCCGGCACCGACAGCTTCAGGGGCCGCGCGGCAACGCGCGGCCCCTTTCTTTCCGGAAGAACCGCATGGACGACGACCGCCTCTACCACGATGCAGCGCTGGCCGGTTTCTACGATCTCGAAAACGGCTGGGACCGCTCGCCGGACCTCGTCTTCTGCAAGGCGCTGGCACGGGACGCGGCAAGCGTGCTGGACCTCGGCTGCGGCACGGGGGAACTGGCCGCCACGCTCTCGCCCGGCCGCAAGGTCATCGCCGTCGATCCCGCCCCCGCCATGCTCGCGATCGCCCGCGCCAAGCCGGGCGCCGCCGGTGTCGCCTTTGTCGAGGCGGATGCGCGCACGCTCAGGCTCGACCGCCGCTTCGACCTCGTCGTCCTCACCGGCCACGCCTTCCAGGTGTTCCTGACGGAGGCGGACCGCGGCGCGGCGCTCGCCACCGTCGCCGCGCATCTTGCTCCCGGCGGCCGCTTCGTCTTCGACAGCCGCAATCCCGCCCGCCGGGCATGGGAGCAGTGGAAGCCGGCAGCCTCGAAGCGCACCCTTGTCCATCCCCGCCACGGCGCGGTCGACGTCTGGAACGATGCCGCCTTCGACGCCGCGGCCGGCATCGTCACCTACGAGACGCATTACGAGATCCACGCCACGGGCGAGCGGCTGTCGGCCACCTCGCGCATCGCCTTTCCCGAAAAGGCCGAGCTGGAGAGGCTGGCCCGGCAGGCGGGCCTTCGCGTCGAGCGCTGGCTCGGCGACTGGGAGGGCGAGGCTTGGACGCCGGACGCCCCGGAGCTGATCCCCCTCGGCACCCTCGCCTGAGGGCCGTCAGGCCGCCGCCTGCGTCCTTTCGCCTGCAAGCGTGATCGCGAACACGGCGGCCGCGGCGAGGATGAAGAAGGATTCCCCGAGCGCCAGCCGATTGTTGGAGTTCGTGGCTATGGTGCAGAAAAAGAAGAAGCTCATCGAATAGAGGTAGACAGCAAGGCTTGCCGAGATCGCTCCCCGGCGATGGGCCTCGTTGATCCTGCGCGCGGCGGCGACGGCGAAGACCACGAGGAAGGCGATGCCGAGGAACCCGTGGCGGACCATGATTTCGAGGTAGCCGTTGTGGATCAGCGTGTAGCCGACATCATGGTAGGCCGTCTTCGACCATTGCCCGAGCCATGCGTTGCCCCAGCCCATCCACGGCGCCGCCTCGATCAGTTCCATGGCGTTGGACCACAGCATGAGGCGCTCGCGCATGGCCGGCGGGGTCGCCGGATCGGCGATGGCCCTGTGCATGGCGGCGACGGGGCCTTCCGTGACGACGGTGTCGTCCGTCAGGCGCGCGGCGGCCTCCATGGTCGTGCCCGCGACCCTCTCCACATAGGACGAGGCGACGAGGGACGCGGCGGCGGCGGCAAGCAGCAGGCCGCCGAGCAGATGAAGCCGCCACCTGCCGGCATAGCGCAAAAGACTGAGCACGCTCATGAGGACGACCGTTGCGGCCAGCGCAAGCCATGCTCCCTTCGACTGCGCGCCCAGCACGCCAGCAAGGCTGAAGAGGGCCGTCGCGGTCCCGAGCGCCAGGAAAGGCCAGCGCAAGCGGCCGTTCAGCCGCCCGGTCTCCGCGGCATGGAGCAGCCAGAAGACGGCGCTGAGGAAAAGCATGCAGCAGCCGATGCCGGCATGGATGGGATTGTGATGGAAGAGCGGCGCGGCGCGCGCGCCCGCCGCGATCGCCGGAAAATCGAGCGTCGCGAGCAGGCCGGCAAGGCCGCAGGCGACGAGCAGGGTCGCCGCCGGGAAGACGTAGCGCCGCGTGGCGAACAGGGCGGCCCCGACGAGCGGGAAGACGACCGGGAAGATGTAGAGCCATTCGGACGTGCCCTTTTCCCCGAAAAGGAGCGCGCCGAGGGCGAAACGGACGGCCGCATAGGCGGCCCAGCCATAACAGAGCAGCGCCAGCCAGTCGCGCGAGACCCGCCCTACCTCTTCCCGGCACCGCACGAGGGCAAGGACGACGAAGACGACGGCGACATAGCGGTAGGTATCGCTCTCAACCAGCATCGCGGAGGCGAACAGCGCCCACAGGGCCGCAAACAGGGCGGCGCGGGCGCGTTCGCCCGCCGGCGTCGGAAGGTCAGCCGCTGCGCGCATAGGCGATCCTGCGGGCAGCCTCGGATATGCGGATCGCATAGGTCTTCAGCCGCCTCCACCAGGGGAACTTGACGGCCCGATAGGCAGACCGGGTCGCGATCGTGGTGCTGTCGCGCTTGGGGGATGCGACGTCCCGGCGCGTGGTGTAGATCCGCGTGCCGGAAGCCCAGCCCCGCTCCAGCGCCACGTCCCAGGGATATTCCATGGTCCGCAATCGGCTGACCAGCTTTTGCGCGCCCGCGCGGGTCACGGCATAGCAGGCGGCGGAGCCCTGCGGGCCGTGCGAGGTCCGGCCGATCTCGTCGCCCGCCGCCGACGTCGCGACGCGCCTGAAGCCGACCAGCCGGTGGTTGAAGAGCTTGATCGCATCGGCATGCGGCAGAGCCTCGACGGCGGCCTTCGCGCGCGGGAGGAGATCGGCGGTGAGCGTGACGTCGTCCTCGACGATGACGCCCGCGGGCTCGCCCGTATCGAGGAAGGCCGAGAGTGCGGCAAGGTGGCTGCGGTAGCAGCCGTATTCGCCGGGAAGGATCGTGCGGCCGCTGTTACGCTGGAAGGCCCGCGCATCGCAATCGACGCGCTCGTGCGGCGGCGTCTTCGTTCCGTCGACGCCGGAAACGCGCACGAGGGGAAGGCCGAGCGCTTCCGCCTCGCGGGACAAGACGGTCCAGCGATCGACCGAACGGTCCAGATTGATCGCGTAGATGCGGATATCCATGTCCGGCCGTCTTCCTGATACGCACAATGTTGCAGGTGGCCGCCACCGCGAAGGTACCGCCGCCCAGCCTTCGCCTACCACTTTCACAGGTGCCCCGGCAAGCCGCTGCCCATTTGCGTGCACCCGGCCGCCCGATTTGCACGGCCGGCAGCTCTTCCCGGTGGAAGCAAGGCCGGTCCGCCGCTCATGACGCTGGTTATCGGACGGAATCTATTCTATTCACGCGCAAACCGCCTTTCGCACATTCAATCAGGCCGAGCAGCGATGTTTTTGAAGCGAGCATGCGATATCGTCGGCGCCCTTCTGGTGCTGGCCGTTCTGGGATTGCCCATGGCGGTTGTCGCGCTTGCCGTGCGCGCCACCTCCAGGGGCCCCGCCCTTTACTGGTCGCAGCGCGTGGGGCGCTACAACCGGCTGTTCGCCATGCCGAAGTTCCGCACGATGCGGGTCGATACGCCCGTCGTCGCCACCCACCTCCTCGGCGATCCGGCACGGCACCTGACGCCCATCGGCAGCTTCCTGCGCAAGACCAGCCTCGACGAGCTGCCCCAGCTATGGTGCATCCTGACGGGGCAGATGAGCTTCGTCGGCCCCCGTCCCGCCCTTTTCAACCAGGACGACCTCATCGCCGCGCGCACAGCGCGGGACGTGCACCTGCTTTTGCCGGGGCTGACGGGCTGGGCGCAGGTCAACGGCCGCGACGAGCTGTCGATCCCCGACAAGGTGGCGCTGGACGCCGAATATCTCGCAAGACGGAGCTTTCTTTTCGATTTGCGCATTCTTGCCATGACCGCCATAAAAGTAATCGGCGCGGCCGACATCCAACATTAGTGAGTTCAACGGCAGGATCATGTTAGTTTCGGATTGGACCGACCAGGCTCTGGTCAAGCGCCTCAGGGAAAGGATCATCAGGACGCCCCGTCCCTGGAAGCGGGTGCTGATGATCGCCCTCGACGTCGCCGCCCTGATGTTCGCCCTGTGGGCAAGCTATGCGATCCGCCTTTCGGTCTGGACGCCGGCGATCACCAGCGAACGCCTCGTCCTCGCCGCCTTCGCCCCCATCGTCGCCATTCCGGTGTTCATCCGCCTCGGCCTCTACCGCTCCGTCATCCGCTACCTGCCCGAAGCGGCGATCTGGACCATCGTGCGGGCGATGCTCATCGCCACGATGAGCTGGGTCATCATCATCTTCCTGATGGAGATGGCGGGGCAAGGCATCGTTCCCCGCTCCGTTCCCTTCCTTTATTTCGTGCTCGGCACGATCCTGATCGGCGGCATGCGCTTTGCCGCCAAGTGGATACTGGTGTCGGGCACGGGCCTGCGCCGCGACGAGGAGCCGATCTTCATCTACGGCGCGGGACCGGCCGCCGCCCAGCTCGCGCAAGCCCTGAGGGGGCACGGCAACCGCTATATCATGGGGCTGATCGACGACGATCCGGCCAACCAGGGGCGCGACATCGCCGGCTACCGCGTCTTTCCCTCCGGCGAACTGCCCTCGCTGATCGACCGCTACGGCATCAAGGAAATCGTCCTCAGCATGTCGTCCATCCCCATGACGAAGCGCCAGAGCGTCATCGGCCGGGTGACCGGGCTCGGCGTCAAGGTCCGCACCCTGCCGGACATCTCCGACCTCGTCGACGGGCGCTACATCGTCAGCCAGATCCGCGAGATCGAGATCGACGAGCTGCTCGGCCGCTCCTTCGTGCCGGCCGACACGGCGCTGCTCGACCAGGCGATCGCCGGCAAGACCGTCATGGTCACGGGCGCGGGCGGGTCCATCGGCTCGGAACTCTGTCGCCTGATCAGCCGCCGCAGGCCGGCGAAGCTCGTGCTGTTCGAGGCGAGCGAATACGCCCTCTACCGCATCGAGCAGGAATTGCTGGCGGCGGGGGCCTCGGCGGTCGTGCCGGTCCTCGGTTCCGTCACCGACGCCGGGACGGTGGAGCGCGCGATCCGGGGCCATGGGGTGCAGGTCCTCTACCATGCCGCCGCCCACAAGCATGTCCCGCTGGTCGAGGCCAATGTGCTGGAAGGCATCCGCAACAACGTCTTCGGCACGCTGACCGTGGCCACCGTCGCCGCGCAGCAGAAGATCGAGAGCTTCGTGCTGATCTCCTCCGACAAGGCCGTCCGGCCAACCAACGTCATGGGCGCGACGAAACGCTGGGCCGAGCTCATCGTGCGGCAGAGGGCCACCGAGGCGCATGCGAATTGCGAAAAGCAGGTCTTCTGCGCCGTCCGCTTCGGCAACGTCATCGGCTCGAACGGCTCGGTGGTGCCGCTCTTCAAGCAGCAGATCGCCCGGGGCGGCCCGGTCACGGTCACCGACCCGGACATGACCCGCTACTTCATGGCGATCCCCGAGGCCGCGGAGCTGATCGTGCAGGCCGGCGCGCTCTCGGTCGGGGGCGACGTCTTCCTGCTGGACATGGGCGAGCCCGTGCGCATCGGCGACCTTGCCGAGAACATGATCCGGCTCGCCGGCTTCCAGGTGCGCGACAGCCGCAACCCCGACAGCGGCATCGCCATCGAGGTGATCGGCAAGCGCCCGGGCGAAAAGCCCTTCGAGGAGCTTTTCTACGACCGCAACAATGCCCAGCCGACCCGCCACCCGAAGATCATGCGCGCCGATTCGGCGGCCATCTCCCGCTACGACATGCCCGCCTGGCTCCAAAGGCTCGAGCAGGCGATCCTGGCCGAGGACGAGGAGCAGGCAAAGGCGCTGCTGTTCGCCCTCATCACGGCCGACGATCCACTCCAACACGAGACCGCGCAGGGTTGACCGGCATGCTTGAGGCACGCGCTCCATGGGCATGACGCTGATCACCGGCGCATCCGGATTTGTCGGCTCCCATCTCATGGCCGAGATGGCGCGGCGCGGATTGCCCGCCCGCGGGGTCACGCGCCAGCCGCTCGCGGGCCTCCTCACCGTGCCGTCCTACGGCCCCGACATGGATTGGAGCGAGGCTCTGGCGGGGATAGACACGATCGTCCACCTTGCGGCAAGGGTCCACGTCATGCGGGAAACCGAGACGGACCCCCTCGCCCGGTTCCGGATCGGTAACGTCGCGGCGACGACGAACCTTGCGCGCCAGGCCGCCGCGGCGGGGATCCGGCGCTTCGTCTTCGTCAGCTCGATCAAGGTCAATGGCGAGCGCACCCTCGCCGGAAGGCCGTTCACCGCCGACGACCCGCCGGCGCCGGAGGACCCCTACGGCATCTCGAAGGCGGAGGCAGAGGCCGAACTCCTGTCGCTGGGCCGGCAGACCGGCATGGAAATCACGATCGTCCGTCCGCCGCTCGTCTACGGCCCCGGCGTTCGCGGCAATTTCCGCAGCCTGATGAAATGGGCGGCGAGCGGTATCCCGTCGATCTTCCCGGCCGTCGACAACAAGCGCTCCTTCGTGCATGTCGCAAACCTCTGCGACCTCCTGATCACCGTGCTCGACCATCCGCACGCGGCGAACAAGGTGTTCCTGGCAAGCGACGGACAGGACCTTTCCACGCACGAACTGCTCACCTGCCTCACCCTTGCCGCGGGCCGCCGGGCGAGAAGCATCCCCCTCCCCCTTGCCGTGCTGCGCGGTTTCGGCACGCTCACCGGACGCGACAAGGCGATCGCCCGGCTGACGGAAAGCCTTCAGGTGGACATCGGGCCGACCTGCCGCCGCCTCGACTGGCACCCGCCGCTTCGCGTGGACGACGCCATGAAACGGCTTTGAACGGAGGCGCGCGCCCCTCGAAAGGACACCGCAAGCAATTCGGGGAAAGATGGCGTGGCTGGGGCGCCAGGATTCCCAGCTAGGGATTCCATCCTTTTTCAAGCCGTTGAGAAGGTTACTAAATCCTTATCACCTAATATTCCTGTACGACAGTCTTGTACTACAATCCGATACGACAGTCCGGCGGAATCTTGCGGCCGGCATGCAGAGGCCTTGGGGCGTTGACCGGAAAGGCTTAATAGGAAGCCCTCCCCTGCGGGACCATTCCTAACAGCGACGACTGGAAGATCATGTACGCCATCAAGATGCACAGCCTTGAAAATTAGACCGAGATCACGTACATCTTGAACAAGTACACTTCACAAGGGAGACGAAGATGCCCCAAGCTGCCGTGGATGACAACAAGCGCATGAATCTGCGTGTCTCGCCGGAAACGAAGGCCAAGCTCGTGCGCGCGGCCGCGTTGCGCAACACCGACCTGACCAACTTCGTGACCCAGACCGCCTTGCGGGAGGCCGAAGCCGTGATCGAGGCAGCCGAGGTCGTTCGGCTCTCGTCGCGCGATCATGCGCGCGTGCTTGAACTGCTGGAAAATCCGCCCAAGCCCAACGCAAAGCTGCGGGCGGCAATCTCGGCGTTGCCCGACACCCTATGACACTGCCCGCCTGGAGAGAGGAAGCCATCGCGAAGTCGCACGATCGTCAGTCCTTCGACTGCGGCGATCCCGCGATAAACGATTTCCTCCGGCGCTACGCGCGTCAAAGCCACGAACAGAATGCCTCAAAGACTTTCTGCGCGATCGACGTTGCCACGCCCAATCGCGTGCTCGGCTTCTACACCGTCGCTCCCTCCGCCATAGCCCATGAAGTCGTGCCGGCGTCAATGACGAAAGGATTGGCCCAGCACGAGGTTTCCGGTTTCAAGCTGGCGCGCATCGCAACCGACGTGACGGTAGCGGGCCAGGGTTTGGGCGGCCAACTCCTCGCGGCCGTTGCGTTGCGCTGCCTACGGATCGCTACCGAGGCCGGCGGCGTGCTGCTGATCATCGACGCCAAGGGCGCGCGGGCAGCGCAATGGTATGCCGGCTACGGGGCCGAGCCGCTTGAGAACCGCCCACTCACGCTGGTCATGCCGCTCGCAACCTTCGCCGCCGACCTCAAGGCCAAAGGTCTTCTCTGACGAGAGCAATCATCTGACTGCGATCTGTATTCGCGAGGTTTTCGTGGTGTATGATTTCAAAAGTACCTGAAAATCACGAAGGCAGTTAAGCGATCACATTGAATGACTAGTATGGGGCCGACTGAGGTCTGACCGCTTTCGGTGACGGCAGTTCAAAATCGGACATCAGCAAAAGGAGTGCTAACTCCCCTTTTGCCGCTACAATAGGCCGACTTCAGCTTCTTGGCGGCAACGAAGAACAGTTGCCCTTGACTTCATCGATCTTGGTTTAAAACTACGATCGAGCAATATGACCGATGAACGAAGAGCGTCGATCAGTTCTCCGAGAACGCTATAATTATAGCCAGAGCGCATGCACTTTTCCTGGGTTTCACGGGACCACAGGCGGAGGCGCGACGCGACCCGCCAGCTTCTGCCATTGTTTGTTGTCGATCAGCGTCGACTGATAGATTTTCAAGTTTTGGCACCCCGGAAGTGATTTCAGAGTCAATTTGACTGCATCGACCAATGCCGGCGCAAGCCAAGGGCTAAGTGTTATTCGTTTGATTGCGGGAATTCCGATCGGCACCGGGAAAGCTGGCACTTCGGCATGGGCGTTTACATACACCGCCCGATATTCCTTTTCGTCGCCGTAAGGCCAGCGCTTCGTGAACGGCAGAATTTCCAGATCGACGTCGCGCATAGTGTTCGCATTCGTCACCAGCTCGTAATCCACGTAGCGGTGAGTAACGCCGCTAGCGGCGTTAAACGCAGCCAACAACTTCTCACTGTCGAACTCGATGCAAACACCATCCGCTCCTCGCGAGAACACCTGCCAGTGGTGATAGGTCTCCTCTCTGTCCGCGATACAGATGGCGAGCACAGTCTTAACCCCCTTTAGCCGCTTGTACTCGGACATGAAGAAGGTGTCGTTACGATCTTCCCAGGTTTCCGGGCTAAGCAGGGTCAGGCAGCGGTTGTGGAGGATGTGCAGCGCCGACGCCAGGTTCGTGTAGCGCCGCAGTGTACGTTCGGTCATAGCGTCCGTTTCTTTCCATTATGCGTCGACGCATTAACTGCGCACCTGGTGCCGCACGACAAAGTCGAAGTCTCACCTCTCCAGAAGCAGTTCTCCGGGAAATCCACAAGCATCGCTGACGGGTACGCTTGCAATGTTCCCGATGCGTTCTTATGTCTAACGCGTTCGGCACTGGAGGAGAAGATGGGAATGCGTCAACTGGAGGTCGAAAACGAACTTCGTGATTTGGTCAGCCGTATCATCGTCCAGGTGGAGCTTGCCACTTCACAGGGCCGCACGGACATCAACCTGGCTTTGGAAGATGCTTTCATACCGATCCTAAGGTCAGTCTACAATCTCCCCCGCCTTATCAACCTCAACCGCAAGCAGAAGAACTATCCCGGCATCGATCTAGGTGACGACCATGACCGCGTTTCGTTCCAAGTGACCTCAACGACAAGCTTGGACAAGGTGAAATTCACCATCGGCCAGTTCATGGCGAGGTCCTACTTCAACACCTTCGACGAACTGTATATCCTGATGCTGGCTAGGAAGCAGGCGTCCTACAGCCAAGCGTCGGTGAACACGCTTCTTACCAACCAGTTCTCCTTCGACTGTAAGAAACACATCATCGATCTCGCCGACCTCCTCGTAGCGGTGTCGGGGCTGCGGCTCGCCGCGCAGGAACGCGTCCTAGCGGATTTCAAGCATATACTCGGCGAAGTCGATGCCTTCGTCAGCTACAGCACATCCAGCGTGGCCGCCCCGTTGGCGATCACGAGCAACTTACAGAAGATTCGCCTCCCCGCCTCGGTTTGGGTCGGCGAATTGGCGATCGACGACAAGACCGTGATAGAGCGCGCCAAGGCGGAGTTGTCCTATCAGGGCAAGGCCAAGGGTCGTAGGTCGGTCATCAAGATGGCGCTTCTCCTGCAGGGTGTCCAAACCGATGCGTGGGCCTATCACGACAATCGCTTGTTCGCTTTCCATGACATGGAGCAAAGCGGAATCGCATCCGTGATTGACCGCGGCACCGTCGACAAGCTGGACACCGGTGATCTCGCCAACTCGAGCGAGTTGGATAACGTCAATGTTCTCAAGCAGATGTTATCGGCTGAAACCCGGGAGCTGTTGAAGTCCTCGAACGTGCGAATGCAGCCCAAGGACAACTTCTTCTATTTCGTCCCCACCGAGGAGGGCCAAGCGGAGCGCAAGGAGGTTTGGGTGGGCAAGAAGACGGCGGTTCGTCGCGTTTACGAGCTTAAATACCAGACCAAGGACCCCACGAAAGTTGCGTTCCACAAGCACCAGTCTTTCGAGTTGTCATTCTCTGCCATCGGCAATGATTGGTATGCCCAGATCGTCCCGAGTTGGTTTTATTCCTACGACGGCGTCAAGCGTTCGCTCTGGCATGACGACCTGCTGTCAAAGCAGAAGCGGCTGGAGCACAATGCCAGCGTTCGCAATCAGGTGCGCTTCCTGGCATATTTCCTGGCGGAGATGGTAACGGAGGACGATGCCGCGTTGCGGTTCGAATCTCTTCTGGAATTCGGCGCCGACGATCTCGACCAAGCCGAGCCGGTGGATGACCAGGAAGAGGCTGCGCTTTCCGAAGAAGGAGTTGCGGCGTGAAACTGACCACTCTCAACGAGCCTTTGCTGGAGTTCGGGACGGGAACACATATCTGCCCGCGGACGGGCATCGAACACATGGGGGTCTACGACCAGCGCGACGAGCTCCGCCGGACGGAACTCCGAATTGGCGTCGTGGGACGCGGTGAGGGCGTGGACCTTCTCGACATGTGGTTGGAGCGCTGCCGGGACGGAGTGGAGCGCAAGCAAGGCTCCAATCTCCTGAACCTCTTTCGTGGTTTCGGCGGCGTTACCCAAGACTACGGTTTCCTGACGCGTTTCATAAACTCGCCCCAGTACACCCGCACCCTGAAGAAGTCCGACATCACCAAGGTCGTAAACCTGCCGTCCCGCAACGATCGGGTCGAGAAAGCTGTCGAACTCTACTATGAGCAGATTCGGTTCCTTGCCGAAAACAGGTCCGTCGACGTGATCGTTTGCGTCATGCCGAACGAAATGTTCGACTCCATCACGACCAACGGCGATGACGATGAAGAAGCAAGCCATTTGGAACACAACTTCAGACGCATCCTGAAGGCAAAATGCATGCACCTGGGCACGCCTCTGCAATTGATCAGGGAGAAAACCATGCTGGTCACCAAACAGGTGGGAGACCAGCAAGACGCGGCTACCAAGGCCTGGAATTTCTGTACCGCCCTCTACTACAAGGGCAATCGCACCATCCCATGGCGGCTCGTTGAAGACACCGCAAAGCTTCGTTCCTGCTACATCGGCATTGGCTTCTACAAGAGTAGGGATGGCGAGACGGTTTCATCCAGCCTTGCCCAGGTCTTCGACGAATTTGGACACGGGATCATTCTCCGGGGCACCCCGGTATCCATCGACAAGCAAAACCGCCATCCTTACCTCACCGCGGATCAGGCGTATCGTCTTCTGACCGACGCACTCGAAGAGTACGATAGGGCGCTTGCGCATATGCCGGCCCGTATCGTGATCCATAAGTCCAGCCACTTCCGTGATAGCGAAAGGGAGGGATTCTTGCGCGCGCTTAGGGAGAAGGGCATTGGAAGTAAGGATTTCGTCTCGATAACCGACACCGACATCCGCCTATTCGGCGACAATGACTACCCGCCGAAACGGGGAACGCTCCTCGGTCTTTCGGAAGACGAGGGTATCCTCTATACACGTGGAATGGTCGACTTCTACAAGACCTATCCTGGGATGTACGTCCCTGCTCCGCTCAGGATCACGGCCTACGAGCAGGACTCGTCACTGGAAAGTCTGTGTCAGGAAATCCTCGGCCTCACGAAGATGAACTGGAACAATACCCAGATGGACGGTCGGCTGCCCATCACTCTCGAATGCGCGAAAAAGATCGGTGACATAATGAAATATGTCGGTCCGACCGAGAAGCCGCAGGTCAGTTACAGCTTCTACATGTAGCCCGCGGTGATCCGGACAGGTAGCTGATCGGATATGGCGTTATCCTTCGAGTTGTGCCGTCCCGAGACAGGAGAACAGGCGCGGCTCTTGAGAAACTTCAAAATGCGTCCGGATGACCGAAAGGGAGGCGCAAAGCCGATCGAATCCTGGGAGAGGCTCTCCGTGCAAAGCGGCGCGGCCCCACAACGTGCAGGGCCGTCCCCCTTCAGATCGCTCAGGCTATGTAGGTCAGTGCGGGGAGGCCACATTTGGCCAACATCGGCCACTGAAAATGTCAGGGTGTCTCGGCTCATCCTCCATGGCCCCATCTTCCTGCCGGATCAGGTCAATGCGGGTCAGATAGTCCACCGCAAACGCCGCCTGGTCTTTGTCGGGAGACACCGTCAATGCGAACAACTCCCGCCGAAGCGCGGAAACGTTACGCGGCCTCAGTTCGTAGGACGTTCCGTCAGGGCTATGCAGCTCCTTGGTGTAAATCATATCCCGTACCCCTCGCTCTCCTTGCCGGCGGACCACCTCCTGCCCCACGGGGGATCTTGCCGCGGCCATCAAGCCGTCGACTGAGTACGTCTTCAGAAGAACTGAGAAGATCAGCGCTTTTGCTCCGTTGGAGCGGGCCGCGGCCAGTTTCTCGAAGACATAGGATTCATCATCGTCCGCCATCGAGTATGCGAGCTGTTCAGGGAGCAAGAAATGGCCAGACTTAAGGTTGAAACCGTCACCAAGGTCTCCCTCAACTCCTTGGAGCAGCAGGTCCATCGCCGGGCGAAACCCAAGCTTCCGTACTTGATCGAACCACTCATGCTCAGACCGCAATTCGGGAAATTTGAGAGCGAACTCTCGCAACATCCATGCCCTTTTTTCCACGTCCAGTAGCCTGAGTTGGGGCAGGATATCCCTGGTCCGCCATCTCGAAAGGTTCTTTTCAGGCACGAGCGCCAAGGCATCGAAAACAGATTCGGGGCGGTCGGTGTTCGGAAACACATTCAGCCAACGGTACATCGCGTAAGATGTCTGCTCGTCCCACCACCTATCTTGGTTCTCAGCCAAGACTTTACGGAATTCCTGAAGCACCAAATCGGACGCAGGCAACAGCCCACCCACAATCATGCCGTTGAAGAAGTCGAGCTTGGTGTGAAATGGGACCTCGAAGCTGCCAATTTTCGGCATCAGCGCCGGCCGGGCTACATGCGGCATAACAACGGCAATCGCGGCCAATGCGACGGCACGCCCAAAGGGTGGTTCAGAGACTGCCAGTTCCTCCACGACATCGAGCATGCTTTCGGCCGCATCAAGGGAGAGACAGGGCTGGCTGAATCTTCTTTCACGAGCTGACTGAGCGCGGTCCAGATCGGGCCATACGTTGGCCCGCTTCTCCAAAAGAGCAGGCATAGCGATCAGCCGAAGTGCGACCGCCGCGTCATGGCCAAACTCAGGATGCCGCAGCAACGATTTTGCAAGCTCGTACGCTCCGTCGGAACCGATCTCGTAGAGCGCCTGCCGGTACGACAACGCATGACTGGTGCGCCATTCGTTCAAAGCCTCCCGGTTGCGGCCCGTCATGGCCAACTCTTTGAGTGCATCCCGCTGCTTGAGGTCTTCCTGGAGGAATGCCGAGACCCACTTCATTTCTGACGGGTCCGGCACTCGCCGCATGGCATTCACCACCTCGGCCATGTCGTGGCGTGATGGTGGTCCGGCAGCCATCAGGCAATCGGCCCACCCGTTCAGCGCTTCGACGAGCTTGCGGCGCGCTTCTGCCGGAATGTCATCAATGCGCTCGTTAGTGCCGTGTTTGCCGTGGCCGGTGATGAGGTCTGCCAACGCCGCGATATCGCGATTGTCGTTGAGTGCTGCGAACGCTACGATGGCTTCGACGAACGCCTCCGGGCGCGTACTTGATATCTTGTCCCGAAGCAGCCCTAGCGGAGCGTATTGCTCCGAGGTAGGCATCCCGTTCGCATAAATCTGGGGTTTGAGCGCAAGAAATTCACCTATCATCCGCGTGATGATGCCGGGGCCAGCCAGAAAAAGTGCGCCTCCGGTACGCTCATCGACCTCCCCACTCCAATTGATGATGTTCGCCAGCTCCTCCGCCTCGCTGATTGGCTGTGGCGACAGGTATCCTTGCACCCGGAATGGCAATGGAAAGTCGGCCAAAATCCTATCCTGTATCGCCGCTGCAACGACTGCTGGAAACGCGTACGCAGCCTCATGGAATGCCCGCGCCGTGCTCTCGCAACGGAGGTCAAGCTTTTCGTCGCGCAGGATAACATCGAGGTCGGCGACGTCCCCAGAAATCTGGGCCTTGCGAGCAAAGCGAGCGAGGCTGCGGGCAGGATTTGCGTTTGCTGCGTCATCCTCCTCCTGCAGCGTCCGCAAGCGCGTAAGGACGTGCGGGGCTGTCAGGCCATCGAGATAATCTCGTTCAGCAACGCGTCGCCAAACCGCATCTTCCGCGCCGTCGAGCACCGCTGCCGCCTGCCGCGGGGCCCCGCGGAAAAGCAACGCCTCAACAGCTTCGGACTTCACCTCTACGCTGGTGTCCCGCTTCGCGAGGTCGAACCCTGCTTCAAGTGCTTCGATGCCCCCGCCGAAGATCAGCCCCGACACGAGTCTTTCCCGAACCCGCTCCTGCAGGTGCTCGTAGTCGCCTTGCAGGTGGTCTCCGAAAACTGTCGGACGGATGCGGTCGCCGAGATGGAGTGCTTCGCTTTGGATTTGGTCGCTTGAGTTGGAAACGAGCGGCCAAACCAGGTCCGCAAAGTCAGCACGTCCCGTCTTCATCATGAATCCGACCGCCAAGTCCACCTGCCCGGCCCGATGCCATGCCCGCGCGAAGGCCTGGACGTCAGCAGAAACCAATGCCCAGACGGCGTCTCCCGTCCGGTAAACAATTTCGGCCGCGAGCATCGGTCCGACTGACATCGCAAGTCTCACCGCTTGGGCGACGATGACGGCACCCGAAGTATCCATCGCAAGGCGTTCACATGCAAAGAGAACTGCTTCCTCCCACAGTCGATCATTTAGGAGCTCTTGAGCGAACTTGCTCTCAAGGCCAGCGTCCTTGGGAAGGTCGCGCGTTCTGGCCTCTACATGGCTGGCGGCATACCACTCCTGAAATTGCTGGTGCTGGAAGGCGTATGTGTCTCCTTCGCCATGTACCAGCACATGGGTGGCCACGAGGGTCTCCAGGACGCTAACCGGTTCAGGGGCGTTCTGGACCAGCCCTTCGGCCAACAATTTCTCGTTGGTTGCTCTCAGGGACTGTCGCGCTTCCGTATCGTCCAGCGCCGTCGTCCGTACCTGCATCATCGCGACGGCGAGGTCGCCCAAATAACGCCGGTGTTGCCCCAGCATGGTTTGTCGAAGTTGCTCGGCGCGTTCGGGAATGTCTTCATGCTGTTTCACCAGCAGCGCAATCGTGCCCTCCTTCGACGTGGGCAGTGCGCCGGCATCTCCAACCTGAAGGAGTGCCTGGAGATAGAAAGGGATTCGGGCAAGGTCTCGGACACCAGAGGTTCTGCGCACGCGGTCCAGCAAGTCCTGCCCGACACTCCCGTGCATTGATGCCATCTCCTCCTGCTGCTCGTCGGAGAGCGCCTCGACGTGAATCGTCCGCGCAACGAACGGCACCGCAGCGGCCTGTGGGCGGGTGGTAATGCAGATAACGAGGAGCGGAAATTCACGCCTGAGCGCCCGCAGGGTCTTGATGAGCGCCAGCCGCGCAGCCGGTGTCACCTCGTTCCATCCATCTAGCAGGAACGCTATTTCACCGTGCACCGCGAGGAACTTGAGATGATCTGACCGGATTCCCGCAAATGCCTGACGAGCGGCAGTCCATGCAAAGAGGTCGTCGACGCTTTGGCCCACTTCGGCGAGCGGGACCAGCAATGGCAGCGGTCCGCTTTCCAAAAGTGTGGCACCAAGCTGTACCAACGTGGTCGACTTGCCCTGACCCGGTTCAGCCACCAGATCGAGGATGCCACACGACCGGAGTGCTGCGGCCATTTCGACGTGCGTGAATGACCTGCCCTGGGACGAGGCCGCTGTCAGGTAGAGTGAAACAGCATGGGCGGGACCCTGTTCGGAAAATGTCTCGATGTGGCGCTGCGCCGCCGAACGCACCCTTCCCAACAAGACTGTCAGGCCCTCGCTCTCTGAAAGACCAAACTGCTGGCGGAGATATCCAAGGGCTTCCGCGAGCTCGGTGCCCATAGGCTCCACGCGAGCGCGACCACCCGTGAGCAGTTGTTCGAACGCCCTTTCCTCCGCGTCCTTCTTCCATTTGTGGAGCAATTCGACCGGGAATTCCTTTTCGTCGTGGTCGATCTGGTGTGCATGATCGCTACAAAGCCATATACCATTTTCCGGTGCCTTCCGTTCTTCCGGGGTCAAACGGGCGTCGTAACGCGCAAAGCCCTCCGAGGCAGCAGTGATATGCGCCGCAATGCCGATGTTCATCGTGCCGGAACCGCCTTTTTGCGGGCCGACAGTCGGTTTGGCACACACTGGGTTGGAGCATAGCCATCCAACACGTTGGGCCATGAGGCGCTTAGTCGACTCGGTGAAATTGTCTCGCTGGCTTTTGCCGGAGGACGCAACCGAGGTGGATGTCGTGGTGGTTGCTTCGGAACTGATGCTCATCATCAAATCTTAGCGTCGTCCGGGTCAACGGAAAAGAACAAAGAACAAACAAAACACAGGCGCGGCGAGGCCCCAGCGCGATTGTAGGAATGGCTAAGTCAAAGTCTGGAAATACCCCTACGGGATGGAAGCATACATCTCGTCCAAATTGCGACGTCTGCCTTGAGTGGGCAAGAGAAGTCCAGGACGGACCATGAACCCATCCCGGATAGTGCCCTGGCTGGCCGCCGCTATGTCTGGTTTCGGTGAAAGGGCTGGATTCCCTGAACGCCCGGAGTGAAGGCGCATTACTGCCATTCGAACCCCGAAGTGAACGCTCAGAGTAAACCGAAAAGCGGAAATTATTTCCGCGTTGGCGTAGAAATCTCGCGGCACGAAATCTAGGCTTGGAAGCACAGGAATTCAGAAGAATGGCCCGCGGAGGTTTGGTCCGTAAGATGGCCGGTTATGCTTGACTGTTGAATCTCATTTTCCTGAGCCCAACGTGATATAAAGCGCCAAATCGACAAGCCTGCCGAACGGTGCGCGCAGCAGGCTCGGCAGGTTCCAGCGGTTCTGGACGAAGACACCCTTGGCGTGACTCATAGTACGGAACCCCTCGATGCCATGATACGCGCCCATACCGCTTGGCCCGACCCCGCCGAACGGTAGATCGTCCTGCGCGACATGGATCATGGTGTTGTTGATGCCGACATTGCCCGATGTGGTGTTCATCAGCAGCTTCTCGCGGTCCGCACCTTCGGCACCGAAATAGTAGAGCGCCAGCGGACGGGGCCGTGCGTTCACGTAGTCGATAACCTCGTCGATCGTGCGATAGGTCGTGACCGGCAGGAGCGGGCCGAATATCTCCTCCTGCATGATCGCTGCATCGTCTCCGGCCTCTACGATTAGCGTCGGCGCCAGCGTACGCGCTCGGTGTGCGGAACGCTCCGGAGTGACACCGACCTCGATGACTCGTGCGCCCCGGGTTCGGGCATCCTCGATCAGGCCGCGCAGCCGATCATAATGACGATCGTTGACGATAGAGGTGTAATCGTCGCTTGCCGGCCCATTGGGATAGGCACGCGCCACACTCATTCCAAACCGGGCAATGAACGCATTAAGATCATCTTCGTGAACCATCGCGTAATCGGGCGCCACACAGGTCTGGCCGGCATTCGACAGCTTGCCGAAGACGATGCTTGCCATCGTCCGATCATCGACATGGCCGCGTTCGACGATGACCGGGCTCTTTCCGCCGAGTTCGAGCGTCACCGGCACGAGATTGTCGCTCGCCGCCTTCATCACCTTGCGGCCGACCGGCGTGCTGCCCGTGAAGAGCAGATGATCGAACGGCAGGCCACTGAACGCCGCACCGACCTCCGGGCCGCCGAGCACGACGGCAACCTCATCGGCCGGAAATATCTCTTCGAGCATCCTCCAGATGGTCTCGCTGGTGCGTGGAGTCAATTCCGACGGTTTCAGCATCACACGGTTGCCGGCGGCGAGCGCGGTCGCAAGCGGGACGATCGTCAGCGAGAACGGATAGTTCCACGGCGCCATCACACCGATGACGCCTTTCGGCTGATATTCCACATAGGCGCGGCCGGCACGATAGAACAGGCCGACATGCCGGCGCTCCGGCTTGATGAAGCGCCGCAGATTGCGGATGAGATAGTCGATGGTCTGGATCACGCCGACGGTTTCCATAATGTAGGTCTCGTGGCGCGAACGATGCCCGAAATCCGCACTGATGGCCTCCGCCACCTCGCGTCGATGCGCCAGAACGACGGAGCGCAGACGCTTCAGCCGGGCTTTGCGATCGGCAAGGGTTGGCGGTCCTTCCTTGAGGAAGGAGGAACGCTGGCGACCGAGCAGAGCCGCCATATCGAAGCTGGGATCAGGGTGAGCCGGGATCATCGTGTCCATCTCTTGAAATGGCGCACGCCGAAGCCAGTCCGGCGCGCGCTTCGCTTCAACCTTTTATGAATGCGAGCAGATCGGCATTGATCACATCGGCGTTCACCGTGAGCATCCCGTGCGAGAAGCCGGGATAGATGATCAACTTGCTGTTCTGCAGAAGCTTGTCCTGCATGATCGCCGCCGCCTTGTAGGGGACCACCTGGTCATCGTCGCCCTGCATCACGAGGGTCGGGACGGTGATCGCCTTCAGGTCCTCGGTCTGGTCGGTTTCCGAGAACGCCTTGATGCCCTCGTAGTGCGCCTTGGCGCTGCCCATCATGCCCTGGCGCCACCAGTTTTCGATGACACCTTGTGAGGGCTGAGCGCCCGGCCGGTTATATCCGTAAAAGGGGCCAGCGGGCACGTCGAGGAAGAATTGCGCGCGGTTGGCGGCGAGCGCGGCACGGAAACCGTCAAACACCTCGATTGGCGTCCCATCCGGATTGCTCTCGGTCTTGACCATCAGCGGCGGAACGGCGCTGACCAGCACCGCCTTGGCGACACGCCCCTGCGGCTGACCATACTGCGCGACGTAGCGGGCGACCTGCCCGCCACCTGTCGAATGGCCGATATGGATGGCGTTGCGAAGATCGAGATGTTCGGCGACCGCCGAGGCATCAGCGGCATAGTGGTCCATGTCATGACCGTCGCTGACCTGGCTCGAGCGACCATGGCCGCGCCGGTCATGCGCGACGACGCGGAAGCCTTCCTTGAGGAAGAACAGCATCTGGTTGTCCCAGTCATCCGCGCTGAGTGGCCAACCGTGGTGGAAGTGGATCGGCTGCGCATCCTTCGGCCCCCAATCCTTGTAGAAGATCTCGGTTCCGTCTTTTGTTTTAATATAGGCCATGACGACTTCTCCTCTGTTGACGGGTGCAACCCGGTGATGTGGTCTTCAAATGGCAGGCAGGGCCTGTAGCGGGCGCGGCAGGTGCAAGACCATCTGCGCATCCTTAACGACATCGAACCGCAAGATGGTTCCCACCCCCAGGCCATCCAGCAGCTGGCTGATCGGACCGCCGGCGCGCGACAGTTTCACGTCACGCGGAAACAATGTCTGGGCGAACTCGATCGGATTGGTCACGAACTGCGTCTGGCGCCACTCACCATCGACCAGCCCGATGGACGTGTTGGTCGACAGGCGCGACTGTGACGGTATCCGGCGCAGCGCCGGCAACGGCGAGGTCAATGCCACGTCCAGCTTGCCGTCCGTTGCCGCAATGCTCGCCGAAACGCCTTTCGAGGAGATATCGAATTGTATGCCGGTGAGCCATTTCGGCAGTTGGTAGCCATGGACCCCGCGCACGCGGGCGATCTCGGTATCGACCGGAAGCGCCAGCACATGCGCGAAGAAGCTCTGCCGCCGCATCGAGCCGAGCAGTTCCAGCGCATGCGGCCCCCGCGCTCCCGGCCGGCGGATGACGACGGCGACCGAGACCTCGTTATAGGGATCGTTGTCGCAGACCGCATAGGAGAAGAAGGTGAGCGCCACGAGCCCATATCCCGGCAGCGCACGCAGCGGCTCGAGCTGCCCCGGCAACATCGCACGGATCTTCTTCACCGGTGCGAGCATCAAGGCCTGCACGTTGCTGGTACGGTAATAGAAGTTCGGCGCCCATGTGGGGCCGATCCGCGAGGGGACCATGACTTTCGGGATACGCCGAAAGAAATCGATATTGCCGGCGGCCGGGTCTTTCGCCACCTCGTCGAGATCGGGATTGGAGCGAAAGCGGTCGTAGTAACCGCCTTTCGGCACCATGACCTTGTGACCGCCAAAATCGACTTCCGTGAATTCATCAGCCATGAACGACGACTTTCCTCAATAATGCGCTCATTCTGCGAGCGGATGGTAACGTTAAAGTCCAGTTTAAGGTCAAGGGCCGCGCACGGCGCTCACTGACGGATGCGATTTCGCCAGCCGGCGGTCAGGCTGCCTTCCGTGCAGCCATCCAGCGCCGATACTGACGGGCGCTACGCTTTGCGGATACCTGCGCGGTAAGCAGCGCCCAGACCGGCGACACATTCGGCGCCGTGCGACGGCGGCGGCTGAGACGGACCAACTGGTAGCGGACAGCGGCCATATGCGCCGAAGATGCGATCGGCTTGTTCTTCCAGGTGATCGGCTTCAGCGTCGGAGCGTCGTTTTTCCCGAGCTTCCAGTTGCGCGGCAGGTTCGGCTCGATGGCGAGCGCGGTGGCGATCCCCGCCATGGCCACGCCGCTTTCGATCACCGTCTCCGCCACCTCGCTACGCCGTATGCCGCCCGTGACCATCAGCGGCATCGTCGCGACCTCGGCGATCTTGCGCGCGAATTCGAGGAAGTAGGCTTCGCGTGCCAAGGTGCGATCATCGCGCGCCGCACCCATCATCGCCGGCGCTTCATAGCTGCCGCCCGACAATTCGACGAGATCGACACCGAGGTTGCCGAGCATCGCGACCACGGCTTGCGCATCTTCCGGCGAGAAACCGCCGCGCTGGAAATCAGCCGAGTTGAGCTTGACCGCCACCGCAAAGCCCGGAGAAACGGCCGCGCGCACGCTGCGCACGATATCCAGCAAAAGACGGGCACGGTTTTCGAGGCTTCCGCCCCAGCGATCCTTGCGGTGATTGGCAAGCGGGGAGAGGAACTGGCTCAGGAGATAGCCATGGGCCGCATGGATCTCGACGCCGGTAAAGCCCGCGCGTTCCGCCAGCACCGCGGTGTTGACGAAACGGTGCTCAACCTCGGCGATGTCGGCGGGCGTCATCTCGCGCGGCACGGGGAAGACCTTGGACTGCGCGCCGAGATCAAGTGCGACCGCAGAGGGAGCCAGTGTCGGCTGGCCGAGCCCGGCGGGCATCTGACGGCCGGGATGATTGATCTGCATCCAGACCTGGCCGCCGCCCGAGCGCGCGACGTCCGCCCATGTCTTGAAGCGGTCGAGGTAACGGTCGTCTTCCAGGACGACACCGGCCGCGCCGGTCATGGCGCGCGCGTCGATCATCACATTGCCGGTGATGATGAGCCCGGATCCACCCTCGGCCCAGGCACGATAGAGGCTGATGAGTTCAGCGGACGGTGCGTGGTCGCCGTCAGCCATATTCTCTTCCATCGCGGCCTTGGCGATGCGGTTCGGGATAAGGGCGCCATTGGGCAGCGTCAGCGGGGAAAACAGGGACATGAGAAGATCTCCAAATTAGATTTGGACAGACCTTAACGTTTAAGCTAACTTTATGGTCAAGGGACTTTCTGAAGGATTTTTGCAGATGAACATCGGTGAACTGGCAAAGCGCACGGGGCTGACGAATTCGCGTATCCGCTTCTATGAAAGCGCGGGCCTCCTGAAGACGGTCGACCGTCGCCCGAACGGTTATCGCACCTATCCACCGGAGGCGGTGCTCGTGCTCGAACTGATCACCACCGCGCAGGCCGCCGGCTTCAGCCTGGATGAAATCCGCACGCTCCTGCCGCCCGACCTGGATCGGTGGGACCATGGCAGCCTGGTCGAGGCCCTCCGCCGCAAGGTGGCGGATATCGAGGCGCTGGAAATGCGGCTGGCCCAGAGCAAGGCGCAGCTCGTCGCGCTCCTTGAGGATATCGAGGCAAAGCCCGGCGACATGGACTGCGCCGCCAATGCGCGACGGGTTCTGTCCCGCATGCTCGGCAAGGATGTGGAAGGGCCTACCCTCGAGGCCGACGACACAAAGCTTCTCGGCAAGGCGGGCCGTCGCCGTTCAGTCAAAGCCGGTTAGGCACACGGCATTCTCAGAGAAGCGCGGCCACTTTCTCCGCCGTCGCCTTGGCCGAGAAGGGATTTTGCCCCGTCACCAGCCGGCCGTCCACCACGACATGGGAGACGAAGGGCAGCAAGGCCTTCTCGTACAAGGCGCCGCGCTTCTTCATCTCCGCCTCCGCGTTATAGGGCATCTTCCGCGCAACCCCGGCCAGAATCTCTTCCGTCCAGGAAAAGCCCGTGATCCTACGCTTCGCGACCAGAAGGCTGCCGTCGGACAGGCGCGTGTTCAGCAGGCCGCAATAGCCATGGCAGACCGAGGAGACGACCCCGCCCTGCTCCCAGATGGCGCGCGTGGTCCGCTGCAGTCCCTCGTCATCCGGGAAATCCCACATGACCGCGTGCCCGCCGGTGAAATAGACCGCGTCGTATCCGGCCGGATCGATCTCCTCAGGCCGCACCGTCGAGGCCAGAAGCGCCATCCGTTCGGGATCGTCCAGCCAGACCTTGGCGGAGGCATCGAGGAGCGGCCATTTGAGGGCGCGCGGCTCCAGCGGCGACATACCGCCTTTCGGGCTGACGATATGCTGCTCATAGCCGCGCGCCGCGAACACGTCCCACGCATGGGTCAGTTCCGACAGCCAGAGGCCGGTCGGATGCGACGGATCGGTGTAGTGGGCAACGTTGCTGACCACATGGAGAACGCGCTTGCTCATCGTCACGAACCCTTCCTGCCTATAGAGGCCGCAGAAAAGACCGAACCATAACCTTCAACCAAGGCTTAGGGTCAAGCTCAGCCCCCCTCTGGATCATCGCGCCGGTGAATGTGAAAAACCACGACGAAAAAGGGCAACTCCGTGCGAATATCGAACTTCGTTCACGTCGGTCGTCTTTGTACTTTTCGCGCATCCCGGAATTAAAATTTTATTCAGTCATCAAGCATCAGTGTAAGCATATAGCGTAATGCTCGCGCTCATCTTGCGCAGGATGCGTGCTCTCGAAATCAATATTTCCTCTGACCGGCTCCCGTCGGGAGAATTCGGCTGCCTGAAAGTGTGTCGACTATGAAGAATCTGAGAATATCCCGCCAATTGCTGTGTATGGTCGCAGTTCTCATGGTGGCCTTCGCCGCGGTGACCTACTATCAGGTCCGAACCTCCATCAGCGCCATCTACAAGGAGCGTTACGACATGCTCCGCACGCAGGTGGAATCGGGACTCTCCATCCTAGAGCTTTACCATGACCGCGAGAAAACGGGCGAACTCAGCCGTGAAGAGGCCCAGCGCCAGGCTTATGCAATCGCCGCCGCTGTGAAGTTCGAGCCGGCGGGCTATCTTTGGGCATTCGACTCCGGCATCACGGTCCGGTTCCACTACAATGCCCCGCTTGTCGGCATGAACTTCAAAGGCCAGCCGGACAAGAAAGGCAACCTGTTCCGCGAGGACATGCTCGCCAAGGCGCAGGCCGGCGGGGGCATTACCCTCTATTACTGGGAGAAGCCGGGCGAGCCGGCGGGTGAGTTCTTCGAGAAGGCAACCTATTCCCGCATCTTCGAGCCCTGGCAGATCGTCGTCGCGACGGGCGTCTATACCGACGATCTGGAGGCGGAGATCAACAAGACGATCCTGGAAGTCACCGCCGCCTGGCTCGTCGCCTTCCTCCTTTCGCTTGCGGCCGCATTCGTCGTGATGCGCAACATCACCAAGCCGCTCGCAGCCGTTCATGCCGCCCTGCAGGCAGTCGCCGATGAAGACGTCGAAACGGCGATCCCGCACACAGGAATGTCGAACGAGGTCGGGACCATGGCGAAGGCCACTCAGGCCCTGCAGGAAAAGATCCGCGAGCGCCATGCCATGGCCGAACGCGAGGAACGCCAGCGGCAGGAACTCGAGCGCGAGCGCCAGCAGAATTACGAACTGCAGGAAAGAGATGCGGCAAGCCAGGCACGCGTAGTCGCGTCGATCGGCGAAGCCCTGGAGAGGCTCGCGACAAGCGACCTCACGGTCCGATGCGGGGACCTCGGCCCGTCATATGAAACCCTTCGCGCCAATTTCAATCAAGCACTCGATCATCTCGAAGCCGCCATGGCGAAAGTCAACGCGAAGGGGATCGACATCGGCGGGGCCAAGGAGGAAATCCGCCGGGCCTCCAACGAACTGTCTCAGCGCACCGAACGCCAGGCCGCAAACCTCGAGGAGACGTCAGCCGCCCTCGATGAACTGACCGTTACCGTGCGGCAGACGGCCGAGGGAGCAAGCGATGCCTCCCAGCGCGTGAAATCGGTCAGCGCCGAGGCCAGCCGGTCCGACCTGATCGTGGCGGAAGCGATCGAGGCGATGAACGACATCGAGACCTCGTCCGAAGAAATCTCCAAGATCATCGGCGTCATCGACGAGATCGCGTTCCAGACGAACCTGCTCGCCCTCAATGCGGGGGTCGAAGCCGCCCGCGCCGGCGACTCCGGCAAGGGATTTGCAGTCGTCGCGCAGGAGGTGCGGGAACTCGCCCAGCGATCCGCAGCCGCCGCCAAGGAGATAAAGGACCAAATTTCCCGCTCCTCCGGCCAGGTGCAGAACGGCGTGCGCCTCGTCCGGGAAACGGGCGAGGCCCTGAAGCGCATTTCCGGGCAGGTTACCGCCGCCAGCGACATCGTCGGAAAGATCGCCTATTCCGCTTCGGAACAGGACGTGACGCTTCGCTCGATCTCCACGTCGCTGAACCAGCTCGACGCAGCCACGCAACGCAATGCCGCCATGGCAGAGGAAACCACGGCCTCGGCAGAGGCCCTCGCCGCCGACACTGACGAACTTCTCGGCCTCATCCGGTCGTTCCGCGTCAGCCGTTTCGATGCCGGCGCGGACCTCCATGAGCTGTCGCAGCGCATACGCAAGGCGAGTTGACCGCGAGCCGGGCGGCGTCCTGCCCATCGGCAGGGCGCCGCCCCAACAACATGGTCATGGATTTCTCGGGGCGGAATCGCATTAAGCGGGCCGCCCCATGTCGATTCCACGCCACGGCATGGCACCACGCCCTTGACTTCCCGCCCGTCACAGAGCGACTGTCGGACAATAGGTCAATGTGATACATTCTGTGATGAAAAAGGGACGATGAGCGGGCGCTGCTTTGTCGTGACCGGCGCCTCAAGCGGGCTCGGTGAACATTTCTCCCGCACCCTGGCGGCCGAGGGCCATCGGGTCGTAATGCTGGCGCGCAGGAGCGAGGTCCTCGCGCGCATCGCGCAAGACATCGCCGCGGCCGGCGGGACTGCGGAAAGCATAGCCGTGGATGTTGCAGATGCCGGCTCCGTCCAGTCGGCTTTCGAGCGGATCGACGGTAAGATCGCCGTGCTGGTGAACAATGCCGGCGTCAGCGTCGAGACATTCGCCCTGGACACGAGTCCCGGGGACCTTGATCGCGTAATCGACACGAATTTGAAGGGCGTCTTTCTCGTCGCGCAAGCGGCTGCCCGGAGGATGCGGCAGACCGGGGGCGGAGCGATTGTCAACGTTGCCTCGATCCTCGGCCTGCGGGTTGCAAGCGGGGTCGCCGCTTATGCGGCATCGAAAGCAGCCGTCGTGCAACTCACCAAATCCCTCGCCCTTGAATGGGCTCGCCACGGCATCAGGGTCAACGCCCTCTGCCCCGGCTATATCGAGACGCCGCTGAACCGGGAGTTCTTCGCGACGGAAGCGGGGCAGAGATTGATCAAGCGGATACCACAGGGACGGCTGGGCCGGATGTCGGACCTCGACGAACCGCTGCGGCTGCTGTGTTCCGACCGCGCGACATATATCACCGGCACCACTCTTGCGGTCGACGGAGGCCATCTCGTTTCCGGACTTTGACGCCCTCGTCGGCAGTGAAACCGGCTGACATTCACGGTTGCTGCGATTAAGCTGCAATTTCAACCAAAAGACCACAGTATTCGAGAAACGGAGCATAGCCGCGGATGGCAAATTCACCGCCAGAGCCCACCTTGATCCAGATCGACCGCGATCCGACCTACAAGAGGGTCGCCAAGGCGATCGAGCAGGCGATCATGAGTGGCCGGCTCAAATCGGGCGACAAACTTCCCACGGAGACGGAACTGGCCGCGCAGCTCGGCGTCAACCGCTCGACGGTCCGCGAAGGGATCAGGGCGCTGGAAAACTCCGATCTGGTAACACGGATCGGCGGCAAGCGGCTGGTCGTCCAGGTTCCGCAGGCCAGCGAGATTGCGCGCGTCAACACGCGCGCGCTTGGGCTCATGCATGTCAGCTTCCTCGATCTGTGGGAAATGCAGCTTCAGATCGAGCCGTTCGCTGCCCATGCGGCCGCGCAAAGGATAGAGCCGGAGGTAAGGGAGGCGCTGCGCGAAAACGTCGCCCGCCTGAACGAGCATATCGAGGATGACGACAAGGTCATCGAGAACGATATCGAGTTTCACCGGCTCGTCGCACAGGCCGCTTCCAATGCCGTGCTTGGCCTGGTCAGCGAACCGATCCGGATGTTGCTCTTCTCCGCCACGGTCGGCCTATATGACGCGGTCCCTCAGGCGCGCCACCGTCTGCTTGCCGCGCATCGGTCGATCCTCGCGGAGATCGAAAGGGGAGACAGCCGGGCGGCGCAACATTGGATGGCGCGCCACATAGAAGACTTCAAACGAGGGTATGAAGTCGCAGGTTTCGACCTGCATGCGCCGATCCCAATAGACCCGCGCCGGCAGGAGCAACTTGGATAACACGGAAGGGGTGCGGCAAACGAATGTTTACGCCGATGCCCTCACGCGTTCGGGTGCTGCGTCCGGAGGCGGTTCTTCCTCCGTCCGGATGCCGTCGGGATCCGGACGGCGGAAATCACCGGTCCTGTCGTCCATCACCCAGAGCTCACCGGTCGAGATGTCGAACCACACTCCATGTACGCGCACCTTGCCCTGTTCTTCCAGGGCGCGGACATATGGAAAGGTGCGAAGGTTGCTAATCGAGTTGCGGATCGACACGCGTTCCAGAGCCGTTTGACGTTCTCCTTGAGTCATCAGGTGCGTGCCCTGTATCTGTGCAGCCGCCGGCTGCAGAAGGGCCATCCATCGACCGATGAAATCGCCGGACGACAGGGGCTCGGCAGCGGGGTCGAGTGCCGCCTTGATGCCGCCGCACCGCCCATGCCCCATGACGACGATATTCTCGATCTTCAGAACCTGAATCGCATATTCGAGCGCCGCCGAAGTGGCATGGAAATGGCCGTCCGGCTCATAGGGCGGCACCATGTTGGCGACATTGCGGACGACGAAGAGCTCGCCCGGACCGCAATCGAAAATCGTCTCCGGCGCGGAACGGGAATCGCAACAGGCGATGACGAGCGTGTGCGGTGTCTGCCCTTCCTCCGCCAGCGTACGGTAGCGGCAGCGTTCATGGATGAACCGCCGCTCCATGAAATTGCGGTAGCCTTTCAAGAGGATATCCGGAAAGCCCATCTTGTTGCCCCTCTTCTGCCGTCACACCCGTTCGAGCGCGATGGCGATGCCCTGGCCGACGCCGATGCACATGGTGGAGAGCGAGCGCTTCCTGCCCGTGAGCTGCAGTTCCAGCGCGGCGGCACCGGTGATACGAGCACCGGACATGCCGAGCGGGTGGCCGAGAGCGATGGCGCCGCCGTTCGGATTGACGTGCTCCGCGTCCTCGGCAATGCCGAGAGCGCGGAGCGTCGCCAGGCCCTGGGAGGCGAAGGCTTCATTGAGTTCGATCACGTCGAAGTCGGCGGGGGTGAGGCCGAGCCGGGCGCACAAGCGCTCTGTGGCGGCGACCGGGCCGATGCCCATGATGCGCGGCGGAACGCCGGCCATGGCCCCGCCGAGGATGCGGGCGATGGGGGTGAGGCCGTATTTCTTCATTGCCGCCTCCGATGCGATGACGAGCGCCGCCGCCCCGTCGTTGACGCCGGAGGCATTGCCTGCCGTCACCGTTCCGCCTTCCTTGCGGAAGGGCGTTCCCAGCTTGGCAAGGGCCTCCAGGGTCGTCGCGCGCGGATGCTCGTCCTTCTCGACCACGACCGGATCGCCCTTTCTCTGCGGAATGGTGACGGGCGTGATCTCCTTTGCCAGCCGCCCGTTCGCCTGCGCCGCCGCGGCCTTCGCCTGCGAACGCACGGCGAAGGCGTCCTGATCCTCGCGGGAGATGGAAAAATCCTCGGCGACGTTCTCGCCGGTTTCCGGCATGGAATCGACGCCGTACTGCTTCTTCATCAGCGGGTTTACGAAGCGCCAGCCGATGGTCGTGTCGTAGATCTCGGCGTTGCGCGAGAAGGCCGTCTCCGCCTTGGGCATGACGAAGGGTGCGCGGCTCATGCTTTCCACGCCGCCGGCGACGATCAGCTCCGCCTCGCCGGCCTTGATGGCACGTGCGGCGGCGATGACCGCATCCATGCCCGAGCCGCAGAGGCGGTTGATCGTCGTGCCGGAGACGGAGTCGGGAAGACCGGCCAGCAGCGACGACATGCGCGCGACATTGCGGTTGTCCTCGCCCGCCTGGTTGGCGCAGCCGAAGATGACGTCGTCGACGGCCTTCCAGTCGATGCCGGCATTCCGCGCCATCAGTGCCTTCAGTGGCACGGCGCCGAGATCGTCGGCGCGGACGGAGGAGAGCGCGCCGCCGAAGCGGCCGATGGGCGTGCGGATATAGTCGCAGATATAGGCTTCGGACATGGAGGCTTCCTCTAGAGTTCCGGCACGACGAGATCGGCGACGGGGCCTTCGACATGGAGTTTCGCGCCGGTCATCGCCTGCAATTCATCGAATGTCATGCCCGGCAGCTTCTCGCGCAGCACGAAGCGGCCACCCGAAACATCGATGACGGCATGGCTGGTATAGATGCGGGTGATGCAGCCGACGCCGGTGAGCGGGAAGGTGCAGCGCTCGACCAGCTTCGGCTCGCCCTTCTTGGTGACGTGCTCGGTGATGACGACGACCTGCTTTGCGCCGTGCACGAGGTCCATCGCCCCGCCGACGGCGGGCACGCCCTTGGAGCCGACGCGCCAGTTGGCGAGGTCGCCGTTCTCCGCCACCTGGTAGGCGCCGAGGATGGCGACGTCGAGATGGCCGCCGCGCACCATCGCAAAACTGTCGGCATGGTGGAAGAAGGCCGAGCCCGGTTTCAGCGTCACGGCTTTCTTGCCGGCATTGATCAGGTCCCAGTCCTCCTCGCCTTCCGGCGGGGCCTCGCCGAAATCGAGGATGCCGTTCTCCGTGTGGAAGATCGCCTCGCGGCCTTCCGGCTGGTAGCGCGCGACCATTTCCGGGAAACCGATGCCGAGGTTGACATAGGCGCCATCGGCGATGTCCTGCGCGGCGCGCCAGGCGATCTGGGCGTTGGAGAGTTTTATGCCCTCGCGGGTGTTCATGGGGTGCGTATCGGCGGTCATGCGTAGGCCACTCCTGCGCGGATGAGGTCTTCTTCCTGCTTGGCATCGGCGACTTCGACGACGCCGTCGACGAAGATACCGGGGGTGACGACATGCTCGGGATCGATGCCGCCGGGCTTCACCAACTTGGAGACCTGCACGATGGTTCTCGTCGCGGCCATGCACATCAGCGGGCTGAAGTTACGGGCGGCCTTGTTGTAGGTGAGGTTGCCGTGGATATCGCCGACATGCGCCTTGATCAGCGCAAAGTCCGCCTTCAGCCAGCGCTCCTGCACATACATGCGGCCGTCGAATTCGGCTGTCGGCTTGCCCTCGGCCAGCTCCGTGCCGAAACTCGTCGGCGTGTAGAAGGCGGGAATGCCCGCGCCGCCGGCGCGGATGCGCTCGGCGAGCGTGCCCTGCGGCACCAGCTCCAGCTCGATCTTTCCGGCCAGATACGTCTCCGTGAAGGCGCGCGGATCGGTGGAGCGGGGGAAGGAGCAGATCATCTTGCGGACCATGCCGGCATCGATCATCGCGGCGATGCCGATGCGGCCGTTGCCGGCATTGTTGTTGATGACCGTGAGGTCCTTCGGCCTCTTGTCGATGAGGGCGTGGATCAGCTCGATAGGCGCGCCGGAGCCGCCGAAACCGCCGATCATCACGACCGCGCCGTCGCCGATCTCCGCGACGGCCGCCTCCAGGCTGGGAATTGTCTTGTTCATACGCTTTAATGCGGCGGATAAACCGCCCCTCCATTGGAACATCGATAAGGCAGGTAGTGCGAACTACAGTGACACGGCCGAAAACTCCTTCTGGACCCGCAGCAGCGGCGGCAGGAATTCCTCGACCGCATCCTCCATGCGCACGATCGCGGCAGGCAGCCCCGTATTCAAAGCCGCAACCGTCTTGCCTCGAGAGTTCTTCAGGGGAACGGCGATCGACCTGAGGCCGATCTCGACCTCCTGGTCTATCTGGGCATAGCCAAGCTGGCGCACACGGGCCAACTCCTCCATGATGCCCTTGAGGCTCGTCTGCGTGAACTCGGTGCGCCGGGCGAGTGTCGAGGCTTCCAGGATGCCCTGCGCCTCCGCTTCGGGCAGTGCCGCCAGCAGAACGCGCCCCATGGAGGTGCAATAGGCAGGCAGACGGGAACCCGGCATCAGCGCGATGGACATGACGCGGGTCTGTGCGGCCCGGGCGATATAAACGATTTCCGTATGATCCAGGATCGAGACGGACGTGCTCTGCTTTATCTCCTCGGAAACCTCATCCAGCATCGGCTGAACGATCTTGTGGAGAGGCATGGATGCAAGGCAACCCGTCCCCAGGCGCAAGACGCGGGGCGTGATGGTGAAGAACTTCCCGTCATAGGCACAGTAGCCGAGCTCCGCCAGGGTGAGCAGGCAACGGCGTGTCGTGGCCCGGTCGAGGCCGATGCGTCCGGCGGCCTGCGTGATGCTGAGCTTCGGAGCTTCCGCCGTGAAAGCCTCGATCACCCGCAGGCCTTTCGCAAGCCCCCCCATCAAATCGCGCTTGTTTGCGGTCAATATCCTGCCTCCCGTATCGGGCGCCTTGCCGAGCCTTCGCAAAGGCCCGGGCATGGTGAGGTTTCGACGAAAGATGATTGCCGGATGTACCGTCAGCGACGGTCACCCATCGCTGACGGTGGTGTCCGCTTCCCCGGTCATCGCCAGAACAATCTTGCCGACATGGCTGCCCCCATCCATCCGGGCATGAGCATCGGCGACCTTGTCGAAGGGAAAGACGCTGTCGATCACCGGCAAGGCCCGCCGCGCGGCGAGGAGCGGCATGACATGCTCTTCCAAGGCGCGGGCAAGGCGGGCTTTCATGGCGACAGGGCGGGCGCGCAAGGTCGAGCCGGTCATCGTCACCCGCTTGAACAGAAGCGGGGCCAGGTCGATATCGGCGCGGCTGCCGTACTGGAAAGCGATCTGGGAAATCCGCCCGTCAAGGGCGATCAGGTCGAGATTTTTCTGGAAATAGGGAGCACCTACCATGTCGAGGATCACATCGGGTCCGCGGCCCTCGGTCAGCCGTCGGCCCTCCTCCACAAAATCCGCAGTCCGGTAGTTGATCGCGTGATCGGCGCCCATCTCGAGGCAGGCCGCGCATTTCTCGTCCGAGCCGGCCGTGGCAATCACGCGCCGCCCTCCGAGCGCCTTTGCCACCTGTATCGCCGTCGACCCGATGCCGGAGGTGCCGCCATGCACGAGAAGCGTCTCGCCATCGGCAAGGCCGGCGCGCTCGAAGACATTGCTCCAGACCGTAAAATAGGTTTCGGGTACGGCACCCGCCTCGATGAAGCTCATCCCCGCCGGAATGGCGATGGCGACGTCCTCATGCACCACGGCACGTTCGGCGTAGGCACCGGAGGCGACCAGCGCCAGCACCCGGTCGCCCGGAGCAAAGCGCGTCACGTCCGGCCCGACCGCCTCGACGGTTCCCGCCAGTTCCAGTCCGAGCACGTCGCTCGCACCGGGTGGAGGCGCATAGTTGCCCTGCCGCTGCATCACGTCGGGCCGGTTTATCCCCGCCGCGTGAACCCGCACGACCATGTCGTTCGGACCAGTCGCCGGCAAGGCGCGCTCGACGATGCGCAGGACTTCGGGACCTCCGGCCCCATCGGCGATGACGGATCGTGTCGTTTGCATGAGATGATATCCTTTCTATCGGGAGAGGGTCTTGCGCCGGGCGCTACGCCGCGTCCGCCGCGACGTTCGCGCCGCGTTCGATGCGCCAGACCTGGTCGAGCAGGCTTTCGGAATGGGTGATCTCGGACATGCTCATGATGGTCGAGAGGCTCTCGCTCCTCAGCGAGGAAATCACCTCGGAGAGACGCTGGGCGAGCGCCGGCGCGACGCCCTCGAAGGGCTCGTCGAGCAGGAGAAGCCGGGTGCCGACGGTGAGCGCGCGGCCGAGCGCCACCAGTTTCTGCTGGCCGCCCGACAGGAGAAGCGCCTTGCGGTCGGCCATCGGTATCAGTTCCGGCATGATGTCGTAGACGAGCTTCAGCCGCGCCTTGCCGTCGATGCCGCGCATCACCCATGTCGGCAGGAGGATGTTCTCCTCGACCGTCAGGTCCGGGATCAGCCCCCGGGTTTCCGGCATGTAGCCGAGGCCCAGCGCCGGGCGGCGATGAACGTCGACCTTCTCCAGGTTCTGGCCATTGAGGGTGACGGAGCCGCCGCCGAGCCTGGCGAGGCCCATGATGGCGCGCATAACGGTGGTCTTGCCGGCCCCGTTGCGGCCGACGAGGCCGATCATCGATCCGGCGGGTACATCCATCGAGAAGTTGCGGACCGCCTCGACCTGGCCGATTTTCACGTTGATGTCACTAATAGTCAGCATCGCCTTACCTCGCCGTTCCGGTGACGTATTTCTGCACGGCGGGATCGTTCAGCACCTCGTCGGGCGCATCGTCCGCGATGATCTCGCCGGAGTAGAAGGCGAGCACCCGGTCGGCGTAACGCGTCACAATCTCCATGTCGTGCTCGACGAAGATCACCGCGGAGCGTTCCCCCTCGAGCGCGGCCATGACCTTGTCCATCAGCGGGAACTTCTCCTCCGTGCTGACGCCCGATGTCGGCTCGTCGAGCAGGAACACGCGTGGGCGGCTGGCAAGCGACATGGCGATATCGATCAGCTTGCGCACCCCGCCCGGCAATTCGTTCACGGGACGGCCGGCGTAGCGCTCCAGCCCGAAGCGCTCCAGCATCTCGACGGCCCTGTCGAGCGAGTCTTTCGTGCGCGCCGGACGAAAGACCGACCCGCCGTCGCCCGCGATCTCCAGCGCCACGAGGATGTTGTCGACCGGCGTCATGGCCTCGCAGAGCTGCGGGATCTGGAAGGAGCGGCCGAGACCTGCCCGCGTGATGAGCCGCGGCGGCAGGCGGGTGATGTCCTTGCCGTCCAGCTTCACCTGGCCGGCATCGGGCTTGAGATAGCCCGTCACCATGTTGACGAAGGTGGTCTTGCCCGCGCCGTTGGAGCCGATCAGCGACAACCGAGCGGAGGGCATGACCTCCACGTTCAGGTTGTTGGCGGCGACCAGCGCGCCGAAGGATTTCATGAGGCCCTTTACCTCGAGGACTGCACCGCTCACGTCGCTGGCTCCTTGATGCTGCGGATTGCATGGTTTTTCGCCGGCTTTGCCCACATCGACCCTACACCGCGCGGCAGGAAGACGATCACGAGCAGGAGGAAGATACCGAGCAGCATCTGCCAGCTTTCGGGGAAGTACTGGCCGGAGAAGGACCGGACGAGTTCCGTGACCAGCGCCGTGCCGAAGACGGCCGTAACCGAGGCGTAGCCGCCGAGAATGGCGATGAAGACCATCTCGCCCGACGTCGTCCAATAGCTGAAGAAGGGATCGACATGGCCGAGCGCGACGCCGTTCAGCGTGCCGCCGAGCCCGGCCAGGCCTCCGGCGAGGATGAAGCTGCGCATGCTGACGGAGAACACCGAGGCACCCAGATATTCGATGCGCAACTCGTTCTCGCGCGCGGCGCTGGCGATAAGGCCGAGGCCGCTGTCAAAATGAACCCGACAGACCGCAGCGGCGAGCGCGGCGGTGACGACGGCGATGGCATAGAGGCCGAAGCCGGTCTCCGCCAGGTGGTAGCCGAGAAGGGTCGGCTTGGGGACGTTGAAGCCGTCCGATCCGCCGATGGCGGCGATCTTGGTGAGGACGCCGTAGGCCACCATCGAAAGCGCCATAGTCAGCATGGCGAAGAAGATGCCGCGATAGCGGGCGACCAGCGGCGAGACCAGGGCGGCGAGCAGACCGCCGGCAACGCAACCGACGGAAAGCAGCACGATCATATCCGTAACGCCGGCCCAGTTCGCCATGAGGCCCGAGACATAGGCGCCGCCGCAATAGTAGAGCCCCTGCCCGAAGCTGAGCAGCCCGCCCCTGAGCAACCCGACGAGACCGAGTGCGACGAGGCCGAAGCCGACCGCCTTGGTCATGGTGAAAAGGAACCAGGCCGGCACGACGAGGCCGATGGCGATGAAGACCAGCGCGCCGAGCGCGGCAAGGCCGAATGTGCGAAGGATCGGGTTCATATCTTGCGCGCCTTGATGGGAGTGAAAAGGCCTTCCGGCCGGAAGATCAGCACGGCCACCATCACGAGGTAGATGATGAAGATCTCGGCTTCCGGAAGCTCGTAGACCGCAAAGGCGCGGGCGATGCCGACGATCAGCGCGCCGATCGCCGCGCCGGGGATCGAGCCGAGGCCGCCAATGATGACGACGGCGAAGCTGACGACGATGACCGAAACGCTGTTGCCTGGCTGCACCGAGATCAACGGGCTCGTGAAGGCACCACCGAGCGCGGCGAGGAAGACGCCGACGCCGAAAGCGAGGAGATAGATGCGCGCGATGTTGACGCCCATCGCCTGGCTCACTTCAGGCTCCTTGATGACGGCAAGCGTGATCTTGCCGATCCGCGTGCGGTTCAGGCCGAACCAGACGCCGAGACCGCACACGATGGCAAGGCCGATCAGCGCGAGGTCGTAGCCGACATAGAACAGCGACCCCATCTCCACATTGCCGAGCAGGTTGCGCGGCTCGAAGACATAGTAGGGGTTCACGCCGAAGATCATCTTCGTCACGTCCTCCAGGATGAGGAACACGGCGTATGTAATGAGAAGGATCAGCACTTCGTCGCGGCCGTAGAAGTAGCGCAGCAGCCCACGCTCGATCAGCGGTGCGATCAGGATGGCCACGGCCGCCGCGGCGATGAACATGGCAAGCAGGCTGAACCACTCGGGCATGCCGAGGCCGGCGAAGAAGGGCACGGCGATCGCGGCCCCGTAGGCCCCGAGCGCATAGAGACCGCCATGGGCGAAGTTGAGGATCTTCAAAACGCCGAAGACAAGCGTCAGGCCGAGCGCGACAATGAAGAGCCACGAGGCGTAGATGAGCCCATCCAGGAGAATGGTGAAAATGAGGTTCATGTCAGAAAACCGATCGTCGGTGTTGCGGGAAACCGGGGCTGCGCGCCCCGGCAGCCTTGGTCACTCGCAGTTGGATCCGGGGAAGCCCGCCTCGATCCATTCGATGCTCTTCTTGTCCGCCGGCGGGTTCACGCAGCGGGCGTCGAAGTGAAGGATGTCTCCAAGGACGATGTTGCCGTCCTTGTCCTTCTGGGTGCGTCCGAAGCCGATCGACTGGATCGCCTGATGCCCCTTGCCGTTCGCCATCTCGATGAGGCCCGCAGGGCTCTCCCAGGACAGGCCCGACATTGCGGCGGAGAGTTGCTCGGAGGACGGCTTGACGCCGCCGTTTTCCTTCATCGCCTTTTCGACGGCGCTTTTCAGGCCGAGAAGCGCCTGTGCGATACGGTAGGGGCCCTGCACCGGCACGACGTTGTCGTAGGCCTCGCGATAGGCGGCGTCCCACCAGGTGTTGAGCGCGCTTTCCGGCGCCATGTAGCCGTAGGAGCCACGCGCGCCGATGATCACGCCCTCGGGCATGTTGTTGCCGAGCGGCGGCAGGACGTGGTCTGCGGTGGACAAGGCAACCTGCGCCTGCCTGAAGAGGCCGCGCGGCAGACCCTGCAGGATGAAGGACTGGAGATCGCCGCCCCACAGGGAGGAATGGATGACATCGGCGCGCCTCTGCATGAGCGCGGAAATCTCCGTTCCGTACTGGCCGGCGCCGAAGGCCGGGAACAGCTCGGCCGCTACCGTGGCCTCGGGATAGATCTGGCCCATGGCGGCCTTGAAGTCGACCCAGCTGTCATGCCCCCAGGCATAGTCCTGATGGATACCTGCATAGGTCTTGATATCGACGCCGAGCGCCTTCAGATAGCGCACGAGGCCGACATTGTCCTGCGTCGCGGTCGCGGCGGTACGGAAGACGTACTGATAGTCGGCATCCTCGAAGATGCGGGGCGTGCCGCAATCGTAGAGGATGGTGAACGTCTTCAGCTCCTCGGCGACCGGCGCGACGGCAAGGCAGTCGCCCGAACCGACATAGCCAATGACGACATCGACCTTCTCGCGCTGTACCAGATTGCGGTATTCCTGAACCTGGACGGTGGCGCCCCCCGCCTCGTCGATCAGGACGGCTTCGATCTGCATGCCGCCCATACCCGGCGTGTTGTAGGGCGCGGGCACTTCGCCGGCATTGAGCTTCGTGACCAGCAGCTTCGCGCCGTTGGCTGCCGGAACGCCGAAGCTCTGCGCCGCCTGCCCGGAAAGGAAGGTCACGATGCCGACCTTGAAGGTGTCCTCGGCAGCGGCAGTGCTCGTGCCGGCGATCAGCGCGGCCAACAGTCCGCCAAACTTCACAAAATTTCGCATTCGGTTCTCCTCCCGGTTTGCGTCCGGCCAAACGACATTTGCGGCCGGAATTGATCGCCTCGTCCATTCTTGAGATCGGCGCGCCACCGGGCGGCCGAACATAGGAGCCCGCCTGGACGAGGCCGCCCAGCAAAAAGCCCCTCTAAGTCTCTGGCATCACGCCCCATCGGCGCCGGACAACAGCTCACCAGGCCAGCGGATGGCGCAAACCGACGACGACCCGCCAGGTCACCGTCAGTGGCACTCTCCAGGCCGGCACGACCTCGAACCTCGGGACGAATGCCACCGATCTCGGTAGGCATACCGCCTTTGCACCGTCTCAACCGGCACCCGGCCCGCTCCCCAATTCTGGCGAGCTACATTGTCCGACAAACAGACTATTATCTTTTCGGTCAGACCGTCAATCAGCGGAGCGTGCGAAATGCGAACAAATGTCAAATAGCGATTTTTTTGTTGACGGGTGGCTGGTTAGAAAACTAGCTTCACAATCGTAATCTTGCGCATCAGGAGGATATACTGCGCACGAATACACAATCAAACCATTGATATCACAGAATTTTTCCAGAGATTTCGATCTCATTCGGAAAGTTTTTCATATCGATATCAAAATTCAACGGGAGTTTTGCTGTGGCTAAAGATCATACGCAGACTATATCACAGATCATGGCCAATGGCGGCCGCCCGGCTGGAAGCATGCGCGAGATCAAAATCGTCGACACGACGTTTCGCGATGGCCAGCAGAGCCTTTGGGCAACGCGCATGCGCACGGAACACATGCTTTCGATGCTCGATGACATCACCGCGGCAGGATATACACAGATCGACCTCGTCGCTCCCATTCAATTCGACGTTTCTGTTCGTTACTTGAAAGAAGACCCCTGGGAGCGCGTAAGACTACTTCATGAGCGCGCGCCGGGAACGAAGTTCCGCGCGCTGATCCGTTCGCGGAACATTGCATCCTTCGATTTTCTTCCTGATGATGTAATACAATCATGGGTAGATAGTCTTTATGCAAATGGCTTCCGTGTGATTGGTTCGTTCGATGGCTTGAACGACATCGACAACATCGCGCCGGGGCTGCGCAGGGCCAAGGAGCTGGGTGCTTACACCTTCGGCGCCCTGTCCTATTGCGAGAGCCCGGTGCATACCGACGAGCTCTATATCGCCAAGACCAGGGAATATCTGGAGAAGACGGATATCGATGCGTTCATGCTCAAGGATGCAGGCGGCCTCCTGACACCCGAGCGCATCCGCACGCTGGTCCCCGCGATCAAGGATCTGATCGGCGACCGGCCTCTGGAAATCCACAGCCACTGCCTCACGGCGCTGGCCCCGCTGGTCTATCTCGAGGCCGTCGAGCATGGCGTCGACGTGTTGCACCTCTCCATCGCGCCGCTGGCGAATGCCAACGGCCAGCCTGCCGTGCAGAGTGTCGTGCGCGATCTGAAGGCGCTCGGCTACGAGGTGAACCTCGACATGGCACGCATCGCCAAGGTGAGCGAACGGCTTCACCAGATCGCCGAAGACGAAGGCAAGCCGCTCGGCGTGCCGGTCGAATACAATGGCCTCCACTACATGCACCAGATTCCCGGCGGCATGTTGTCGAACTTCCAGTCGCAGTTGAAGACGGCCGGCCTTGAGGACCGCTTCGACGAACTCCTGGTGGAAGTCGCCAAGGTCCGCTCGGAACTTGCCTATCCCATCATGATCACGCCGTTCGCGCAGTTCGTCGGCACCCAGGCGGTGCTCAACGTCATCACCGGCGAGCGCTACAAGATCGTACCGAACGAGATCAAGAAATACGTCCTCGGCTACTACGGCAAGCTGCTGGCGCCGATCGATCCGGAACTGCGCGAGCGCATCATCCGCAACGGCGCCTCCGAAATCGCCGCCGAGCCCGGCCCTATTCCGCCCATGCTGCCCGATCTCGCCGCGCGCTATCCGGACGACGACATCCACACGCTGCTCCTGCGCGCGATGTTCGCGGGGACACAGGTGGACGAGATGGTGAAGGCCAAAAAGGAAGCCGCCCCGGCCGACGGCGGCAGCTCCCTGCTCGCCCTCATCAAGCGCGCCCACGCGCAAAACACCGGCAAGCGCGCCCTGGCGATCAAAACCGCAAACTTTGAACTGAAACTTGGAGTCGAGAAGGTCAATGTCAATGGATAACGAGGCGATCAAGGAAGTGAACGCGATCCTGAAGTGGATCAATGTCGCTGACGACGTGAAGGACTTTTACCTGAAGGTCGGCGAGGTCGAGATCTCGCTGTCGCGGAACGAGAATTCCTCGTTCTTCGCCGACAGCAAGATCGCGAAGGCGTCCGTCGCCGTGCCGGTGCAGGCCGTCCCGGCAACACCCGCCGTCGCGCCCGCCGTTCAGCCGGCGGCCCAGGCGCCCGCTACCGCGGCCGATGCCTATGAGCAGCCCGCCGAAAACGAGGTGGTCATCAAGGCTCCCATGGTCGGCACCTTCTATGCGGCGTCGAAGCCGGGCGCCCCGGCCTTCGTCAATGTCGGGGACCGTGTCAAGTCCGACACCGTGCTTTGCATCGTCGAGGTCATGAAGCTCATGAACAATGTCGAAGCCAAGGTCGAGGGCGTCATCACGAAGATCCTGGTCGAGAACGAGCAGCCCGTCGAATACGGCCAGCCTCTGATGGTCATCCGGACCAACTGAAGGTCGTCGTAAAACACACTAAACTGGGAAGAATTTGCATGTCTGCGTTGATCAAAACAGTGTTGATCGCCAATCGCGGTGAGATCGCTCTTCGTATTATCCGCGCTTGTCGCGAGCTCGGCATATCGACCATCCTGGTTCACTCGGAGGCGGACGCAAATTCCTTGCCGGTACGGCTCGCCGACAAGGCCGTCTGCATCGGACCTGCGCGCTCCAACATGAGCTACCGCAACCAGCAGGCGGTTCTCGGCGCCGCCCTCTCCTTCGGCGCCGACGCCATCCATCCCGGATACGGTTTCCTTGCCGAAAACGCGGAGTTCGCGGCCGCCTGCGAGAAGGAAGGCATCATCTTCATCGGCCCGTCCAGCAAGGTCATCCACCAGATGGGCGACAAGATCGAGGCGAAGAAAATCGCGAAGAAGGCCGGCGTGCCCACGGTTCCCGGTTCCGACGGCGCGATCACCGAGTTCGCCGAGGCGCTAAAGGTCGCCAAGGACGTCGGCTTCCCCCTGCTGATCAAGGCGGCGGCAGGCGGCGGCGGGCGCGGCATGCGCGTCGTGCGCCAGATGGAAAGCCTGGAAAGCGATCTTTCCGAAATCATGTCCGAGGCCGAAACCGCCTTCGGCGACTCCTCCGTCTACATCGAGCGTTACCTCACCAACATTCGTCACATCGAAATCCAGGTGATGTGCGACGGGGAAACCTTCCTGCATATGGGGGAGCGCGACTGCACGACCCAGCGACGCAATCAAAAGCTGATCGAAGAAGGCCCTTCTCCGGTTCTCGACGACAAACTGCGCCAGGAACTCGCCACCGCCGCGGTCAATCTGTGCCGCGAGGTCAAGTACACCAATGCCGGCACCATCGAATTCGTGTTCGACCTCGATGAGCGCAAGTTCTACTTCATCGAGATGAACACCCGCATCCAGGTTGAGCATCCCGTGTCGGAAATGATCACCGGGCTCGACCTCATCAAGATGCAGCTCGAAGTCGCAAGCGGCATTCCGCTCGCCATCCGGCAGGACGATATCCGTATCTCCGGCCACGCCATCGAATGCCGGATCAATGCCGAGGACCCCGAACAGAACTTCATGCCATGTCCGGGCACCGTGAAGAGCTTCCATATGCCCGGCGGCCTCGGGATTCGGATGGATACGCATATCGAGGCCGGATACGTCATTCCGCCCTTCTACGATTCCATGGTCGGCAAGCTCATCTGCTGGGGCCAGACGCGCGAGGAGGCGAGAGCCCGCATGATCGCAGCGCTTGACGAGCTCGACCTCGGGGCGATCACGACGACGGCGCCGTTCCACAAGAAAATCCTTCAGAACGAGCAATTCGTTTCCGGCGTCTTCAACACGTCCTTCGTTGCGACGCTACTCGGAAAATAGCGACCCCGGGGGCCGCGGCAAGACGCCCCTCCGCCAAAAAGCGTGGTCCGCTGCCCAGGTAGCGGACCCGGACGATACGCCCTGCCCGCCATCATAGGGGAACCACATGGAAACGCGTGACACCGTCTTTATAGCAACCTTTGCCGCCATCACGGCCGCCCTCGCCGTCTTCCCGCCAATCACCCTGCCGGTCGTGGGCGTACCGATCACAGCGCAATCTCTCGGTGCCATCCTCGCCGGTGGCGTTCTCGGCGCCAGGCGCGGCGGCCTGTCGATGATCCTTTTCCTGATCCTCGTTGCGATCGGCCTGCCGCTTCTCTCGGGAGGTCGCGGCGGCTTCGGCGTCTTCATGGGGCCGACCGGCGGCTTCCTGCTGGGATGGGTCGTCACGGCTGTCGTCGTCGGCCTCCTGGTGGAACGTCTCTGGCAACGCCTCGGCTATGTCACGGCCTTCCTTGCATCCGCGACGGGCGGGATCGTCGTGCTTTACGGGATCGGCATTCCATGGAGCGCCGCCGTCGCCCGGATTCCGCTTTCCACGGCGCTGACGGGCTCCCTGCCGTTTCTGCCGGGTGACATCATCAAGTGCGTCATCGCCGCAACCGTCATCGTTATCGTCAGGAAATCCTACCCCATCATCACGCCGGCGGGCCGACAGGCCACCGCAGTTCGCTGAGTTGGTGGTTTCCAGATGATGTCGTTCTCGCAAGTCCACGTCGAGAAGCAGGGGCGAACGATCCTGCGCGGCATCAACGCCGATCTTCGCGAGAAGCGCATCGGTATCATCGGCCGGAACGGGTCTGGCAAAAGCACCTTCGCCAGACTGTTCAACGGGCTGGAAAAACCGAGTTCGGGCGCAATCACCTTCACGGGCCTTGCCGAAGGAAACGATATGCGCAGCAAGGTCGGATTCGTGTTCCAGAATCCGGACAACCAGATTGTCTATCCGATCGTCGGGGAGGATCTGGCTTTCGGCCTGAAGAACCTGAAGCTGCCCAAGCCTATGATCGAGGAACGCATCGACGCGATGTTGGCGCGCTTCCAACTGGAACACCTGAAGGAACGCTTCACGCACCAGCTCAGCGGCGGCGAGCGCCAGATGGTCGCTCTTGCGGGTGTTCTTGTCATGCAGCCGCAAGTGATCGTTTTCGACGAACCGACAACGCTGCTCGACCTCCGCAACAAGCGGCGGTTGATGCGGACCATCGCGAGCCTTGAAGAACACATCGTGCTCGTTTCCCACGATCTCGATCTTCTGCGCGATTTCGACCGCGTGCTTCACTTCGAGGCGGGCCGCATCGTTGGTGACGGCGAGCCGAACGCCGTCATAGACGACTACATCGCGAGGTCGGAATGATCTCCGAACTCTACATCGCACACGACAGCTACATCCACCGTATATCTCCCGGTTGCAAGATCGTGGCGCTCGCCGTCTTCAGCACGCTTGTCTTTCTCGTCCCCGGCTGGCTGCCGCTCGCAGGCGCCATGGCCGTCCTGGCTGTCGTCCATGCACTTGCCGGCATCACGGTTTCGCAAGCCTACCGATCGATCCGCCCCATCCTGTGGCTGCTCTCCGCCATCTTCGCGACTCAGGTCTTCCTGAGCGGGGTCGATATGGCCAGCTTCGTTACCGCCAGATTGATCGTTCTGGTCCTGGCGGCATCGATCGTGACGATGACCACAAAAACCAGCGAGTTCGTCGAGGGTATCCTGGCCATTCTCCAGCGAGCACCACGATGGGTTCCCGCCGATCAGATCGCCTTGGCGGTTTCGCTGACGCTTCGCCTGGTCCCGTCGATTAGATCGACGCTGGACGAAATCAGGATGGCACAGCGCGCCCGCCATCTCGACGGCAACATAAAGGCCCTCCTGGTCCCTTTGATCGTGCGCACGCTGCGCAGGGGCGACGAGATCGCAGAGGCAATCAACGCCCGCTCCAACCGGCAAGTCTAACGCCCCAATCCCAAACAAGGATATGCAATGAAGATCGGTGCCTTACGCGAAACACACCTGGCCGAAGCGCGCGTCGCGATGACGCCAGAGAGTGCGGGGCAGCTTGCCAAGCTCGGCTATGGCTGCGTCGTAGAGGCGGGCGCGGGCCTTCTGGCGGGCATTTCCGACGATGCCTACCGGGCTGCCGGCGTGACGGTGGTCGAGGATGCAGCTGCGCTGGTCGCGGCGTCGGATGTGATCGTCAAGGTCCGCCCGCCGACGACGGCGGAAGTCGATCTCCTGTCGCCGGGCCAGACGCTGATCTCCTTCTTCTACCCTGGCCAGAATGCCGAGCTTCTGGAGCAGGCCCGCTCGAAGGGCGCCAACGTCATCGCCATGGACATGGTGCCGCGAATCTCGCGCGCGCAGAAGATGGACGCGCTGTCCTCGATGGCCAACATCGCCGGCTACCGCGCGGTGATCGAGGCCGGCAACAATTTCGGCCGCTTCTTCACCGGCCAGATCACGGCGGCCGGCAAGGTGCCGCCCGCCAAGGTGCTGGTCATCGGCGCGGGTGTCGCGGGTCTTGCCGCCATCGGCGTCGCCGTCTCGCTCGGCGCGCAGACCTATGCCTTCGACGTGCGCCCGGAAGTGGCCGAGCAGATCGAGTCAATGGGCGCGGAATTCGTCTATCTCGATTTCGACGGCAACCAGCAGGACGGTGCGGCGACCGGCGGCTATGCCGCGCCGTCCTCGCCGGAGTTCCGCGAGAAGCAGCTCGCAAAATTCCGCGAGCTTGCGCCGCAGATCGACATCGTCATCACCACGGCGCTGATCCCCGGCCGCGACGCGCCGAAGCTCTGGCTCGCCGACATGGTGGCCGCGATGAAGCCGGGCTCCGTCGTGGTCGACCTTGCCGCCGAGCGCGGCGGCAATTGCGACCTGACGGTCGCCGACCAGAAGATCGTCTCGGACAATGGCGTCACCATCATCGGCTATACGGACTTCCCGAGCCGCATGGCAGCCCAGTCCTCGGCGCTCTACGCCACCAATATCCGCCACATGCTGACGGACCTCACACCTGGCAAGGACGGCGTCATCGTGCACAACATGGAGGACGACGTCATCCGCGGGGCGACGGTCACCTTCGATGGCGCGATCACCTGGCCTCCGCCGCCGCCGAAGATCGCGGCCATCGCCGCGCAGAAACCGAAGGAAAAGGCCAAGGAACCGACGCCGGAGGAAAGGCGCGCGGCGGAAGCCGCCGCCTTCAAGGCCGAGACGAAGAACCAGCTAGCGCTGCTGGCCGTCGGCACGGCACTGCTACTCGTCGTCGGGGCCTTCGCGCCCGCCGCCTTCATGAGCCACTTCATCGTCTTCGTGCTCGCCTGCTTCGTCGGCTTCCAGGTCATCTGGAACGTCTCGCATTCGCTGCACACGCCGCTGATGGCCGTCACCAATGCGGTCTCCGGCATCGTCATCCTCGGCGCGCTGCTGCAGATCGGATCAAGCAACGGGCTGGTGGTGGTGCTGTCGGCGCTTTCGGTGCTGATCGCCACGATCAACATCGTCGGCGGCTTCCTCGTCACCCGGCGCATGCTCGCCATGTTCCAGAAATCCTGATCGGGTAGGGCTCATCAACATGACGATCGGTATCGTTTCGGCCGCTTATATCGCGGCAGCCATCCTCTTCATCCTTTCGCTCGGCGGCCTCTCCGGCCAGGAAAGCGCCAAGCGCGCCGTCTGGTACGGCATCGTGGGCATGGCTCTTGCCGTCATCGCCACGGTCTTCGGGCCCGATGTCGGCAACGGGTTCGTCATTCTCCTGATGATATCGGGCGGTGCGGTGCTCGGGGCTTACGTCGCCTCGCGCGTGCAGATGACGGAGATGCCGCAGCTCGTCGCCGCGCTGCATTCCTTCGTCGGCCTTGCCGCCGTGTTCATCGGCTTCAACGCCCATATAGAGGCGGCGCATGTCGCAGACCTCGACGAAGCCGGCCGTTCCACGCTGACCGGCTTTGCCGCGCTCCTCGCCCACAAGGAACCCGTGGAACTTTCGATCATGAAGGTCGAGGTCTTCCTCGGCGTCTTCATCGGCGCCGTCACCTTCACCGGCTCGGTCGTCGCCTTCGGCAAGCTTGCCGGCAAGGTCGACGGCAAGGCGAGGAAGCTGCCGGGCGGGCATGCCCTCAATGCCGGCGCGGCGCTGCTGTCGCTGGTCCTGCTCGTGCTCTACGTCAACGGCGCCGACGTCTGGACGCTCGTCCTGATGACGCTGGCCGCCTTCTTCATCGGCTACCACCTGATCATGGGCATCGGCGGCGCCGACATGCCGGTCGTCGTGTCGATGCTGAACAGCTATTCCGGCTGGGCGGCGGCGGCCATCGGCTTCACGCTCGGCAACGACCTTCTGATCGTCATCGGCGCGCTGGTCGGCTCCTCGGGTGCGATCCTCTCCTACATCATGTGCAAGGCGATGAACCGCTCCTTCGTCTCGGTCATCCTCGGTGGCTTCGGCGCGACGACGGGTCCGCAGATGGAGATCACGGGCGAGCAGATCGCGATCGATGCGGAAGGCGTGGTGTCCGCCCTCAACGAGGCCGACAGCATCGTCATCGTGCCGGGCTACGGCATGGCGGTGGCGCAGGCCCAGCAGTCGGTTTCCGAGCTGACGCGCAAGCTGCGCGCGGCCGGCAAGAGCGTGCGCTTCGCCATCCACCCCGTCGCCGGCCGCCTGCCGGGCCACATGAACGTGCTGCTGGCCGAAGCCAAGGTGCCCTACGACATCGTCCTGGAGATGGACGAGATCAACGAGGACTTCCCGAACACCGACGTCGTGATCGTCATCGGCTCGAACGACATCGTCAATCCGGCGGCGCAGGAGGACCCGAACTCGCCCATCGCCGGCATGCCGGTCCTTGAGGTGTGGAAGGCCAAGCAGGTGTTCGTGTCCAAGCGCGGCCAGGGCACCGGCTATTCCGGCATCGAGAACCCGCTGTTCTACAAGGACAACACCCGCATGTTCTACGGCGATGCGAAGAAAAGTATCGACCAGCTGTTGCCAGCGTTGGCGTGAGATCGGTTCACATTTTGCTTAAGGGCTGGGCACGATCTCCCCGATCTTCATTCAACCTTGCGGAATGCCGTGAAAGGCATCCGGACCCGCAAGCGGCCTGGAGAAGTAAAGCGTTTGGATCTCCCTCGGGCTCCAAACGTCAAGATCAAAGTAGATCGCGACTTTGCGGGCGCCAGCCGCGCGGAACCAGGAAATGATCTTTTCGCTTCTTGAGAAAAGGTCATTCGGCGTGGCGATGTGCACACTAATCTCCTCAACGAGATATCGTTCGGCTGGCAACAGGTCATGTATGGTCGCCATCTTGAGAGGGCCGCAATGTACTCTTCAGACTTTAACTCATCAGAGAGAAATCTGTGCAAGCCGTCATTTGGGCTAGGGCCGGCGAAAATCACGAGCAATATGTGATGAAGGCGATTGCGTCCAGCAAACCGGTCTTTTGCGAGAAGCTGCTTGAAACTACTGCCGACGTATGTACGCGTGTCGTGAAAGCCGAGATGAACTCGGGCGCCGCATTTTACAGGTGCTATGATCCGCCTTGCAACTCCTTGAAGGAGGTTGTAGCGCGCGGGGTGCTTCCTTCTTCCTACACAGCGCTCATCGAAACCCAGGTGTGGGCTCCGCATAACGTTAACCATACCGGAGCTCTATCTGTTCCGGGTGTGTTCTGATCTCTTGCCGGAATGAAATCTCCGGGCTATGCCAGTGATGTCTGCAGAAGCCGAACGTCTGCAGACACTTAGCGGCCCCCGCCGGTGCTGGTAACACCGAACGAGGGCCTGACCAGAAACCTTCCTCAGAAAGGCCACCGGCTATGTCGACCCTTAACTGCTTCGCTTCCTGCGCGGAAGCATCTTCTCTCCGTCCTCCTGTCAAAACGCGTCGTCCCGTGCCGACATCGCGGGGCCGCAGCTGATCGCAATCGATCGTGAGCTCTGAGACGCCCGATGCGGAAATCATTTCCGCATGCGCGGACCTGTGTCCGCCGTCTGCCGTGCTGGCGATCCTGATCTTCGACAGGAGAGATAAGATGAACATGAACACCGATGGCGGCGCAACGCCCGTCTACCCCCATGCCGCCGACCTCGCGGTCCTGCTGCCTTCCCTCAAAGCCCTCGTCGACGAGATCGTCTCGTCCGGCCTGTCGCGCGATGCCATTGATCGTGCGCTCGATGCCGGCATGGTGGAGGTGACCTCCGTACTGCGCGCCGTGCCCACCGCCGAGGGGCGATTGCTGGAGCGCGGCATCGCCTTGGTCGCTGCCTGCAATCCGGACTTGGTGGTACTGACACAGAATCTTCGCCTACCGGTGACGAAGGCGGCAAGCGAGCTGGTCGAGATGAACGATCCGGCCCTCTATCGCTCGCTCAGCCTTGATGCAGATAGCGGCGGGCGTAGGACATACACGCCCGATCTGCTGATCCTCAACAAGCGAACCGAGATTGCACATCTCGTCGACGTCAAGCGCAGCTTGGGCTCGTACGAGCTGTCCCGCATCGCCGAGCTCAAGAACCGGATGCTGGCGGCAGCGCTGGTTGTTCCGGACCTGCTCTATAAAGAGCACCGTCGGCTTCGCGCAAAGGAAGTTCGTGTCGTGATCCTCAATGCCGAGAACCAAAGGGCGGATATCGATGGCGGCGTCTGGCCGCTTTCCCATCTCGACCATCTTCTCGAGGTCGACGACGCTGGCAGCGTGATGGCGCATCTGCGCGAGCTCTTCCAGCGCCGGGTCGAGGAGAATTGGTCCGCAGCGCTGACCAGCCGACGGGATGCCGGTAGAGCGACGAATGCCGGTGGCAAGGCCGGGCAAAAGGCGACGCTTCACTGCGGTGACGACGATATCTGCGGATCGGACAGTGTCCGCACCTCGCGGCTTCCCGTGTCGATAGGCTTTGCGCGCGCGCCGCGGGCGGCCAGCCCGTAGCGCGCCGGCCACTCTTTCTTTCCATTGCTGAACTGTTTTGCGCCTGGTCCCTCGGACAGGCGATGAGGAGACGTCTGTCATGACGCAACTGACTTCCAACATTCTTTCCTTCCCGATCTCGCGAGCCTCGCCGGTGATGAAGGTCCCGGCCGCATCCGGGCGCGTCGCCGAGATGGCCGCGGTCGCTTCCATCGACCAGCATCCGTTCTCTGCCGAGGACTACGCCGCGCACGTCGAGTCCGTCGTCAGGGCTTCGGTCCGCTTCGCCCGCCGCAAGGGCGTTCGTCTCGACAGCCTGCCGCCGCAGTTGCGGACCTGGCTGCTCGATCTCTGCGACCAGGGCGATCCGACCTGCTGCGTGGTGCGCGACTGGCTGACGGGAAACCGCCGGTTCTGCACGCCGCTGTCCGGGGAGGATGCATGATGGAGACGCTGACCGATCGCATGACGCGCTATCTGCTGAAGCGTCTTCGCCGCCGCATCGTGCTGACGCTCTATGAACGGGCGGTCGATGCAGGATTGCTCACCTCCGCCTTTATCGGCGGCGAAGAACGGAACGGCACGGCCTGGAAGGTGGCCGATCAGGCACGGTATGTTCTGACCGGCAACCCTGCGCTGGACCGCAAGATCGTCGCACGGATGATGGGCGCGAGTGGCGCGCTTCGTCATCGTGGTGACGAACCCGTCACCTTTATCGTACCGGACGAGGATGCTGCCGATGGAATGGTGACATTCGAGTGCCGGGCGATCGGAGCACCCAACGAACAGCAGACCGGGAAACGCAGAAAAACCCGACAGGTCAGGACTGGCGGCAAGACCGTGGGTGCTGTGTCTGGTCTCGCATTCCCGTATGTCGCCGCTCTCCTTCACGAGCACCTGCCGCCGCCGAACCCGGTCCATGCGGCCGTCGCACTTCTCATTGCCCGTGCCGTCGGCACCAGCCTGCCTGACACCGCCGCGCTGATCGAAGCCCTGCGTCCGGCGGCGCCATTCGTCCTGCTGAAGGCGCCCGTGCCGCGTTTCGAGCTGTGCCTCGGCATGATGCTCGAAGACGGGCTGATCCTGCCGTTCCGCGCAGCACTTGAAGACGTCTTACGCGAAAACCCACTGTCCGGCCGCTACAGGCAGCAGCAGTCGGTGTTGAGCCGGCGCAAGCTGAAGACGCTGTCCGGCATTGCAGTCGAGGTTACGGACGACAAGAATCTTCGCCGGCAGCTCCGTCAGACGCTTCTCGACGAACCTGCGCCGATCCTTCTTGTCGACGAGACGCGGTTTGCCCTGACACCCGTCGTGACCGAGACCGCCGATCTCGTGCTCGAATGCATGGGGATCGATCGTGCCATGGTCGCGGAGTTGCTGCATGTCTGTGCCGGTATCCCCCCGAAACAAAGTTATGGCGTGATGGACGACATGGCCTTCGATCCGGCGGGGCTGACGATCGATGACGTCGCCCTTGCCGTCCGACCCGGGCGAAGTGCGGAGCAGATGCTGTCGATCCTGGCCATGCTTGCCGAGCGGCTCGCAGCGGATCAGGACGACGACAAGAAGGACGACCGAAGTGCTACAGGCCGAATGCGGCGGTCGGGAAAGGGACGGTCTAGCGAGACGTCGTCACGCAAGGACACCGGAAAAAAGAAACCGCAGGATGTCGGCGTCGAGGTGATCGAGCCTGTGGTCGCCGGCAACGTCGACAGCGATGCAGGTTCGGACGGCACAGATGGGAAACCGGTGACAACAGACCGAATGCTATCCGTCGAGACGCTTGCCGGCTACGGGCCGGCGCGCGGTTGGGCTCTCGACCTCAAGGCCGACCTGTCGCTCTGGCGCGACGGTCGTCTTCGATGGGACGAGATGAGCACGAAGCTCTTGTTGTCCGGTCCGCCCGGAACCGGCAAGACCACCTTCGCCCGCGCACTGTGCAACACGCTCCAGGTTCCGCTGCTCGTCACCTCGGTCGCACACTGGCTCGAGCCCGGCTATCTCGGCGATGTTCTGACGCGCATGTCCACGGCCTTCAGCTTTGCCGCGGAGAAAGCTCCCGCGATCCTGTTCGTGGACGAGATCGACAATATCGGCAAGCGGCAGGGGGCTGGGAGCAGAAACTACGATGACTACTGGACCTCACTGATCAACCGCCTGCTCGAGCTGCTGGACGGTGCATCGAAGTCGGAAGGGATCATCGTCGTGGGGGCCACGAACTTGCCGGAGAAGATCGATCCGGCACTGCTGCGCTCGGGGCGACTGGAAACGCATGTACGCATCCCGATGCCCGACATGGAGGCTCTGGTCGGCATCCTCGGCCATCATCTCGGCTCCGACCTCGAAGCGGTGCTGGCTTCCATGCCAGCGGCAACCAGCCCACGGCGTCTTCGCCCGCCGCAGGCCATCAACGGAAAACCGCCCGTACGACGCAAGCCTTCCTATAAACCCGAGACAGGGAAAGGACCTCGCCATGACTGATGTTGCCGGTCATTCTTCATCCCCTGACGGTCTGCGTCCTCTCGCGCTGCTGGCGCTGGGGCGGACGGGGGCCGACATCGAGCGGCTCGTTCGGGAGGTACGGCGCAAGCTGCGGCGCGAAGGAAGGGCCATGGTCTGGGCCGATATCGAAACTGCCCTGCGCAATGGGCAGGCGGTGATGTCCGACGATCTGCGCTGGCGGGCAAGCGTGCATGAAGCGGGGCATGCGCTGGTCTATATGCTGACCGGCATTGCCCGCGTACAATCCGCAAGCGTCGGACTTCTGGGTCTCGGCATGGTCGCGACCGTCGCGAACGATCATCTGCCGCAGAACGAGACATGGCTGATGAACGCGATGGCTGCGACCCTGGCGGGACGGGTGGCGGAGATGCTGGTGATCGGCGAGGCCTTGGCCGGAGCCGGCGGTGCGGATGAAAGCGACCTGGCACGGGCGACGGACATGGCGCTCGCTGCCGAGACAAGGCTCGGCTTCTCCCGCCATCAGCCACTGCTCTACCGGCCGCCCGGGATGGCGATGAACGATCTTGCGCTCGACCGCCAGCTTACCGAACGGGTCAACGCACGGCTCCTCGCCGCCGAGGCCATCGCGAGGAAGCTGCTGGAGGAGCATAGGGACGTTCATCTCCAAATCGCAAAGCGCCTCAGCGAGACAGGGATCATGTCGGGCGACGAGTTGCGTGCGATGATCGCCGACGCGGCGAATCCAACATCTCAGATGCCCCCAATGCGGAAATGATTTCCGCATTGGGGCTCGCAATGTGCGAGTTGGCAGCATTTGCTCTACGGTAGCCATTCTCCCGCGCTGCCGCTCAATAAAATCGATTCCTCTGCAAACGCCGTTATCGGAAGTAACGGGGGGAATACGTTGATTTTGGCGAACGGCGTTTGCAGGAAAGATGGCCCAGTCCGCAGTGGGAGGACGTTCCACAACAAAGGGAATGGAGGGGCAAGCAGGCGGGAAAGAACGCGCCGTGATCGGGATTGAGATAAGGCCCCGTCATTAAGACGGAGAAGGCCCGCCTTCGGGACCCAGGTGCCACTTCGGCCGGAACGGGAACAGGCCGTCGGCGTACTTGTCGACCAGCGCCTCGAAGACGTCCTCGCTCTGCCTGACATCGAAGCCTTGTCGTTCGAGGCCCTCGACGATCTCGTCGCGCATCTTGTCCAGGACCACACGCGCATCGGAGCGCTTGCCTTGAATCCCCGCGATCATCTGCCAGAGGAACATGCGGGCGATGTCGTCACGCGATGGGCGGCGTTTCGTGCGCGCCGTTTTCCTCACCCGTTGCTGGCGAACCGCCTGCTCGGCGTTGCGTTGCTTCCTGGGCTTTCGAGCCATCACTTGTAACTTCCCTTTGCCTGGGATTGGCGTTGTATTGCCAAGTGCGGTGGCGGATGAGAGACCGCAGCACCTTTGGGACACCAAGCCCGTGGGAGAGCTTGGGTCTTCATCCGCCGTTCCATCGAA
>Ga0222429_100148_pt1 | contig 108891 bp, 83 predicted proteins | sample 1B50Ametagenome_FD_182475 | JGI IMG/M metagenome (GOLD analysis project Ga0222429, IMG submission 182475) | Enriched microbial communities from leaf-cutter ant dump, University of Wisconsin, Madison, United States - 1B50A (version 2) | ecosystem: Environmental > Terrestrial > Nest > Insects nest...
GTAATTTTTAAAGAATGATCCCAGATAACAAACAAAATCCGACCCTTTTTCAGGTCGGATTTCCAAGGATGTCTCTATTATTGCCTAATTATCAAGGACGGCCTATATAAATCTGCACAGAATTCATACTTTCAGCCGGATTCCCCGGTGGATCAGCAGCCCGGTTATACGGATAATGATCAGTGATACTCCCATAGACATCAGTAAACCTACAGGTGACTCCAAAAGCATATCAGGAAGCCGGATTCCTGTCAGTGAGCGCACTGCGTACCAGTAATAAGGAATCAGGTAGCAGGTTAAGGTAGCTACACCGGCCGGTTTCAGGAAGTTACTCCATTTCTTCCGCCCATTTGTATCCGTCACCCAAAAAAGCAGGGCATACACCATGTAGGCGATCCCCCCGCAGATACAGATCCAGGCAGGAGTAGCCAGAATTTTGGATATTCCCCAATAAGGCCGCAGAAGAAATCCCAACCCGATAAGTACTGCTCCTATGATCAGCAAAGCCGGCACATAGTTTTTAAAAGTCCGGTTCAGGTAAAATACGGAGGCCAGAACCCCCAGCATACAAAGGAAAGGCAGTGCACCGTTTTCCACCAGCCAGGCATATTTCTTCAACGGTTCGACTGCAGAAAAACAGCCTGCGAAAGCCAGTATGCAGAATAACAGGAAAAAGAGGGTCACACCTGTTAATCGCGGCAGGTTATTCCCCGCCCACAAATAGGCCAGCGATGCCCAAAGGTAGCTCCACCCGATCAGCCCCAGGATACCCCACCAGTAAGGTTTCATGGCAGCCACTCCTCCGGGAAAGGTGAACGCAAAAATAAGAAGTCCTGCCACACCGGCCCATTTCAAAAGAGAAGCAGCTTTGAATTCTTTGGTATAGCTGTTCCAGATCAGGAAAAAGCAGGTCACCAGGTAAATCCCTGCCCACGATTTGGAAAAGGGCAAAGACCCGCTCTCCAGGTATTCATAATTTACCAGGAAAAAGCCCATCACCAGCAGGGCTAAAGTTCTCTCCCCGATATGCTTCAGAAGTGCCCGCGTGTTATCGCCCTTCTCCCTCCGGTTAGCCACGGCAAAGGGAAGTGACATCCCTACAATAACCAGGAAAACGGGAAAGATTACATCAGAAAACCCCATACCGTCTTCATTCATTTCCGTATGCAGGAGCCACTTCGGAACGCCGTGCAGGGTCCAGAAGTCGTTCACAAAAATCATAAGGCACATGGTGATGGCCCGGAATACATCAATCGCAGCTATACGGTTCATACTGTCATCAGATTACATTTCATCATCATGCAGGTCTTCCGAATCCGGTAAAATAATCTTACGGCTTCCGTATTCGTTGCGGTACACCTTAAACAATACCCCTATGGAAGAAATAATCAGCGGGCCAAAAATCAGGCCCAGCATACCAAATACGTTCAGGCCGAACAGCACACCAAAAACCGTAATCAAGGGATGTACATTTCCCAGGGTTTTCAGGATAGTAAACCTCAGCACATTATCAATTCCACCCACCAGGAAAAAACAGTACAAGGTAAGCCATACAGCATTCATCAGCTCACCCGTGGCAAAAGCTACGATACAGATAGGAACATAAACGGCCATGGTGCCTAAAACAGGAAATACTGTAGCTACACCGGTCACAATTCCCCATAACACAGCATTCTGAACACCAAAAACGGAGTATCCGATCATGGCCACCACCCCCTGGCAGATTCCCAGAATGGGTATCCCGATAGCATTGGTTCTCACCATCATATTAATCTCCGTCCAAAGCTCGCTCCGGCTTTTCCCTGAAAAGGGGAAGAAGCCTTCAATGGTAGCTTCCATCTTCTTACCGTTTACCAGCATGAAATAAAGCACAAAAAATGCTACCAGCATATTAATCAGCACCTCTGCTACCGAGTTAATTACTCCCGGCAGGTATTTGGTAAGACTTTGCAGGAACTGTACCAATGCCTCGTCTGACAGGTCGATATATTCCAGAATGGGTTTATTCCGGATAAATTCTTTCACCTGGTTAAATTTCCCGACAATCTCCGGGGTATTGCTCAGGAAAGAGGATATCCGGGGAATAAGATAATCAATCAGGGCCCATATGGGTAAAACAATAAAAACAATGGAAAAGAAAATAAACAGCAGGCTGGTGAGAATACGATTCCACTTTTTCTCACCGGTCAGCCGGAAATACCAGTCGCGGAAAAGAATATACAGGGTAATAGCCCCGAGAAACCCCGGCAGGTAATAAGACAGGTACCTGAAAATGAACAAACAGGCCAGAACAATGATGGTAATCAACATGATCTGGTTAATGGCGTGGTTACTGATCTGGCGCTTCTGCATTATTCACGGTTTAAACAGGGTGTAAATTAGGAATATCTGTGCTGTGTTAAAAGAGACTGGCAGAAATTATTGCTACTGCTCTTACTTGAAATCTCCGATTAAAATCCTGATCTTTGTCTCAAGACCCTTTTCAATTATGACTGTAAGTGCATTCCGCCAGGCGCTGCCTGTAGCTATGACCTACCTGTACATTAACCTGCCTATTGCCCTGTTTTATTTATTCTGGCTGAAGAATCCCTGGGCAATAATCGCTTTCCTGCTTTTTTCAGGATATACGGTGTACCAGGTAATGGCTATCCGGTCAGAAGAGTATAATTTTCACTTTAAATGGCCTGAGATCCTGAAAATTTTAGGCCTGTGCATTGTTTTAATCGTTGTTTCAGGTGTATCGGGTGTAGGTGGTGCCTCCACTTTTGATACAGCCCATCACCTTCAGAAGGTTTTCGACCTTTCACATACCAATCTCCCTGTATATTATCAGAATGCCTCAGCATATGCCAGCTATTATTACGGCTTCTATATTGTTCCGGCCCTTTTAGTAGATTTTTTTGGTAATATTACCCCGGTATTATTCCTGTGGGAACTGTGTGGCATGTTTATAGGTTTGTCCTGGCTTTACATGTTGTTAAAACGTAATTTCCTTCACCTCATCCTTTTGTTTTTAGTATCCGGCTTACTCAGTTTCCTGGTTCCCCTTTTTAACCTGGAGAATATACTTTTCAGTCCCTATTTTTATTTCTTCGACACCCGCTGGAACCTCCTGCCCATGTATCTCTCCCTCCGGTGGGTACCTAACCAGTTTATTTATACCATTATTCTTACAGGTGTGGTGATGTATTTAAAACCACGGGATCTGCTGAAAGTATCTACACTGTTAATCTCCGGTTTATTCTGGGCACCCTTTTCTGCGCTGGCTATCGGTATTATTTTCCTGGTCCGGGTCTGGCCTGTTTTAATAAAGGAAAAACTTCCTTCCCTGTCAGCTTTTCTCCTGGTAAATTCATTTTTTGTAGCATTTATCTTTTTATACCTGCTTGCGAACCAGACCAGTAATGCTTTGGAATTTACCCTGACAGACCCCTCCCGGATACTGAATTATTTAAGCCTGGCATGTTTTGAAATTCTTATTTTTTATGGACTCACAGAACCCCGATACAGGCAGAAATCAGAGCTGAAGGTAACCCTGGCCATGCTTCTTCTTTTACCTTTAATCAAACTCGGAGAAGGCAATGACCTTTTTTCCCGGGCAAGCCTGCCCCTGCTACTGATCATCTATATTTATTTTATAAAATCATTCTCCTACAAAACCCGGAAATGGCCTTACAGAATTGCCGTAATGCTGCTGGTGTCGCTCCTACCCCTGAAGTACATAGGAGATAATGTCAGAAAATTTTCAACCGCCCCTTTTTATGTACCTTCGGCCAGTATAGACACTTATAATTTAATTAAAAAAGACTATCAAAGCAAAAAAATAGCTGACCAGTATCTTATGAACCCCAACTCTATCTTCTATAAATGCCTGCTGGATAAAACTACTGTTAAAATATCGGCCGGCAGGTAAGATTATCTCTAAGGATCAGATATCGGCAGAAAGGATATCCCCCTCTCAGGAATGATATATCAAATCATGAGCATATGCTCCTTTCATATCCTGACTTTCTTCTTCACCGGCAGCTTCTTCAGCGTGATCTCAAAGCGGGGTTTGCAGGATATCCATATCAGGAGCTCTGATTCGTTTATGGCATGACGGATATCTTTCACTTCTATTTCTGAAAAAAGAAGCCGGAACTTATCGGAATGATTTCCCTCATTAACAGCAGCGTTCAGAAATCCGGGAAGTTCATACATGTATTCGCCAATATCCAGCGTAGCTTTCCTCTCCAGGTATCTGAGGATACCGTCACGGAATCTTTTATCCACGGCATTCAGCACTTTATGATCCGTATCCAGGTCGTAATCCGGCCTCGTGATGAGCATGACCCGGTTCTTTGTGTCATATTCAGGTGTACCTACCACGGTCAATGCTGCGGGGGTGCTTCCCCCTGTCTGAACTTCAAATGCTACTTTTCTGCCCTGCCCTTTCATCTTTATATCACTGATTTCCGGGAAGGCCGGAGTGCGGCTTGAGGCATACTCTCTGCCCAGCTGCTTCAGTTGGCGGTTGATCACATTCATAGGTATGGTGGCCAGGATTTCCAGGGTATTGGAGTCCTCCTGCATCTGCATCAAAGGCCGGAAGTCCGGCAAGGGCTTATAGGGCGAAAACTGAGTGGAATCACTGTGAACCCGCCCACGGGCATCTACAGCGAGGTTAAATACCAGGCCGTCGGCATTTCCTTTGATATCGCCCCACAGACTGTCAGGTTCTATCCTGAACCACAGCATGGCCGAGTCCGAATGATACACCGGCAGAGGCTTCTGCAGGTTGATCCATGTTCTGCTGATTCCTTTTTTTAAATCTACTTTTTCACGCAGTGCATCGTCCAGTGCGCGGGTGAGGTCGTCCAGTTCATTGCGCAGTAAATAATCGGCTATGAACTTTACTCCTATTTTTATCCCCCCGGTTTCCAGGCGGGGACGCTCCTTCCACTGGTACCCTTTCAAAACCGTACGGGTAGAAATCTCCCAGTTGGGATTTACATCCGGGTGGATGTTCAGAAACAGGTTTAATGCCCCTGTAATTCTACGGTATACCTTCTTTCCCGATCTTTTCTCCCGGTCTTCAATAATTTCCACTTCCAGAGGAAAAAGCACATTGACGGAATCACCCGTCATCAGCAGTTCTATTCTTCCCGGTTTTGACACTCTTAATGATAGGCTGTCGTCTTTGAAAGGAATAGACGTATCCGCTATTACGCGGTCAAATTTACGGTTCAGCCAGTCTTCCAGCTCTTTTACCGGGTAAAATACGGGAAACCACAACCGCTGCGACCGGGCCGTCATGTCCATGGTTCCGGCGTGAGTTTCCCGGAGACTCTGGTCTTTATTGCTACAGCCCAGAGCTATAACAGACATCAGTAGAATTCCTGCAAAAAGTCTCATAGCATATTGCACCGATGGGTTGTTATTTTCTTTGTGGCAAAAAGAAAGGGATGACCTTTTTGAGCACATCCCTTTCTGTCATACCGGTACCCGAAAATACGGGAGGCCTGATTTATTATCCTATTTTAGCCAGGATACTGTTCAGCGTAGCGCTCGGGCGCATAGCTGCTGACGCCCTGGCAAAGTCAGGCTTATAATATCCGCCGATATCCTGGGGTTTACCCTGGGCAGCAATCAGTTCTTCACTGATTTTAGCCTCCTGGGCTGTCAGCTCACCGGCTATCGGGGTAAACAGGGCTTTCAGCTCTGCATCTTTATCCTGGGCGGCCAGGGCCTGTGCCCAATACAGGGCCAGGTAAAAATGGCTTCCGCGGTTATCAATCTGTCCAACCTTACGGGCAGGTGATTTATCATTTTCCAGGAATTTCCCGGTAGCTTCATCCAGTGTATCAGCCAGCACCCGGGCTTTGGTATTTCCGTTCACCTGGGCGTAATGCTCCAGTGAAACGGCCAGGGCCAGGAATTCACCCAGTGAGTCCCAGCGCAGGTATCCCTCTTCTTCAAACTGCTGAACATGCTTGGGAGCCGACCCACCGGCACCGGTTTCAAACAGCCCGCCACCGTTCATAAGCGGAACAATAGACAGCATCTTGGCAGAAGTTCCTACCTCAAGAATAGGGAACAGATCCGTATTATAGTCTCTCAGTACATTACCGGTTACGGAGATGGTGTCCAGCCCTTTCACAATGCGCTCCAGGGAGTATTGTGTGGCCTCAGCCGGGCTCATAATATAAATCTCCAGGCCACTGGTATCGTGATCTTTCAGGTATTTCTCTACCTTGGCGATCAGGTTGGCATCATGGGCACGGTTCTTATCCAGCCAGAACACGGCAGGCGTGCCGGTGGCCCTGGCCCGGTTTACCGCCAGCTTCACCCAGTCCTGTACTGGGGCGTCTTTGGTCTGGCACATCCGGAAAATATCCCCGGCCTCTACGGGCTGCTCCATCAGCACATTGCCCTCGTCATCGGTCACCTGCACTGTTCCGGCGGCAACCACCTGGAAAGTTTTGTCGTGCGAGCCGTATTCTTCCGCCGCCTGGGCCATCAGGCCCACATTGGATACCGAGCCCATAGTAACCGGATCCAGCGCACCGTTTTTCTTACAGAAATCAATTACCGTCTGGTAAACCCCGGAATACGCACGATCAGGGATCACAAATTTAGTATCCTTCGGCTTGCCGTCAGGCCCCCACATCTGGCCTGAAGTACGGATAGCTGCTGGCATGGAAGCATCAATGATCACATCACTTGGTACATGCAGGTTGGTGATCCCTTTGTCGGAATTCACCATAGCCAGCGGAGGGTTTTTAGCATATACCGCCCGGATATCTGCTTCTATGGCTGCTTTCTGCTCTGCAGGGAGCGTCTGAATTTTCTTTTCAAGATCACCCAGCCCGTTATTCGGATTAATGTTCAGCTCGTCAAAAAGATCTGCATATTTATCGTACACCTCTTTGAAATATTCATATACCACACCTCCAAAAAGAATAGGGTCTGACACCTTCATCATGGTAGCCTTCAGGTGAACCGAAAACAGTACATCTTCGGCTTTGGCGTCTTTGATTTCCTGTGCGTAAAAGCTTTTCAGCCTGGAAAGGCTCATTACTGACGAATCAATGGTTTCTCCTTCCTGCAGCGGACTACCCTCTTTCAGCACTTTAGTGGTACCGTCAGTTCCGGTGAATGTTATCCTGAAATGGGTGGGTTTACTCACCACTACAGACTTCTCGCTTCCGTAAAAATCACCCTCTGCCATGGAAGACACATGCGACTTCGATGAGGCAGACCATGCTCCCATGGAGTGAGGGTGCTTACGGGCGTATTCCTTCACCGCTTTGGGTGCTCTCCTGTCGGAGTTTCCTTCTCTAAGAACGGGGTTAACCGCCGAACCTTTGATTTTATCGTATTTTGCTTTGATATAGGTCTCATGAGCATCTTTTGGCTCTTCAGGATAATCCGGGATAGCATACCCTTTTGCCTGAAGCTCCTTTACGGCAGCTACCAGCTGCGGTACGGAAGCTGAAATATTCGGAAGTTTTATAATATTTGCTTCCGGCTCTACGGCCAGTTTTCCCAGATAAGCCAGATCATCAGAAATCTTCTGACCGCTGGTTAAAAACTCAGCAAAATTAGCCAGGATACGGCCTGCCAGTGAAATATCTCGGGTTTCTATGGTTACGCCTGCCGGTTGGGTAAATGCTTCTACTATAGGCAAAAAGGAGTAGGTAGCCAAAGCAGGAGCTTCATCAGTAATGGTATAAATGATCTTTGACATTATAATAAGTTAAATTTGAATCCAAAGCTCACAAAGGTAAACATTCTGAGCGAAAAGCGCGTAAAACACTTTTCTAAATAAAGCTCTCTTAACCTAAATTTGATAAAAAAAATAAATTTCTTATCCTTTCATCTTAATTTTGAGAAACGATAAAAACGTATGCTCTTACGATCTCTTCTCACTTTACTTTTAACCGGGATATTCTTTCAGGGATTCTGCCAGAATGATTTCCGGGAAGAATATATAGCCAAAACACGGAAAGAATTTCCCAACAGCGAACAGAATTTTTTTGAACTCAATGAAAAATTCAACCTGGAAGCCGGCTACCGCCTTCTGAAAAAGGGGAAAGTAATTTCGGTGCCCACTTCAGCAGATAAAGTAAAAGAGTACCGCGAATATGCAGAGATAAAATTCAGGCTTGACAACAAAAAATATAAGCTCACGGTCTATCAGCCGGTTCCGGTATCCCCGCTTTACAGGAATCACCTTTTCCTGCCGATGAAAGACCTCACCGCTCCGGCAGAAACCTACGGAGGCGGGCGTTATATGGACCTCAGCACGGCAGACTTCCGGAACGGGAAAGTGCGGATAGATTTTAACCGTCTTTACAACCCCTATTGTGCCTTTTCAGATGGCTGGAACTGCCCTATTCCGCCCAAAAACAATCATTTGAATGTACGTATCGAAGCGGGCGAGAAGCTTCCGCTCAAAACCGAATATGATCAACATTAGAGAAAACGTATCGCTGAAACCGTATAACACCTTCGGCCTGGAGGTGTCAGCGCGCTATTTCACTGAAATTACCGGAGCAGATCAGTTAACAGCCCTCCTGCAGGATCCCGCCTGGGTCTCTGTAAAGAAGCTCTTCCTGGGGGGCGGAAGTAATATTCTTTTGCTGAATGACTTTGAAGGGCTGGTCATCCGGATCGCTATAAAGGGGATAAAAGTTAGCGAAGAAACCGGCGATCATGTTATCCTGCAGGCCGGAGCCGGTGAAATCTGGCATACGTTTGTACTTCACTGCATTGAACAGAACCTGGGCGGAGTTGAAAATATGTCGCTTATCCCCGGAACGGTAGGTGCGGCCCCCATGCAGAACATCGGCGCCTACGGGGCGGAAGTAAAAGACACTTTCCATAGCCTGGAAGCCCTGAATATAAAAACGCTTAAAACAGAAGCTTTTGATCGGGAAAGATGTGCTTTCGGGTATCGGGAAAGCTTCTTCAAGCACGAAGGCAAAGATCAGTACGTTATTCTGAACGTCAGCTTTAAGCTCTCCAAACAGCCGGAAATCAATATAGTATACGGTGCTATCGGCCAGACGCTTGCCGAAATGGGAGTAGAATCTCCCGGTATCCGCGATGTCAGTAATGCGGTTATACGGATCAGGCAGAGCAAACTTCCCGATCCGGCAGAGATCGGAAACTCAGGTAGTTTTTTCAAAAATCCCGAAATTCCCGGTTCACAATACTTAAAAATAAGAGAAAAATATCCCGATATGCCGGGCTATGAAACGGGAAACAACCAGGTAAAAGTACCCGCAGGATGGCTGATTGAGCAGGCTGGCTGGAAAGGCCGGCGATTTGGCGACGTAGGCGTGCACGATAAACAGGCCCTGGTGCTGGTGAACTACGGCGGCGGCAAAGGCTCAGAGATCGCTGCACTGGCCACCCGCATACAGGCTTCCGTTTTTGAAAAATTTGGTATCACCATTTCACCCGAAGTAAATTTTATTAGCTAACTTTACCTGAAAAGACCCGATATGAACCTGATGCACGGAATATCCGATATTATACTGGCATTAGCCGGTATCTATGTTTTCTTCAGATATATCAATCCGCTGGAGTTTTCATCCACTATTCTCTGGGAATCATTTATCCTGTCAGTGGTGGTAGCCGCCGTTTTCGGAGCGCTGGGCTTTTTCGGCTTTGACAAGGCCATCCCGGTCTCCCAGTTTTTCCAGACCCTGGCTACCATTAACGGGGCCATCGGCCTGGTAGGCGCTACAGCAGCGCTGGTATCCGGCAGTGATCTTTCACGCCGGACAAGCTACGCTATCATTGCTCTGGGATTTGTCTTTTTTGCCCTCTTCGAGGTTTTTGATATCCGGCCCGTCTTCTTTTGGGCACCTGTAATCTGCATGGCCATTGTGTTAATACTGGGACTGTTCGCACTTATTCAGGGCAAATTCCGGATCGGACTGTGGATCATTATAGGCGTAACCTTTTTTGCACTGGGCAGCTTCCGGAAAGAGCTGTTCGGCACGCAGGACTTTACCATCAGCCTGTATCACCTGCTCATGGCAGCCGGTGTGCTGAGCATAGGCATGGCCAACTCGGGAGCAGTGCTGACCCGGCGTCAATCGTAAATCGTCAATCGTAAATAAACTATTAACGATTGACGATTACCGGGGTTTGAAACTTTTTACATCATTTGTACCATGAATTTACAACCTGTACTGGAAGATGACCTGGTTTTGCTCCGGCCATTGCACGAAAATGATTTTGAAGCACTTTATGAAGTAGCTTCCGACAAACAAATCTGGGAACAGCATCCTGCAAAGGAAAGAAGCGAGCGGGAGGGTTTCACCCGGTATTTTGAAGAGGCTCTGGCTACAGCAAGGGCTCTGGCCATCATTGATAAAGACACCCATAAAATTATCGGGACCAGCCGGTATAACCCCAGCAGGGAGTCAGAAAGGGCCATAGAAATAGGCTGGACCTTCCTGGCTAAAAAATACTGGGGCGGGAAATACAATTCAGCCGTAAAAACCCTGATGATCCGGTACGCCTTCCTGTACTTTGACACCGTTTTATTTTATGTAGACAAAGACAACCTCCGTTCTCAGAAAGCGGTGGAAAAGATAGGCGGGAAACGGGTCACTGAAATTAAGGGGGTGCCGATAGCCCCGCGTAATTCTTCGGTTTTTTATGCGATTTACAGGCCGGAAGAGGATTCTGCCGTACCGGAATACCCTGCCTGAAAAAGTTCATATCCCTATCCCTTTGCCAATCTGAATTAAACTTTTACCTTTGCACCGTAAATCTCAAAAAGGGGTGCCTGAATACTACGGGCTGAGATCATACCCATTGAACCTGATGCGGATAATACCGATGAAGGGATTTGAGGAGCCGCTCCCGGCTCTCATTTATTCAATTGGGAACATCTTTTTGTATGCACCGGAACCTGCGGCCGACGTTCCGGATGTGTAGCATAATTTTGTTCCGAACTAAAGTAAAACGAATACAGGCGTAGGCCCGAAGATTGTGTTTTGCTCCTTTAACTTCTTCGTAATGATTTAAAAATTGTTATGAAAAAGATTTTTTTTCTCCAAGCTCTTGTACTGGCACTACTGGTACAAAACCCGTCTTTCGCACAGATAGACTCTGTAAGAAACCTGAATGAAGTGGTGGTAAAAGCTACCCGTGCCAATGAAAAAACCGGCATGGTTTACAGCAATGTATCCCAATCTGCCATCAAAAAACAAAACCTGGGCCAGGACCTGCCCTTCCTTCTGAACCAGCTGCCCTCGGTAGTAGTGACATCTGACGCCGGTACGGGTGTGGGCTATACGGGAATCCGTATCCGCGGTACCGATCCTACCCGCATTAACGTTACCCTGAACGGTATTCCCTATAATGACTCCGAGTCGCAGGGGGTTTTCTGGGTAAACATGCCCGACTTTGCCTCTTCCGTACAAAGCATACAGGTGCAGCGGGGAGTAGGTACTTCCACTAACGGGGCAGGGGCTTTCGGAGCCTCTGTCAATGTGAATACCCTTCAGCTCAGCCGTGACCCCTTTGCCGAAGTAAATGTTTCAGGAGGATCATTCAATACACTGAAAACCAACTTTATAGCCTCATCAGGATTATTAAATGACAAGTTTGTTTTTGATGCCCGTCTTTCTAAGATCGGTTCTGACGGATTTGTAGACCGGGCCTCCTCTGATCTCCGGTCCTATTATCTTTCCGGGGGATACTATTTTAAAAACAACTTTATCCGCCTGAATCATTTCTCCGGCAAAGAGATCACCTACCAGTCGTGGAACGGTATACCCCAGGCGCTGGCTGACGGGGATATGAAGGGACTCGACGCCTACATCGAAAGAAACTGGTACGATGAAGCCCATAAGCAGGAGCTTCTGGCCCGGGGCCGCAAATTCAACTACTACAGCTACGAAAATGAGGTGGATAATTATGTACAGTCGCACTGGCAGCTCATTTCGTCCTTCCAGCTGAGTCAGAACTGGCGGCTTAACCCTACCCTCTTTTATACCAAAGGCGACGGCTATTATGAGCAGTACAAAGACGGCGAAGACCTGGAAGAATACGGACTTTCCTATATCACTATTGGTGAGGAGACCATCACCGAAACCGACCTGATCCGCCGGAAATACCTGGACAACGCTTTCTATGGAGGTGTATGGTCACTGGATTATGAGGGAACCGGAAAAGTGACCGGAACGCTGGGCGGTGGCTTTAACCGGTACGAAGGCGGGCATTTCGGCGAGGTGATCTGGGCGCAGTATTTCTCCGATGGAAAAATCAACCACCGCTATTACAACAATAACAGCACCAAAAACGATTTCAACCTTTACGGAAAGCTCTACTATACCCTGGCACAGAACTGGAATGCCTATCTGGACCTTCAATACCGCCGGGTGGGCTTTGATATGCTGGGCACGGGGGATGTACTGCAGCAGTTGAATTTTAACAATACCTGGAACTTCTTTAACCCCAAAATCGGGCTGACCTATCGCTTATCAGACGGGTCCTCGGCTTATTTCTCTTATGCCAGGGGCACCAAAGAGCCTAACCGCACTGATTTTGTGGATACGGCACCTAATGTACCCCGCCCGGAGAAGCTGCACGACTTTGAGGCCGGATACAAGGTCAATGGCAAAAGCTGGGCAGCCGAGGCGAACCTTTATTTTATGAATTACAAAGACCAGCTGGTGCTGACCGGGCAGATCAACCAGGTAGGCGAGGCCATCCGCATGAATGTTCCTGACAGCTACCGGGCCGGTATAGAGCTGCAATTCGGCGGAAAAGTGACCGACAAGCTGAGCCTGGCCGCCAATGTGGCTTTAAGCAGGAACAAGATCAGGGCATTTACCTATACCGTGCCTGCCTCAGACGGCACGCCGGATGAGGTAACCCCATATAAAGATACCGATATTTCATTTTCACCGAACGTCATCAGCGGGGGAAATATCACCTACACCATAGCCAAAGGCCTGAACATTGCCTTACTACCCAAATACGTAGGTAAGCAATACCTGGATAACACCTCATCAGATGACAAAAAGCTGGACGGCTATTTCATCTCGGATCTGAATGTTTCCTACACGCCCAAAGCCGAAAAGCTGAAAGACCTGAATTTTACATTGCTGGTAAACAATATTTTCAATAAAGAATACGAATCAAACGGGTATACGTACAGCTATATCTATGGCGGTAAGGTGACCGAGAATTTTGTATTTCCGCAGGCAGGAATTAATTTCCTGGCGGGGATGCGGCTCAGGTTTTGATATTATTAGGCCACTCTCGCTATATTTGTACAATCCAATAAAAACCGTATGTCAAAAAGAATAGCTATTATTTCGCTGATAACCTTTATCAGCATGACCCTCAGTGCCCAGGTTACCCCCAAATGGGCCCGTTACCCCTCTATCTCCCCTGACGGAAGCACCATTGTCTTTACCTATAAGGGCGATCTGTACCGTGTTCCTTCATCAGGCGGGCAGGCTACCCAGCTGACTTTTCACGAAGCCCATGATTATCAACCCGTGTGGAGCCCGGATGGAAAGCAGATTGCGTTTGCCTCAGACCGTTATGGTAATTTTGATGTTTTTGTTATGAATGCCCTGGGTGGTGATGCCCGGCGGCTTACGTATCATTCCAATGATGAAACTCCTTTTTCCTTCACTCCTGACGGCAAGGCTATCCTGTTTGGAGGAGTAAGACAGGACCTGGCGAGCCATCGTCAGTACCCCACTGCCTCCCAGCCGGAACTTTATTCTGTGCCTGTACAGGGCGGGAGGATAGACCAGGTGCTATCTGTACCGGCAGAATATGCACAATACAGCAAAGACGGCAAAACCCTGGTCTACCATGATAAGAAAGGCGGGGAAAACGAATGGCGGAAATACCAGAAGTCGGCCATTGCCCGCGATATCTGGACCTACGATACAAAGACCGGAAAGCATACCAGGATCACTTCGCATTACGGTGAGAACCGCCAGCCGGTTTTCACCAATGGTGATAAAGATATCTATTACCTGAGCGAAGAAAACGGGACCTTCAATATTTACAAACTTTCACTGGCAAACCCGGCTCAAAAAACACAGATTACGAAACTGAAAACCCACCCGGTGCGTTTCCTGAGTTCTTCTAACGACGGCCTGATGGCCTTTTCCTATGACGGAGAGCTTTATACCGTAAAAGAAGGGCAACAACCCAAAAAAGTAGAGATTACTCTGTACACCCAGAAAATCTCAAACAGCGACGGCTTTACCTCTGTTAACGGCGGGGTAAGTGATTTCTCGGTATCTCCTGACGGAAAAGAAGTAGCCTTTATTGCCAGGGGGGAAGTTTTTGTGTCCACCGTAGACGGGAAGATCACCAAAAGAATCACCAGTACACCCGAACAGGAAAACTTTGTAGAATTTGCCCCTGACGGGAAGTCGATTGTGTATTCAAGTGAAAGAGACGGCCGCTGGCAGATCTTCCAGGCAAAGAAAACCCGGAAGGAGGAACCACTGTTTTATGCCTCTACCCTGATCGAGGAATCGGCCCTGGTAAGCAACGCCAATGACAATTACCTGCCCAAATTCTCTCCTGACGGGAAGAAGCTGGCTTTTGTGGAAAACCGGAGAACCCTGAAGGTGCTGGATATTGCTTCTGCCAAAACCATTACCCTGCTGACTCCGGAGCAGTTGTTTCACATGCGCGACGGCGACCAGTATTTTGAATGGAGCCCCGACAGCAAATGGCTACTGGCTTCTTACCGGCCTACCATGGCCAACGGCGAAGTGGTTTTGCTGGATGCAGAAGGGAAAAAACCGATGACTAATCTTACTCAAAGCGGCTATAATGACTATTCACCGAAATGGGTAAACGGCGGCAAACAGATTCTGTGGTTCAGCAACCGGCACGGAATGAAGGATCACGCCAGCAGCGGCGGCTCGCAGGGGGATGTTTATACCCTGTTTCTCACCAAAGAAGGCTGGGACAAATTTAACCTCTCAAAAGATGACTATGCCGTTCTGAAAGAGCTGGAAAAAGCAAAAGAAGGAGATAAAGCCAAAAAAGACACCACCAAAACCAAGGAAGTGGCTCCTATTACGATCGACTGGGATGGCCTGACTGAAAGAAAAGCGAGGCTGACCATTCACTCTTCCTCGTTAGGGGATGCGGTGTTGTCAAAAGACGGGGAAAAACTCTATTACCTGGCCCGGTTTGAAAAGAACAGCAACCTGTGGAGTACGGATTTGCGTACGAAAGAAACCAAAATGGAGATTCCGCTGGACGGCATGAGCGGACGCCTCACCTGGGACAAAGATCAGAAAAACCTCTATCTTTTAAGTAGCGGGCGTATCTCTAAAATCAACCCTGACACTAAAAAGAGAGATGCTATCACCATAGACGGTGAAGTAAAATTTGACTCAGAAGCCGAGCGTCAGAGTATGTTTAATCACGTTTGGCTGAGAACTCAGAAGATGTTCTATACCCCGGATATGCACGGAGCTGACTGGAAAAAAATCAAAGACCAGTATGCGAAGTACGTTCCGCATATAGGCAACAGCTATGAATTTGCCGAAATGCTTTCGGAAATGCTGGGCGAGCTGAACGTATCACATGCCGGTGCCCGTTACAGCCGTTCACTGCCCAATGGTGACGCCACCGCTTCCCTGGGTATTTTTATGGATTATAAGCACAAAGGAAACGGAATCAGGATTGAGGAAATTATTGCACAGGGACCGTTGGATAAAGCAGGGTTTAATGTTAAGCCCGGGCACATCATTGAGAAAATTGACGGGGAGATCATCGCCGCCGGTAAAGACGTAGCCTCCTACCTGAACCGGAAAGCCGACAAGTTTACCCTGCTGGAAATTCTGGACCCTAAAACCGGGAACCGCGAGCAGATTACCATAAAACCGGTTTCCCTGGGTGCCGAGAGTCAACTGCTTTACAAACGCTGGGTGAAGAAAAACCAGGCGGAAACCGACAGCCTGAGCAAAGGCACCCTGGGCTACGTGCATATTGCAGGCATGAATGACGGCCAGTACCGGAACACCTATGAAGAAATGATGGGTAAGTACGCCGACAGGAAAGGGGTAATTGTAGACACCCGCTTTAACGGAGGCGGCGACCTGGTTTCTGACCTGGCCATGTTCTTTACCGGTGACAAATTCCTGGATTACGCCACCAAAGACCGCTCGGTGGGGTATGAGCCTACCTTCCGCTGGACCAAACCTACCCTGGCTATGTTCAATGAAGCCAACTACAGCGACGGCCACTGCTTCTCCTGCGGCTACACCGATCTGAAGATCGGGAAGACAGTAGGCATGCCTGTGCCCGGTACCTGCAGCTTTGCCGGCTGGGAAATGCTGCCTGACGGAACCCGCTGGGGCGCCGTGCCGATTTCCGCCAAAAACAAGGCGGGCGAATGGCTCGAAAACCACGAAACCAAACCTGCCTTCGAAGTAAAAAATGATCCGAAACTGATTGCTGAAGGCAAAGATCAGCAGTTGGAAAAGGCTATTGAGGAGTTGTTGAAGGATGTGAAGTAAAATAAATTGGGCGCCCCTAAGCGGCGCCCAATTCATTTTATTACCAGGGGCAATTCCTTACAGGCTCATCAGGTCCTTAAATTTGATCGACTGCCTCCGGGATATTTCTATCTTCTCCAGCGGTGTAGCCTTCTCCCCCCCTTTGAGGGTCACTAAAAGCCCGCCGGAGAACCAGGGTTCAATTTTATCGATCCAGTTCAGGTTAATAATATGTTTGCGGTTAGCCCTGAAAAATATTTTAGGATCCAGGCGTTCTTCCAGGCTGTTCAGAGATTTCAGGATCATGGGTTTCTGATCTTCAAAATGAAGCCTGACGTAATTCCCCATCGATTCAAACAGCCGTACTTTTCCCAGTTTTACAAACCAGCATTTCTCGCCATCTTTTACGAAAACCTGGTCATTTTCACCCAGGTAGCTCTCCGTATTCTGAACCGCTACCTCCGCCCGTTTCATCTCACTTTCCACCTTCTGGATGGCTTCTGCCAGGCGGGCGGTATCAATGGGCTTCATGATGTAGTCCAGGGCATTATATTCAAAAGCTTTTAAGGCATATTCATCATAGGCCGTGGTAAAAATCACCTCCGGCACCCGGTCTTCAATGGCTTCCAGCAGCTCAAAACCGTTCTTCCCCGGCATCTGGATGTCCAGGAAGAGCAGATCAGGGTTATGCTCATTGATCAGCTCAATGGCCTCGTCGGCATTAGCCGCCTCCGCCACAATATTAATTTTCGGAAAATCTTCAAGAAGTCGTTTCAGCTCATTTCTGGCCAGTCGCTCGTCATCCACTATGATGGTCTTCATCGGTTTCTGTTTTTAATGGTACTTTCTTTTCCAAAGGTATAACTACTTTTGCCTGCACTATATGCGGCTCTTCCTGGTGTATATCAAAGGTAGCATCGGTTCCGTAGATCAGGCTTAACCTCCTGCGGGTATTTTCCAGCCCGAAGCCGGAGTCGTCCCCGTGGTTCTGGTGGTCCTCAAAAATCCCCGTGTTCCGGATCGTCACTTCCAGCATATTTTCCACCAGGTGCGATTTCACCTCTACAAACCCCCACTTTTCCGCCTTCTGTACCCCATGCTTGATGGCATTCTCTACCAGGGTCTGCAGCATCATCGGCGGCACCTCCACGTGCAGGGTCTCCGGTTCTATTTCCAGCGTAGACTGGAGGCGTTCTTCGTAACGAACCTTCTCCAGGGCCAGGTAATCTTCTATGGTCTTCAGCTCTTCCTTCAGCGGAATGGTAGTTCTCCGGTTAGCTACCAGTGAGCTCCTCAGGATATTGGAAAGCTGGGTGATCCCGTTCTGGGCTTTCTTTGGCTCCTCCAGGATCAGCGCCCTGATGCTGTTCAGCGCATTAAACATAAAATGAGGGTTGATCTGCGCTTTCAGGATTTTGGCTTCCGAAGCCTCAATTGAGGCCTGCATTTTAATACGCTCTATGTTATTCTTTTGAATCTCAATGGTGTATGCCACGAAAATATACAATAACACCCAGATAACCATCGGTTTACTGAAGTTTATGATATAGGCAAAATCCTTAAACAGCCAGCTGATCCGCTCGGTCCTTCCCCCGAAATATTCATCATAAAGAGAAATATTAATGGCTGTAAACAGGGAAGTAATCAGCACTACTCCCAGCAGGCAGCGAAGTACCAGTTGGTTAACCGGCAGCTTTATCCAATCATAATTCTTGAAGATCAGCTTAAAAAAATGCGTCAGTGAAATCCCTGTCAGCACATAAATACAGGAATTGAAAACCATGGCTTCCAGTTCTTCCAGGTTATCAGGCTGCAGAAATAACACAAAATACGCCAGATCAGATAAGGCATAAAATACCCATCCGATGATCTGAAAGGCCCAGTAAAATTGTCTCTGATTCATATTCTCAGGTTAAAATTAACAGGTTACGGGTAATTTTGTGTTAAAATATGACCACCGGACCTTTAAACATGACAAACGGTGAAATGAGAATTCTAAACCCATTCCATATACTCCGTGATATGACTGGTATCATTACTCAGCCTTACCTCAAACCGCTCATAGGTATAGTCATATTCCAGAATATATAAACAGGTGTTAGAATGCTCAAACCGGTCCATTTCCCGGAGTTCGAAACCCAGAATCCGGCTTAACAGTATGCGCATGGCACGCCCATGCATGGTCACCAGAATCAGCTCTTCTTCTTTCCGCGATAAAATCTTTTTCATCACTTCAGCCTGCCGCTCTGCTACCTGTTCAGGGCTTTCGCCCGCTTCCAGAGCAGCGTGGGTCTCCCCTTCCTGCCATTTTTCCAGCAGGTTTTTAAATAACTCATAACCGGTTTCTTCCAGGGTCTTACCTTCTGCTTTCCCCCAGCTGATCTCATCCAGTCCTTCATGCCGCTCATAAGGGATTCCGGCCTCTATAAAGCCCTGCGAAGTCTGGTAAGTTCTTTTCAGAGAAGAAATATACACCTTGTGAAAGGGCACTTCTTTGTATTTTTCATAAAATGCCCGGGCCTGCTTCCGGCCGGTTTCATTCAGTGCCGCATCTATTCCACGTCCCTGCACAGCCCCTTTCCTGTTAAACTCTGTTTCTCCATGCCGGATCAAATAGATGATTTTTTTTGCCATAAAGTCTGTACTTTTTCATTAAGTTTGGCAAAAATACGATTTAAAACAGATGTTTAAGAACAATATCGACCTGGATGTTTTTATTCAGATGAGTAAAAATACCCTGAGCGATCACCTGGGGATAGAGTTTCTTGAAAAAGGAGACAATTATTTAATCGCCCGGATGCCTGTAGATCACAGGACCAAGCAACCTTTCGGGCTTCTTCATGGCGGTGCCTCTGTGGCATTAGCCGAAACGCTGGGGAGCATTGCCTCCGTACTCTGCCTTGATGATCCTGCGAATCAGAAAGCAGTAGGACTTGAAATTAACGCCAACCATCTTCGTTCTGTTACGGAAGGGTGGGTTTATGGCAAGGTTACTCCTATCCATATTGGCAGGAGAACGCATATTTGGGATATCAGAATTACGAACGAAGAAGAAAAACCGGTCTGCGTCAGCCGCCTGACCGTAGCTATTGTCTGAAGTTATGAAAGCACTGGTATTGGGCGGTGGCTCACTTAAAGGCGCATGGCAGGTAGGCGCTATACAGGCGGTTCTGGAAAGGGGTTTCGCTCCCGAAATGATCTACGGTATCTCAGCCGGGGCACTGAATGCCTCTTTCCTGGTATCTGAAGCAGGTAAACAATACCGGAAATACGGGTATGTAGACTGGAATTCGGTCAACAAAAAACTGATCAGCTTCTGGCTGAAAAACATTACCCGGCCGGAAGATGTGGGGATTCTCAAATCTTACTGGAGCCTGGGGGTGGATACCATGCTCAGCCGCTTTGACGGCCTGCTGGATGTTAACCCCCTGCATGAAAAGGTAAAAAAATACGTAACGCAGGAAGATCTTCAGAAAAGCCCCGTAAAGATCAAGGTAGGGGCGGTGAATATTCATACCGGCAATATCAAATATGTATCTCCGTTTGAAGATCATTTCATGGAATACCTGCGGGCCAGCAGCTCTATTCCGGTGGTGATGCCCGCCGTACAGATCGGTGACGATAACCGGGAAATCTACCTTGACGGAGGTTTGCGCGAGGTAGTACCCATCCGCAAAGCCATAGAAGACGGTGCCACTGAAATTTATGCCATTGCCACGCACCCCAAAGAGCGGAACATGGAACCTATTAATCACCGGAGCCTGCTGAACCTGCTGGACCGGATCAAAGATATATCGGTAAGCCAGCTGGAAAATAACGATATCGACTGGGCAGAAAGCTATAATGAAAACCTGATGTCTATTTATGGCTTTACCCTGAATAAGAAAATAAAACTCTCCATCATCCGGCCGGATGAAAGCGTGGGCATTAAGCTTACCAGTTTCAACCTTGAAGACATCCGGAATTCCATTAAAAGCGGTTACATCAAAGGAGATGAAGTAATGAACCGCGAGTAAGAAATAAAACCCGGAGGGAGTATTCTCTGCGGCAAAAACCTACATTTGCAAAAAAACTATTCTATGAAACATTTAATTATACTGATCTCTTTGCTGGGCAGCCTTTCTCCTGCCTTTGCACAGAAAAAGGGCAGCGAACCTGCCAAACCAAAACTGGTGGTAGGCATTATTGTAGACCAGATGCGTGACGAGTACCTTCACCGGTTCAACAGTAAGTTTTCTTCGGGCGGATTTAAGCGCATGATGGGGGAAGGCTTCACCTGCAGAAATAACCATTACCATTACGCTTCTACCGTAACCGGGCCCGGTCATGCCCATGTATTTACCGGTTCTTCTCCGGCTATCTCAGGAATTGTGGGAAATGACTGGTTCGAAAAGCCCATCGGTAAGCCGATGTATGTGGCAGGTGATTCTACCGTGAGCCTGGTGGGAGAAGGCAAAGCTTCTGCCGGAAAGATGTCGCCCAGAAACCTTAAGGTAACTACCATTACGGATCAGTTACGGGTGGCTACCCAGTTTCGTTCCAAAGTGATAGGAGTTTCTTTCAAAGACCGGGGCGCCATTATGCCGGCCGGCCATACCGGGCAGGCCTATTGGTTTGACGGAAGCAGCGGAAACTGGATCACCAGCACCTACTATCGTAACGACCTGCCGCAATGGGTAAAAGACTTTAACACTAAAAAGTTACCCGCCGAATATATTTCTCAAAAATGGGAATACCTGTTTCCTGATCAGGAATACATAGAATCGGAAGACGATGACCAGCCCTATGAGGCTTCCCTTTCGGGTGAAAAATCAGCAGTATTTCCCCATACGGTGAGTATGGAGAGCTTTACTACCTCTTACTACTCCAGCCGGCTGACCCGTGAATTTGCCATGGCGGCGGTTGAAAATGAAAACCTGGGTAACGGCCCGGTGACCGACTTCCTGACCATCAGCTTCTCCGGCCCTGACTACGCCGGCCATGCCTTCGGCCCGCAGTCTAAAGAAGTGCAGGATGTTTACCTGCGCCTGGACCGGGAGATTGAACAGCTGCTGAACTTCCTGGATAAAAAACTGGGTAAGGGCACCTATACCGTCTTCCTGTCGGCCGACCACGCTGTAGCCAACATCCCGGCTTTCAATATGAAAAACAATATTCCTTCCGGAGTATTTGTAGGCAGAGAGCTGCAAAGAATGGCGCAGCGGGTACTGGAGGAGCGTTACGGTGATTCCAAGATCATCCAGTACTATGATAACTACCAGATCTACCTGAACCGGGAGGTGATGGCCAAGAGAAACCTCTCCATTGATGAAGTAACAGAAACCTTAAAAACGGCTCTTTCCCAGAAAGAAGGTATCTATACGGTAGTAAACATTGCAGAGGGGAAGGTCAGCAGCGTGCCGCCCTATTACCAGACAAAACTCATGAATCTTTACAATCCGAAAAGAAGCGGGGAAATCATGATCCTTCCTGAACCGGCCTGGTTTGAAGGGGGGCTTAAAGGCACTACCCACGGCACCATGTACACGTATGACACGCACGTACCGCTGCTGTTCTTTGGCTGGGGCATCAATCATGGTGAAACCGTACGGCCCACGTACATTTCCGATATCGCGCCCACGGTAGCTATGTTACTGAAAATCCTGGAACCGAACGGTTCCATAGGTACACCTATCCAGGAGGTGCTGAAGAAATAATAAAAATACTGCGTCCGGCTCAGAAACCGGGCGCAGTCACTCCCCCCTTGCAAACAGCTGCCCGATCTTCCCGAGCGGCTTCATCCAAAGCGTATACCACCTGGGTTTCAGCCCGTTAATTCTCCAGGCCCTGCGGTCTTCCATATTAGCCACATAGCGGTGTTTCAGTGAAGCGCTGCTGGTGCCGCCTACCCGCATGGTCAGCAGGGTAGCCGGAATATACTGGCTGCTCAGGTTATTTTTGTAGAGCATCCGCAGCATCAGCTCATAGTCGCCGGCACAGGTAAATTCCGTTTTGTACAGTCCGTATTTATCGTAGGCTGATTTTTTGAGGTAGAAAGCAATATGGGGGGGCATCCATCCTTTCAGCCAGTTGGCCCGGTTATACTCCTTATCTTTCCAGAACCGCACCACCTTGCCGGTATTTTCCGGGTCTACAAACTTAACATCACCGTAGGCCGAATCGGTATCATTGTGCCGGAAAGCCTCCGCCACCCGGGTCAGCACCTCGCTGTCAGGATAAAAATCATCGGCTCCGATAACACCGATCACCTCACCTGTAGCCATCCGGATGCCCTTATTGATGGCATCATAGATTCCCTCATCTTTTTCGGAGATATACCGGATCCGGTCTTTATATTTTTCAAGAACAGCTACCGTACCGTCTTTAGACCCTCCGTCTACCACAATATATTCAAAATTATCATACGATTGCCCCAGAACACTTTCAATGGTCTGCTCTATGGTTTTTACGGCGTTATAGCATACGGTAACGATACTGATCTTCATATATTATCTCCAAATAATCAGGCAAAATTACTACTCCTTCCCTCAACTTCCTTTAACTGCGTCTTTTATTTCGTTTTCACCCTGTGATAAGAGCCGGTTGGATTATTGCCGGCAAACCCGTATTTTTGATCTCATCATCAATAACGCAATTCTCATGAAAAAATACCTCCTGCCGGCTTTCCTTCTGCTTCATTTCTCATTAGCGGCTCAGGATTCCTCCTCCACATTCTGGACAAACCTTCAGAAGCATTGTGGCAAGACCTTTGAGGGCACAATCGTCACCGGTGGACGGGAAGGCGACGGATTCACAGGTGAGAAGCTCCTTATGAATGTTCTTTCCTGTGGCGACACACAGGTTAAAATCCCGTTTATAGCCGGAGAAAACAGGTCGCGGACCTGGATCCTGACCCGCCGGGAAGGTGTGCTGGAATTAAAGCATGACCACCGGCATGAAGACGGCTCGGAAGATAAAATCACAATGTATGGCGGCACGGCCTCCAATACCGGCTCAGATACCCTGCAGATTTTTCCTGCAGACCAATACACCTGCGACCTCATCAGCTATGCATGCGGTAATATCTGGTGGATCACCCTCAACGAAACCCGGCTCACTTATAACCTGCGACGCATAGGCTCTGACCGGGTTTTTACCGTGGAGTTTGACCTCACACAGCCGGTAGAATACAAAGAAAAACCCTGGGGATGGAAAGATTGACAACAAACCGGCTACTTCTTTCGTAATAGTATATAAATACAACAAAGTGAATGACCCGATACGAGTTTCTCAGATCATGTGGCTTTACCGGCGGAGCGCTCTTTGCCCTGCTCTCCTGTGTGAAAGAAGAAGACAGCTACGTAGAGGCACTGACCCGGAACCCGGACGGAACCTTCACCAACCCTGACGGTACGCCTGTAGACGGAGGCGTTACCGGCGCCGGGCCGGATGAAAATTTTATTATCAGTACCGAAGAGCTGGAAGCCATAGACTTCCTGTACCGGGTAGATGTCACTAACCCGCGGTATGCGTCTCTCCTCACCCGGAACAATTACACTGTATTAGCCAATACCTTTGTGCTGGCTCTCTCACGGGAAGGAAAATTCATTGCAGCTACCGTGGTTTGCTCCCATGAAAATAATCGTACGGTAACCTACCGCAGCGGAGAATGGTACTGCCCCCAGCACGGCGCGCGTTATTCTATGAGCGGCAGCGGACTGAATGAATACGGTGCCAAAGGAATCAAAGTTTACAAGACCGCTTTTGACGGCCAAACCATCATCATCTATGAATAGCATCATCACTTTCTTACTGGTCTTTTTCTGGCTGACAGGCGGATGGGGCAATAACCTGGAAAAGGCCCTGGCCGATGCCCAACCCGCGCAGAAACTGGTTATCCTCAACTTTTCAGGGTCAGACTGGTGCGGCCCCTGCATTCAGTTAAAAAAAGAAATATTTGAGTCAGAAGAGTTCAAAAAGTTTGCAGATGAGCGCCTGGAACTGGTGCGGGCCGATTTTCCCCGCCAGAAAAAAAACCAGCTGCCTAAAGAACAGGTAAAGTACAATGAGTCACTGGCAGAGAAATATAACCCTTCCGGCAGGTTCCCGCTGACCCTGCTGTTTTCTGCCGGAGGCAAAGTTCTTCACACCTGGGACGGCTACCCGAAAGACCTGACCACGGATAAAATGATCAAAACCATTCAATCGCATTGATATATGTTCTGGTCCAGGAAATTAAAACTCATGGGTAATCGCTTTGTCATCAGCATCGATGATGAATCAGAGAGCCGGGCGGCTGAGAAGATCGACCGGGCCGTGGAGGAGATTTCCCGGATAGAAAAGCTTTTTACCACCTTCTCAGACAGCAGCATCACCTGCCGGGTGAATGCTCAGGCGGGGCTGCAGCCGGTAGAAGTACCCGGCGAATTTTTCCAGCTGGTGAAACGGGCACAGAAGATATCGGAGCTCACACAGGGGGCTTTTGATCTCTCCTACGGCTCTGTTGACAAAAGCCTATGGAATTTTGACCAGACCCTGACCGCCCTGCCTACGGCTGAGGCCCGCCGTAACCTCCGGCTGATCAATTACCGGAACATTATACTGGACGAACAGAACTGCACTGTCTTCCTGAAAGAAAAAGGAATGCGGATAGGCTTTGGCGGAATAGGAAAAGGCTATGCTGCCGACAGGGCCAGCCAGGTGCTGAAAGACCTCGGCATTCAGAACGGGGTGGTGAATGCCAGTGGTGACCTGAAAACCTGGGGTACCTGTAACGGGAAGTCCTGGACCATCTCCGTAGCCGATCCTGACACGCCGGCCTTCCCTTTTTCTGAACTGGAAGTGGGTGAAATGGCGGTGGCCACCTCAGGTACCTACGAAAAATTTACGGTCATTGACGGGAAACGGTATTCGCATACCATTGATCCCCGCACGGGCCTGCCGGTGACCGGGATAAAAAGTGTGACGGTGATCTGCCCTTATGCAGAGCTGGCCGATGCCATGGCCACGCCCTTATCCATCCTGGGAATTGAGGAAGGCCTGAACCTCATTAACCAGATGAGCCGGATGGCCTGCATTATCATTGACGACCATAACCGTATATTCACCTCCAAAAACCTTTGCACATGAAACGGCTTTTCCTCATTTTGTTTACCATCCCGGCAGGATTTTCCTGCGTGACGGTAAAAGAATACCAGAAAAATAAGATCAATGACGCTGAGATGACGCTTTCCAACCGGAACGTGGAAAAGTTTGAGAGCAGCTTCTACCTCTACCGGGAAGGGGCCGGAGGTGCAAATGGCGGAAAAAGCGGCGGAGGCTGCGGATGTAACTGAGCTACTTATGAAAAAACTGGTACTATCGGCCGGCCTTATCGCCTTTCTCTGGACTTCAGCACTGAAAGCCCAGGGAACCTCGGATACCCTGACACAGCCCGTGCGGAAACTCACCTTTGAAGAAGCCAACTTTGTTTCTTCCTATTATTCCCAGAACGGGAATAACGCAGCCGTTACCGGTGGAACCGGCTCAGAGAAGCTGACAGACATAGCGGGCGGATTTAACGTTACATTTTCCATGCTCGACAGGAAAAGCCGTAAAAACACCTTTACGCTGGATGCCGCCATTGAAAAATATACTTCGGCTTCTTCCGACCAGGTAGACCCTACCACCGTTTCTTCCGCTTCACGCACTGATGAGCATTTTTATCCTTCGCTGACATGGAGCCGGAAAAACGAAAAAACCGGGAACACCTTGGGCCTGAACGCCGCCTATTCCACTGAATTTGACTATAAATCGTATGGCGGCGGCCTGTTCTATACCAAGACCGCACCGGATAACAACTCGGAATTTACCGCCAGGTTCAATGTCTTTCTGGATACCTGGAAGGTGATCCTTCCGGCAGAACTGCGGCCCGAAGGCTACCCTACCGGTGCCCGTGAAGATTCAGAAGGGATTCCCTACAAACCACGGAACTCCTATAACCTCAGCCTGGCCTGGTCACGGGTCATTAACCCCGATCTCCAGCTCATGCTGATGGTGGATCCCTCTTACCAGGAAGGCCTGCTCAGCACGCCTTTTCACCGGGTATATTTCAGCGACAACTCCCTCCGGGTAGAAAAGCTTCCCGGCAAAAGATGGAAGTTTCCCGCCAGTATCCGGGCCAGCTATTTTGCCGGAGACCGCCTGGTGCTGCGAAGTTTTTACCGGTTCTATGCCGACGACTGGGGCATGACGGCCCACACGGCTAACCTGGAAACAGTGGTGAAGATCAGCCCGTTTTTTTCAGTTACTCCTCATTACCGGTTCAATTCCCAAAGCGGTATTGATCACTTTGCGGCCTATGGCGAAAACTCCCCGGCTGCTGCTTTTTATACCAGCGACTTTGATTTGTCCAAATTCTCCAGTCATTTCGCAGGTTTAGGCTTCCGCTTCTCTACCCCGGGTGGAATCATGGGAATAAGCAGCTGGAAATCAATGGAGTTACGATACGGATATTATAACCGGTCCACCGGCCTTACGGCACATATCGTATCGCTTTCCGTTCAGCTTAAATGAGTCCTTGAAACCTTAGGATTGGTCGCTTTAAAATCAGGTTTGGTCTATCAGGCAGGCTTTTAAATAAACCCACGTGCTTATTTTGTGTCAAATTTCTTGGAAATTAAGCGACCAAAACATCATGTCTCGGAAAATTTATATTCTTATTACTCTTTTAATAAGTACTTCTGCATTTGCCCAATGGGGCCCTCCGGGTGGCGGAGGAAGAAACCAGGAAAGGCAACCGCCTAACCGGCAGCAAACCACGGAGCTGAACCTGGACGTGGCCCCGAAAGGCAATTCCAAAATATCCGGCAACATTGTAGACGAAGAACTGACCACTGCCGTGGAGTTTGCCAGTGTGGCCCTGCTGGATGCCGCTACCGGGAAAGCCCTGGATGGCACCATGGCCGATGAGAAAGGAAAATTTGAGCTGAAACGTATAGGCGAAGGCATCTATACTATCAGCATCTCCTTTGTAGGTTATGAAACAAAGAAAATAGAAAAGATCAAAGTAGAAAAGGGAAAGGATGTGGATTTAGGTGTGATCAAACTGAAATCCAGCAGCATAGCCCTGGAAAGTGTGGTAGTAACAGGAGAGAAACCCATCATTGAAGAGAAGGTGGACCGCCTGGTGTACAATGCTGAAAGAGATATGACTGCCGCAGGGGGTGATGCATCGGACGTGCTGAAAAACGTACCCATGTTAAGCGTGGACCTGGACGGAAACGTTTCACTGAGAGGAAGTGAAAATATCCAGGTACTGATCAATAACAAGCCCTCTACCATTGTGGCCTCCAGCATTGCGGATGCCCTCAAGATGATCCCCTCTGAGCTGATTAAGTCGGTAGAGGTGATTACTTCCCCCTCTGCCCGGTACGATGCGGAAGGAACCGCCGGCATCATCAATATTATTACCAAAAAATCCACCCTGCAGGGCCTTAACCTGAATATTAACGGCGGGCTGGGCAACCGGGCCTCTAACCTGGGCTTTAACGGAAATTACCGTACCGGCAAGCTGGGAATCTCTTTCGGTGGCTTCGGAAGGATGCATTACAATAAATCTAAAAACGAGAGTTTCAACGAAAACCTGGTGACGGGCCTGAGAACCGATCAGTTTGCCTCAGGAAGAACTAACGGGATGTTCGGAAGATACAATATAGGCTTTGATTATGATTTAGGAAACGGTCAGACCCTTTACGGGGGTGTAGCGCTCGGCAGAAGGGCGTTTAACCGTTTTAATGATCAGACTTTTAACTATTTCGGAAGAGACTCCGTTACCAATGCCCAAACCCTTTTGAGAAAAGAGCTGCGGGATCTGGACGCCATTAACCAGGGAATTTCCCTGGATTATACCCTGGACTATGTCAAAATATTCCAGCCCGGAACCGAGTGGTCGGTATCCGCCATGTACAGCCAGAGCAAAGACAAAACCGATAATTACACCAATTATCTTAACGGAAATACGATTTATAAAAAGCAATGGAATGACAATGACAACCTGAACAGTGAGCTGGCATTCCAGACTGATTTCCTGAAATCTATAGGGAAGAATCAGCAACTGGAAGTAGGAGCCAAAAGCCTGACCCGTTCTATTGACAGTAAATACCTTTACCTGCTTTCTGAGTCTTCTATCAGCCAGGACAAAGACAATTTTGATAACCTGCCTGAAGACCCGAGAAACCCGGGCGGAGGGCTGAAATATAACCAGAGCATTTATTCAGCTTATGCCGCATATACCTATTCTACGGCCAGTAAGCTGACCCTGAAAGCCGGCGGGCGTTTTGAATACACCACCCTTGATGCTACCCAGACCATCAACCAGGTAGGATCTGATGTACCTGTAAAGCAGTATTTCAAGGATGAATACCCTGTATTTGTGCCCAGCATAAACCTCTCGAAACCTTTTGGCACCTATACCACCAAATTATCCTACAATTACCGGATTCAGAGACCGGGATTAAGGCAGGTGAACCCGAACATCAATCTTGCTGACCCGCTGAACATCAGCATGGGTACTACCGACCTGGTACCTGAAAAAACCCATAACGTAGAGCTGAGCGTCAGCAAGTCCATCGGCCAGCGCACCTATCTTACCCTTTCTACTTTCGGAAGATATTCCGGTAATAACATCACCCGGGTAAGTATGACAGCAGAAGGCGCTGCGGCACGGTACCCGCAGATTCCCGAGCTGCAGAACCTGGATCCTTCTGCTATCGTCACCACCTTTGAAAACATCGGGAAAGAAACCACCCTGGGCGGAAACTTCTTCGGGAATATCGGCATCAACCGTAACTGGTCATTCACCACTAACTTTGATATGTACTATGTTAATATCGAAGGGAAAGAATTCAAAGGGGATCGTATGGTAGACAGAACCACCGATGGTGTGGTAGTAAGCGCCCGCTTATCCACTAACCTGAAGCTGGCCGACAAATGGTCATTACAGGCTAACGGGGGCTGGAGAGGAAAACGTGTATCACTGCAGGGAGAAAGCGCGGCTGTGCCTAACTATGCCCTTGCCATACGCTACGACATCAACAAAGACGCCAGCATAGGCCTGGGTGCCGATAACTTCTTCGGAGGTATCAAAATGAAAAATAACTCGGCCACCAGCCAGTTTATATCCAACAGCACCAACTATATGTTCAACCAGAACATCCGGCTCACTTTCTCCTACAAAATGGGGAATATGCGCTTTGTACAATCCAAGAAAAGAGGTATCAGCAATGATGATACCAAAGGAGGCGACGAAGAATAAGCCGGTTCAAAAATAAAAGCGGGAGGCCCGATATATGGAGCCCCCCGCTTGTTTTTGAACAATCTGTATCATTAAACCTGCATAATGTCGGCTTCTTTCACCGCCAGCATCTGGTCAATTTTCTCGATAAACTGGTTAGTAAGCTTCTGAATCTTCTCTTCCCCGCTTTTGATAGCATCTTCTGAAACACCGTCGTTTTTCAGTTTCTTCAGATCGTCATTCATTTCCTGACGTACTTTCCGTACATTCACTTTGGCGATTTCTATTTCAGCCTTCACCCGTTTTACCAGCTCCCGTCTCCGCTCTTCGGTTAACGGGGGTACGTTCAGCCGGATGGTTTCACCGTCATTGGCAGGGTTTAAGCCTACATTGGAATTAATAATAGCCCTTTCTATATCTGCTATGATTTTTCTTTCAAAAGGTTTGATCTGAATGGTGCGGGCGTCCGGGGTAGTCACAGACGATACCTGTGACAGCGGAGACATTACACCGTAATATTCTACCATAATGCCGTCCAGCATATTTACGCTGGCCTTTCCTGCCCTGATTTTGGTTAACTCTATCTGTGTGTGCTTCAGCGCCCGGTCCATTCCGTCCTGGGTCATGTCAAGAATTAAATCAATTTCTTCCATATTCTTTTTTTAACTGTTAAGAATTAGTTTACAAGCGTTCCGATAGCTTCTCCGTTTACTACTTTCAGCAGGTTACCCGGCTGATTCATATCAAAAACAATGATAGGAAGCTTATTTTCCTTACATAACGTAAAAGCAGTCATATCCATTACTTTTAAGCCTCCGGTTATTACCTCATCAAAACCGATAGTAGTATATTTTACGGCATCCGGATTTTTACGGGGGTCATCATTGTACACCCCGTCTACACTGGTTCCTTTCAGCAGGATCTCCGCACCGATCTCAATGGCCCTCAGCGCACCTCCTGAATCAGTGGAGAAATAGGGGTTACCGGTACCGGCTCCGAAAATCACCACCCTGCCCTTTTCCAGGTGGCGGATGGCCCTCCTGCGGATAAAAGGTTCTGCTACCTGTTCCATTTTAATGGCTGAAAGCAGCCGGGTTTTCAATCCTTCTGCCTCCATGGCACTCTGTATAGCCATGCCGTTAATCACTGTGGCCAGCATGCCCATATAGTCTCCCTGAGAACGGTCGATCCCTGATTTGGTAGCTGCTCCTCTGAAAATATTCCCGCCGCCGATAACGATGGCCACCTCACAGCCGGCTGCTACCACGGCAGCTACCTCTTTGGCATAATTTTCTAAAATATCAGGATTAATAATCTGGCTTTTATCTCCGCCGTTCAGCGCTTCTCCGCTTAACTTCAGGAGTATTCTTTTGTATCTCAGAGACATGAAACTTTATTTTTTGACAAAGATAATTTCTAAATCGCCAAATAAAAAGACTACTTTGAAACCTTCTTGTTCAGGATAAATATACTGAATAATATAATGGCCATTCCGGAGAGATGAATCACCCCTACCTTCTCCCCGTCTGCAATACCGGCAATCATGGCCACTACAGGTATAAGATAGGTGACTGAAGAGGCAAAAATGGGAGTAGTGATCTTCAGCAGGTAATTATAAAGAACAGCCGCAAGGCCGGAATTCACTACCCCCAGGATCAGGAAATAAAGAATATACAGCCCGTTTCCGGGAAGAAATATTTTTTCAAAAAAATCGGTAAAGGCCAGGATGCCCAACGCCGGCAGGCCCATCAGCCCTATGGAGAAAGAGCTGATCACTATGGGCCGTACTTCTGCCAGGTGATAGCTCAGGATATTCGTGTTGGTACCGTACATCATAGTGGCCGCCAGCACCAGCACAGCATAAGGATTATTCAGGTCAATAGAAAACTCTTCACCGCTGGATATCAGCAAAAGGCTCCCGATAAAGCCCAGGAAAATCCCGATAAACTGGTAGCGGTAAATATGCTTCCTGAAAAAAAACCAGCCTACCAGCAGTACAAAAATGGGGGTGGTGGCATTAAGCGTGCCTGAAAGAGAGCTGCTGATCTTACTTCCGGCTGTACCAAAAACAAGGGCCGGTAAAAGGTAGCCCAGAAGCCCCGAGAGGCCTATCGGGATGATTTTGTTCCGGGGAAAGTCCGCCCGGTTCCGGATAGCCCAGGGGAGAAGAAAAAGTGCTGCCACAAAAATCCGCCCCGCCCCGATCTCTACACCGGAGAAAGCCGCAGTCAGTTTTTTAATAAATAAAAACGACAGACCCCAGGCTATCGCCAGTATAATCAATATGATCAGTGATTGATTCTTACGAGACACCCTTTTATTTTTCCGAAATGTAGGATAATTTCTTTTCCCCGGGCTGAAGCGCCAACCGAAAGAATTCAAAAATTCAATACGATCTTGAAATTATACCAGATTCAGAGCCGGGCCATCATCCAGTCGAGTACATAACGGAATACTTCTTCTTTTTCAGGCTCATTGTGAAGTTCATGAAAAAAGCCCTTCCACGATTTAAAAGTGACATCTCCGCTCACAAATTTGGCGGCAAATTTTTCACTGGCCAGCGGATTGGTCAGCGTATCTTTATCGCCATGCATCACCAGCAGTGAAACCGCCAGGGCATCGCGCTCCAGGTTCACCAGCCACTTTCCCCACTCCAGAACGCCCATTCCCACTTCTGCAGAAATCACATCATGAACCAGCGGATCGGCATGATACGCATTGATCACGGCCGCATCACGGGATATCCCGTTTACATCCAGTCCGTTCCGCTGAGTCAGGGCAGGAAACAGCTTCCGGCCGATCTTACCCACCGCCAGCTTGCTGCGGGAAACCTCAAAGCCGGGCTCAATAGCCGGAGCGGAAACAATCACCCCCGCTACCCTGGGATTTCTTTTAAATAAATAATTCAATACCACTCCGCCCCCCATGCTGTGTCCGTAAATAAACAGCGGCTGGCCCAGCTGGCGGATCATCCCCACCAGGAAATCCACCTGCCAGAGGTAATCATCTATCTTAGGCGTGTGCCCCTTGGGGCCTTCCGTACGGCCATGCCCGAAAAGGTCCACCGCATACACATTCACTCCTTTCTGTATAAAATACTCCGCCAGGTGCTTATAGCGTCCACTGTGTTCTCCCATTCCATGAATCAGCACCAGGTTGGCCTTCGCCGGAGTATCGCCTGTCCATTGGTTAAAAAACATCTTCCGGCCATCAAACGCTTCCAGAAAAAAACTCTTTTCAGTCATTAATTTTCAACACAGAAAAGCGGGTTCACAGGGCTGTTCTTTCCTTCAAAACCCTTCTGCCAGATTGGTTAACAATTCAAATTTAATCCTTTTATTGATTGATGGGGCAGGGCAAGTCTTTTATTTATTCTAAATTCACTCCGGAAATTCTTTTAAACGATGAAGATACTGGTGGCACTCGACTCATTTAAAGGTACACTCAGCTCAAAAATAGCCGGGGAATGCCTTGTTAAAGGAATGCGGGCCCGAAACCCGTCTTTTCAGACCGAAGTGATCTCTGTAGCCGACGGAGGAGAGGGATCCCTGGAAATGCTGGCCGCAGGAAAAACAAGGCACCGGTTTACCGCTAAAGACCCGTTAGGCAGGAAGATCTCCGGGTACTACCTGGGCCACCATGACACTGCCTACCTTGAAATGGCAGTTACCAGCGGGCTGACACGGTTAAAGAAGGAAGAATATAACCCCCTTCTTACCAGCACCTATGGTTTGGGAGAAAGCATTAAAAAAGCAGTGGTAAAAGGGTTTCGCCGGATCGTTATTTTTGCCGGTGGTTCTGCCACCAACGATGCCGGCCTGGGAGCATTAAACGCCCTGGGCTTCACCTTCTTTTCGAAAAGCGGAAGGGAGGTTATCCCCAACGGCGGAAACCTGAAGCAGATCACTTCTTTTCGTCAGCCGGCAGGCCTCTGCCTTCCGGAAATAACGGTAGCCACAGACGTTACCAACCCGTTTTACGGAAAAAACGGGGCTACTCACGTTTATGCGGCACAAAAAGGGGCCACTCCCGCCATGCTTAAAATCCTGGAAGCCGGCATGAAAAATGTGGCTTCGCTCTTCCCCGGTATTCCTCTCCACCTATTACAGGGCTCCGGCGCTGCGGGCGGACTGGCCGGCGGTCTTCACCTTTTCCTGGGCGCCCGTATTGTCCCCGCTACTCCTCTCCTCTTTGAAACTACAGGCCTTGAAAAGAAGGTGAGCAGTGCTGATATTGTGGTGACGGGCGAAGGCCATATTGACCGCCAGACCCTTCACGGGAAGCTGGTTTCCAAAATCCTGGCCCTGAGCACGAAGCGGAAATTCATCCTGGTAGCCGGGCAGATGACGCAGGAGCTGCGGTCACCCGTGGTGTTGCACCGGTTTCTGCTGACGGATAACGGTGTTTCCCCTGAACAGGCCATGCTTAATGCCCGCAGGTTGATGGTGAGTAAAGGGAAGGAGCTGGCAAAGTTTCTCGAAAATAAATTCGGGGAAAAACACTTTAATGCGTAATTTCGTCCACTCAAAAAAACCTGTAAGATATGAAGCACCTTTGGGGAGTAGACCTGGGCGGAACTAAAATTGAAGGAATCGTTATTAACGTTGAAACGGAGCAGATTCTGGCCAGGGAGCGGGTTCCTACCGAAGCCGGTGAAGGGTATGAGCATATTCTTTCACAGATTGCGAAGCTGATCGGAATCCTCAGGGAGAAAACAGGCATTACCCCTGAGGCCATAGGGTTCAGCACACCCGGAACCCTGGATCCCGGTACGCAGACCATGAAGAACTGCAATACCACGGCTATCAACGGCAAAAATCTGAAAAAGGACCTGGAGGCCCTGTTCGGCCTACGGATTGAGCTGGCCAATGACGCCAACTGCTTTGCACTGGCCGAAGCGACCGAAGGAGCCGCAAAAGATCTGGATGCCCCTGTGGTATTCGGAGTGATCCTGGGTACCGGTGTAGGCGGTGGTGTGGTGGTTAACGGAAAGGTATTAAACGGCAAGCACGGCATAGCCGGTGAATGGGGCCATAATACTTTTGATCCGGAAGGTGAATCCTGCTATTGCGGTAAAAGGGGATGCAACGAAACGGTTTTTGCCGGCCCCGCCCTGGAGAAACATTACGCAAAGCTTTCAGGCCATAAGCTGCCTTTAAAAGAAATTTACCAGCGCCACCGCGACAAAACGGATGCCTACGCTACTCAAACCATTGATTTTCTCACCGAAGCCTTTGCCAAAGCGGTAAGTCATATTGTCAATGTACTTGATCCGGACGTCATCGTTTTCGGAGGCGGAGTAAGCCATATTGAAGAACTTTATACCGACGGGCCCGAGAAGCTGAAAGCACATATCTTCAATAATAAAAAAGTGGAAACACGTTTCCTGAAGCCCAGCCTGGGAGACAGTGCGGGAGTTTTCGGAGCAATTGAATTAGTAAGAAATTAAAACATCATAAATAATGGCAACCTGGTTTCAGGCAAAAATAAAATTCGTACAGGAAGATGAAAAAGGAGTGGCACGTAATATCAGCCAGGTTTACCTGTTTGATGCCGTGTCTTATACCGATGCTGAGGCCCGCGCCTACCAGCACCTGGCAGCAGAAGTTCCGGATTTTCAATTAACCGGGCTCACCAAAATGAAGCTCAATGAGGTATACTTTGAAGAAAACAGCTCGGAAATCTGGTTTAAATGCAAAGTTTCCTACATTGTCTTTGATGAGAAAAGCCAGCGGGAGAAAAAAGTGCCGTATGCTTTCCTGCTTAACGCCCATACCATTAAGGATGCCTACACTATCCTGGAGAGTAAACTGGGGACGGTTCAGGACTATATCATTACCGATATAGGCGCTACCAAAATCCTGGATGTAATTCCTTATGAAGAAGATAGCGACCTGGAAGAGCCGCAGCCCGTGGTCACCGAAAATATGAGGCCCCTGTCAGAGGTTTTAAAGACTTTTAACGCGGAAGAATAAAACTCTCCGGAACAATAGCAGCACTAATTCCTGATCCGACTCAGGCAACACTTTTCTTGCCCGGAATGGAAAAATAATGTACTTTAGGAAGCCGTTAACAGAATGCTGTTCGTTTCTTATAATAATTATCACTCAATGATCAGGATACTATGGAGTCTTTCCTTACTGCTTTCCGCACTTTATTCCTCCGGCCAGAATGCAGAGGGGTTAAAAACAAATAATGCAGGGGGAGGTAAACCCCTGGTGGGGGCAATATATTGGGGCGTGTGGGACAGTTACGGGTATGGAAACCCTGCTCAGACTGAAATTACGCTTTCACCCCCTCAATACCGGTACAGAATCCCTTTCTTCGGAAGAGAAAGTACGGAAAGAGTAGTTTCTTATTACGCTCCGCCGGGAAACACCCGGTATACCGATACGACCCCGCTCCGGATAAACGGCGACAAGCAGTGGGTCATTGACCAGGAAATAAAATACGCTGTCAATGCCGGCATTGACTATTTTGCGTATGTTTATTACGGGAAATACCATTACTCTCACCGGCTGTACAAAAGCAGTAAAGTACCCGAAAAAGAGAAATTAAAACTGGCATGGATTATAGCTCCGCTGAATCATGAAGAGGTAGAAGATGTGGTAGAAGATATGGGCCGGGATTACTATCAGAAGGTAATGGACGGCCGGCCCCTGCTGTACTATATTATGGAAAATAACGACTGCATATATGTCAGGGATTTTCTGAAACGCCTACGGGAAGAATACCGGGTACAGCATCCTTCCAAACCCCAGCCTTACATTGTTATCTTGAAAGATGCCTACCACCTGGGGCATTACTGTCCTGCTACAAACGAGTATTTTGCCGATGCCTTCAGCGCCTACACCTCCATACATGGCGGCAGCCTCCGGGATCATTCCTACGAATATATCCGGGATCATGAAATAAAAGGATGGGCAAACGGGGATCTCGGCCCTTCAGGCCAGAAAAGAATTATCTGGATGAGCCTGGGGCATGACCGCCGTCCCCGCATCGATTTTCCGGTATCCTGGGAAAGAACACCGGAGGGATACCCGGATCCGCGTAGTTCCCTTAACTGGGCGGTAAGTGCCACTCCTTCCCAGGTCACCGGGCAGCTTAAGCGCGCCATGCAGTTCATCCATGATCATCCTGAATCCTGCGAAACGCAGTCTCTGCTGATTTACGCATGGAATGAACATGATGAGGGCGGCTGGATATCTCCCACCATCATTCCCGGTACCAATGAAATTAACCGGACCAACCTGCTGGCTGTCAAAAAGGCACTGAACCCCGACAATTGTACCGGCGATATTCCGGCCCCGCTACTGAGCCATGAAAGCCCCGTATCCATTGCCAAAGGTGAAAGCCTCACCCTCACTGCTACCTGTGTATCCGGAACACCTGTATGGAGCAATGGACTCCAGAATACAAATCTTCGTGTAACGGACACCAAAAATACGACCTACCAGGTCAAATGTGTAACGGGAGCCTGTGAAAGCAATGAGCGCTTTATAGATGTTAAAATCATTGAGGCCTGTGAAACAAAACCCTTTACCGCCCCTCTTTTCACCATATTACCGGAAAACGCCCCCCTCCCGAAGTATAATTCCAACCATCTGGGTGAACCCATGCGGATGAACGGCATTAACTTCACCGACATCGATGAATCCGGAATAGGTGTTCTGTCAGGTACCGGGCTTACCTTTGACCTGGGAGAAGAACACGGGTACGGATTTCTGACAGGTGTGGTAGGTATAGACGATAAGACAGGCTGTAAAGACAAAAGAACCCGTTTTTTCCTGCGGGACTGGACCTCTATGGATTTTCTGCATAGTTCACCCGAGATTTTTTTTGACGCCTCGGGTAAATCCAACCTGGATACCTTTAAGATTGACATCCGTAATATCCGCTACCTGCGGATGGATACCCATACAGAAAACATGGACAGCCCCTGCGTGTTGGGAAACTGGTCGCTGTTAAAGCTGGAATGCCCGCCTGACTGCAGCGAAGACGTGCCTCCTATTCTGAAAGCCGACAGAACAGAAATTATGGAAGGGGAGTCAGTTACGCTCACTGCTACCTGCCCCTCCGGAATACTCTCCTGGTCAGACGGGGTAAGTGACAGTATCCGGGTGGTCTCTCCTGCCCGTACCACGTCTTATACCGCCCGCTGTAAAACATTCGGATGTGATGGCAGCCCCAATGCCAAACCGCTTGGTATCACCGTAGGAGTTAACTGCGCCATCTCCAATAGTGTGGACTATTACAAGATCGTCTCAGACCCCTCAAAGATAAAAATCGGCCGGAGTATTTCCGGTGATAAGATCCGCCTGCTCGACAGCCTGGGCAATGTAAAAGAGTATTCCAAAGGTTTTAGTGTCAGCGGGCCCATGAATATCCATTTTGACCTGGATCAGAAACGGGAATTTAAGTATTTTAAGGTAACCGTAGGCATAGACCTTGCAGACAGCTGCGCTCAACCGGTGAGATTCAGGATCATGAACATGATTGAAATGGAAGACCTCCTTACCACTCCGTTAATTTACCCTCCGGGAAAAGGTTACCCCAATTCTTATGATATGGAAGTGCCCGTTTCCTGGATGCAGTGGTTTAACTTAGAAGTACTTCTGACAGACAGCACAGACAGCTGCGGCATCTATAACTGGGCCAATCCGAGGTATGAATGCTATTCCGACAGGCAGGAAATCCTTCTCCCGAATGAGACGGAGGAACTGGCCGTAACCCCTTTCCCCAACCCTTCTGACGGCAGGTTTACCCTGCTTTTTGGCACTTTGCTTAGTGGTGAATATAAGCTTACCCTTACCGATATATCGGGAAGGAAGGTAATGGAGACTACCCGCATGACAGCAGATACCCAACGCCTGGAAGTAAATGCCGGCCACCTGGATGCGGGAGTTTATTTTATATCCGTCAAAAACCGGGAGCGAAGGTTCCGGGCCAGGCTGATGGTCCATGAATAAAAAAGTCCCCGGCATGCCGGGGACTTTTTTATTCTATTGATACAAGATTTTTTAGAACATCTTGGCCCTGTTATCTTCTATTTTAGCATTGGTTCTCAATATCTCTTCGCCGATCATACCCCCCATGCCCATGCTTCTTTGCTGAATCTGGGTTTTGTACTGGCTGTAATCAGCGATCTCCGGAGCAGCTGCCTTACCGGTATTCTCCATGATAAACACGCCTGAGTCTCCGGCAAATATTTTACTCCTGGTATTGGGTTTCAGACCAAACAGCTTACCTACAGCCGTCGGATCGAAGCCCGCACTGTTCAGCATACCGGTTTGTAAGGTAATATCAGCCACTTCTTCTACGAGGGCGCCGGCACCGTATTTCACGGCAATTTCCGACAACTCTCCCTTACCGTCACCCAGCTTTTTGCTGATCAGCCCGGCTTTTTTCTCATTTCTGAGCTTAGCTGCAATCAGGTCTTTAAAATCTTCAGCTTTCGGGCTGTCTTTATCAGTAGCTGCCTTCAGGCCGGCCACCACATAATTATCTTCCAGCACAAACACACGGTCTGCTACTTTACCTACCTTGGCATCTTTACCATAAGCCCACTGTACCACTTCTTTGGCATTTCTCAGGGTATTTACGAAGGCGCTTCCGGGCTGGATATTATCTGCTGTAAAGAGGGTCAGTGAGTTGTCTTTTTTCACAGCTTCTTCCAGTTCTTTTACGGATTTGGCACTGCTCACCAGCTCTGAAGCCTTCTGATATACTTCGTTAGATCCCTCATCACCTACGTGAAGCTCTTTGGTGATGGTAGCCAGCCTGTATTTCACATTTGACTTAGGCTCAGTTACTTTAACAATATGATATCCGAAATCAGTGCTCACCAGGTTAGGCAGTATTCCGGTTCCTGAAAATGCAAATACCGGATCTTCAAACTGCTTGATCATCTGTCCGTCATTTTTAAAGGCACCCAGGTCTCCTCCTGTCTGAGCGGTTCCGTCACTTCCATACTGACGCGCAAGCAGGCTGAAGTCAATCCCCGCTTTTGCCTGAGCCAATACTTCCAGTGCCTGGGTTCTGGCCTCATTACGCTGCTCCTGAGTCATGGTACTGTCAGCTCTGAAAAGAATATGACTGGCCCGAACCGTGTAATGTTCATCTGTCTCAGTGCCTAAAAATTTATGAATAGCGTAAGATGTTCCCTCTTTGAAAGGTCCTACCAAACCGCCGGTGATGGTAGTATTCAGGGCTTCTCTCAGCTCCGGGCTGATCTCATTTGCCTCACGCACAGCCGGGGTTTTGATATCGGAGTGCTCGTTGGCATAAGCCACCGGATCTGAAGCAGCCGCCATTCCCTTCGCCAGTTCACGCAGATCACTCATCAGCGCCACGCTGTCTTCTTTGGTAGGAAGCAGGCTGAAAGTAACATACACAAGGCTACGGCTGTCATACGGGTTAAACTCATCCTTATGCTTGCTGTAATAGCTCTTGATTTCACCGTCAGAAATTTTCACGGTAGAATCAGCCACAGAATAAAACGGCACGTAGAGGTATTTCCCGCTGGCTTTTTCTGTAGTATTGATATATTCTGCCTTAGCCTCTGCCTTAGTAATATAGGTAGAGCTGTTCAGCAGGTTAGCGTATTTCTCCCGCATCCTGATATCTTTCAGCTCCCGCTTAAAATTATCCCACATAACTCTCTGCTCTGCTGGCATGGAGTTATTAGCATAAGCGGCAATAAAGTTAGCATGGGTAGTAGCATCAAAGTTTCCGTTCTGATCACTGAACTGTTGCTTCACAAACGGGTGTATATTCTTAGGTCCCTGCACCATTTCACGCAGTTCATCGTCTGAAACGGTGATTCCCACCTTTTCAAATTCCTCGGCATATACATAGTTAAAAACAAGCTTCTCCCACACCTGCTCTCTGATCTGCGCCTGCTCCTGCTCGGTAGCTGACCGGCCCACTGATCCTTCAAACTGCATCCGCTGCGCCTCGGTCAGGTTGGCAAATTGCTGAAAATCGATGGTGGTACCATTAATCTCGCCCACGGCATTGCTATTTCCGAAAAGGCCTCCGCCTTTTGAACCTGCCACGAAATCTCCCCCAACGATAAAAAGGATAAGCGCGATCGCAATAACCACTACGGCTACCCCTGACTTCTCTCTGATTTTGTTAACTATTGCCATTATATATTCTAAAAATGCTGATTATCGGGTAGATAATCTACCTAAAATAAAATTTTGAGGTGCAAAAATAGAAATATTCCTATTGATAATCAAAGTTTTCAAGTTTGATATTTTCAAACTTTCTTTTTTTCAAAGACCAGAGAGGGCCAGATTTGCGATTCTACGGGAAGAGGCACCCTCTCCAGGTAAAGACGCCGGCCTTCTATTTTCATCTCCGAAACCTTCTCTAAGTACTGATAGTAAATTGTTTCGCAGTTCATAAGGTTTTCCGGGCCACCCATTTTGGTGCTTCCTATCCCTTCAAATTTTATCGTACCGCTCCCGGTACCGGAATTATAATTTACTTTGGCGTAAGAAAAATAGGTATTAATAACAGACTGCCCTGAAACCTCAAACCCATCCCCCTTCCGGGTAAGTACAAGGGTAACCGCCCCCATTTCCTTTGCGCAGTCCGGCCATTCATCTGTATTTTCTCCCCGCTGGTATGCTTTAAACACCCATTCTCCTTCCAGCTCTGAAGGGGTAGAGGTCAATTCACCGGTATCACACGAAAAAAACAATGTGGTTAAAAGAACATAAAACAGGGTACGCATCATTATTTATGAAATTTATACCGTAGAGACTCTGAAAATACTCCTTAGGTTGGAACATCTCTTAAAAAAGCACCGATGCCCGGCCGGTCAGGGAACACCGCCCGGCCTTTTTCCAGGTACACACCGTCTGCCGGGTCATTGGAAATCAGCAAGGTTCCGTCCATATCCACGTAGTCCAGCAGAGGCAGAAGCTGGGCAATAGCCGATATCCCGATGCTGGATTCGGTCATACAGCCCATCATCACCTGCATATGATGCTTCCGGGCTTCGGAGATCATCCGCAGGCCTGGTGTAATACCGCCGCATTTAGCCAGTTTCACGTTAATGCCTGAAAAAGCACCGATACATTTCGGAACGTCTTCTTCCGTAATGCAGCTTTCATCGGCTATCACGGGCAGTGCCGAGTGAGCCATCACCTCCTTCATTCCCTCATAATCCCCCGGCTTCAGGGGCTGCTCTATAAACTCCACCCCCAGCTTTTTCATTTTCCCGGAGAAATCAATGGTCTGCTCTACGGTCCAGGCCGTATTGGCATCCACCCGGAATACCGCATCAGTCTCTTTCCGGAGTGCCTCTACAATTTCCAGATCATGGTCCGTACCCAACTTGATCTTATACACCGGGAAATCAAATTCCTTCATCTTCCGGATCATCTCCGGGATCTCATCCATCCCGATGGTATAATTGGAATAAGGAACCTTTGAAATATCCAGGCCCAGCATCTGGTAAACCGTCTTTCCGTGCCGCTTCGCCCACAGGTCATACGCTGCTATATCAAGGGCACACTGCAGAAAATGATTATGCCCCATCAGCGGCTTCAGGTGCTCCCACAGTTCGGCAGGATGCTGCCAGGCAAAGCTTTCAATGGCCCCCCGGTTCTCCTCCATCAGCTCTTTCATATCTTCAGGGGTAACACCGTAATAAGGCACCGGAGTAGCCTCGCCATAGCCTGTCAGGGGGCCGTCATGCAGCTCTGTAATAAAAGTGGGAGTTTCCGTTCTTACCCCGTGAGTGATACGAAAAGGATACCTGCTTTTCAGGTAAATGATGTGTGCCTTTATATCCATTCTGCTTCAAACAAATCTCCCAGGTGCTTTTTTAATTTTTCTCCTGCTTCTGCCAGCGAAATTTCACGTCCCAGCTCCTGCTGAAGCGAAGTCACCGCCTTATCGTCTATTCCGCAGGGAACAATATTGCCGAAATAGCTGAGATCGGTATTGACATTCATGGCCAGTCCATGCATGGTTACCCACCGGCTGGATTTCACGCCGATAGCGCAGATTTTCCTCGGCATGCCGTCTGTCAGCCATACGCCGGTAAGTCCCTGGATGCGCCCGGCCGTAATACCGTAATCAGCACAGGTACGGATCACGGATTCCTCCAGGAAACGCACGTACCGGTGGATATCCGTAAAGAAATTATCCAGGTCAAATATGGGGTAAGCTACCAGCTGCCCCGGGCCGTGATAGGTGATATCGCCCCCCCGGTTTATTTTATAGAAAGTGGCTTCCTTCTGACTCAGTTCTTCATTATTTACCAGCAAATGGTCCATACTTCCGCTCTTGCCCAGTGTAAATACATGGGGATGCTGACAAAAAAGCAGATAATTCGGGGTAAGTTCATGGGTATTCTGATCCCGGTTTGCTAACTTTATATCCACAACCTGTTTGAAAAGTTCCTCCTGGTAGTCCCAGGCCTCCTTGTAGTCCATAAGACCCAGGTCAATGAACTTTACCTGTTTATTTTTCATTCGCCAACTTTAAAAGAAATAACAAATATGAGCGAAAAACTCGACAAAGGAAAACTGGGTGAAGAGTACGCTGCAGATTTCCTGGTACGAAAAGGCTACACTATCCTTGACCGCAACTTTACTTCCCTCAATTCGGAGATTGACCTGATCGTACAAAAAGATGACCTGCTGGTTTTTGTGGAAGTTCGGATCAAAGCCAATACCGATTACGGGTTCCCGGAATCTACCCTCACCCGGAATAAAATGAATGCCATCAAACGGGGGGCCGCCCGGTACCTGTGGAACAAACCCAAGCCTGCACGGGTGCGGTTTGATATGATTTCTATCGTGGAATACCCGGTTTTTGAGATCGTGCATTTTGAGGATGCGTTTTATTGATCCTATCCATTATATTCGGGCATTTATTATGGAAAAATTCAATACGCCCTGGCGCCTGACCGCCGCCACCATTTACCGCAAGCCCACCGATTCCAAAATACTGGGATCGGCCGAACTGGACGTTACCGACCTGGAAAAATATATTGCTGAACTCCGGAAAAAAGGCACCAAGGTGACCCTCACCCACTTTTTTACCCTGGCTGCGGGCCGGGCTATCGCCGAACATATTCCTGAATTCAATACCTACCTGAAGAGAGGAAAAATATACCCGTTCAAACAACTGACCGCCTCGGTCAGCCTGCGCATGCCCTCCGGTGAGATGAGCTCCATTAAAGTAAGTGACCCCGAAAAGAAAAACTACGGGGAAGTGGTCAGTGAACTTAGTAAGGGAATTGAAGAAGCGGTGCTGGGCGAAGAATCAAAGGCCAACCGCATGAAAGGCGCTCTCGGGAATATCCCCTGGCCCTTACGGAAATGGGTATACGGGCTCATCCGCTTCATTATCCTGGATTTGGGTCTTTCTATCCCGGCACTGGGCTTATCGGCCCAGTCTTTCGGCACGTATATTATCTCCAATGTCGGTACGCTGGGTTTGGACGGCGGGTATCCCGCCCTTATGCCTACCGGCAATATCAGCCTGGTGCTTATCCTGGGGCGGGTCAGAGAAATGCCCTGGGTGCATGAAGGACAGATTGTGCCGCGGCGGATCATCAAAATCTCAGCGGCTCTTGACCATCGCGTGGTAGATGCTGCCCATGGCGGAAAGCTTTTTAATTACCTGCGGAAAGCCGTCAGAGAGCCTTTCCTGTTTGAATAGAATTAACCTCTGAGCTGCTTCAGGGCGTGATTAGAGAAGACAAACTCATCCAGCTCCTGCAGGTCGGTTTCCAGGATGCTCTTGCTGTCGCCTTCCCATATTTTCTTTCCTTCGTAAAGAAATTTAATATTCTGCCCGATAGAAAGCACTGAATTCATGTCGTGGGTAATCACCACGGTGGTAGTGCCGTATTCCTGGGTGATCTCCTGGATCAGCTCATCGATCCGGATAGAGGTCAGCGGATCCAGGCCGCTGTTCGGTTCATCACAGAAGAGGTATTTCGGGTTCAGCACAATGGCCCGGGCAATGCCCACCCGTTTTTTCATCCCGCCGGAGATTTCAGACGGCATCCGGTTACCTGCGGCTTCCAGCCCTACCCGCTTCAGGCAAAACTCTACCCGGTCGCGCTTTTCTGCTTCACTTTGTTTGGTAAGCATATCCAGCGGAAACTTTACATTCTGAAATACGGTCTGGGAATCAAAAAGAGCTCCACCCTGGAAGAGCACACCCATTTCGCGCCGCACATCGATCCGTTCCTTCTCTGACTTATGCAGAAATTCACGGCCGTCGTAAAGCACTTCACCGGTATCCGGCGTCACCAGGTCCAGCATGCATTTCAGCAAAACGCTTTTACCGGTACCGCTGGCACCGATCACCAGGCTGGTCTCCCCGTCTTTGAACACCCCTGAAACATTGTCCAGCACTTTCCGGCCATTAAAGCTTTTACTAATATTCTTAATTTCTATCATGTCAGAAGTTCAGCTAAGAGGTAGTCGGCGATCAGTATGGCAATACAGCTGTTGGTAACGGCAGTAGTAGATACCTTACCTACTTCCAGCGCACCGCCACGGGTATAAAATCCTTTATAGGCAGAAATAGTAGCAATCAGGATACCGAAAACCGCTGATTTAATAATGGGGATCACCATATTAAAAGGAATAAATGAAAAACGTATCCCGTAGATATATTGTTCGGGAGTAATGATGCCGGTACCGGTACCTGCAATGTACCCGCCCACAATACCGATAAAGCCTGACAATACAGACAATACCGGGAACATCACAAAAGCGGCCAGCACCTTGGGCAGCACCAGGTATGACGCCGCGTTAATGCCCATCACCTCCAGGGCCTCTACCTGCTCGGTGATCCGCATGGTACCCAGCTCCGAGGCAATATTGGAGCCCACTTTCCCGGCCAGGATCACGCACATGAAGGTGGAAGAAAGCTCCAGCAGCATCATATCGCGTACGATATTACTCACAATATAAGTAGGGATAATGGGGCTTACCAGGTTGGCATTGATCTGTACACAGGTTACCGCCCCGATAAAAAATGCCACTATGCAGACAATGAGAAGCGAGTCTATCCCGATCATCATACATTCATCGATAAACCGCTTCCAGTAAACCTTCAGGCTCTCGCGTCGCGTGAAAAGTTCGTAGAGAAACAGGAGGAATTTCCCGAATTTTCTAAACATACCACTTCTTTATTTAGACACAAAGGTAAGCATCTATGGAATGTGATGATTCCGTAAACTGTTGAAAATTTATATAAAGTATCCCTGAAGATTCCCGTATTTTTGTTGAAACAAGTCAATAATGCGAAAATTAGCAGTAGTTACAGGAGGATCAAAAGGGATAGGGAAAGCGATCACGGAAAAATTTTGCCGGGCGGGGTTTGAAGTAGCCATCTGTGCCCGCAACCTTGGCATGCCGGAAGAATTAAGGGCAGATCCGGCCCCGGCTACCCTGCATATTTTCAGCGCCGACATTTCCCGTAAGGAAGAAGCGGAAGCCTTTGGTGATTTTGTACTGGGCCTGAACCTGCCGGTTTCCGTACTGGTAAACAATGCCGGCGTTTTTATACCGGGCAAGCTGCTGGAAGAAGATGAAAGCCATCTGCGGCTTCAGCTGGATACCAACCTCATGAGTGCCTATTACCTCACCCGGAAGCTGATTCACCGGATCAAAGCCGCTGAAAATGCCCATATATTCAATATCTGCTCCATTGCCAGCCTTGCAGCCTACCCTCAGAGCGGATCGTATTCCATCTCCAAATTTGCCCTGTTGGGCTTTAGTAAGAGCCTCCGGGAAGAATTGAAAGAAACCGGTGTCCGGGTTACCTCGGTTATGCCGGGAGCCACACTCACTGACAGCTGGGCAGGCACTGACCTGCCCGAATCCCGCTTCATCCGGGCCGAAGACGTAGCCGAAGCCGTTTGGGCAGCATTCAGCCTTTCGCCTTCTGCTGTCATGGAGGAGATCGTGATCCGGCCGCAGTTGGGAGATTTATAAAGCAGAAAAGGGTTCATCAACTTCCTTCCAGGTTAAATATCCCCGTAAGGGTATGCTCTTCCGGCTGCTTGCATTCGGTAGATGAAACATAATACACTTTGCATGAAAACCGGCCATCATAATAGTCTTTCCCGTTCTTAGTGGTCTTGTTCAGGGTTATCTCCACCGGAATGGGAATATCACCGCGGAAGCAGCCGGCATTGGGGTTGTCGACCACATTGGCCGATTCATTTATATAGGTGGGCGACGAGCGGTCTACCCGGGTAAATGACACGGTGGTATAAGGAGTACGACTCTTATCGCGCTGGTATATTTTGGTTCCGGGCATAATCCGGTCATTAATAGTCATGTTAAGGATATTCGTATTATTGGGGCTGGAGTTATAATATCCCAGGAGAAACAGTTCATTTTCTCTTACCCGGATGGAAACAAAGCCCAGGCCCTGTCCATTGGCCTCTTTCAGCGGCTGTATATACTCTATCTTTTTCCCATCCAGATAAAGCGTAAGAAAATACTCATTTTTTACAATCCGGATGGGCGTAGTTATGCTCACCGCACTACCTCTGCCATTCTTTTCCTGCGCCTGCACATATACGGATACCGCTACTTCTTCAGGTTCAGGCACGTCATCCGGTGCAGTATAGGTAGCCTCTGAGCCCGCAGCTTCCAGCTTGCCCTTACTGCCCGAAGCCGGTGCTTTCTGGAGATCAAGCCTCCATTCCTTAAAATCCATCTGACTAAATTTACTTAGCTTCACCAGCAGCTTGCCGGCGTTTGACAGGTCGGGAATCGCCGCCAGCTCCTCATCGTCTGAAGAGTGTATGGGTGCTAACGGCATCAGATAATCATCCTCTTCCTTCTGTACGGCAAAACCGGTAATGTTTAATTTCAGTGATTGCTTCACCTTTAACATCGCCTTTTCCGGCGAAAGCCGCAGATCAATCAGCCTTCCCACGGCCCAGTCGCTGAAGTGAGTAGTTTGTACCGACACCGTTCGGGTGGCCTCATCGGGGTCAGAATTGAGGTTGCCCAGCCAGGTGCCGTCATTTTTCTGTGTAACCACCCACACAAAAGGTGCCGGAATACCTTCATTATACTTCATGGTAATCTTCACCGGTTTGGCAAAAACGGCTCCTTCCGGTGTAAGCCGGTAGCCGTTATCCAAACCTAAAGGGGCCTGGTTAGTAATAGGCTGGAGGCCTATGGTAGTATTGGCACTTAGCGCCCCCGCGGGGATATCAATGCTGATCTGTCCGTCGGGCGACTGAACCAGTCCTCCGGCGGCCCCCACCACCCGGGTAAATACGCTGCCGGTTGGCGTCCCCTTAGCGGTAGCGACCGGCCTAAGCTTTGAAAAATCAATTTCACGGCTTTTTGAAAGCGGCGTGTCCTGGTCTCTGCAAGACAACAAACCCAGAAATAACACGGATAGAAACCTGGGATTGAAAAGAAATTTTAAAGTGTTCATGACAATAAATTTTGTGTTCTTTTTCCTGTGTAAAATTGACAACCTTTACTCCTCTGTACAATCGCTGAAAACATGGAAATTTAAGCAGTGAAAAATCCCCTGAAAAAGGGATTGATTACCAGCTCTTATTAGTCGTAATTTGTGCTTACATAAATTGCCCGGCGAATGAAATATGTACTCTGGCTTCTATTGGCTTTACCGTTTACCAGCCTGTATGCGCAGCAGAAAGACCTGCCGGGGGATACCGCTGAGGTAAACCGTATGATTGCCACCGTACGCCGGATACAGCATACCGATCCGCAAAAAGCCAACGAGCTGCTCCGTGACGTCCTGAAGATTTCAGAACCCCTCCGCTATAAGCGGGGTCTGGCAGCTTATTACGGGTTAAAAGCCACATCTGCTGCTAACCGGATGCAGCTGGACAGCGCAAAGCGCTATAATGATAAAGCGCTATTGTATATAAAAGATGATCTGTCAGTAGCGGGAAAGAATCAGCTGGCGATTATATACAATACCTATGGCGTGATCTATCATCAGAAGCAGCAGTATGACTCAGCTACAGTCATGTATCTCAAAGTCGTGAAGCTCTGTAATGAAACCGGTAATCATTACCAGAATGTGTATGCGTATAGTAACCTCTCTGTAGTGTACGCATTTATGAATGATACGCTGAAAACAGGACGTTACGCCCGCCTGGCCTACAGCGAGGCTAAAAAATCCGGTGACACATTGGTCTCCTTACGGTCTACAATCACTCTGCTGAATCATTTTACCTATTATGGACGGTATGACAGTGTGCCGTCCTATGCCCTGCCCGCATTAAAAATGGCAGAAGCAAAGGGGGATCTGAGAAGTAAGGCGAAAATATTGCACGTCATGGGCGACTATTATTACCAAAACAGGAAAGATAATCCCCGGGCCTACACCTTTTTCCGGGATGCCCTGAAATTATTCAGGGAAGTAAGCAGCCCTTACGATGAAGCCATTGTACTGGTTAGCCTCGGAAATATCAGCTTTTCTGAAAATAAATATCCCGAAGCCATAGCCCTCCTGAAGGAGGCGCTGGCCATTGAAAATAACCTGGGGCTATTGCAGTTAAAGACAGAAACGCTTAAATCATTATCTGCCGTAGAGGCCCGGAACGGGAACATTTCAGGAGCTTATGATCTGCTGGAAGAGTATGTGGTACTTCATGATTCCCTTTCTCTGAAAACCAATGAAGAGATGGTACAAACCCTGGAAACGCGGTATCAGCTTCAGAACAAAGAGGATACCATTGCCCTGCAGCAGTCCAGTATCCGCCAGAAAAATGCCCTGAATTATATTTTGCTGGGCAGCGCCCTGGCACTGATCCTCATCCTGTTTCTCCTGTACCGGAACTATACCGCCCGTCAGAAGCTTCAGCAGCAAAGGATCACCGAACTTGAAACCGAAAAACAATTATTAGCCACCCAGTTTCTTTTGAAAGGGCAGGAAGATGAGCGCAGCCGCATGGCCAAAGATCTTCACGATGGCCTGGGAGGGATGCTGAGCGGCGTAAAACTACAATTAGGAGCCATGAAAGGAAACCTGGTATTGACCGAAGAAAACGGGATATTGTTTAATAATGCCCTTAATAAGCTGGATGAGTCCATCTCTGAAATGCGTCGGGTAGCACATAATATGATGCCGGAAGCCCTGGTACGGCTGGGCCTGGAGCAGGCCCTGCAGGACTATTGCAGCAATATTAACCCTTCCGGCGGATTGATGATCAACACCGGTTTTTATGGCCTGGACCAGAAAATGGAGGCAGCTACGGCAGTGACCATCTACCGCATTGTACAGGAGCTGGTAAACAATGCTGTGAAACATTCCTGCGCCACCGAAATCCTGGTGCAGGTGATGCGCCGGAACCGCTCGCTGAACATCACGGTAGAAGATAACGGGAAAGGCTTTGACATCGCCGCATGGCAGCAGCAGAACACGGCCGGCTTTCAGAACATCCGGTCGCGGGTAGATTACCTGCGCGGGCGTATGGACATTAAATCAGTACCGGGCAAGGGCACATCAGTATATATAGAATGTACAGATTATGAATAAGCTAAAGGTACTGGTAGTAGATGATCACCCCATGGTGCTGGAAGGAATGAGCAACATGCTTTCACGCATCGACTTTGTATCTGTCACCGGCCTCACCGGCGGGGCTGAACAGGCCATGGAGCAGATAGAAACCGATGCCCCGGATGTTGTCATTACAGACATCAGCATGCCCGGCATCAGCGGGGTAGAGCTTACGGCCCGGATCCGTAAGGAGTATCCCGGCGTGAAGGTCATTGCCATGAGCACTTTTAATGAACGCAGCCTGATCTCCCAAATGATACAGCAGGGAGCATCCGGCTACCTGCTGAAAAATGCCTCCCGTGAACAGATCGAAGAAGCCCTGCTGACAGTCAGCGAAAATAAATTATACATGAACCTGGACCTGGAATGGAGTGACCAGGACCGGCAGATGGGTAAAATGCCCGTTCTGACCAGCCGGGAAAAGGAGGTTTTGCTGCTCATTGCAGAAGGGCACACCAATTCGCAGATTGCAGAAAAGCTGTTCGTAAGTCCCTATACCATAGACAGCCACCGAAAGAACCTGCTGACCAAATTCGAAGTAAGTAACACGGCCGGTCTTATCAAGCTGGCCGCTAAACACGGGCTGATTTAGAATGCGATTCCATAATATTTTCCATTTTTTAAACAAATTCATTGTTTTTTAAGAAATTCTCCCTACCTTTGTAGTCCGATATCGCGGGATGGAGCAGTTGGCAGCTCGTCGGGCTCATAACCCGAAGGTCACAGGTTCGAGTCCTGTTCCCGCTACGAAAAAAGCCTCAACGAAAGTTGGGGCTTTTTGTGCTACAGGGCGAAAATTGAGGAAATTTTGCTCTCATGCTCCCCATATATATTATCATATATATCAAATATCACACTATTTTAGAGTGTTTTAGAAGACATGATGTCTATCTTCAGAAATTATACCAATTTTATTTCCCCATTATTTTACTAAATATTTTGGCAAGCCAAAATATTAGACTATATTTGACAATAATGTCAAGAAAAAAAAATCAAGATGCAAATAGAAAACATAGGTAATTATATAAGACAACTTAGAGAACAGGCAGAAATGCCTTTACGCAAACTTGCCGCATTACTTGATATAGACCAAAGTACATTAAGTAAATTAGAACGTGGAGAGCGACCTGTAAACAGACAAATGCTACCAATAATTGCTAAGACTTTTAATGTGGACGAAAAGGAACTTATTGTGGCATTTATGAGCCGACAAGTTGCATATCAGCTTGCTGATGAAAAATATGCCAAAGATATTTTAATTGCAGCGGAAGAAGAAGTCAAATATCAAACAAAAAAGAACAAAAAATGAGTTCAGAGCAACGTAAGCAAACCTTAGCTGAACTCATTGCTGAATACAATAAGTTCAAAGAACAAGGCAAGCTTGATTTAACTTCGGAAGAGACAATCAGAACTTGGCTAAATGATTTATTGGCAATATTTGATTGGGATGTTCGAGATACTTCTCAAATTCTTCAAGAGAAAGTTTTGTCAAAAACAGAGAAAGAAAAGCTGAAAGAAATAGGTTCACTAAACACACGACCTGATTATACTTTCAAAGTTGCAAGACAGAAATTAACATTTCTTGACGCTAAAGATATTACTGTAAAAATTCTTGAAGATACAGAAGCCGCTTTTCAAATAAAATCTTATGGTTGGTCGATTTTAGCCCCCTGTGCTTTCATTTCAAACTTTGAAGAATTTGCAATTTACGATTGTACTTATACACCCGAAAGACATCAAAACGCCAATTTAGGCAGGTTATATTTTACCCTTGACGACTATATTGAGAAATTTGAAATTTTAGAAGCACATCTTCTCAAAGAAAATATTTACAAAGGTAAACTTGAAGAGATATATTCAGTTTCTTTTCAGGGAAATCGTTATGTCGAAAAAACAACTCCTGATTTTAAATTTGCTCAACAACTTTCAGATTTTCGCTTAGCTTTAGCTACGGACATTCTGAATAACAATACGGATTATATAAGAAACAATTCGGCAAACCTTAGTTACATTGTTCAAATCATCATCAACAGAATTTTGTTTATTCGGGTATGTGAAGCACGAAAAATTGAAGAGGAAGGACTACTACTGTCATTCAAAGAAAGAGGATTTTGGAATGAATTTAAAAATTCTTCTTATTTCGATTTTTTTGAACATTATGACGGACCTTTATTTGACCGTATAAATGCAGTTCACGAAATCGAAATTTCTAATGAAGTTTTCGACCAGTTATTACAAGTTATTTACTATCCGTCTCCATATCGCTTTGACGTAATCCCGACAAAAGTGCTTAGCGATATTTACGAGATTTTCTTGTCTAAAAAACTTCGTATTGAGGACAATCAGGTAAAAGACGAAATTAAAAGTGAGTACTTAAAAACCAAAGGGGCTGTTAGTACACCACAATATATTGTTCAGGAAATTATCCGAAGAACTATTCCTAAACAACAACTTTTGGAAGAAGGAATTGAAGCTCTTTTTGATAAAAAGATTTTGGACATAGCTTGTGGAAGTGGCGTTTTTGCTATTGAGGGGTATGACTATATCGAGGAGATTTTCCGAGAATTATTTTTCGTTTCAAATCATCCTGATTTTCAAAAATATTTTGTTTCCACAAATGATGAAGTAATAGTCAATATATTAGGTAAAAAAGCCATTATGGACAATTGTATTTTTGGTGTTGATATTGACCCCGAAGCTGTTGAGGTTGCTAAAATGTCCTTGTCGTTGAAAATAATTGACACATCCGAATACCTTGAATCATACAATGAAATAGGACTTTTTGGAAGTAAAATTTTAAATGGAATAGGCAATAATATTCGTTGTGGTAATTCATTAGTTGAATCTGATATTCTTGAAAAATTCCCATCACTTGAACAAAATGAAGAGGAGTTTTTAAATACAAATATTTTTGATTGGGAAAGTGAGCAGGGTTTTAGTAAAATATTTGAGGAGAAAGGAGGCTTTGATTTTATAATCGGCAATCCGCCTTATGTAGAGGTAAAGCATTATAATATGGACTTACCTTATATGCACCTATACATCAAAACAAGATTTTTATCTTCAAAAAATGGAAAAGTTGATTTGGCTATTCCATTTATTGAAAGAGGTATAGAATTATTAAATCCATCAGGGAGACTTGGATATATTGTTCAAAAAAGATTTTTTAAAACAGAGTATGGCAAAAAGATACGGGAAATAATTACAGCATCCAATTATCTCTCTTCAATAATTGATTTTGAAGCAACAACTATTTTCAAAGACCGTATTACGTATGTTGCTCTACTCCTTTTAGACAAAGCATCTTCCGATAGTTTTAGTTTCAAATTATTTGACGGAAATACAGAAACGCTCGCTTCACAATTAAGAGAAACGGCAACACCAGATATTGCACCTGAACAGTATTCTATTATACCAGCGACTGCCGTTACAGCTAATCCCTGGAGTTTTGATGATAACCAACTCATTGAAATTAAAACACGGTTATCAAAGAGAGGTTATTTAGGGGACTACGCAAAAGTGCGTGTTGGTGTTCAAGTACTTTGGGATAGAGCTTATCACATAAGACCTATTTCTATTGAAAATGGAATCATCAGAGGAAAATCCCACATTGAGGAAGATTTTGAAATTGAATTAGATGCTTGCAGACCACTTATTTGTAATGAGAACTTCTATCCATATAGAAAAGACACTGCAGATGTATTTGTTATCTTTCCCTATGATATTGCAGACGGAATTGTATCTGAAATAAAATTCTCTGATTTTGAGGAATGGTTTCCTCTTGCTTCTGAATATTTACGAAGAAACAAGGCTATTATTGAAGCCACAGTTAAGACATTACCAATGATGTTTCCTGAAAAATATACTGATAATTCTTGGCACTTGTTTACAAGAGTACAAAATCACGGAGCGACTTACCCTAAAATATTAGTGCCAATGACAGCTTTAGATACCTTCGCTACCGTTACATTTTCTGATAGAACTTATTGCGACAATGCCAATGTATTTTTTATAGATACTCCCGAAAAAGACGAAAATAGCTTATATGCTCTATCAGCTGTTATCAACTCCACAATATATTCTGTTTTAGCAAGGTCTATAGCCAATCCACAATCAAACGGATATTTCAAATTCAATAAACAATTTCTTGAACCTGTTCCATTTCCTGTTGTTAATTTCATAGAAAATACACAATTGAAATCCGACTTGGCAAGGATAGCTAAACGAATTGACGAGTTACAGACTAACTATAAATCATCTTCACCTACACAGCAAAGAAGTATTTCAAGGTTGCTTATAACTCAATGGATTGCATTAGATGAATTATGTTATCAGTTATATGGATTAACCGATGCAGAAAGAGCATTTTTTAATGACAAAGGTAGAAACATTGATAGAATTCAAATTTTAAACTGACAAAATGCTGAAGGAATTTAAAAATATCATCAATCATTTTAGTGAAGATGAAACTTCTCTAAATAAGATTATTGTTTCTACTTTTATTAAATCAAACGCAATAAAAGTCAGAAATAATACTCTGATAAAGTCACTGATTATTTCAGAAAATTCGATATTGAGCCAATACACTCAATTAGATGTTAAGTTTACTTTTGACGACTTAATTGAAGCATTTGAATTGGCTATTCCTAAAAAGGAACAAGTCATTAATGGAGCTGTTTATACTCCAAACTATATTAAAACTTTTATAGTAGAAAACTCTTTTTCAAAAATTGAAAAATCGTGTCAAGATACTTTAATTGCCGATATTGCTTGTGGTTGTGGTGCATTCCTTTATACTGTTTCCTGTAAATTAAAATCGGAAACTAACAAAACTTATTATCAGATATTCAGCGACAACATCTTCGGATTGGATATCAGCCAAAGCAGTATTTATCGGACTGAAATTTTGCTGTCACTTTTAGCTTTAGCAAATGGAGAGGATAGAAAGCAATTCAAGTTTAATCTTAATTGTGCCAATGCACTTTCCTTTGATTGGTTTAAGAATGAATCAAAAATCAAAGAGAATAGTGGATTTGATATAATTGTAGGAAATCCGCCTTATGTAAGAGCAAAAAATATTGACCAAGCATCTAAAATACTTTTATCTAATTGGACAGTTACAAAATCAGGTAATCCTGACTTATACATTCCGTTTTTTGAAATAGGATTAGCCCAATTAAATGATAATGGGGTTTTGGGTTACATAACTGTAAATTCATTCTACAAAAGTGTAAACGCAAGACAATTAAGAAAGTACTTACAAGAAAAAGAATATGATTTGAGTATAATAGATTTCGGACACGAGAAGCTGTTTGGAAATAAATCTGTTTATACGTGTATTTGTTTAATATCTAAAAAGCACTCACTATTTATTTCATTCGGGAAAGAAAGCGGTTCTACTCTTTCCCAGAAAGGACTTAAATCTTTTGCTAAAATCCCTTATAAGGAGTTGAATTTTCATAAAGGTTGGTTACTTAACGACAAAAAAATTATTGAAAATATTAAACGAATTGAAAATACAGGAAAACCATTAGGAGAAAAATACAAAATAAGAAACGGTATAGCTACACTAAGTAATAGTATTTATATTTTCAAATCTGTTTCCGAAACGGAAAAGTGTTTCATACTTGACCAAAACGGAAAGAAATATGAAATCGAAAAAGGGATTTGTAGAGATATAATAAAACCGAATATTCTCAAGCACGAACATGAAATTGAAAGTGTAAAAGAAAAACTGATTTACCCATACATAAACGGAGTAAGTCCGCTTTCACTAATGAATGAAGAGTATTTAAAAACGAACTTCCCTAAAGCCTATAAATATTTGTCAGACAATAAAGAAGTTCTATTATCAAGAGATAATGGTAATGGAGACTATGGTGCTTGGTATGCTTTTGGACGAACGCAAGCATTATCCGACAAAGGCTTCAAGTTACTTTTTCCATATATGGCAAAAACTCCACACTTTGTTTTTACTGAACAAAAAGAAATGTTGATTTATTGTGGTTATGCAATTTTTAATGAATCGCGAGAAGAGCTTAAAATCTTAAAAAGAATTTTGGAATCTAAAGTATTTGAATATTATATGGCAAATACAAGTAAACCATATTCTGCGGGATTTTTATCATATGCTAAAAACTATGTGAAAAATTTCGGCATTTGTGAACTGAATGAACAAGATAAATACTTTTTATCAAATGGAGCTACTAAAGAAGAAGTAGATAAGTTTTTGATAGATAAATATAAAATAACTATATAGAATTGATTACAAATGGACTTTAATGCACTTTTAAAACAACTTCAAGATTGGACAAATAAAATTCCATTGCTCATATTGGGTAGTGGTGCTTCCGTTCCTTTTGGTTTGCCTTCGATGTGGACACTTGGAGAACATTTGAAAAATACATTGTCTTTTGACAATGATACGGATAATGCTCAACTTGAAATGTTTAAAAAAAGCCTTGATGAAAGTAATGATTTAGAAAAAGCATTATTGGGAATACAGCTTAACTACAACGTTTTGAAAGCCGTAATTAAAGCTACTTGGAAATTAATTTCAGAAGCAGATTTAAAAGCATATGAACAACAATTTGTTTTGAAAGGGAAAGACGTCCCTTTAGTTATGTTAATGAAATATTTGCTTTCAACAACTAATAGAAAACTTGCCATAATTACAACCAATTATGACCGAATTGCAGAATATAGTACAAGTACAGCGGGAGCATTTATTTGTACAGGTTATGCTCAAAATTATATTGGGCATTTTTCAAATGACATTCACACAAATGCTTTGACAAACATAAAAGGATATAGTGGACAAGTAAATATTTGGAAAGTTCACGGCTCTTTGGATTGGTTTGAAACATCTGCACAAGATAATGTTCATTTACCTTTACGTAAAGATATTCCGCAAGACTACAAACCCTTAATTGTAACACCGGGATTGAGCAAGTATGCCGAAACACACAACGAACCTTACAGAACCATATTTTCCCAAGCAGACAATGAAATCCAAAACGCAAATGGCTATTTATGTATTGGATATGGTTTTAATGATGTTCACGTTCAACCAAAACTTATTCAGCAAATTAAGACAAAACCGATAATTGTAATTACAAAAGAACTTACACCAAAAACAAAAGAAACAATTATTGACGGAGGTTGTAAAAACTATATACTAATTGAAGAAAATCACGGCACTAATACCAAAATATATTCATCAAGTCAGGGAGAGTTTATAATTGAAGATGTAAGCTATTGGAACTTGTCTGAATACCTCAAACTAATATAATAATAACGTGATATGGCGATATTTACTTTCGAAGATAGCTCGTCTATTGGGACTGTTTTTAGTGTTGACACAGCAACGCTTATCATAAAGGTTAATGAACTTGAAAAACTAAGGAAATTACAAGTTAATCATTTGGTTGCAATTAAAAGCTCAAAAGCAGGACAGCACTTAATTGGGATTATTAATCGAATAACACGTAAAGCTTCAGATGGAGAACAATTAGTTGGAGAAGATTTAGGACTAAATAGCTTTTTATTCACAGAAAATATTCTGAAAGTAAATCTAATAGGAACTCTGTTAGACAAACACGGAGAAAAAGAAAATGTATTTAAAAGAACTCTTGATACTGTTCCTGAAATTGAAGCTTGTTGCTTTACAATAGATGGAGAGAACATTACCAAATTTATGCAATCAATCTCCGCAAAGGAAAATTATAAGATACCCCTCTCAATTGGCAAATATTCCATAGATGAAAACGCAGAAGCATTTTTAGATGGAGATAGACTTTTTCAACGCCACGCTGTAATTGTAGGTAGTACAGGTTCAGGGAAGTCTTGGTGTGTAGCTAAAATAATTGAACAGATTGCAAAATTGCCAATGGCAAACTCTATTCTGTTTGACATTCATGGAGAGTATAGCGGGGTTAACTTTAAAGCCGATGGAATACAACATTTCAGAATTGCAAACCCTTCTGACTTGGGTAAAAAGGGAAATCTTGCAAATGGAATTTTGATGTTGCCGTATTGGTTACTGACTTACGAAGAAATGTTAGCAATGTTGCTTGACCGAAGTGATAGCAACGCCCCTAATCAGGCAATGGTTTTTTCAAGAACTGTATTTACCGAAAAGAAGAGCTACCTTGATTCAATAAGCGATACTGTTTTCAAAGACAGTATTACTATTGACAGTCCAATACCTTATTCATTAGATACTGTTTTAACCGAGCTTAAAAGATTAGATACAGAACGTGTTGCAGGTTCTACGGCAGCGGGTAAGAATGGCGATTTTAATGGCAAATTATCACGGTTTATTCAGAGACTTGAAGCCAAAAAAGAAGACAAACGTTTAGGTTTTCTTTTTCAAATTTCCGATGATGAACTACAATTGGATTGGCTGAATGATTTTTGTAGTGCTTTAATGCATGGTTCAGAGCTTAACGGTAAGAAATCAGGAGTGAAAATAATAGATTTTTCAGAAGTCCCGTCAGATGTTTTACCATTAGTAATTGGGCTGGTAGCAAGAATTATTTTTACAGTTCAGCAATGGACAACACGAGAAAATCAACATCCAATTTGTTTACTTTGCGATGAGGCACATTTATATATTCCTGAAAGGACCAATCAAGATAGTGCTTCCGAACTTGGTTTGAAAAGTTTTGAGAGAATTGCAAAAGAGGGAAGAAAATATGGGGTTAGTTTGGCAGTAATAAGCCAACGACCAGCCGAAGTAAACAGAACTGTTTTAAGCCAATGTAATAATTTTATCTCGTTGCGACTTTCCAATGCAGAAGACCAAGCTGTTATAAAAAGACTTCTGCCTGACAATCTTACAGGGTTGACAGAAGTTCTCCCAGTATTGGATATTGGCGAGGCATTGATAGTTGGGGATGCTTCGTTACTACCGACAAGGATACTAATTTCAGAACCTACAATTAAACCTGATAGTGCAACAATAAAATTTTGGACAGAGTGGAGTAATAAGGATTCTAAGCAAGATATTAAGAATGCAGTAATTGGATTACGTAAACAATCTAAATCGTAATTTTATGCCTGATATTTGTAATAGTAGTATCGTTGTAAAGAAGTTAATAATAATTTTAAAAGCACTGTCCTTTGTCTCTCTATATCATTCAATATCTTTAATCACTGCCAAAATTTGATCAAGGTGTTCAAAGAATTTCCCGTCCACGCTACGAAAACAAGGCAGTTAAGATTTCTTAGCTGCCTTTCTTCTTTTTTATGGACTAACATTTGCACCAAAAATTTGAATTAGTATTACTTCTGATTTCTATTCAATACGCTAATCGTTAGTTTTTTTACAGTATCCATAACTGATGGATACAAATCCTGATTGCCTATACCTTGAGCAATTTGAGCAACCGCACTTTGAAAACCTTTATCCTTTTCTCGTCCGAATATTGCGGAATTAAAATCGCTCTTCATCGAGTCAATGATATCCTGATAGTCTTCTAATGCAGGGTACAACGCCTCTTGTTTGCTCAAGCCTTTTTCGTCAAGTCGCTCATGATCGTAGTCGTCAAGAAGCGTCAGCCCTTTTGAAAAGTGAGATAGCCAGTTTGGAGAGATATCATTGCTTGCGCTTTCAACCGCCCGGCTCAATATCCTGATGCCATCTTTCAGGGTTTGTATCTCTTGCTGTTTTTGAGCCAGGCGCGATTCATTAACCGCATAGCCTTGAATAAGATAATCTTTCAGACGTTGTGTTGCCCATTGGCGAAACTTTGTTCCCTGAGTGGATTTAACTCGATAGCCAACTGAAATAATCACATCAAGGCTATAAAATTTGACAGGTTTGTCAGAGCCAGCAATGTGCAATATTTGCACATTGCTTTTCTCGTCTAGTTCTTTTTCCTTAAATACATTACCTATATGCTTGGTAACAACAGTTCTATCACGTTGAAAAAGCTCTTTTATCTGTTCCTGCGTTAGCCAAACAGTGTCCTGCTCAAACGCAACCTCAATTTGCGTGTTGCCATCAGTTCCTTGATAAATTTCAATTTGCTTTTCCATGACTGAAAACCCTTCCCTATATTTATATGATATGAAGATATATAATCTTTTTATTATTGAAGACATTCACTATTTAATTAATGAATGAGAAGAAATATCCTTAATCACATCCAAAATTTGGTCAGGGATCGAAAATCATAACTTCTTTTCCATATAGACAGGGTTTTCAAGTGGATTGTAACAATAGGCTTCAATTTCATAAAACCCTGCCTTTTTATACAAGCCAATAGCCGCCTCCATTTCTGCCACGGTATCTAAACGAATAAAATCATACCTGAGTTTTTTTGCTTCGTCAAGTGCCAGCTCCATAAGCCGTTTTCCCACTTTTAGTGACCGGTATTCGGGTTGTACATAAAGGCGTTTTAATTCGGCTATATCCTCTGAAATTTCTCTTACCCCCACACAACCAATGGTTTTTTTGTCTGAAAAACATAAAATTAAGGCTCCTCTAGGGTATGCATATTTCTCCCTTATTTCTTCCAGCTCTTTTTCAAACCCCTGAAAATCCAATTTAAAAGACAAAGAATCAGAATATTTCCTGAATAACTTTTTACCTTCCTCAAATTCAGACGCCGATTCGGCAACCTTATATTCTATACTATTCATTACTTTTTTGCAGCTTAAAGTATTTTTTATTTCGGTCATCAATTCTACCACCCTCATTCTTTGATTTTTGTCCAAACCCGAAAGTAAGTCTTCAATCTGCCTGTCTGACCTTACATTGATAAAATGGGCTATTTCTTTCCCTTTCTCTGTCAGGATCAGGAAATAGGTGCGTTTGTCTTCTGGTGATTGTTTCCTGGTAATGACCTTATCTTTCACCAGTTTTTTTACCAGCCTGCTGACATAGCCCTCATCCAGCGAAAGTTTCTCTTTTATTTCCCGTGCGGTAATCTGCGTATGATGGTCAATCTCAAAAATGATCCTGGATTCCGTTAATGAGTAATCCAAATCCAGAATGTGATTCTTCATCACTCCGATTAACTCGACATAGAATCTGTTAAAACCCCGTATAGAACTGATAATTTCTTTCATAATACAAATGAATAATAAATACTTGACAAAAGCAAGTATTACAAAAATAAGAGATATTAAACTGAAGCCTCTCTTGACATACTGCTGTCATAAGAGCATCTTAATCTTGCAACTAAATCAAATAAATACATAAGATACAATGAGCAACCAAACTATTCAGAAATTTCAAATCATCGGAATTTCAGTAAGAACAACAAACCAGGACGGGCAGTCTGCCAGGGATATTGAAGCTTTATGGATGAAGTTTTGGGGTGAAGAAATCCAAAAGCAAATTCCTCATAAAATAAATGATGAAATATATGCAGTTTACACCGACTATGAAACTGATTTTACAGGCTCTTACACTACCATTGTAGGTCTGCCGGTAAGCTCATTGGAAAACATTCCTAATGGATTTACAGGTATTACAATTGAAACTGATCTGTACCAAAAATTTATTTCCAGAGGTAAAATGCCGGAAGCCGTTTCTAATACCTGGTTAGAAATCTGGGGGAATAAAGAATTAAATCTAAAACGTGCCTATAGAGCTGATTTCACTATTCACGGAAAAAAATATCATGACGGAGATAATGCAGAAGTCGAAACCTTTATATCTGTAGTGGAATAAATCTATTCAAACACGTAACCGACCCGGGCCCTACACCAGGTTCCTGGATTTAAACCCTTTCCCGCTCTCCCACGACTTCAGTTGTAGGGAGAGCTCCTGGATTTAACAGGACTCTTCCCGGTCCACCCGGAGACTATATTGGCAAAATTCCCGTTTAGCCAGGTCATTGCGGCTGCGACTTTTGCATCGTTCTGCAAATTATTAAAATCGTCCCCACCGGTTATAAGTACATCCGGGTTTAACCGGTCTGTATAAATAATGTCATTTACATCACACAGGTAGCTTGTAGAGATAAAGAATTTTATGTCTTGTAATACAAGGCCCTGCAATGTTGTTGTTAATCCTTTCGAGGGCTCTCCAAAAATTTTTACATTACGAACAGATTTCAAAGAGATGATTGCGCCTTCTGCAGCACTGGCAGTAGCCGGACTGATTAAGATGGCAACATTAAAATCAGTCTTGTGCAAAGATGAATCATTACCAAATGGAAAAACATTCTTCTGATCTGTGTAAACCCCGTCATTTTGAAGAGATATTATTTCTGCATCTTTACTGAGTGGTTTATAAAACCTGGCGACCTGTCCTGCCCCCGGCAGATTTCTCAGGCCGGCAATCATAGAAAACATATTACCCCCTTCATTAAGGCGAAAATCCAGAATCAGGTTTTTACAACCCGATTCAGAATATCTTTCTACTTCCCCGTGTATTTTACCGGCATAGGCTGGTAACTCTTTTTCGTTAGCGGGGGAAGTCGGAATGCGTATATAGCCCGTATTATCGGATAATAAGGTGGAAAAAATCTCCTCTCTATGACCATAGGAGCTTTTTATGAACTCTTTTGATATCTGTTCATTTTTATTGGAATGATATCCTATCCACTCTCCGTCTTTAAAAATACCGCCATGCCTGTCTTTCAGAATTTCAAGAAGATATTTCAAAGGAGATTCTATGTCATCCATAGATGGATAGGCACGGGCCTCATTTAATAATTTATTGCTCTCTGCCGTCCAATCTATATTACCGCTATTCACAGAATTATCCTTACAAAAAAGGAGGGCCGTTTTCACGAAACGATTAAAGTTCTGACCAGGTGATTTTGCAAGGCTTAAAGGCGTTTTTATCTTGTTTTGAGTCCACGTTCCGGTCATTGAATCCCCGGATATTTCTCCTCTAAAATCGGCAGTGAATAAATTTGAAAAGCCAAAACTGATAGTACTGCCATCTAAAGAGACAGATGTTGCGGGATAGTCAACAACATACTGTTCCGGGAATGAAATCTTACACGATACAGAATTAAACCACCCTTTTTCTACACTAATAATCACTTCTGTTGAACCTTCTGCGGTGTTTACAGAGCCTGACCAGATACCCACTATTTTATTATCAGACGTACAGCCCAGAATAAGAAATACTACTACCGTCAATACAGTCCTCATAACATTTTTCCGTTGTTATTTTTTAGTTGTAAGTGATGAAATATATGCAGTTTACACCGGCTATTAAGCAGTTGCTGGTCGGTTAATTCCGTTAATTCTTTTTCCTTCATTTCTATATAGTTACCTGTACAAAGATAGTGTTTATCTGCCTGTAAAACATCCTGCCTGACTTTTCAAACCAACAGCCCGTCCGTCTTTAATCTCTTAAACAGTTCCAGTACGCCCGGCACCTGTGCCGGTTCATGGGCGTAGCTTTCGCTGTCAAAAAACTGTACAGCACCGATTTCATTACCGGGCTCAATGGCTTTGTTCAAGTCATACAGGTAACAATCCTGCTCCATGATAAGATTTACATTCTCACCGTAAGCCGGTGCCGTGATATGGCCATAATAGCTCAGCTCCGCCTCTTCTATCTGTAGCGTCAGCTCTTCCCATACCTCCCTTTGCAGTGACTGAAGAGAAGTCTCTCCGGCATCTACTTTCCCTCCCGGCAGGTACCAGGCATTTTTATTTTTACTGTAGGCCAGCAGCAGTTTATTGTCGCGGACCACCACCAGTCCGGCGGTCTGAATAGATGTACTCATTGTTTTAAATTTACAGGTGTCTTTACGGATTTACTTCGTAACGGTCCGGGTTCCGTAGGCGGCAGCCACAAAAAGCAAGAGCACCGCTGAAAAACCCAGGGCTACCGACAGGGTATAATGATGGGCTATAAATCCCAGCATAGCCGGTCCGGCCAGTTGCCCGGCATAGCCCATGGTAGTAATCGCAGGTATACTTACCGTAGGTGAAATACCGGGGAGCCTTCCGCCCTCACTGAAAAATACGGGAACAATATTAGCCGCCCCGATACCCAGCAGGATAAATCCGGCCAGGGCCCCGGCCACCCACGGGCTGAAAATAGCGATAAACATACCCAGAGCAGCAAGCAGGCCTCCGCCAACTACCACGGCTTTCCCGCTAAAACGGGCTACAATACGGTCGCCTGATAGCCGCATAACTGCCATGGCAATAGAAAAGGCCGCGTAGCCCGCACCCGCAAACTCAGGGGAAATGCCCTTGATATCGCGAAGAAAAACGGCGCTCCAGTCGAGTATGGCTCCCTCTGCAAGGAAGACCACAAAGCACATAACCCCCAGGAAAAGTATACTTACATGCAGCCATTGAAACCGGCCGGTTTTCCCCTCCTCCCTGCTGTCAGAAAATCGTATGACCGCCTCCCGCTCCGTATCCCGGTGAAACAGGTAACGGTATTGGGTAACAGTGATCACCAGCAGCAGGCCTGAAATACTAACGGCAGCATACAGGGGCTCAAGCCCCAGCCGGATCAGGAAACCCAGACCGAGCGAACCGAACAGACCACCTACGCTGAAAAGACCGTGCAGTGATGACATGATGGGTTTACCATACAGGTTTTGAACCTGCACCCCGTGCGCATTCATGGCCACATCCACCGTACCTACACCCGCCCCGAATACCAGTAGCGCTATTGCCATAGAAGTAACAGCCGGGAGAATAAGCAGGAGGGGCAGCGTAAGTGCCACAGCCAGCACACCTATAGCAATCACCACACGGCTACCGAAACGGCCTGACAGTACCCCTGCTACAGGCATCATCAGCAGAGCTCCGCCGCCCAGCATCAGAAGCAGCAGGCCAAGATCTGCTTCATTAATACCCAGCCGGTCTTTCGCATAAGGCACCATAGGCGCCCAGCTGGCTACCCCCAGACCGCAAACCAGGAAGATGAGTTGTGTGGCCCTGCGGGCCTTGGATAAATGGTTTAACATAATATTTGTTCTACTACTCTTTGCTACAATCGGGCCCTTAATGTACAGCAAATATAACAGGTATACTATAATTAACCTTTTGTTCCGTAAAGTGTCTGCCAAAATTACGTTGCATTAATAATCACTTCCGTTAAACCTTCTGTGGTATTTACGGAGCCCGGCCAAATACCAACCGGATGATGATTGGATTTCCACCCGGATTACGGGATTTCCACCCGTACTTCCGCAGTTTTTTCTGAACGCAGGTTCCCGCCCTGCTGCCTTACTTCTATACGGTAACGGTAGGTATGGCCCCTTTCCACCCTCTGATCCATAGCGAAGCGTTCCCGGCCATCCCTGGAGATCCACCGTCCGGCCGGTTCATTGTCTTCTGCTTTGTACAAAATAAAAAAGTAATCTGCCGGATCAACCGGATAATCCCAGGTAATTTTAAGGGCATTCTCACGGGCAGAATAGATTGCTTTCAGGTTTTCGGGTACTTTCAGTACGTTAGTTTGGTTGTTCAGGATGTTTACCGGGAATGCTTTTTCGGAACGTACACCTGTCACATCCACTGATTCGGCCGTATAGCTGTATTCTTTGCCGGCGGTGGTTAGCGAGTCGGTGAAAGCAAAGTCAGGGTTACGCATATTGCGGGTTTTCTTTCCTATCGGTGACCACTCCCGATCGCCTTTCACTTTCCTGAAAATTTCATATTCGCTGACGTATTCGCTGCTGCTGCCGATCCATTCCACGTGAACACGGCCGTCTTCTATGTAGATGCTTTTAGCTACGGGGCTGGTAGGGGCTACTATGGGCATATTTATCTTCAGCACATCGGAATAGCCGGAGTGATTTCCGTGGAAATCAAGGGCCGTTACTTTGTAATAAACAACTCTTTCCAGCGATTCCGGGCTCAGGCTGTCTACAAAAGTATTGACCGAAATGGGGTAATTGGTCAGCATAATATAGTCTTTGTCAGGGTTATACGAATAATACACCTTATAGCCTTTCACGTCAGCTTCAGGGTTGGGATCCCACTGCAGACCCACCACCCCGGTTTTATCCATTAGCCCGGTCAGGCCGGTGGGCTTGCCCGGAGGAGTGGTGTCTGTGATAATGCCCAGGCGGGGAATGGAATAGGTATAATTTCCGGCGGTATCAAGGGAAGCGACCACGTAATAATTTTTTTCGTTCCCCGTGGAAGTAGTATCGAGAAAGTAAGTGGTTTCTTTGGTCAGGAGGTGTTTATGCAGGGGTTCAAAAGGGCCTGCTATATCATTTCCCTTTGCTACAAAATAGCCTGCCAGATCCGGAGCCTTTTGCGCATCTTTCCACTTCACCAGCAGGTGGTTCTGAGAAACATTCACCACGCTGTCAATCATCACTGCGACAGGCGGGGTTTTATCTACCGCATGAATTTTAAGCGGCAGGGTAAAAGGGCTTACATCGCCGAAAGCATCAATGCCTGCAATGCGGTAATAATAGTCTTTGTAGTTCTGCTTTACGCTGTCTATAAAAACCTGGCTGTTTTCAAGCAGGGCGGCAGCTTCTACGGCCAGGCTGTCGCCTTTAGCCGCCATAGCCGGGTCATACGGCGAGAAATACGGCTCAACGGTGAGGCGTTTGTAGGTTTTACCACCGTCATCGCTACGTTCTATATAGTAATAATTGAAGTCGCCCGGCTGCCTGCGGTACCAGTGCAATTCAATCTGCCGGTCCCCGCCTATGCCCTCCAATCCCTGCGGGACAAATGGTTTTTCGAGAGGCATATTGATAACTTTGGTAATGCCGGGCATTACTTCACCCGACATCGTGGCGGTGTCGCTTCGTACAATATAGCCGTAATACAGCCCCTTCTGAACCGTTTTATCTACCCATTTCAGTCCCAGAGCATCAGCAGCTTCGGGCGAGAGGTCGGCGGCCTGCATAGCCACAAAGAAACGCAGGTTGTAGGCATCGCTCTGCTGTTGTATCTCATCGAGAAAGCTGGTGGGCTGCTCTTCGGTCACCCTGAAATCTTTGCCATATAGCGCCTGAGCTGCCATGGCCAGGTATTTATTTTTACTGCCGGCCTTTTTGTTTAGCATTTCCAGGGGTTGCGGTTGCACCAGCGGAGTAAGCAATACCGTATCGGTACCGCCGTCTACCCGATAATTAATGCGGTAAAGGCTATACCCTTTGTGACGGCTGGCCGACCACACCACGCCATCAGTAGGTGCCCAACGAAGCACTACCGAGTCGCCGTAAGCCTTGGAAAGGATAGCCAGACCCGACTGACGGCTTACCGAATCCGACTTCCGGGATGGCTGTGTTTGTCCCGGTGAAAGATAGGCAGGCAGGCAAAGCAGTAGAGCTCCCGCCAGCCTCAACGGAAGGTAAAACCCGGGAATGATATTCTTGAAATCCATAGCTCTCTGTATTTATGGAAAAATGGTGAAAGGAATCAACTGTACAGACGTAGAGGAAATCTCCGTAACCCTGTCAGACACTGAAGGGACTTTGAGCGTAAGGCTCTTCTGTATATTATTTTTCTGGTATTGACTCAAATAAGACAGGTAGGGATTGATCTTATAAGCGTCTTCATTCGCAGCATTAAGTAATTGGCTACCAAACCCGAATCCATACGAGAACCGGAGAGTACGGATGCTGTTCTCAGGTAAAGGCTGATACCGTATAGCCAGAATTTTAGAAGATATGGTCTCGAAAGGCTTGTAAAGCCAGAAATACTCTTCGTAACCTGGTGTAATAGCTATGGAGCCGTATTTTCCTTTGGCCAGTGCCGTATGATGCGTAATAAACTTGTCGTACGTGTATTTTGCATTCAGCTCCAACAGGCTGCTCAGCTCATCAATGAGCTTTATATCGGAAAACCAGCCGGGGGTTTTCATAATTTCAGCGATCCGGTCTTTCTCTTTGACCATACCTTTATAAAAAAGGTCAAATGTTACTTTATACAGGCGATAATGAGCGGCTGCCTGTCGGAGCAGGGCCAGGTCATGCGCAAAGTATTTATCACGTTCATACAGTACGGTAAGCTTGTCAGACCGGGCGGTGCTGGCCCTGACCGTTCCCGTGGTCGGGTTGATCCGCCCGGTATAAGCACTGGTTCCGGTATTGATGGTGTAATCGGGTCGTTTCAATGTTCCGCGGAGGGCGGGTACGCCTAGCTGCAGATCCAGCCGGGAGGCCGTAGCTCCTATTACTCCCGTGACGTATAGCGGGTCCATGGTCTTGTCATTTTCCCTGGTTTTATCAAACGGCATATCCACCCGTAGTAAAGGCGGGATAACCACCCCTTTGAGAGCAGAATTAGATTCACCCACATCTCTTTTAACCCCTTTAATCTCCCATTCATCAAACCGTTCCGGCCCCTGGGCAAAGTTCAGCCCGTACGTAGCATATTTAATACCGGAAGTAGCCGTTATGCCATCATACGCTATTCCACTGAGGCCGGCCATTGGGTTCCCGGTCATGGTGTTACCAAAAGAAGCCATTTTTTCCTGGAAGGTATTGAACTGGCTGGTTCTGAAAATCAGCTCGAAGATATTCCGCCCCACTTTAGGCTCATAGGTTTTGATCACCTTACCCTGGGTATAAATACCCGCTGTGATGGCAGCGGGGTTGATGAGCCTGGCCTCAATGGCTTCGTTTACCAGCTTGACGGTCCGGCTTTCCTCCATACTTCCATAAGCGGTGCCCGCCGTATTCAGTACCGCCACGTTCGGGGTATAAGAGGAAGCGTTCTTTTCGAGGTTGACGCTGGCGGTCTGCTTTTTGGCTACGGAGGTTTCTACGCTCAGGTACATCCGGTAAGTAGTGCTGTTTTTCAAGGTACCTGGCAGATTAAATTCAATTTTATTGCCGTTTACCGAGAAGTATCTTTCTATTTTCGTACCGTCATTCTGTGCTATAAAAGTTACCTTTAAGTCAGGCTGCAACACCTTATCCAGCTGGAAGCATTCAGGCCAGTACTGATCCAATATAATAACTCCTTTTTTACCCGGGAATTCATCCTTGAGCATATAATTCTGCCCTTCCAGCGGATAGCTGACCACCACATGATTGGACAGGGTTTTAGGTGCCGAACCGGTGGTAAACGATATTTTCTCGGTTTGTATCATTTCTGACATGCCCTTGTATTTCCCGCCCCGGGGTACCCGCCAGGCGCCGTTGTAATACTCCTCTGCTTTACAGGTCATGGTAACGGTGTATTTTGAATCGGGAGCCAGCGCGTTTTTCGACCAGAGAGTCATATTGAAGGGATCGGCAAACCTCTTTTCTCCCTGGTCTGTCGCCCCCGGCGTGTTTTTAGTGACCGTATATCCTTTTACAAAGAAGTGATACATGCGTTCGGTTTCCTTGCCGTCTTTATCCATAGCGGTAAAGGTGTAATCGCTTCCATCCATGGGCAGGTTAAACACCACGTAAGGCTTGGCAAAAATGCTTACGTGGTCTTTCGACGGGCCTACCTCGGCAATCAGCCTGATGTTATCCAGCGGATCGGTATCCGGAATGCACATCTGGCCGATCTGCATATTGAATGATTTATTGACACGCACCATGCCGCCCAGGGCTTCACCCACCACTTTTACGCGCCCGTTCATCCAGGTAGGGTTCGGCAGACCGGCCAGTAAAACCGCGCCTACCTGCACTTTGGCCAGGGTCACGTCACCACTGAAGAGGCCCACATCTACGTGAAGGTCTACTCCCATTTTCAGGTATACAAAAGCCTGGCCCACAGCGTACCATCCGTCTAAACCGAAGGTACCGTCAGGCGACTTGCAGCTGCCGGGGATGGGCCGCACAAGTGCCACATCAAAACCCAGGGTGGCCTCGGCATAGGTCCTCAGAATGAGCAGGTTCAGATCTATTTCACCCGTTACCGAGGCGCCAAACATGAAGCCGGGAGTAGGCTTGGTGATGCTGATCATGCTTTTGACCAGCTCATTGGCTGAATTTTTATTTCCGCCACCGCCCATAAAATCACGTACTTGATCAGGCAGGGCCGGGAACGGCGGGAGCTCCGAACCCAGGCAGAAATAGGCATCAGCGCCCAGGAAGGCCTTTTTCACCGGGCCTTTGTCTTTCATATCCACCAGGGTCAGTTCTATCCGCCGGTAGGCCTCACCTATTCTTGATTCTGGTCCGCCACTACCGGCCGGGTAACCTACATAGAGGAAGAACCCGAAATTGCCTTTATCTGCCAGTCGCTGTTTTTTTGCTTCCACCGATTCACCGGGAGCTGCCTTAGGCCCCTTATAACCGGCATACATCCAGATGGGCACCCTGACGGTAGCTTTAAGGATTTCTGCATCTACCCCGATAAACATATCAAAGGCGTCAGCCACAAAGTCATACTGCATGTTGACCTTTGCCTGAACGATACCCTTGGATTTCAGGTCGCCGTCTGAAAAAATATCACCGGCCAGATCAAACGTTACGACCGATACAGCTCCATTCGTAATATCTATTTTTAAGTCGCCCGATGCCTTTAAGACTGTAGTGTTGATGTATGAAGCATACAGTTTTGCCTCAAAAACCTCGCTGTTTTTATGAGGGAGAAAGGTGACACTCCCTGTTCCGCTTTCAGGCAGACTGGTGAGATTTGCCGGTTGCTTTATGGTTAAATTATGATAGAAACCGCCCCCAAAACCGTTGATAACCAGAGGACCGATAGCCGCCAGGCCGCTTTTGCTGAATACGCTGGCAGCAAAGCCGAAGTAGCTATACGACTTATCGGGCGCGGTGCCGGAGATGATTTTTGCATCTACAGCTATGCCCGGCATAAAAGAAACGGTTCCGCCGCCTTCTACCCCATCGCCCCAGGTGGGGTCATTGGACCGGAACTTCAAATACCCGTCTACGGTAAGGAAATTACTGAACTCGCCCGTCAGGTGTATTTCAGACACGCTTGGGTGTACCTCGGGCTTGGGTGTAAACGTGGCAGGATCAATATAACCGTATAAGGTTAAGGTGGTAGTAGAAGCCAGCCCGATCTTGTCGCCAAAGCCCAGGTCCACGCCAAGAACAAACTCAAACCCGGCTTTGAAGCCCTGGCTTTCCATGCCTATCACCGGCTTTAAGCTGTTAATATTGACTGTAAAGCCGGCTACTTTCTTTTGAGCTGCAGCTTCTGCAGGCGTGTACGCCCCGGTTTCTTCTGCATACGGGCCTCCCCTACCGGCATACAACTGCCCATCCACCGGGTCTGGCAGGCTGTTGGAGCCCGTTACCGGGTCAGATGAACCCGGGCCGAAGCCTACCTGCCCGGCCTCGAAATTAAATCCTGCTTTTCCGTCAGTGCTCCGGTTTGCAATTTTCATATTCCGGACGGTCATGGCAGTAAAGTCGATATTTACAGGAGATTTCAGCGAAATATCCAGCTTACCGCTCAGTCCGGTACGGATGGCCGCACCGTACTGATCTTTCAATATAGTAAAATCAGATTCGGGATCCAGCCAGAAAGTAGTAGCCTTGCCCCAGATAGGCACATTCAGGCCTTTTGCAGGCGGGGATACCCGGAACTGGTAGTTGAGGCCCTCTTCTCCGCCGGTATTCAGCAAACAGCTGTAGACCAGGCGGTCATTACTGATAGGAAGCCCCAGCTTACCGGTCATTTTCATGTCTTTGCCGGGTACATTGGCTTCTACCGATATATTCAGGTGGTCAATACTGAACGCCCAGCCTCCCAGTTTTCCGGCGGTTAAAATATGGTTTGCCGAAATGAGAGCAGACACCCCGTTCTCATCAATGACCAGGTTTTTAAACGAAAATGAAGTACGTGTACCGGTACTGCCCAGGAAGTCTTCCGGCAGTGCCATTTGCAGGTTTCTCATAAAAATACCTTCGTAGGCGGCACCGGTTTCCCAATCGTTTGTTTTGTATATTTCCGGGAAAACAGCGGCCGTCAGCCCGGTAGGGTTCCTCACTTTGGAGTGGTCGTAATACAGCCCGTCTGTGGCAGTAACCGTAAAGCCTGGTAAAGAATTAAATTCAAAGCTGCCGGAGGGCTTTACAGAGGCGATCCAGTTGTCCCATTTTTTAAATGCAAAGCGGGCTTCCAGCATCAGTGGCATACCGGTACGTTTTCCGGCACTGTTCACGGCAGAAACCGCTGCTCCCGGAAACTTCATGTCAGCGGCCACCACCACCTTATCTATACCATCTTTGTTCCAGAGCAGGTAGGTTTTATTGGTAGTATCTATTGCCCCGGTCATCGGGTCAGCCAGTGATTTCCTGAAGGTGAGCTCGTATCCTCCGCCAAAGTTGAGCTTCTTGTCCTGCGGCAGAAACAGCAGGCCCTTGTCAAAGGAGAAGCCCTCAGGCCGGATGCAGAAGTTGGTTCCGGCCAGGGAGAGCCATCCGTTGGCATCGGGTACGTTCATGGTAAAGAGTACCCGCATATTGGTGCCTCCTGAAGTAAAGGTAATACCCGTAATGGCCAGGGTGGATTTTACTCCGGCCAGGTTGGCATCATTTAAGCCCAGCGGGAGGTTTACCGGGTCTGCACCCCGGAACTGCTGTATCGGACGGGCTATAGCATTAATTTTATCAGTGGCGGCATCTACTATATTATTCACTACCGGGAGGTTATCCGGCACTTTCAGCGATGCCCATTCAGGAACCTGGCTGTCAGAGGTAGTTTCCACCTCCCCGGCCAGCACTTCTCCTTTTTTACTTACCGTTATGGCATCAAACGTAACTTTTAACTTAATAGGATGCCCGTAGGGCGACCAGGTGATGTAACCATCGCCTTTAAACCGGTTGTCAGTGATCAATGAAGCCTCGTTGACGTGCAGGGTAAAGAGGCCTACCCGCAGGTTTTTCCCGTTAATATTATCCGTACTGACCGTGGTACTGAGGGGAGCGGGGACTCCCTCGCAGATGTTCACCATAGCAGAAGACATGGCCTTAGCGGGCGTAGAAGCAGGAGGGGTGATATCTCTGATCACAGCGTCACCCGTAATGACTTTTGCTACCGGCTGCTGTATAAGCTGAGGATTTGTTTTAGGAGTATAAATGATCATGGCGGGCTCACTGTAACCCTCGTTGGCAATTTCCAGGGGGCTGTTGGCCACTTTCCGGAGGTTAGCTTTCACCCGGATAACGTATTTCCGGCCGGCCTGTAACACATGGGGATATTTCAGGGTATCCAACAGGAACATATTGGTGACAATGGCCTGCTGCCGAAAAACAAACGGGTTGTTCCGGGCATCATTAACGGACTGACCCGCATACATTTCACGTATCTCCAGGTCATAGGTAATCATCCCCATAGGCAAACCGCAGGTACCGGCCGGAGGAGTCCATGCAAACTGTATTTGAGATGATAGAGGAGTGAAAGGAGTAAAGCCCTGCTGCATGGCTGTAGTCACCGGCTGGGTGAAGCGGGGAGCGGCAGCTGTATAGCAAATAGTAAAAATGGCGCAGTTGGCTCCCATTACGGAAAGAGGAACCGCCTGCCCGGGCCTGTCATAATCATAGGCGTTTATACAAACCCTGTAAATACCTTCGGGGAGTTTGTAATTGATCCTGTTCTGACGTAAATCAGAAAGATCCAGGTTATCAAAAACCAGCTGCTTCCTGGAAAAGTTTCCAAATGTTTCCTCAATCAGCGCCCGATCCAGGATCACAGACTGCTGAGGACGCAAAATCAGGGGCTCTGAAGGCTGGTAATCAGGACGCAACGATACACTGGCAGGAGAAGGCGACATCCTTTCAATACGGGCACTCAATTTGATACGCAACGTTTTATTACTGGTATTGGTCACGTTCACTATGAGCTTGTCACTCAGGCTTTGTTCCGCGTTGCCACCACGAATATCGGCAGCCAGTTGGGGCAGGTAGGGTGTAACGGGCTGCATAACCGTGATATTCACTTTCACGGGCTGCTGCGCATAAGTAGTGAGACTTAGCAGCCCAACGAAAAGCACTGCCAGGCAGAAAGGAAAAAGACCGTTTTGATTAGAGATACGTTTAAAACTGTTCATATCTTCATGTTTTAGAAATGATAACCATAGGAAATACCTGCTGAAAGGTTTCTGCTTCCCACGGCATAAGGTACCCGGTTCACTTTATCCAGAGGGTTGAGATTAACCGGCGGCGTGATAATATAGCTGCTATACAGGCTGAAACTATGCTTTTTAACGGTGTAACTGCTATTCAAGGAGAAAGTGATATTATTGCCCACCGTTTCACCGTCAGAACGGTTAAAATAGTAGCCCACATCGCCCTGCATGTTCAGCTGATGGTCTTTAAGCAGCTGAGCATTGCCTCCTGCGTGTACCCCTGTAGAATGGTAGCGGTAGTCCTGCTGCCCGTAAATACTGTAATTAAGCCCCGCCTGAACCCCCCTGAAAGACTGCAGGAACTGCAGGCTATAGTTAGCACTGATATTGAGGTTGTTCCCGGCTGCCTGCGTGGAGGTGACCGGGTTACGGTCGTCCAGGTCGGTATAGCTGATATTGCCACTAACCACATGCTGTCGGGTAACGGAAGACGTCAAATAAGAGGGTGAAAGCGAATAACTAAGCATCAGCTGGTTCATGCGCAAACTGTCGTTCAGTTCCAGCTGCCCGTCTTTTTGCAGCACATGGGCTCCGTTGATATTCAGGTTGACATTCCAATGAGTGTTAAGGTTGGCATTGACTGACAGGTTGGCCGACCGGGCGTGCAGTTCAGTAGCCAGGGCCTGCCCTAGGTTATTATGCTGGGCACTGCCCGAAGCCTGTATGCTGAGATGACCCCGGAAAAGGCTACCGCCCATATTGCCACTAAACGTTTCTAGGTCATTAATGGTATAGGGGGTTCCCAACGAGATATAATCAGGCTGTATACGCTGATACCCAGCCAATGCGTTGAATTTCTGAAGATTAAGGACCAGCTGTGTGCGTCCCGAATAACTGAATACGGTGCTTTCGTTAACCGGCGACAAGCGGCGGACAAAGCCCGGTACCTCATAACTCCCGATACTGTCTAATACCCCGTAACGCATATCACGGTTCAGCAGGCTCACCGCCAGATGGCCATCAAATGAAAACACTTTAAAGAAACGCAGGGTCCAGGAAGTGCCCAATACGGCATTTTCCCGGGGAAGCGGAGCATTCAGGCTATCTGTGATAGCGGGTACGGAGCCTTCATCGTCACGGGCATGAAAAAAATGAAAATTAATCTTCCCCTTTTCTTTCCCGAAACCTATCTTTGCCCCGTAGCCCATACGCGAGTACTGAGGTTCAATACGGTGATCATAAGTGGTATCTTCACTTATGGCCTTATTCAGACGACCGTAAAAGCCGGCAAATTCCCATTTCCCCGGCCGGAGCTCCATTCCTGCCCCCAGGAAGCTCTGCCCGTCAAAGACCAGGGGCGAAAGCGAGATATTCCGGTGGCCCAGATGCAGGGTGGCCCATTTATAGGTTGGGCTGATCCCAAACTGGCTGAAAGGCGCGCTATAGCTCCGGCTGTACTGGTTTACCACAAAAGAAAAGGGCAGATCTATCCCATAAATCCGGGCGGTAAGGTTGCCATAAAGATTCCAGCTGAAGGGATCACGCGTCTTATAAGCCTCATTGGAGGTATAAAAATTAGCACCCGTACCTATGCTCCCTGAGAGCGTGAAAGGCTTTTGGCCTTTCAGGTTCTCGAGGCTCTGTCCGAAGACAGGCCGGGCACAAAGTAAAAAGCCCCAGGCCATATAAAGGAGAAGCCTGTTCATGCTAATCCATGAGGTTATAAGACCACTGCAGGCTTTTGAAGTCAGGTTGACCCTCCAGGCCCAGGGTACCCCCGGCCACTCCATCAATCACTACAATCCTGATATCCACATAAGCATTGTCCCCATAGGTACCCGGGTCATCGTATCCCGGTGCCAGTTGAAAGTGTACAGAGCCGTTATCAAAAGATAAGGCAGATAAAGTGCCTGATACCGTTTGCCCGCCCCCTGCTATCTGCCATCGTAAGGTATAAGGAAAGAAGTTCCAGGAGAATGAATCGCGGCCTGACCACTGACGCACGTATGCCCATACCACTCCGTTACTGGCAATAGCCTCTGTCAGAGCAGGGATACTTACCTGTATATAGGGGCTCAGCTTCACCTTCCGGGCCAGCCAGCTTCTCACATTCGGATTAGCACTTCCACCTCCTAACTGTAAACCTGCCCCCCAGTTGTTCCCCGATAATTTTGGCCCGTAAAGCAGCAGGTTATTCTTATCCAGGTAAAAATCACCCTCTACCCCCAAACTACCGGCCGGTGCCCCGTTACCGCTATAGATTCTGGAGCCTGGGGTACCGGTATCTCCTTTCTGCCCCTTATCACCTTTATCTCCCTTGTCACCTTTATCCCCCTTATCACCTTTATCCCCCTTGTTGCCGGTGTCTCCCTTGTCCCCCTTGGCACCGTCCTGGCCATTCGCACCGTCTTTCCCGTTAACCCCGTCTTTCCCATTCGTACCGTCCTGTCCATTCGTACCGTTCTTACCGTCACTTCCTTTCAAACCAAGGGCATTGCCCCATCCCTCTGCTTTCTTGGGGCCATAGAAGTTACCGTTGCTGATATTTATATAATAGTCTCCCACCCTGCCAAGGGCAGGGTCAGGGGTGGTGGTACCACTATAAATAACGCTTCCATCGTTTCCTGCAGGTCCCACCGGCCCTGTTTCTCCCTGTGGCCCAACCGGCCCCAATTCTCCCTGAGGGCCTTCTTCCCCACAGGATACCAAACCTACCACGGCCCATACGGCCACACAGAAGATAACTAGTTTTTTCATGCGTTTAATATTTAGCTTTGAGCTATTCATAGCCCAAAGTTAGAGAGCTGTTTCTCCCCCGTCAATCCCATAAACAGGAGAGGCCGGGAGGCATAAAATTTCAGGAAGGAATTCTTTAGAGGAGGCCCTCTTTCAGGGTTTTACTTACGGCTTCTGCCTGGGAGTGCACCCCCAGTTTTTCATATATACTCTTAATGTGGGTACATACCGTTCCCTGGGTGATGCCGAGGTTGGCAGCAATCATTTTGTAGCTGTTGCCGTCTGTAAGCGACTGGAGAATATCTTTTTCACGGGGCGTGAGCGCATAACTGACCTTCCGGTCTTTTCCGCTGCTGATATGTTTGAGTACCAGTTGGGCTACGGCCGGCGACATAGGCGCACCGCCCTCAAGGGCTTCGCTGATGGCATTGCCCAGGCGTGTGGTGAGGTGCTGTTTAAGTATATAACCGGTAGCACCGCTCATTATAGCCTCCAGGATGTGATTATTATCATCAAAAACAGTAAGCATAATCACGGGGAGATCCGGGTTTACCGAGCGTATCAGCTCCAGTCCTTTAATCCCGTTCATTACAGGCATTTCAATATCGGTCAGCACAATATCCGGCTGATAGGTTTCCAGGTGTTCTAAAACTCCTGCGCAGTTTTCAAAAGCGGCCACCAGCTCCAACCCCTCTGAAAAGGTAATGAGCGATGAAAGACTGGCTCTCAACTCCGCATTATCTTCGTATAGCAAAACTTTTGTAGCCATAAGCTCTGTACCTTATTCCAACTTACAAATATCTGTAAATCCCAAACACAATGCCCTCCCCAATTCAGGGGAGGGGAACCTCCAGGCGGAGAGACGTTCCACCTCCGGGTTCTGAAGAAATTTCCAGCCGGGCATTCAGGGCATCTGCCCGGTGCTTCATATTTCTCAGCCCGTTACCCAAAGTTATTTTACTTTCATCAAACCCGCAGCCATAATCGCGGATATGAATGGAGAGGGCTAGTTCCTTTTGCTTCACTAGAATGTCCACCCGTTTCGTACCACTGTACTTGCGGGCATTGTTAAGGGCTTCCTTGAAAATCATCAGCAGATCTTTCCGCTGCCCGGGAGTAAGCTCGGTTTCGGGGTTTTTTATTTCTTCAGTAAAGTAAAAAAGGATACCCTTAGTACCCAGCAGGTCAGCGGTCAGCTTTCTCCACTGCGCAATCGCAGCTCCCAGCTTGTCGTGTGCGGGATTGACCGACCACACTATTTCACGAATACCATCAGAAACCTTATCAGACAGCTCGGCGATCCGGCTTACCGACTGCCGGAGCAGTACGTTATCGCTGCCTTGCATCAGGGCCATATTACTGATGATTTGTATACTGGAAAGCGTAGAACCGATATCATCGTGCAGGTCACTGGCTATGCTGTTACGCATGGTTTCCAACTCCCGTTTCCGCCTGTCGGCCTGAAGGGTCCGGATGCGCTTAAAAAGCAGGTAACCGGATAAGGCCGTCAGCAGGAAAAGTGCAACAGAAGCATAGAGCGCTATTTTATGCTGATGCAAACGGGCTGCATCCAGCAGCTTGTCTTTTTCAAGAAGCCGGATATCATTTTCTTTTTTCTTCAGCTCGTATTGCGATTCCAATTGCTTCAACTGCTTCAGGATATCCGGGCTGTATATTTTTTCATGCAGAGCCAGGTATTCTTCCCGGTAGTCATAAGCCGATTTGTACCGGCCCTCGCGGTAATCAAGGGTGGCCAGAAAATTCAGCGTATTCATGATGGCCATGGTATCTCCTGATTGCTTTGCCAGCGCAAGGTCGTGCAGGTTTTTATTTTTATCGGAAAAACCGAAAGACTGGATCTTTCTTGTTTTTTCTTTTTCCAGGGTGCTCACCAATGCAGGGGCATCTAATTTTCCTGCTTCGGCAATGGCCAGGTCGTAATATTTTGCAGCATTAAGCGTATCTTTCATCTGGTGGTAGATGCGAGCTTTCAGGTGATAATTGTTCACCATATCAAAAAAGAGACTCTGCTCCCGGAAAAAGGCCATACTCTTGTCCAGGTAAGCCAGCGCTTTTCCCGGTTGTTTTAAATCATAATAATTTTGCGCTATAACCAACCGGCTGCTGGCTACCCCTTTTTCATCTTTATTTTTTTCTTTCAACGCTAAAGATTTCCGGGCATTTTCCAGCGACTCCCTGTACAGCCCGAGCTCCCGCTGTACATTGGCCAGGCTGTTGTAACAATACGCCTGTCCCGATTCATTCTTTACTTCATCAAAAAGCGACAAAGCATTGTAGTAGGAGCGTACAGCCAGTTCAAACTGTTGTGAAGCTGCATAGGCATTGGCCAGGTTCAGATGAGCACCGGCAATATTCACTTTCCCGGTGCCGGCTTTCCGGCTATACTCTAATGCTTTTTGAGCATATAAAACAGCTTCCTTTAATTTTTTTCGTTTCTTATAGATAAGGGTGGCTGCCTGGTAGTAAGAAGCCCATGAGGCATCTGTATTCACTTTTTCAGTCTTTTTGAGCGTTTTATCCAGGTAGGAATCTGCATGGGAGATATCTCCTAAATTGTTATAAAGCATCGCGATCTGCGAATAGCTGCTGATGGTATATTTGCTCTCATTGATGTGCTCGCCCAGCGTTATAGCATGCTTCAGATAATCCAGGGCTTTTTCAGAATCTTTCCGGGAATAAACAAAACCTATATCGCGAAGCAATTTTATTTTTTCCGGGCCGGGAGGGCATACTTTTTCTGCCGCCAGTAGGCTGTCCAGGTTATTAGATACCTGTGCCCTAAGGTTCCGGCAGACCAACAGAAATACAATATACAGGAGCAATCTCCGGCCCATGGCATCCACTGCAAGGTTTGAAAGGCGCCAGCCCGCCGCCTTCATTGATGATCAGAACGTGTTATCACAAATTTACATTCCTCCCCCGGCAGGGGTAAGGAAAAAAGGGACAAATCGTTTTTTCGCAAACGGGTTAAGATGAGGGAGTAGCTTCATATTCCCTGAAATGCGCATTTTTAAGACGTTCCATTTTGATCGTCTCGATATAATCGGTTGGCGTTATACCTGAAAAGTGTTTAAAGCTGGCTGCAAGATGGGAATTGTCGTAGTATCCCAGGCCAAAAGCAATATCGGATACCGATAGATCCGGTGTCTGATCCATCAATTGCTTTATCGCATTGAAACGAACAATGCCCGAATACAGTTTGGGCATTAGTCCCAGGTAATGTATAAATGCACGCTCTAATGTTTTCCGGGAGGTATTGGTCTGCTGCTGAAGAGCGTTCACCGGGAGGATACCTTTCGATCCCTTTATCAGCTGAATCGCCTTCTGCACACTGTTGATCCGGTAATGTAAAGTGGTGCCGAGATATTTTCGGATAATAAATTTTTCCAGAATCCCAATAGTCTGTTCAAGAGTGGGGGCCGATTGCATTTCATCGCAGAGCAGCTCCACCTCATTGCCCCAGATATCCGTAGCCGGAATGATCTGATCTGCTATATATTCCATATTGATCCCGGTGATCCGACTGATACCCAAAGGTTTAAACTTTACGCATAGTAAATCTACCCCGTTTTCATTGCTTGTAATAACTCTGGGGCTGACAGGTTGCCCGAAGAGATAGGCCTGCTGGTCTAACCTTAGTGTTTTATTATTATAGCTGTGTTGTTCAGGCTTCTTTTGAAAATTAAACGCCATCCCCTGTAACAGCGGCGTGGGATACTGCTGAACTACAGATACAGTCAGATCAATTTTGGAATACCAGTAATGGTCTACGATATCACGTAAATAAGGAGCAGGATGGAACACTCTGTAAATCATAACGGTCTTTTGCGTCTTAATATTAAATCCTGAGGGCCTTTTTATTAGTGTTGTAGGCCAGTAGCAACTTGTTGTCTCTGACCACCACCAGTCCGGTGGTCTGTGCCGTTTTTTTCAGCTGATCGTACATCTTCATTTTATTCCGTGATCTCTTTTATTCTCCTGTAATAGGCCTCAGCATACCGCATCATGCCCATATCATTGGGATGCACATAATCTACCACATCATTTTCTGTAAGCCCGATCTCATCTTGGGTAAGGTAGTAGAGGTTTTTCCTGCCTTTTTGAATCAGAGAATCCACAATACTCTTCTGCTGCCGGTTTAACAGGGCAATTTTTTCATTCCCGCCATTGTCATTCGCCACAGGCGTGCCGCAATGATCTGTAAACAGGATGGGTACTCCGGGTCTTTTCTGTTGCAGGGTATTTACCGCATAATTTATTTTCGCGAAAAGGTCAGTACCCACCGTCAGGTTAGGGAGGCAGTCAATAATAAAGAGGGATGCATCTAATTCAGACAATAGATCCACCAGTTCCGGTTCAATTCTACCGTTACCTGAAAACGCCAGGTTAATCAGTGGTTTATCTGTTATACGGCTCAGGATGTTGGTCCATCCTAAACCCGGCCGCGATGCACACCCGCCCTGTGCAATAGAAGTTCCATACACCACGATGGGCTTTTGCCTTATGGGAAGGGGTTCGAAATAGCTGTCTTCCGGCACCAGGACCTCCATCCATTTTACCGAATTGTACAAGGGCAGATACAGGGTGTAGTGATGGCGCGAAGCGGTTTCCAGGTGGGAATACACATATTGTACGGTATCTCCAAAGGAATATATGGGACGTAATCTTTGCATCTCCCCATCCTCTCCGCTGAAGTATAAATCCACGCCGCTTACACCGGTAGCTGGCATGTGCCGCATCTCATAAGCGCCCGTCACACCATATTTTACCCGAATTTCCTGGGCATCGGTTACAAAATGCAATTGCATGCCGGCACTGTTTTTTGACAGCGCCCACACTTCTTTCCTTACCGTTTGTTTCGCCGGGGCTGGCAGCCTGTCAAAAAAAGACTCCCCGTTTTTCCAGCCCTGCCCTTCCAGCGCGTAAATACCGCCGGCAGCAGGATTCCAGCTTTTGTACGTGGCCGGTTGCGCATAAGCCGTTAGGGATAAAAGCAGGAGAAAGATAATATTTTTCATATGTATAAAATTTAAGCCGGGCGGCGAACCGCTGTGAGCGATGAGCCTTGAGCTGTGAGCCGCACGACGGACCGCTTTTATTTATTGGTCGATTGGTGTGCTGTGTTTTCTCATAGCTCACTGCTCATAGCTATTTCATAGGTATAAATATACGTTGATATCCTGCTTTCCTGAGCTTAACTTTGGCGAAATTTAATTTGTCCTGCTCAGAAGGAGGTTGTCTTACCAAATATCAAAAAAATGAAGTCCGTTCTCGTCTACTGCGGTTCCCGTTCAGGAAATTCAGATCAATATGCCACAGCAGCTGCTCGTTTGGGTCAGCTGCTGGCTGAAAAAAATTACCGCCTGCTTTTCGGAGGCGGTAATGTGGGCCTGATGGGGGTGCTGTCGAATGCCATGCTGGACCATGGGGGTGAAGTGCTGGGAGTTATGCCTCAGCGGCTGATAGATCGTGAAATAGCCAATCGCCGCTGCACCGAACTGCGGATTGTCAAAAGCATGCAGGAAAGAAAAGCCCTGATGGAAGAACTGGCCGACATCATCATCACCCTGCCCGGGGGCTACGGCAGCATGGACGAGCTGTTTGAGTCACTGACCAATGCCCAGCTGGACCTTCACCAAAAACCGGTAATTATCTTAAATACCTGCGGTTTCTATGATCATTTGATTGCCCAGATAGATAAAATGGTTGACGAAGGCTTTTTATTGAAAGGAAACCGTGACAAAGTACTGGTAGCCAGCACCCCAGAAGAGCTCCTAGAAATGCTTTGATTCTGTTATATTTTCTGCGTCAGGAAAACAATCTCCCGGTAATTATCCTTTTCATACAGGATACCCATGGTATTTTTCTTCACCAGAACCATATCGGAATAGGCAGACCAGGCCCCTTTGTACCCTTCCGGCGCTTTGACAATCAGCTGGTTGAAATACCAGGTTTTGCCCCCGTCTTTAGACAGGCGCAGCGTGAGATGATTCCGCTCTTTTTCGTGCGCGGCGTTCAGGTGCGCCAGGATAAAGCTTTTTCCTTTCTTCCAGGAAAGCACTGACGCCTGGTTAACAGGATCGGGAAGCCGGGGGTCAGGAGCGGAAGACACCCAGGTCTGGCCGCCGTCGTTCGAAACCGAAATTACCCTTTGCCGGGGTGTCAGCTGCTGGTTACGGGAGCTCATATAAACACTGTTTTCACCGATTTGTGCCGCCATCGACTCGTTGGTTCCGGGATACGGCACATTTTCACTGAGCCGGAAGGTCTTTCCGTGATCATCCGAATAATAGGCGTGGGCGTTCCAGTCCTTGTTAGCGGGCTGGGGGTTACCGGCATTGTGGTTAGCCGCAATGTAGATCCGTCCCTTGTTAGGGCCTGAAATAAACTGGAACGCATGGCCGGGGGTGTTGGCATAGGTTCTCCAGTCTTCCGTAAAATTATAGGCCGGGTTAATCTGCGGTTGCCTGGGGCGGTGGGCCTGCGTGGTGATATTCACCGGCTCCGACCACGTGAGCGCGCCGTCCACAGAGGTAATGTACCAGAGCTCGCGCAGGCCTTTTCCTTTCCTCACCTCCCCTTCATGGTCATTCCCGGTATTATAAAAAAGGAAAATGCGCCCTTTCGGGTAGCTCGGATCCAGCAGATCCACCACCGGGGCTGCATTCCCGGCCTGCAGCTTGTCATAATCGGCCGCCACTTTCAACGGCCCCCAGGTTTTGCCTCCATCCTTACTGATCTTGTAAACAATGTCTACGTTTCCGTAGTCGCCGGCGTGGTCTACCCGGCCTTCACAAAAGGCAATCAGCTCGCCCCCCTTGCTTTTGATGAGCGCAGGAATGCGGTAGCTGGCATAGCCATCTTCGCCCGATTTGAAAACGGTAGTTTCCTGGGCATGGGTAAAAGCAGCGCATACCGCTGCACAAAAAGTTAAAATGAGTTTTTTCATTGTCAATCGTATTTATTCGGTTACTGGCACAAACGTGAACATCCACTTGACGGGGCTTGTCCAATCTGCTCCTTTAAAATCTTTTACAGGTATCCTGATCAGTACTTCGTTCCATCCCTTTCTGAGCAAAATCATGGTGGGGTCGCGGTAAGCATATCCTTCGTCTGTCAAAGGTACTTCGAGGTCACCTTTAATCCCCGCCTGTTTCCATGCCGGCGGCAGAATCACCCGCCCGTTTACCCCTACCTTACTTCCTCGGTCATCCCATGTTCCCTTTTGGGGAGAAGGTGAGGCATACGAGCGCGAAAGATCATTAAAACCTATCCAAAACGGTTTCAGGCCCTCGTCTTCGCTCCATATCCGGGTTCGGGCATACCAGGTGGTATTGGGTTGGGGTGCCTCCAGGATTCCCTGAATAATATCGCCCCACCAATGCCGCAGGATCAGGGTTCCGCCCTCTGCGGTAAGCGATGCTTTCAAGGCATCATTAAACGGCTCCTTCTCCACCTCAAATTCCCGGAAAATATCCCCACCGTTATCCAAAGGGCCGATCAGCTCCCACCGCAGGCCGGTTTGCCGGACGTATGGAAACGGTTTATGGCTGAAATACCGCTTTTTATGGCCCAGGAGCCGGTCTTCAAAATTCCAGAAGTCACGATAGGCGTTTGTATCGTTCGCGAAAATACGGGCTGTCCACCCGGCTTCACCCCCACCCCGCCAGCTCCTTTCGGCAAACGCCAGCAGGGCCGGATATACGGCATTCTGATAAAACATATCCCGCGGGGCAGCTACCGCCCGGTCAGGCCAGGAGCAGAGGGTGGCTCCCGGCAAGTTCGCATGCTCCCGATCCTGTTCTCCGATTTTCCGGTGAAAAATGGTGATTACTGCTTCCAGCGGGTCCATGTGGTTAATGTAGAGATGCCTGGAATCAATAAACACTTTCTCCCCTTTTTCTGCTATCGTTTCAGGTCCGCCCATCCAGAGCTGACGAATAGTCTGAGGCCGGAGGTTACTGCCGGGGTCCCAGCCTACAGTCTTATAACCCAGCTTTTCCACAAAATCCGTAATTTCCGGCATAAAGCCGGTATGGGTAATCTTTACCTCGTCGCCCCCGATATGCAGATAAGGAAGCCCGGGATAAGTCTCTGAAAATTCCCGGAGCAGTTCTTTGATATAAATCATACCCTTCTCCGACTGCATGTCTGTTCCGAAATACCGCTTAAAAGCAGCGCTGTGACCGGGCATATCTATTTCGGGCAGAAACAGGATATGCCGCTCGGCGCAAAACCGGATAAGCTCCCGGAAATCTTCTTCTGTGTAAAATTTCCCCGGCCAGCGGGTCATATTCGTTTCCGCCGTTAACCCGGGATGCTTTTTACTGGCCAGTCGCCAGGCAATATCCTCCGTAAAATGAAAATGAAACACATTCAGCTTATACCGGGCCATCACTTCAATCTGCTCTTTGAGGAGATTTACCGGCTGAAAGTTTCTGCCCACATCCACTAAAAAGCCCCGCCACGAAAACGCCGGCTTATCATCTATTTCACAAAAGGGCAGCCTGCCCTCAGTGACCGGAAGCTGCCGGAGGGTCTGAAGGCCGTAAAAGAGGCCGGTAGCCGAAGCTGCCGAAACCGTAATCCCCGAGGCGTCAATTTTCACCTGATAGGCCTCGCGGGAAGAATCATCATCCCCGTTTACCAGCTCCAGCTTCAGAAAATGGCCACTGCCTTCCTCCCTGGAAATCCCCCATTCTTCCAGGATTTCTCCGGCAAGGCGGTATTCGTAGTCCGGAACAGAACCGGCCCTGACCAGGTGAGCTCCCTGCGTTAAATCCAGCACTCCTTCTCCTTTCCTGACTTCCCGGGGCATAGGAATAAGATTTCCCTGTGCTGTCAATATGTTCAAAGGGAAGACAGTAATGTATATGAATACGAATAACCGTAGGTACATTATTAAATTTTTAAACTACTGCTGATCATTCCTATATTATTTATGTTTCTAACATGAAGGAATGAAGATTCATGAAGGTTAGCCGGAAAATCTCTTCATGTACCTTCATTCCTTCATGTTTTAAAACTATTTTTCCTTTTTCAAAAACCGGTTTAAAATAGTCCAGCAATACCATTCCTGACGCGGAAGATGAAACGGCCCTTTGAACAGGTTGCCCTTCGCGGTTTGGGCTATCCGGCCGTCGCGATGCAGGTAACCGAACCACTCTCCCTGCTCTTTATCGTGAAAATGCCGGTAGGCATATTCGTGTATCTGCCGGTGCATTTCCCCGTATTTCTCTTCTCCTGTAATCAAATAGGCCAGTAAGGTGGCAATGATGGTCTCATTTTGCGGCCACCAGAATTTCATATCCTGCCAGTATTCCTGTACCGGCTTATGGTGCACATCCCGAAAATAGAGGATACCGCCATGCTCCTTATCCCAACCCCGCTCCCACATGTAATCCAGCATGCGGCATCCCAGGGCTATCCATTGCGGATCGCGGTTCCGGTACAGGGCTTCATGCAGGATAAACCAGGCCCCTTCTATCGCATGACCGGGGTTCAGGGTTCTGCCGTCCATATGATCCATGATGCTCCCGTCAGGTGCCACCTGTTCCATCACACAACGGATATCATCCTTTACAAAATCGTTTTCGATCTCCCGGATCCATGCGGCAATGGCCTCATCACAGCGCGGGTCCCCGATGGTTTCACGAAGCTGCTGAGCGGTATGGATCATAATCATCGGAACGCCTATCCCTTTGGCCGGCCGGGTGCTTTCAAACTTGGGTTCCATCTTGCGTATACCCGAGGCATATTCCATACAAACCCCGAAAAGCCGGCGGGCTGTTTCTTCCGCTTCCCGGTCACCTGAAGCTTTGGCATAGGCTGCACAGGCAATCACCATGAAAGTCTCAGAGAAAAAATACCGCCGCATGCGCAGGGGATTTCCCGCCCTGTCTACATGGAAATACATCTTCCCTTCTTTATTAAAACACTTATCTCTCAGAAATTCATAGCCCAGCCGGGCCCCTTCCAGCCACTCCTGCCGTTTTTCTACCGTATTGTACAAGGTAGACAGCAGCCAGCAGGCCCTGCCCTGGATCCATACAGCCTTATCGGTATCTATCAGGCTGCCGTCAGCATCCCGCATCAGCAGGTAGCCCCCGTACTCCGTATCATACGATCGGGGAAACCAGAAAGGCACGGTATCTTCCAGGAGTTGTTTTCTGTAAAACTCACGGAGAGAGGTCAGGTATTGTTTCATTTATATAAAATTTAGCTGTGAGCTATCAACGTTCTTCATAATCCACCGCCTTAGGACGTAACACCATCAGTTGCAGCACCAGGGCTGCCGCCACTACTATGGCCAGCATGGAAAAGCCCGTGCCGAAATGCCCGTCGTCTTTAAACCGGCCCAGGGCCTGGGTAACCAGCGCCCCCGAAAAAACACCGGCCATATTCAGGAATCCGTAAGCGGTGGCCCGTAAGCGGGAAGGGATAAACTGGCAAAGAACAGGCATGTTATTGGCATCAAAAATACCGAACCCTACTCCGAAAAGAATGGCCGAACCGATGACCGTCAGAAAGGTAGTACCCATTCCGAGCAGCAAAAGGGAGGGTATGGTAAGCCCCAGGCCAATGGCACTGGTATAGATCCGCCCCCTTACGTTCCTGGATACCCAGCGGTCGCTCAAAATTCCGCCGATAATCACCCCGGCAAAAGAGGAAACCGCAATGGTAATGGTGGATAACGGCCCGGCTTCGGCCATCGGGATATCCAGGCTGTCAGCAAAGAGGGTGGGAAGCCAGTTTTTGGTAGCCCAGCCGGGAAGGCTGGGAGCGGCAAAATAAAACAGGATTACCCAGAAGGCCGTCATGGAAAAAATAGCGGATAAGCCTTTGAGCAAGGGTACTTTCACCGGTCCGCTGATCGCTTCTGCCGGCGTATCTTCTTTTCTTTCATGCAGCAGTAAAGCCAGGATAACCGCATATATAACCCCTGTTATACCAAACCAGTGAAAAGCACTGTGCCAGCCATAATTATGGGCTACCGTAGCGCCAAAACCGCCCAGAGCCTGACCCATGTAGAGGCCGGTCATGTGAATTCCCACCGCCAGCGACCGCGTGCCGTGGCGGTGATAATCGGCAATCATAGCCAGCGCCGCCGGGATATACAATGCTTCACTCACCCCCATAATGGCCCGCAGCACCAGCAGCTGCTGATAATTTTCAGCCATCCCCATACCGTACGTTACTGCTGACCACACAAACAGGCTCACTACAATCAGCCACTTGCGGTTTACCCGGTCAGCAATAGCCCCGGCTACCGGGCTCATTAAACCATAGATATAAAGAAATACGGCCATCAGCACCCCGAAGGCCTCTGCTTTCTGCAGTTCGGCAATATCCAGCTGCATGGCTTCCCGCATGGTAGACAGCATCTGCCTGTCGAGATAATTCAGTAAGGCCACTACCCAAAGCAGTCCTACCACCACCCAGGGATAAAATTTGCTATTTCTCATACGTCTTCACCTGTTTACCTGTCAGAATCTGGTTAGTTCGCACACCGGCTCTTATTTCTCCGCTGGGAATGATCACCCTATCGCCGTAAGTAAGGGCAGTGGTGGTCACCGGGCTATGGCCCGGGAGCGGGAGCAGGTGGGTCCATTCCTTCTTTTTAAGATTGTATTTCCGGCATATTTTTGAAAAGCCGGGATGCGAACGCTGCAGCTGTGCTTTCTGCTCATTCAGCTCCTTCTTCTTTTCCGCATCGCCGATCCGCCCGATCCCGGCAATGAGCGCTTCTACCCGGTGAAAAGTTTCACCGTTATCTCCTCCGAACAGGAAGATACTACCCTGCTCATCCCATACGCCGGTACCGGCAGCCAGCGCCTCCGGCAGCGTGGCAATCTGCTGAACTTTACCCGAAGCCAAATCTGCTTCAAGCACGGCGTCATACAGGGTGCTTATCGCATTTTCATTGCGTTTCCGGCCTCCGGCTATATAAATTTTACTTTTTCCGTCAGAAACTACCACCGCGTGAGACACCGGGTAAGGCAGGCTATACTCCTCCTTCCACCCCGAAGCCTTGCTATATGCATAAATTTTATCGGATACAAATGCCCGGTTCTCTCCTCCCACAAAATACAGTTTCCCCGAAGCAGACACCAGGCTGCCGTTAGTCAGCGGAACCGGCAAGGGAGGCATAAGCGCCGTGACCAGCGTATCATTTTCCTGTCTTATTTTCATCACGGTATTCACCGGCCCGCTTTCGTTCTCGCCGCCGGCCACATACCACACACCCCCTGCCGAGCAGTTACCGGGATACGCCACCGCTGTTTCCAGCGTCTGCTGCCGGATCAGCCGGAGGCCGCCGTCTTCTATACCGTAAATATAGGCCTGCCGGGGATAGGCCTTCGTTCCCCCTTCCCACGGCATTTTTATGGGAAAATTTGCACCGCCTGCTATCACCAGCCTGTTGCCGGTAATGCCGGCCATGGGGCCGGCCAGTCCGATATGCGGGGTGTTATTTTCACCTGCAGGCAGAAAATATACCTTCCCCCACTCCATCCTGTGCTCAGAGCTGCATGCTGAAATCCCTACCATAAGCAAAATCCAGAATCTCATCCGGTCAAAGACTTAAATGAATCAAAATTCAGGGCCGCCACCTCCTGCGAGAAGGCCCGGAAGCGCTCTTCGCTCATATTGCTGACCGGCAGCCGGAACTCGCCGCAATCTACTCCCACCAGCTTCATATAGGCCTTACCGGTGGCTATTCCGCCGTATTTTCCCAGGAGGGTAATCATGTCTATCGACTTCTGCTGCAGCGCATTTGCCTCTTCAAAGGCCCGGCGATCATAAGCATCCATCAGCGCATGATACAAGGGGGCCGCATAATTGTAGGTGCTTCCCACAGCCCCTTTAGCCCCCAATACCAGCGAAGATAGCATATTCTCATCCCTTCCCCACAGCATATCGTACTTGCGGTCAGCATAATGGGTGCAGGAAAGAAAATCCATGAAATCTTCATGCGTGTATTTGATGCCCCTGAAATTAGGCACACGCCCGTCTACTTCCTTCAGGAGGTCAATCATGGCAAAATTTCCTCCCGTAAGCACCGGGATATGGTAATAATAAAAGGCCGTACGGGGCGCTGCCGAAGCTACTTCAGCACAGCAGCGGGCCAGCTGGGCCACATGGGCCGGCTTAAAATAAAAGGGCGACGTAAAAGAGATGGCATCCACCCCGGCCTCTTCGGCTATAGCCGCCAGCTCCCGGCATTCCCGCAGGTTGGTTCCTCCCAGGAACATCATGAGGTAAAAATCCGGGTCATTCCGGGTCAATGCCGCCCATTCATTTAATACGGCTACCTTTTCACGAAAGGTCAGCGAAACCCCTTCCCCAGTGGAACCACATATAAATGCCCCTACCACCTTATTGGCTTTCAGAAACGAGTAGTAAGCCGGTATAACGCCCGGGTTAAGATCTCCGTTGGCAAAAAACGGGGTAAAAGGCGCCGCTATTAAACCTTCTATTTTAGTCTCTAACATTCTTTTAACGGTTAATTATGAGCTGTGAGCTGTGAGTTTGGAATCATTGGCATGTTTCTCAAAGCTCATTGCTCACAGCTCATAGCTTTTGTAAAAATAAGAATTAAGTGCCGGAATACCCCGGGTTCTGATCTCCTGTAAGGGTAGGATCAGACGACATTGTATTCAGGTCTATGGGCCACAATACCTTATGGTTTTGTCCTGCCGTATTTTGCAGCACACCCACCAGGGGGAGGTCGGTACGGAAAACCAGAGGCAGCCCGCTGCCATCCTGCATGCGGCGCAGGTCAAACCACCGCTTGCCTTCTGATACAAACTCTTTGGTTCTTTCATAAAATATTGCCAGCTCATTGGCCTCGAAGTTGCCGTTTACAAACTGCGGAGCGCTGCCCTCATAGGCCCGGTTCCTTACCGCCATGATCTCTGCCGTAGGGTCCTGGCCCTGCTTATTTTTTATTTCTGCCAAAAGGAGATACGCATCGGCCAGGCGGTAAACCGGGTAATCGTCTGAATAATTCCGTATCCCTTCCACCAGGGTTCCCAGAAACTTCCGCATCACCACGGCGCTGACCGTCCCCTTGTTAAAATTCAGGAAGGTAGCATTGGCCCGCTGGTCTTCTTTATCGTACAGGTTATACATCGCCACCTTGTACTCATACCGGATAATAGAGCCGCTGGCCGCTACCTGGAGCGGGTCACCCGGAATGGGAGTGCCGTTTTCGTCTACATATCCTGAAATATCATCCGACTGCGCATACAGGAAATTATTGAAGAAGTTCGTAGCCTCTCCTGCCTGGTAACGCAAAGCAAATATGATTTCACTGTTACCCCTTGAGGCCGGTACACTGGCAGAAGTAAACACACTCTTATAATTGCTCACCAGGCTGAACTTCGGAATCACCGCCTCCACTGCCGCCCTGGCGGTTTGCAGGTCCTGTGCCGTATTAACCGGTGCATTGCCATCCATATTCACCTTGGCCGACCACAGGTATACTTCTGTTTTCAGCATTTGCGAAGCCCCCAGCGACCACTGCCCCTTTTGGGTACGTACCGAATAATCATCTGCAAAGTTACCGATCGACTTATCCAGGTCGGCTTTGATCTGGTCCAGCGTGGCCTTCTCTGTGGTGCTTCTGGGCGCATATGCCTCTTCTGCCGAGGTAGGGGTGCTGATGGCCGTTTTAGGCTCTGTCACCAGCGGTACCCGTCCGAAAGTCCGGAACAGGTAGAAATAATAGAATGCCCGTATTCCGTAGGCCTGACCCAGGTAATAGCCTTTCTGAGCCGCGGTAAGGTAATTCGCCTGCTCCACCTGGTAGATAAAATTATTCACCTGGAAAATCGGTGCGTATAACCCTGCCCAGGAACTGTATCCCGGGGCACTTTCCCGGATATCCTGGGTAATCAGGGAAGCTGAGTTCAGTGAAGCGGTTCCGGTAAAGCTGGTGCCGTCACGCAGGGTTCCTCCCCGCAGTTCTCCCAGGTTCCAGAAAACATTCTGCTGGCCCCTGAGCTGGGCGTGCAGACCTATCATGGCTCCCTGTACCTGGCTTTCATTTTTCCAGAAGCTGCCGCTGGCAAAATAATCTTCCGGTGCCAGATCCAAGCTCATCTTTTCACAGGAGGTCAGCAAAAGGCTGACGAATATGGTAATGATTCCTATTTTTTTCATAACCGAATTTCTTTAGAAAGTTAATTGAATACCAAAAATCACTGTCCGGGGCAGCGGGTATCCGCCGCCGTTTTGTCCTACACTTCCGCTTTCCGCAGAGAAAAGGGTATTCTTTGTCCAATAGTGAAGATTTTGTCCCGTAACAGAAACACTTAAATCTTCCATTTTAAGCTGCTGCGCCAACTTTGCCGGCAGGCGGTACGCTAAAGACACCTCCCGGAAAGAGAGATAATTTCCTTTGTTATAAAACATGCTGCTCTCCCGGCTGGTATTGTTTTTAAACAGCTGATCGGCCCAGTAGTAGGTAGGGTACTTTGCATTCGGGTTTTCCGGTGTCCAGGTATCAAACACCTCGGTAGTGGTGTTGAAAGTTCCCTGCATCATGCCCAGGAACCAGGCTCTCGGCCCGTCGTACGCCACATACCCCAGGGCATAGTCAAACCGGGAGCTCAGGCTGAAATCCTTCCAGCGGGTGTAAATCCCGAAACCGCCTGTCCACCGGGGTACTGTATTGCCCATATACACCCGGTCAAATGAATTGATGATGCCGTCGCCGTTCACATCCCGCCACATCACATCGCCCAGGGCCAGCGGGTAGTGCAGGTTTTTCTGTGCCGGGGTCATATCGTTAAACACACTGGGGTGTACAAGGGTCCGTGCCCCGATCAGGTCACGCAGCTGCAAAGCGTACCGGTCCAGTTCCTCCTGGGTACGGATAATGCCCACAGCCTCATAAGCATAGGCCACGTTAGGATCCTGGCCTTCCTGCAAGCCGCCTACCCATACCAGCTCACCCGTTTGGGGGTCATACACCTGGAACCCGCCCTGGCGGTTGTTCTCCACCCCGTTAGAAGGCAGTTTCAGAATCTTATTCCGGTTATATGCCGTGTTCCAGTTGAAAGACACTTCCAGGTCTTTTTTCCGGATGGCCTGGTAGTTCAGGTCAATCTCCAGCCCCTGGTTCTGCATATCCCCGTTATTGGTGGTAATGCTGGTGAAGCCGGCCGATGAAGGCAGGGTGAGATTGGCAATCTTATCGGAAGTAGTGCGATGATAATAGGCCATGCCCAGGTTCACGGCATTTAGCAGGCGGGCTTCTAATCCTACCTCTTTCGTAATCAGGCTTTCCCATCGTAAATTGGGAATGCTCAGGCTGGTCATGGTGTACCCTACCGTTCCGCCGTACGGGGCCGTACCGTAAGCGCCTTGCAGCGTGTAGGTACCAATGCCGCCCACGTTTCCGTTAGCACCGTAGCTGGCTCTCAGCTTGAGGCTGTTCACCACGTTACCTGCGCCTATGGTGTTCTTAAAGAAATCTTCCTGGTGCATATTCCAGCCCAGAGATACCCCCGGGAAAGTACCCCAGCGGTTATTCAGCAGGGTAGAATACCCGTCGCGACGCACCGTCAGGGTCATCAGATACTTCATATCATAATCATAATTGATCCGTCCGAAATAAGAATTGATACGCGAACGGTTATGGTAAGAGTCTATGCTTCTGCGGTTGGCATCGGGGCTGGTCAGCTGCAAATCCATAAAGTCATCGGTAGGAGCACCGCTTCCTGAGGCTGAAAACCCGTCAGAAAAAACATCCATAAATTCCCAGCCGGCCATGGCATCCACAAAATGCTTACCCAGCACGGTCTTTTTGTAATTTAATACCGCGTTATACGTCTGGTTCAGGCTTTTCCCGTAGCTGGCCGATGAATTCCGGGTTCTCACCACATTGCCCGGACCGGATTGGTAATCCTTATTAAACGACTCGTTATACGACTGGTTCAGGTACCAGTTGGCACTTACCCGCACATTCAGATCGGGCAGCAGGTCTATCCCCAGTGCCTGCGAAAACGTTATTTTATGGTTAAGATTATTCCGAACAAACTTATCCACCGTTACGGCCGGGTTGCCGTCCAGGTAATCCCTTCCCACCAGTAAATCGCCATTTTCATTGGTTCCCCGCATGGTGGGCGGAGCACCCAGCGCACGGGTCATGTAATTCCCTTCTGCGTTAACGGCATCCCGCCATTTGGTATTGGCAAAATTCAGCCCGGAATACGAGGTCAGCCAGGGTTTGATCTTATAATCGCCGTTAATCACAAATGTAAGACGGTCATAAAAGGTACTGATAGGCAAACCCTGCTCATTGTACTTACCTATACTGGCATAGTATTTCCCTTTGTTATTCCCTCCCTGCATGGCCACATTATAGTCCTGCGTAAGGGCTTTATCACGCAGGGCATAATCGGCATAGCTGAAGTCTTTGAAAATCAGCTCTCTTCCTGTTACGGGGTCGGTCATGGTTTTCCATCCCTGGCCCGAATTCAGAAGCTCCCGGTTGGTATCATCCAGGAACATCGTACTCCATACCGCCGTATTCACCTGGTTACCGTCCAGGATATTCCCGTTAGCATCCTTATACCGGTTCCCGGTTCCGAAAGGGCCTACCGCGGTAAGCTGATTCAGCTGGTTGGGCTGATAAATGCCCGAAGTCTCTACCGACTTGCGCGCCCAGTACAAATATTCCTCAGCACCCAGGAACTCAAAGGGCAGGTTAGCATAGCCCATCCCGGTTTTGGATTTAAAGGTAATATTGGACGTTCCTTCCTTTCCTCTTTTAGTATTGATCAGGATAACGCCGTTGGAGGCCCGCGCCCCGTAAATGGCGGTGGCCGAAGCATCCTTTAATACATCGATCGACTCGATATCATCCTGGTTAATATCACTGAAACTGCCTCTCACCAGGCCATCCACGATGATCAGGGGAGAACCGCCCCCGGTATAGGAAGTACCTCCCCGGAGAACAATGTTAGGAACCGCCCCCGGGCGGCCGGAGGTTTGCTGAACCCGCAAACCCGAAACGGTACCCGCCAGGGCCGATGCCGGGTTAGACCGCACTCCCGTACCCAGCACCTTATTATCCAGGCGTGAAACAGACCCCGTAAGATTAGACTTCTTAATGCTACCGTATCCCAGCACCACCACTTCCTCCAGCGCAGTCTGGTCAGAAGCCAGAATAATCTGTAAATCCGTTCGGTTAGAAATCCGCTGTTCCTGCCGCACATAACCTATTGCAGTAAAAACCAGCAGGTCTCCCGGGTTAGCTTCCAGGGTAAATACTCCTTCTTCATTGCTGAAAGTGGCTTTACCCTGATTTTCGTTCTTTACGGTTACCCCTGCCACCGGGGCATTCAGTTCGTCTGTTATCTTTCCTTTAATAACCGACTGGGCAAGTGCTACAGAGGGAAGCAGCACCAAGAGATATAAGCTCTTTTTTAAGGTTTGAAAGTAATTAAATTGCATAAAAATGAATTATGTTATACATAATAATTTCCACAAATGTATGACATATTACTTTACTCGCAAATTTTTTTAATAATTTTGCATAAAAAACCAGGAATGTGAACGACCAAAGTACTGTGCGCTCAGAAAAATGGGAAGAAATAGACACTTCCAGCTTAGTAGACAAGGCAGAAGACCAGATTATACGCTTTATCCGGAAGAATAAAATGAAGGTGGGAGACGTACTTCCCAAAGAGCTGGACCTGGCCGGTAACCTGGGGGTAAGCAGAACAGTGGTACGTGAAGCCCTGCTCCGGTTAAGAACCATCGGGCTGATTGAATCCCGTAAACACAAAGGAGCCGTACTGACCAATCCTGACGTACTCCTCCCTCTGCGAAAGGTCTTTCACCCGTCTATCCTCGATACCTCCACCCTCAAAGACCTGTTTGAAATGCGGCTCGCGCTGGAAGTGGGCATGGCTGACTTTATCGTTAATAAAATCACAGAGGAAGACCTGCAGGAACTGGAACAGATTGCAGGCACTATTGTCTCAGGCGACATCGCCGATCAGTGGGCTATAGAAGATGAAATAAAATTCCACGGTAAGCTTTACAAAATCTCCGAAAACAATATCCTGATGGACCTTCAGGCCATGCTCTTCCCCATATTTCAATATGTTCATCAGAGCGGGCAGCTGGAGAAAAACATGGAGCGGGGAGATTTCATTTCCCACAAAGACCTGGTAGACGTCTTAAAGAAAAAAGATGCTGACCTGTACCGGATTGCCATTCGCAAGCATCTTAATAATCACTTTATGCGGATACTTACACCATAGAACGCAGATGACGCAGATTTTTATGATTCTATATTTTGTAAATCATAAAAATCTGCGTCATCTGTATTCTATTAACCCTTACTTCACTCCCGCATTCAGAACTTTCAGCACATCATCCGATATATTAGCGGTCTTGGTATCATCTGCAAAAAGAACCACCCGGTAGGGGGTCATGGGGCCTTCGGTCTTGTTACGGGTGAAAATATAGGTAATACCCTGCTGCTTCGACACCGTTTTGGCCGCCACCTGAATTTCTTCTTTTACGCGGGCAATATTCATCCCCATAAATTCCTGCAGCTGCTTCTCTGATTCTCGCTGGAAATTATCAGCGTTCTCCCGTAAGCCCTGCACCCGCTTTAACTTGGAATTAATCGACTCGCTCGTTTCTGAAGCGATATTCTTCATACTTTCCTGGTATTGCTGGTTGGCTTCCTGGTATTCCAGGGCAATCTTATTAAATTCTGTCTGGAAGTTTTCCTGCTTTTTCTGCAGTTCTTCGTTCAGTTTCTTCACCCCGTTATAGTTCTCAAAAATATAATCCTCAAAAATATAGGCGGTGCTTACTTTTTTTGCCTGGGCAAACAGTCCAACGCTCCCTGCTAAAAGAAAAACAGTACAGATAATTTTTTTCATGTAATTGTAAAGTGACTCCCAAAAATAGCTATTAATGGTATATTAACAGCGCAACACACTAAAAATTGCATAAATAACAGAAGATCGCCATCGTTATAGTTCAATAATTAAAACAGCAATGCCGATATTTGGCGCCGGAAACAAACAGAAATTCTTAACTCTGCCGGTGACAGATTCATACTAAACGGATATAAATGAAAAAGCTTATCTTATTTAAATACACCCTGACCTTAAAAAACAAACCCCTTATTCTTCTTCTCCTCTTCTTTCTTGCGGGCCCGCTACCTGCCCTGGCCACCCGGGTCAAAGGAGTTATTCGTGACACCGCCGGCCAGCCTATGAGCTTTGCTTCCGTGGTGGTCAGGGGAGAAACTACCGGTATTATGGCCAATGAGCAGGGCGAGTTTTTGCTCGACCTTCCGGGCGGAAAAACCTATGAGCTGGTATTCCAGTTTCTGGGCTATAAAACCGTCATCGAGAAAACAGATGTCGGTGACAAAGAAATATTCCTGAACATCACCATGCAGGAGCAATCTATCCGGTTAAGTGAGGTAAAAGTAGGAAAAACCAATGAAGACCCGGCTTACTCCATTATGCGGAAAGCCATTGCCAAAAGTAAGATTCATGCTAAACAGGTAGATCACTACGATGCCGACATTTACATAAAAAACACCCTGCTAGTCAATAAGGTGCCCGCACTTTTCCGGAAACAACTGGAAAAGAACAATGTTAAAGTAGGGGTTCCTTTTGTGTCAGAAGCCCTGGTCAACCTGAAATTCACCCAGCCTAACAAAAGGGTCACCAAAGTGCTCGCCAAAAAGCTGAGCCTGGATGAAGTAGATATTACCGGAGCTTTTTACCTGGTCAATTTTTACGATATCCCTGCCGACCTCGACCTGGTATCACCTCTCTCCCCCAGGGCATTCTCATACTACCGTTTTGAATACCTGGGCTTCTTTGAAGATCGCGGACGCACGGTCAATAAAATAAAAATTGTTCCGAAAAGCTACGGACCGGGCGTTTGCCGCGGAACCATCTACATCATTGATGACCTGTGGTGCATTCACAGTATTGAGGCTGAAACCGTAAACCAGGGCTTTAATATCAAACTGAAACAATTGTACAGCCCTAACCAGGAAGTCTGGATTCCGGTAAGCCAGGTCATTGATTTCGGCGGGAAGCCCTTTGGATTTAATTTTAGTGCGAAATTACAGATCAGCCCCAAATACAAGGCACTTCGTATCAACCAGAAATACGTGGCTGAAGTAAAAGTTCTGGACAGCAAAGACGCTCCTCAGCGTAAGGCCCGGAAAGACGTTTCCTTCAGCCAGAAAGAGCTCACCCTGAAAGAGCTGAACCGCCTGGCCAAACAAATGGAAAAAGAAGAAAAAGCCGTACAGAAAAAAGAAGAGCGGAACACGGTGAGTATTGACTCCGTATCGACCGATTCCCTGGCCCTGAAGCGCTCAGCCGAATACTGGGAGTCTGTGCGCTCCATACCGCTGACGGTGGAGGAGCTGAAGGGATACCAGGTAGGCGACAGCATCCGGGTGGTTCAAAAAATTGAAATACAGAAAGACAGTACCAAAAAAGGATTTTCCAAAAAGAACACGACATGGAGAAAAGTGTTTATAGGCGATGATCTCCGTATCCGGAAAAAGGTCAACTTCAGCTATACCTCTCCGCTGCTTCCCCTTTTCGGAATAAACTATAATATAGTGGAGGGAATTTTCACCCAAACCCGCCTGAATTTCAGCACTTACAGGTCGCACAATGACCGGTGGCGCTTTAACCTGGATAATAAAGTACGCTACTCTTTCGGCATGAGCCGCCTGATGGCCACCTCTGACCTGAGCCTGAAAAAAAGAAGCCATAACCTGATGATAGGCGGAGGCAGCTTTACCCAGACTTTTGACTCCGCGCAGGCCATTCCGGTATGGGCCAATACGGTGGTAAACCTGTTTAAAATTAACCTTATGCAGCTTTACCTTAAAGAAGGGGGTTACCTGGGGTACAGGTATGCAAAAAATAACATCTTCTCTGCTGACGTTAAACTGGAATTTGCTCACAGAAGCCCTTTAACTAACCTGGAACGCCTCCCACTGGCCATCGGTAAGCGGACTCCTACCCCTAACTCTCCGGAAAATGTGGAGATGGGCGCTACCGATTTTGCGTCTCATAATGCCGTGATCTGGTCGAACTCCCTGCGATACCGTCCGGGACCCAAATACAAAATCCGTAACGGCCAGCGCTCTTATGCGGGCAGCGACTGGCCCACCTTCACCCTTAACTATACCAGGGGCATGAGTGATGTGAACTACGACTTCCTGAGCTTCGGGCTGGATCACGCTTTAAGCAGCGCCCCCGCTCTTAAGCTGAAATATTATGCCGAAGCCGGAACATTCCTGAATGATTCCAGGCTGTACCTGATGGATATGAAGCATGTAAACAGTGTCAAAATATCAGAAACCGCCACAGGCACCTATTCCTTTTACCGTTTACTGAACACGCACCTGCCGGTGCAGATCAGCCCGGATAATTACTACCGGTACTCTACCCGGGGGGCTTACCTGAAATTTCATGCCATTAATGAATTCCGCAGGCTGCTGGTGACCCAGATCCCGGTAGCCCGGTTTACCGGCCTGAAAGAAGACCTGTTTATCAATTACCTCAAAACCCCGGCCATGAAAAATTACGTGGAGGCGGGCTACGGTATAGACGGCATCTTCAAACTCTTACGGTTTGAAGTGATCACGGCATTTGAGAAAGGGATGAAGCAACGGTGGGGATGGCAGATCGGAATTACTTTTTAGTAGTTCCGGTTACGCCGGTTCTTTTTCCAGCAGGCTTTTAAGGTATACGGAAAGCAGCTTTAACCCGCTCTCAAAATTGTGGTTATTGTTAATGATAATATCGGCATCCTGCTTAACGGGCCGTATAAAACGCTCATAGGTAGGGGCTACATGATTTTCCCAACGATACAGAATAGAGTCCAGGTCATATTGCCGCTCATGGGTATCGCGGATGATCCGTCTCCTTATTTTTACATGCTCTACGGCATCAATAAAAATCTTGAGATCCAGCATGGCTGAAATCTCCGGGTCGTGAAACGCGAAAATCCCTTCTACCACAATGACCGGGGCCGGCTGTAAGGTAATGATTTCAGGTTCAAAGTCGCACTCAAAGGTATACTCCTTCATGGTAACAGACTGCCCGTTTTTCAGAAGGTGAATATGCTCTGCAAACTGCCGGAAATCAATAGACTCCGGCACATCAAAATTAAAGACACCGTTGGTGTCCTTAGGTACGTGCTTTTTCTCTTTGTAATAATTATCCTGTGAAATCAGGCAAACTTCGCCGGCCTTAAAATGTTTCAGCAGGCTGTTCAAAAAAAAAGTCTTTCCCGAAGCGCTCCCGCCGGTAATTCCTATGATAAACGGAGACATCATCTTTCCAGTGGGGTTAGTTCATAACAGAACTTCATAATAAGGAGCCTTATTTTTTACACAAAATTAAGAAATGATTCGGGCATGAGCCAAATCCCCGGTGAAAGTTTTTCTCCTGCCCCCGCCCTCCTGAAAAGTCTTTTAATTTTTTTCAAAAAGTATTTGGAGGATATAAAATTACCCTATAATTTTGCATCCACATTACAGGAATGGCTGATGGTGTAATGGTAACACAGAGGTTTTTGGTGCCTTTATTCCAGGTTCGAGCCCTGGTCGGCCAACTGGGAAAGCCGCTCATTTGAGCGGCTTTTTTCTTTTACGTTTTACCGGATAATCCACCGGTTCAGCATATTTTTCTCCCCTTCTATCACCACTTTGAGGATTTTGCTCTCCTGTAGTTCTTTGGAAAGAGGTATTTCGGCCCTGCCCCGGCTTACTTCAAAAGTTCCCAGGTTCTGGTAACTGTCTCCGCTGCCCTTCGCCTCATAATGGTTGGTAGGTGAAACCAGGATATTTACATTTCCTTTCCGTTCAAAGGGCGTCCATTCCACCCGGAGCTTATCTTCTATTATCCGGGCCTGAGGTTCTGCTATGGATATTTCTCCTGTAAACGGAACACCATCCAGCTCACGGGCATTCTCCGGCGGAATCTGTAACCCCATGTGCCGGGCCACTGAAGGCAGGATATCTACTATGCCCGGTGTATACGCATAGAAATATTTGTTAAGGGGCTTTTTGTTCGTGGCTATCCAGCTGGTTCTTTCCCGCGCCGACTGGCCGCCGTGGTTAAGGCCCGTGGCCACATCCCGGCCGTGATCTGTGACAATGACGATCATCCAGTCTTCCTCAAAATACTGTTCCCGGTATTTTATGGCTTTATACAGGTCTCCCATCTGCCGGTCTGTTTTTTGCAGGGCCTCTTTCATCTTCTCGCTATCGCCCAGAGCATGGCCTACATCATCGGTATACTGCAGATACACCCAGCTCAGATCCGGGGCATCTTTCCGCAGGCTTTCACAGGCCTGCTTAACCACCTCTTCATCGATACGGTTGATATACACCGACTGGTCATCGTGCGGAAAGCGCGTTTTGTCCAGCTCATACCCGTCAAACGTATAGTCCATTTTCAGGGAACCGGTCTGCGGCAGGTTCTCTCCTATCAGCCTGGTGCGGTTATCGGTCCAGGTAGAATAGACCGCAAGCTTTTTATCCGGCTGCCCGGTTCTCAGCAGCCGGAAGATCGTAGGATAGTTATAGTTGGGCGCCGTAATGCTGTTATTCCAGACATTGTGCTTATTTACCCAGGTACCGGTCAGCATGCTGTTATACGATACGGCAGAAATAGTGGGGGTCTGTGAATACCCTCCCTTTTCACCGCCTACATACGCCCGGGTATAACCGCCGGCGCTGCTGATCTGGTCAATATTAGGCGTGGGAGTGTTTTCCAGGAAGTCAGCAGGAATACCATCCACGATCACCATGACGGCTTTAGGGACCTTGTGCCCGTTCTGTGCTGCTGCACCAGCGGTAAGCAGCATGCACAGGCTTACTGTGATATATTTTTTCATCATCTTTAAAAATCCGTTTCACGGAGTCATTATTCCCAACCAAAAATCTGGGTTAAATTAGGATTTAAAAGCATCTGACTTTGAGGTACCGGACGATAATAATACTTGGGATCAGCAAAAGTACCCGTATTTTCCACAATTCCTACTGTTCCTTTATTTCCTTCACTCAAAAATACGGAAACATCCTGGCCAAAGGTACCGGCCCTGTAATACCTTAAAACGGCACCAAGGCTGTTGGTTTCCCGTACTTCGGGGATAGATTCTGAAGCGGCCAGCAGAACAAGGTCAGGTACCCCGTCTCCTGTCATATCGTGTTTTCCCAGTCCGCTGAAATAGATCCCTTCCGGCTTACGCTCCAGCAGCTTCCCGGCCTTCCAGCGCATCAGGTCATTAAAACGGAAGCCTTCAAAAGCCAGCTCCACCCGTCTTTCCCTCCGCACTTCCAGCACCAGGTTTTTTTGCGTACCCTGCACCAAAGGATATTTCTCTGCCATCAACGGGTCTATCGCTACGTTAACCGTCATGTCAGGCATGCCTGCTCTTTTCCGCAGGAGATTCACCGATTTATCCAGGTCGGCCTGGCTGAGTGTTCCCAGCTCCGCTTTGGCTTCCGCATAATTCAGCAAAACCTCTGCATAGCGGTAAAGCGGAATGTCGATGTTATTCCGCACTTCCAGGTTCAGGGTATTCAGGAAGCCTTTTATCTGGTGATACCCGGAAAAGTTTTTAGCCAGTTGCTGTACATACAGCGGATCGCCCTGGGAATAGGTACTGGTGTACACCAGCTGCCAGCCCGGATAAGCGAACGTCTGGGATAGGCGGGGATCTCTGTTCTGGAATTCTTTTACAAAGGAGAAAGCCTGATAACCTGCCTGCGAAGAGTAAAAAGAGCCATCTTTCATCAGGTAAGCCTGCACCATATCACGGAGCGGATAATACTCGTAGTTGCCGAACATTCCCGGCCAGGAAGAGCCGTTAAGAAGGTTATTAGTGTAATACCTTGCCAGGATGACTTCCTTATTTCCTTCCAGGTTTTGACTGAAAAAGAGGGAGGCGTAATCTTCACCGGGTTTCCCGGTATTGTAAATCTGGAATCCGCCTTCATTCATGATTCTTTCGGCCGCCTGGTGAGCTTTGGTCAGGAAGTCATCGGCAGAAGACACCAGATTCAGCTCATTATGGTACTTGCGGTAGGTACCTTCATACAGTGCAAATCGGCTGAATTCCTGCAATACCACCCATTTATTCACGGCTCCGCTTTCAGAGGCCGGATTCACATGCTGAGCAGCAAATTCAAAGTCCTCCATTATTTTTTGTACCACAAAATCGCGCGGGTCGCGTTTACCCTTCAGGGTGGCCTCATCGGTAGTAGTCACCACTTTGTCTATCCAGGGCACATCCGAATACCTTTGCACCTTCTCTGCATAAAACCGGGCCCTGAAGTATCTTCCCAGGCCTTCATAGTGGTTTAATACTTCTTCGCTAAGATTGGCATTCCGCACATTTTCCAGGAAAAAATTAATATCCCGCAGCCGGCCCCAGGTCCAGCCTGAAGTAAGGGTGGTTGACGACGGATTACCCGTCATCATGGTTTTGATCTCCTTCACACCGGTAGTACTGGCATTATCGGTGGTGGCGTCTGACTCATAAAACTCCGAAGAGGAGAAATTGTACAGGTTCAGGATGTACATTTCCAGGTCATTCTGGGACTTAAAAAAATTCTCCTTGTTAATGGCCGTTTCGGGCAGCTTATTCAGGTAGTCATCATTACAGGAAAAAGTGACCAGTGCAAGCCCTGAAAGTATTCCTAATTTTATATTTAATTTCATAATTCTCAATGATTAAAAAGTAACTTGTAAACCGGCTGAATAGCTTCTCTGGAAAGGATAGGTCATCCCGTTTCCGGAGCGCTCAGGACTTTGAGAAGGGTTAGTATACAGGTTCTGGTTAAGTGTTTCAGGATCGAAATACTTCTTCACCGGCGACCACTCCAACACATTTTCAGCGCTGAAATAGACCCTGAGGTTTTGTATCCCTATAGCCTGGGTCCAAACGGCCGGCAGGCTGTAGCCGAGGGAGAGGTTTTTTAACCTTACATAAGCCGCATTCAGCATATAGCCGGTTTGCGGAATAGCCACTCCCATGGCTTCGTCTACCCGGGTTCCCAGGTTTACGTCGGCTAACCACGATTGCAGAATCGGGTACCGTGCATCCAGGTTTTGTTCCGCCAGGCCCAGTGCCAGGTAAGACTGTGAATGTTTGGCCCTGTCGATATCAGAATCTGATGACGGCCGGTAGAAGTCATACAGGTGACCGTAGAAACCACCGTAAGGCTGCTGGTACACTCCCCAGTAGAGGTAGTCGTTCGGATAATAATCCCGTTTCCCTATTCCCTGGAAAAATGCACGGAAGTCAAGGCCCTTCCAGTTAGCGTTCAGGTCTACCCCAAAGTGGTACCTCGGGGTGGAGTTACCAATAATTTTAAGGTCTTTGGTGTCATCCAGGGTATAGCCCTTGTCAATAACCCCGTCATTATTCTGATCCACATACTTCGGCCAGCCCGGCACAATACTCAAAGCCCCCCAGGGGATAATAGCGGTCTGGTCCAGCCGGGCAATTTCCTCTTCCGAAGCGAAGAGTCCGTCGCTTTCCAGGCCCCATATTTCGCCTAACCGCATTCCTTCATAATACTGCAGAATACTTCTATTGGGGTTATCAAACCGGGTAATCGTGGAGTAAGAATCCGAAAGCATCAGCTTGATATTGAAATCCAGCTTATCTCCCGCCACATTAACCCTGTCTCTGTAGCCCAGCGAAAGCTCCCATCCGTTGGTTTTCAGGTCAGCTGCATTTTCATTAGGTTCAGAGGCGCCCAAAACCGAGGGCAGCTGGCGCCCTAATGTAAGCATGCCCAGCGTTTTTCTTATGTAATAGTCAAAGGAAGCATTCAACTTATTTTTGAATGCTGCCACATCCACACCGGCATTAACGGTATTTACTTTCTCCCACGAATAGGCGTCTGAAACCAGTGCCGGAGAATAAATGGAGAGCGGCCTTTTTCCTCCGATCAGGTATCCTGATTCATAGGTAGACATGGAAGGAATGTACCCGTAATTGGAAACAGACTGGTTTCCCAGTTCCCCGTATGAGGCTCTGAGTTTGAGTAAATCCAACCGGTCTGCCCATGAAAGAAAACCTTCTTTATTTAACAGCCACGCCACAGACCCCGAAGGGAAAAATCCGAACCGGCTGTTTTTCGGAAACCGCGAAGAGCCGTCGTAGCGCCCGTTCAGCTCGATAATGTACTTATCGTTATACGTGTAATTCAAACGGTAAAATGCCCCGCGCAATGCGTACGTATTAATCGATTCGCTTACAGACGGAATACCGGTAGCCAGCTGGATCGTAGGAAATGATTCAGATATTAAACCCGTCTTTTCAGCAATAAAAGCCTCGTACCGGTAATCTTCCTGGTTGAAACCCAGGATTCCGCTCAGGAAATGCCGGCCAAACTGCTGATTATAGCTGGCGTACAGGTTATACACATTGTAGTAGGAGAAACCGGCCTGCCTGTAAGCCGAATTCTGACCTTCGGTACGCACATCTGACGGCCCGAAACCTATCTGGTACTGTTTGGTATACCAGTTGTAATTCATGGAATTACGCTGATAAGTATAATCTCCGTTTATTTTGAAGATATTTTTTACCAGGCTCAGTTCGGCATTAAAGGTAGATTGCAGATCGAGCCTTTTAATATCACCCATACCGCCATCCACTATCTTGGCAGCCATCCTTCCTGCATCGGAATTGGCCCAGGTACCGTCCGGGTTGATATTATACGAAGTAGGGAATATATTGTAAATATCGAACAGGCTGTATTGGGAGGGTTGTTTCCTTACGCTGTTACTGATATTGGTATTATTACCGAAAGTCAGGTAATCGGTAAGCTTATAAGATACTTTGGAACGGATGGTTTTCCGGTCAAAATAGTCATCCGCTAACGTAATGGGGGAATTCTGGCGGTTATAATTACCACTGAAATAATAGCTCACCTTATCGGTAGAGCCCGAAATAGCCATTTCATGGTTATGGGTGAAATTCCAGTCGGAAAGGAAATACCGGGTCCAGTCGCGGTTACCCATATATTCCCACAGGTTACTGTTGGTAGGGTCTACCCTCACTCCGGGCACGCCGGCCGGATTTTCCGAACGTTCTTTGGCGTATTTATAAAACTGCTCATTGTAGTTTACGTTATCCCAGGGAGTATTATCGGTAGAAAGCTCCAGTAACCTGGAAAACACATACGGGTCGGTGACCTTATCGGGCATCACGGTAGGGGTATTAAACGTAAAATTATTGTTATACGTAACTTTCAGCCCGCCCTTACCTGATTTTGTGGTAATAAGAATGACGCCGAAAGATGCCCGTGCGCCGTATATGGCTGCGGCCGAAGCATCTTTGATCACTGAAAACGATTCAATATCATACGGAGAAATGCGATTCAGCTCGGCAGAGCTCACCGGCACGTTATCAATCAATATCAAAGGATCTCCGCCGTTGATAGACGTAATTCCGCGGATGTTAATATTAGCGGCTTCTCCCGGAGCACCGGAGTTAAACCGGATGTTCAGGTTAGGAATCATCCCCTGCAGCCCCTGTGATATGTTAGCGATAGGGCGGCTTTCCAACACCTCACCACTTACGTAATCCACCGCCCCGGAGAGGTTAACTTTTTTATTGGTTCCGTAACCTACTACCACCAGTTCATCCAGGTAGGAATTCTGAAGTTCCAGCCTGAACTCTTTCTGACCATTGTAGCTTACTACCAGCTTCTGATAACCTACAAATGAAATTTCCAGCTGATCTCCGATCTCCCCCGATAGCCTGAAGTTTCCGTCCACATCACTTTGCACTGCTGCACCTGTTCTGAGGTTTTTCACCACAGCCCCGATAACAGGTTCCTGTTGTTCATCAATAATTCTTCCGGTAATGTCAGCGAGAGGTATTTCATAAGGAGCTTCTATTCCGTAAGCTCCCGGAGACACTCCGTACAGGATCACCAGCATGAATAGGGTAAATCTTTTCAATATCATTTAAAGAATTTTTTGAAGGCAAAATTAGAGTAGACATGATGTTATAAAGTGCTCTTTTATATTAAGTTAATATTAATATACAAGACTGATACCCGGAAGTTTAAAACGATAATCCGGCAGTTCGTTCCCGGGTAAGTAATTGCCCCCATGAGCTTTTATCCGGCTCATTTCACCTGCAAAATCCCGGATTTCACCGAATATCTCTTGCATTCCGGCCGGAAAGAGCGTATTTAGCTGTAATGAAAGATAGCCTGGTTCGCATCAGTACCCGTCATAAAAAGACACTGCTTCATGTATTGGGGGTGGTGACACTGCTTTCATTGCCTTTTATTCCCTATTTCCAGGGCAAAAGCCCGAACCTCTTTCATCCCCTGGCCATTGCGGAGCTGATCAGCTACACCCTGCTGCTGCTTATCTTTTATCTGAACTATTACATCCTGGTTCCGAAGATATTTTTCCGTAAGCGCTACCTGCTTTATGCGTTGGCATTAGCTACACTTTACGTCACCTTCCGGTATGCCCGGGGCCAGGTGTTTCCTACCCGTTACAGCCTGAGCGAAAAGCCCTTTACCGGGCAGCCCGTCAGAGACGGAGAACCCGGGAAAGGGCCTGTACCACCTGACATGCAGCGGCCGCCGGATCGCCGGTCGCCACGGGAAAACAGCCGGAATGATATCTTCATGGAAGTGGATAAAAACATCTTCCCCTTCCTGGTCATGATCGCCTTTTCATTTGTGCTGAGCCTGAATGGCCGGTGGCGGGAGACCGAGGCAGCCCGGGCTCGTGCGGAGCTGGCCTACCTGAAAGCCCAGATCAACCCCCATTTCCTGTTTAATACCCTGAACAGCATTTATTCCCTGGCTATTATTCAGCATGAAAAGACTTCGGATGCCGTAGTGAAACTGTCGAACATGATGCGGTATATCCTTAACGAATCAGAAACGGAATACACAGATCTTCAGAAAGAGATCAGCTACATCAGCAACTATATCGACCTGCAAAAAATGCGCTTTGGCGAAGCTTTTAAGCTTACTTATGAAACAAAAGGAGATTTTTCAGGCCAAAAGATAGAACCGCTGATTCTCATATCGTTTATAGAGAATGCCTTTAAATACGGCATCAACGCCGAGGACGAATCGGATATCCGCATCCGGATAGAAATAACGGGGCATCTTCTTCATCTGAACGTATATAACCGGAAAGTGAAGATTAACGACCTCCCTGAAAATACAGGTGGTGTGGGGCTGAAAAACACCCGTGAGCGGCTGAACATCCTCTATCCTGACGCCCACAGCCTGAGCATACAGGACGAACCCGGGTATTACGAAGTTAAATTAACCATAGAGCTCTGAATATGTTAAAAGCGATAGCCATAGATGACGAGCCCCTGGCCCTGACCGTACTGGACAGTTTTTGTAAAAAAACCGCCGGTATAACGCTTGAAAAAACATTCCTGAAAACCGGCGAAGCCCTCGCTTTCCTCACAGGCGAACCGGTAGACCTCGTGTTCCTGGATATCAACATGCCCTCGCTTACCGGAACAGAGCTGGCCAAAAAATTACCGGCGGACATACAGGTCATTTTTACCACCGCCTACAGCCAGTATGCCGTGGAAGGATTTAACCTGAATGCTACAGACTACCTGCTGAAACCGTTTACCTATGAACGTTTTCTCCAGGCTATCCAAAAGGTCATGCTGCACAAGCGGGTACAGGAACAACCCTCTCCCTACCTGGTCCTGAAGGCCGACTACAGGCAGTACAGGGTGCCCTTCGGGGATATCCTGGCCGTGGAAGGGCTGGACGACTACCTGAAGGTACATCTTGCAAACGCCCGGCCCATTGTAGCCCGTATGACCATAAAGGCCATCACCGGGATGCTCCCCGCCTCTGACTTCCGGCGGGTTCACCGTTC
>Ga0222429_100149_pt1 | contig 108256 bp, 98 predicted proteins | sample 1B50Ametagenome_FD_182475 | JGI IMG/M metagenome (GOLD analysis project Ga0222429, IMG submission 182475) | Enriched microbial communities from leaf-cutter ant dump, University of Wisconsin, Madison, United States - 1B50A (version 2) | ecosystem: Environmental > Terrestrial > Nest > Insects nest...
CAATCATCCTCAGACAATTCCAAGAATGGAGCCGGATAGCACACTCCCGCGCTGTATACGAGCGAATCGATCGGTCCGAACGCAGACGCCGCTTCGGCCATCAGATGCTCGATGTCTTCTTTTATTCGAACATCGGCCTTAACGCCGACAGCCTGCCCCCCTGCCCCGGTGATCGAAGCAACCGTCTCCTCCAAGGCAGCGGTTTCATGTGCGGCAACCGTCACTTTCGCCCCTTCGTCGGCGAATCTGCACGCAATGGCGCGCCCGATGCCGCTGGAACCTCCGACGATGACCGCATGTTGATGCGCAAGCCTCACCCAAATCAAACCTCCACTCTTCACGAGGAAACTAAATGATTATCAAGTGTCACTTGATAAAACCATAGTATTAATAAACAAAACATACCATAGGGGCTTCTTGCTGTAAACAATACTTGAAGTTCATCCCGGGACAATCACCATAGATAGCTGTTTTCGATGCCCCAATGGCCTCGAGCAGCCCGCGGAAGGAACGTCCGACGCCGATGGCCGACGATATTCCTTTCTCCTTATACAGCTCCTCATGCAGCCTTGCGATAAGTTCAGACTCTTTATCCTGTACGAGAACCACGATACGACGGTTATCGAGCACGTATAACAAGGCGTACGAGACAAAGGCGTTCAATTTCTCCTGCAGAAATTGTTCCCATTCATCGATGGAGACGGCTTCTCCGCTCCGTTCACTGATTTCGATCACAATGGCGCGGCTGCCGATATTCGGTTTCACATGCTGCGCTACCGCACATCCAGCGGATAAATCGGCCTGCGGACGCGGCGATATTCGAAGTGCCGGAGATTCGCGCTGCAGCAGCCTGGTGAATCGACGTGAATAACACGTTTGGCGAACGAACCGAAGGCGGTCTGCCAGGCGATGGCCGATTTGGCGACAATGATCTTGAAATCGTCCGGCCAGAGACCGACACTGCGAACATGCCCCAAATCCCAGGGAGCCGTCCGCTTCTCGGTCAACACGATCGTCAGCTTTCCGCACAAGAGAACCGCCGTCTTCCCCATATCCGCCTGCTGGCCGGTCATATAGGGGCCGACATGACGATAACGACCGTCGAACAGCAAGCGGATCTTCCCCTTCACAGATACCGGGCTGCCGTGGAGCTCGTCGCTCTTGCCGCCGACAGGTCCTTCGAACTCGGCCCCGACTCCCAGACGAAACGCTTGCACGACAGCGCCCTCATCCCGGATAACAATGAGGGCAGGCTGATCGACATTCGTCAAGCACGCAAGCAGATGCGTGGCGTCGGCGGGCGCTCCTCCTCCGACATTGTCCGATCCTTCCGCCAGAATGACAGGCCCGAAAGGCTCCGCCAGCGCCGCCGCGACGGCTTCTTCCGGCGGCAAGTGCAAGACCCCGAAAGTCTCTCTCAGGCGTACCGCCGTCTCCGCCAATTCCGCCGCATAGCGGTCGGCCAATTCCGGGGCCCCGTCCGTCGTGACGACGAACGACATGCCGGCATCCTCGACATCGCTGTAAGGAAATCCTCCGGCCACCGTTACATTCAGCACGCGGGCATCGCCCGATTCGATCTCGAACGCCCGGTCCATCAACGCCTTCATGCTGCCTTCGGCCGTCATCATCGCCTGCGGAACGACCAGCATGCCGGTGTGCGCATAGGAACGCGATGGCGAGACTTCGCCGCGAATGCGTCTGACGAGCAGCTCGAAAGCCTCCACCGCTCTTTCATACATATCAACATGGGGATACGTATCGTAACCGACGATGATATCCGCCAGCCGCACCATTTCCCGGCTGATGTTGGCATGCAGGTCGATCGTCATCGCGATCGGAAAGTCCCGGCCGAAGCGCGCCCGCAGCCTGGCCAGGCATTCGCCTTCGACATCTTCGTATTGTTCGGAAACCATCGCTCCGTGCATAATCAGCACAAGGCCGGATGCGCCAGGGTCGATCGAACGCACGACATCATCCATTAAGGCATCGACCGTCGCAGCCTCGACCATGCCGCTCGGAGTCGTCGCCGTATACACGCCGGGCACCAGTTCGACCCCTTGGCGGAGCGCGGCATCGATCGCCCCGCCCATCGAAGTGCGGGTCCCGCCGTAACGCTGCCGGAACGCCTCGAGGCCTTCGGTCCGTTCGTCCGCAAACTGCGCGAGAACAGTACGTCCGGGTGCGAACGTATTCGTCTCATGGTAAATCCCCGCAACGGCGATCCGCAGTGTCATGCCTGCTCACCGCGTTTCGCAGGCGCGTAAGCGATGACGTCGATCTCAATCAAGTAATCGCCGATGCCGCTCTGCACGGAAGTGCGCGTAGGAAACGGACGCTTCATGATTTGCTCATACGTCCGGTTATAGCCCGGGAAATCCTCCGAGTGCGACAAATACGCATTCACCTTGATCACATGATCGAGTGTCAATCCGGCTTCGTTCAATATCGTTTCAATATTCCGCAGACACTGCCCGGTCTGCTCCTCGATCTTCCCGCCGACCACTTGGCGTGACTGAGGATCGACGCCGACCTGGCCGGACACGTACACGAAATCGCCCGCGCGCAAAGCTTGGGAGAACGGCAGCGGAAACGACGGCGCGCGTTCGGTATGGATAGGCTGAGACATTTGAGGCGCCCCTTTCATTTTTTAGTTAATGAAACATTGGTTTTATAAAGTAAAACATAGCATAATGATTGAACGATGTAAACATTGAAAGACTGCGACCGAAAGGTTGCGACAGCAATCGCAAAATGCCGCCCGATTTGTTACAATAGCGTAATAATGCACACGAGAAGTGAGAGTTTGCCCTGCAAGCTCCCCATTAAAGGAGTCAGGTGATTGGACATGGCCTATATCAGCACGCGGGGGCAAGTGGCTCCCATCGGGTTCATCGACGCGGTGCTCATGGGGCTGGCCGACGACGGCGGCTTGCTCGTCCCGCAGCATATTCCGCAGGTGTCCGGAGACACGCTCCGCCAATGGCAGCGGCTGTCTTACCGGGACCTCGCGCTCGAGGTGTTCTCGCTCTATGTGGGCGACGAGATTCCGCGCGCCGATCTGAAGCGGCTCGTGGACGACAGCTACGGAACGTTCCGCGACCCCGGCGTCACGCCGGTGCGCCCGCTGCGCGACGGGCTGCATGTGCTGGAGCTGTTCCACGGCCCGACGTTCGCGTTCAAGGACGTGGCTTTGCAGTTCCTGGGCAATCTCTATGCCTATATTTCGCGGAAAAAGGATTCGATCATCCACATTCTCGGGGCGACGAGCGGAGATACGGGAGCTTCGGCGATCGAGGGCGTGCGCGGCAAGGAAGGCATTCGCATCTGCATTCTGCACCCGAACGGCAAGGTCAGCAAAGTGCAGGAGCTGCAAATGACGACCGTCGGCGACGACAACGTGCTGAACCTGGCGGTGGAAGGCACCTTCGACGACTGCCAGCGCATGATCAAGGAGCTGTTCGCGGACGTCGACTTCAAGCGGCGCTATCATCTGCGGGCGATCAATTCGATCAACATCGCGCGCATTCTCGCCCAGACGGTGTACTACTTCTATGCGTACTTCCGATTGGCTGAGCAGGGGGTTGCAGGGGGAGCAACAGCAGCATCGAACCCGGTCAACTTCAGCGTGCCGACAGGCAATTTCGGCGATATTTTCGCGGGCTACCTGGCGGGGCGCATGGGGTTGCCGGTCGGCAGGCTGGTGCTCGCGACGAACGAGAACAACATTCTGGAGCGGTTCGTGAACGAAGGCGTGTATGAGCCGGGCGAATTCCGCGGCACGTACAGCCCGTCGATGGATATTCAGGTCGCGAGCAACTTCGAGCGCTACCTTTATTATCTCTATGGAGAAGATGCCGGTGCGACAGCCGCGGTGATGACGCAGTTCAAGGCGGAGGGACGCGTGAGCGTGCCGACCGAGAAGCTGCGGCAAGTGCAGGCCGACTTCTCCGCCTGCAGCGTCCGCAACGAGGAGTGCCTCGATACGATCAGCGAGTATCACGATCGGCACGGCTACCTGCTCGACCCGCACACGGCGTGCGGCGTGGCGGCGGCAGACCGGCTCGCGGCCGCGGGCGAGGCCACCGTGACGCTGTCGACCGCCCATCCGGCCAAGTTCGACGAAGCGATCCGGCTGCGCGGCATCCGGCAGGAGTACCCGCCGCAGATCGCCGCGCTGTTCGACAAGCCGCAGGCAAAGACGGTTGTCGGCGGCGAGACGGCCGAAATCAAGGCGCAGTTGGAGCAGTTCTTCTGAAGCATATCCGCATTCGACGACAAGGGAGGGCTCTTCGCGAAGAGCCCTCCCTTGTTTGTTTGCCCGAAATCCCCGGAAATCGCCCCCATTCGGTCGCGATCCCGCTATTCTTTACCCACCGTCAACCCTGCCATTGCTCTAAATCAAGAAGGTGAAGCCCGCATCGCGCATGGCCTCACCTTCTTGTCTGCCGACCTGTTATTGACCCAGGCTGGACGCCAATTCGTCATATTCCTTCTTGTAGTAGTCGAACACTTCAGCGGCGCCCTTGGAAGTATAGGCGTCCAGGAAGTCCTTCTTGGCCTTCTCGTAGGCGTCATCCGTCTTCTGATAGATCACCTTGGCGATATTGGCAATCAGGTAAGCATCCAATTGCTCTTTCTTCGCCTGGATATCAGACCCCGGCTCAGGATTGACCGCACTCATCAAGGACGTGTCGAACTTGTAGTTCGGAATATTCGTGAACGCCTCGTTGACTGAATCGTAGCCGAAGTGCTGCATGAAGTCCAACTGTACGGGCAGCGCCGTCTTCTTCAGCGTGGCCGGTATATTCGCGAAGTCTATGGGCACGCCATCCGGGTCTTCCTGCGGCGTGAAGCGAGACAAATGGTAGTACTTGCCGGCGCCCGTCTTCAGATAATGATTCGGATCCGTCTGCCTGGCTTCGATCTCCTCATCTTTCAGCATTGGCACTCCGTCGACCACATCGTACTGTTTGCCTTCCACGCCGTTCAGAAGCAGCTTCGCGCCTTCATAAGTGTACAAGTAATTAATGAATTTCATCGCGGCTTCCGGATTTTTGCTGTTTTTCGGAATGAACATCTGGAACTGATCTCCGCTGGAGAACTCTTGCACGATATAGATATTGTCCTGGTTGTTGTCGATCAGGAACGGCACGAAACCTTTCTCGGGATGCCCGTCGGCAATGAACTGGTTATCTACGCCTGCGAGCGACCAATAAGCAGTAGAAGCAAAATATCTGCCCGTCTTGTACTTCTCGGAGATCGCGTTGAACTTCAGCGTGGCCGATTCCGGGTCCAAAATTCCCCGTTGATAAGCTTTATTATAAAATTTCATGGACTCCCAGAAGATGCTGTCCGGATCGGATACGCGAGGCGTGATCTTCTTGTTGCTCATATCGTAGTACCAGTCGTTGTAGTTGGCTTGGACCATGCCCCGCATATTGGCCGTCGCCTTGTCGATCATCAGTTGGCCCCAATCGTCCGACAAGTTCAGTCCCAGACCATAATTCTTCTTGTCGAATTTGTTCGTCGGTTCCAGCTTCATCATGCTCTCCAGCACATTCAGCAGATCGTCCAGCGTATCCAGCTTGGGATCGTTCAATTGCTTGTACAAATCCCAGCGCAAATTCCAGGCATTCTGGTTGATCAGCGGCGCGTAGTCGTTCCCGCCCACCTTGCCGGGCAAATAATATAAGCTGTGCGTGTCGTCGGAATTCATTTTTTTATACAGCGCCAGAGCGTCTCCCGCATTTTTCTGGATGTCCGGTCCGTATTGCGCGACCAGATCGTCGAGCGCCATTGCCTGACCGGAGTTATACACCTTGTCGCGATCGGTCAGTGCGTTGAAGACCACGATGTCCGGCAGATCCCTGCCCGCCAGCATGACCGCAAGCTTCTGTGAAGCATCCGTTACATTCAGGTTCGCCGTGAAGTCGAGCTTCACGTTCGTACGTTTCTGCAATTCAAGCATGACATCGTCATTCTGAAACGGCTCCGTCACCGCTCCGCTTCCCCCGAAGATCGTCAGCGTGACAGGCTCCTCCGCAGGAGCAGATGGACTTCCCGAAGCGCCCTTCGGCGAGCTCGACGCATCGCTCCCGCTATTATTCGAGCTGCTGCTGCAGCCGATCACGGCTGCCAACAAGATCAAAGCGAGTACGATCAATAGACCTTTCTTCATATGAACCCTCCTGATAAGATCTTTATATCAAGGGCTGCCGCCCGCGATACCGGTACAATCGCTGCCTGGAACGGGCCTGATATTCAGCCTTTCACCGCTCCAAGCATAATGCCTTTCAGAAAATATCGCTGCATGAACGGATACACGAGCAGAATCGGCAAAGTCGCCACGAAGGTGATCGTCATCTGCACGGAAGTCGGCGTCAGCACGATGGCGTGCTGGGACATGCTTGCACTGGTCACCATCGACATCGCCGCATTCTGTTGATTCACGTAGGCGTAGAGCAGCAATTGCAGCGTCTGCAGCCCCGGCGTCGGCGCCAAATATAAATTGTCCACCCAAGTGTTCCATTGATTCACGGCATTGAAGATCGCCACGGTGGCCAGTACCGGCGTACATAAGGGCAAGATGATCTTCCACAGCGTTTGAAAGGCGGTGGAACCGTCCACCATGGCGGACTCCTCCATCTCCCTGGGGATATCCTCCATGTAGGTTTTAATCAAGATGACGTAGAAGGCAAGCACGACGCTGGGCAGAATGTAGACCAGGAAATTGTTATACAATCCGTATTCCCGCATGGTCAGGTACAAGGGAATGATCCCCGGACTGATATACATGGTGACGATCACGGTGCCGTACATCAATTTGCGGAATGGCAGGAACGGCTTGCTGATGCCGTAGGAAAATATCGTACAGCCGATAAGCGTAGCGACCGTTCCCAGCACGGTTCTCGAGGTCGAGATGAAGAACGCCCACACGATATTTTGTTCCTGAAACAGTTGACGATAGTTGTCAAGACTGAACCCCCGCGGCAGAAGGTATACGCCCCGCAGCGCTTCCATCGGATCGCTGATCGAATAGATAAAGATATAATAGAATGGATACAACGTGAGCAGTCCGAACAGTCCGAGCACGAGCACGTTCGCGATATCGAACGCCCGCTCTCCCGGCTTGAGCCGAATATGCTGCATGGCGAATCTCTCTCCTTTCTTTACATGATGGAATGACCGGTTGCCAACCTGGAGAAGCGGTTCGCCGCGAAGAGCAAGGTGATGCTGACGAACGATTTGAAAATGCCTGCAGCGGTCGCATAGGAAAAGTTGAGCTCCGTTATCCCGATCCGATAGGTGTACGTGTCGATGACCTCGATCCGGTTATGAACAAGCGCATTATGAAACACGTAATATTGGTCGAATCCGATATTGAGCATGTTGCCGATATTGATCAACAGAAGAATGATGAACGTAGGCAGGATCCCCGGCACGGTAATATGCAGCGCTTGCTGCCAGCGACTCGCGCCATCCACCTCTGCCGCCTGATATTGCTCCTGATCGATGCCGGTAATGGCCGCGATATAGATGATCGCCGTCCAGCCGGCTGTCTTCCACAGCGTAGCGAAGGTCATCAGCCACCAGGAGTATCTCTCGTCAGCCAACAGGTTCGAGGGTTCGTCGATCCAATGGAGCGTGCTGTACAGCAGTTTGTTCAGCGCCCCGTCATCGATGGAGAAGAACGCGAAGAACACCGAATATACGATGATCCAGGACGTGAAGTGCGGAAAAGAAGTAACCGTCTGGACGATCCTGGAATACCAGCGCTTGCGAACATTCGTAATCATGATCGCCAGAATGACCGGCAGCGGCGTCAGCAGCAATTGCAGAAAGCTGAGGACGAGCGTATTGCGCAGCACAAGCCTGAAATCGGAAGTGCTGTCGAACAATTGGCGGAAGTACTTGAGTCCGGCGAATGACGAATCGGCAATGCTTCTGCCCGGCGAATAATCCACAAAAGCGAGCACCCAACCCCACAGAGGAACGTAATTGAACAGCACAACCAGTATAAAGAAGGGAACCGTCATGATCAGATAAGGGTAATATTGTTTTCTCGCCATTCGATAGTTCCTTTCTTCCTCTTTGCCGATGGTTCCGGCTCTTATGGCTAAATTATAAAAGGAAGCGTCGCCCGCAGCATTCCACGTAATAAAGATAGGCATTGGATAAACTATAGAAAGGCTTGGTTTGGCGACTCCCAACATCGTACAACAATAGTAGTAAAAAGTTTGACGCGGGAGAGGATTCGATGGTTGAACCGCACGTACCTGTTCCGGCTGACTTCGGTCCGTTCTTCCGGGATGTCCATATCGACCAATTGGAACTGGCCCGACACCACCCATCCGTCGTAACGGAACACAGAGACTTTATCCGGTGAAGAAGGCTCTGCTTTAGACCTTAACGAAACTCAGCGCCGTTATTTCGCGGTTTTACGGTGATTTTGGCAACGTTTGTCTCTGATAAGGGCTTACCGTTTCGTTAGCTTTTCCAAAACACCCTTTATTGCCGATTAAGCTTCTTGAGTTCCGTTGCGTTGCCTAGACAGGCTGTTTAACCCGATACACTCTCATTCGACAGTCTCTTGGTTGGGTAGCTCGACGCTTGGAGACAAGCAAAATTAAACGGCCTACGCCCCGTGGAGTACAGGACAAAGGCCGCTTAATGAGCTTTATTTATTATACTGCCCAAAAAATATGAATCAACGTCAGGGTAACAGGCGGATCGGCAGAACCGCCTCGTAGCCTGCCTCGTGCTCGTATCGGTCGGCGGCGGCGTTGTACACGGACAGCCTGAGCTTGCCTTCATGCGGGTAAAAGTCGGCGATCCGGTACCTTCCCGCTCCACCGAGCGGCTCCAACTGCCAGTTTTGAAAAACCTGCGCGACGGATTGCCCGGCCGCTCCCCGGTCCACCCGTGCGCTCACATGCTCGGGCACATGGTGGCCTGAAAATACGGCAACCAGGTTGGGATGTTGGCATAACGACTTTTCCCACATCGCTTGCCCGTCATTGCCGTCCCGCGAACCGCAATAGCTCGCCGGGTGCAGCTCGTCCGCTGCCGTGACCCGATGCCCGCGCGGGTGCAGGTAGCTATGCGTCACGATCACCACATTGCAATCCGCATGGGCTGCCATCACGTGATCCGCCCACTTCAGCACCTCGTCGCGGGGACCGAACTCAAGACTCAGGACGAGCAGCAAACAGCGCGGTTCCCTGATGAGCAGGTAGGCGTTCTCTGCGCGCCCTTCCTCATAGACGCCGCCGAACCACGTCTTTCCGGCATAGTTCCCGATGCCGAAATAACGGTTGAACATGGTACTTGATCGATCGAGCGCCACCAGGTTGTCGTAATCGTGATTGCCTATCGCAAACAGGCAGGGCACGCCCGATTGCATGATCGGGCCAAGCGCGCCGTATGCCGTTCGATATTGCGTCTCGTCGTCCGCTCCGTTATCCACGAGGTCGCCCACATGCAGCACCGCCTTGACCGGAAGCTCCCGGATGCGGTCTGCGACGCTGCTCCCCATCCGTCGATACAACTCCGGATGCGCAAGCGCCATGCCCTGTGTATCGGGAATCACGATGATGCTGAAGAAGTCCGCGGAAGGCTTCACCTGCATGCTCCCTCCAACCACTCGTTTATTTTACGGGCAACGCCGTGATCCTCGTTGGACAAGGCGACTGACTGCACGCGTGACCGAATCCGGGCGGGGGCATTGCCCATCGCCACCCCGATGCCGACGGAGGTCAGCATCTCCAGATCGTTGTCGCTGTCTCCGAACGCGGCCGTATGGTCCGGCCGAATCCCTTGCTGCGCAAGCAGCGCTTGCAAAGCGAGCCATTTGGACGCCGTCCGGGGAACAATCTCGACATAGCCCGGGCCGGCATACACATTCACAGACGATTGCCACTGCATATCGGCGGTCGGCTGAAACCACGCGGAACCGTCTTCCAGGAACACTTCCATCTTCGTAATCGCATGCTGCAAACGATCGCTGTAGTCTCCCACATAGCGCGGCGGCGTGGCGTAAAGATCGGTCCACCTGCTTACCAACTCGTCGTGAACCATACAATAGTAATCCGACAGATGAAAAGACAGAATATTGCGCGACCTGCCCCGCAAGTCCGCCAGAATCGCTCGCGAATGAAGCGGCGAGATCGTCTGATGGACCCGCACATGATCTTGCGCGCAGTCATATATAATGGCGCCATTGGCGCAAATCATCGGCGTATCCAGTCCAAGCTTGCGATGATAATGCCGGCATGCCCGCGGCAGTCTGCCTGTCGCGATATAGACGGCGATTCCCCGATCTCTTAATCGCCGCACAGCTTCGACGGTTTCCCGCGCAATGGTCAGATCGCTTCGCAGAATGGTCCCGTCCAAATCCAGAACAACGGCTTCGATCTCATCCCCGTTCAGCGTTATCGTCTCTCCCTTCAGGCTTTGGTTTGAAACTGTTGTCGATATTGCGAAGGGCGTTGGCCGATCGTTTTTTTGAAGGCTTTGCTAAAATGCTTTTCATCCGCAAATCCGAGACGCTCGGACACTTCGGAAATTTTCAGCTCGGTGCCGGTCAGCAATTCACAGGCATAAGCCATTCGCTTCCGGTTCATATAATCCTTTATGCTGACACCGTAATGAACCCTGAACAGGCGGGACAAGTAATCCGGCGTATAGTGCACATCGTCCGACAGCGTCTTCAGGTTCAGCGTTACATACTCATGTTCGTCAATCGCTTTTTTGATATGGACGAGCAGCTCGGACTGTTTGCCGGCATTCCTGGCGCGCATGCGTGTCTGAAGACGGTGCAGACCGGCGACCAGCTTCTCCTTCAGCGCTTCCAGATCGAAGACGCCCTTCAGACTTGGCCAGACAGGCAGAGCGAACGGCTCGTCCGCTCCGCCAGTGACCATCGTATCCGGGTGCCCGTGAAGCATTTGCTCCCATAGCGACCGCAATTCCTGCTCCCATAGCCTTAATTGTTTTCTTTGCAGCACACCGCTGCCGGCTGCAGCTTGAATCAGGTTGGCGGCATAGTCTTCCAGTCCGGCGAGATCGCCGAAGCCCAAGATGAGCCCCAACCGGCTCTTTTCCGACATCAGGGAGACCAGCGAGTTCTCTCCCGCATCTTCCAGGCGATAGACCGCAGAGGCGGGCGAGAGCAAGTTGACCGAGTGGGCCATATGCTCGGTCTGCTGATACAGAGCTGAGAATCGGTCAGGAAAGACCGAGGGCTCGCTGACATAAGCGCAGGCCGGCGCTTGCAGCCGTGCCCGGATGAAGCGGACAATCTCCTCCGCCCAGCGCCATGCTTGCCCGACATCCGCCACGATCAGCACGATAATGCCTTCCTTCCTTAAATTGCGAAAGGCGATGGCTCCATCGGGCGCGCCTATCATTTCGTTGGCTGCATTAAGCACGGCGTAATACAACAGATCGTGCCGGTCGCCGAACCGGTCGCTCAGCCCTTCAGCCCGCAAGTCCACATGCAGAGCGACGAGACAATAAGCCGTCCCGCGATCGAAGCCGAGCATCTCCTGTATTTGTTGCGAATGCTGTCGCAGCATGACATCGCGATACACGCATTGCGTGAGCAGAGAATCCCGGTAATGGTCCTGCGTTTCGTGCAATCGCTGCTGGTTGACGGCCGCCCGGTTGTTCCGGCGCTGTTCTTCCTGCAATTCCTCGATCGCCCGGGCCAGACAATGATTCAATTCCTGTTCGTCCACCGGCTTCATCAGGTAGTCGAAGCTTCCTCCCTGAATGGCGCTTCGCATGTATTGAAAATGGTCATACGCGCTGATGACGATCATCTTGTGCGGGTAAGCGCAATTTTCCATTGCTTTCAGCAAGGAAGTCCCGTCGGTTTCGGGCATTTGCATATCCGTCAAGATCAGCGCAGGCCTGTGCCGCTCGATCAGGCGCAAGGCTTCGTCGACGCTGCCCGCTTCCAGCAATGCGGTAATACCGAGTTCCGCCACGTTCAGCATCTTCTTCAACAGCGTTCGAACGTGCCGCTCATCATCCACGATCAGCATCTTCATGACCCTGCGCCCTCCTCGCTGCCGTCCGGCAAGGATATCGCCGGAAAGCTCAGCATCACATCAAGGCCTCCGTCCCGATTGTTGGCCAGCTCGTATTGGAAGTCGTCCCCATAGATCAACCGGAAACGCTGCAAAATGTTCAGCAAGCCGATCTCGCTGTCCTGACGAGTGGAAGGCGAACGCATCGCCTCGCCGATGCTGTCGATCTTCGCCTGCGTCATGCCGCAGCCGTTATCGGAAACCGTCAATATCGCCCGATCGCCCCGGATCGTCCCCGTTATTCGCAGCATCCCTTGCTTGTGATGCTTGTGAAATGCATGCTTGAAGTAATTTTCAACCAGGGGCTGGATCGACATTTTGGGTACCGAACAATGGAGCACTGACGGGTCCAGATCGAAATGCACGGTCAAATCGCTCTCGAACCGATGCTGCTGCAGCTCCAGATAGGCGCGCACATGCGCCATCTCGCGCTCGAGCGTCACGCTGGTTTCCGTCTGATCCATGCTGAATCGCAGCATGCGGGACAAGGAGGCGACGAGCCGGTACGCCTTCTTATCCTGTGAATCGTACACCACCCCTGCAATGGATTGCAGCGCGTTATGGAGAAAGTGCGGGTTGATCTGCGCCTGGAGCGCCTTCAGCTCATTGATCTTGTTGCGCAGCTTCAACTCGTACTCCGTCCGGATCAGGTGCTTGATCTGCCGCATCATCGCGTTGAATTCGTTGCCCAGCACGCCAATCTCGTCCTGGCCCAGATAGCTGAGCTCGTCCTCCATGGCGCCTGCTTTAATTTTGCGAATATGGCGAACAAGCCGCCGAATCGGCGATACGATGCGCACCGATACGAGCACAACCGTGATCAGCACAAGGGAGAAGGTAGCCAGGATGAGGCCTGCTTGCACCTTCATCACATTCCTGCCGTCTTGCATCATCGCATCGATCGACGTCTTCTTGACGAGAATGAGCCCGCCGAGGTGATCGTCGAGCTTCCTGTAGTGGATCAGGCTTCTGACGCCTTCGCGCTCCCATTCCATATGGCCGTTCCCGTCCGGCCTGTCTTTGATTTCCCCGAACAAGCCGTCATCGCGATCCGCCTGCGCGTCGGAGGTATAGACGACTTCCCCCTGATTGTTCAGGACGTAAACATCGCTTTCGCCCGGGGTGAACAGGTTTTCGCTGAGCTGCGCAAGCAGTTGCCTGTCAAGCTCGATGGAGAGGAAGCCGATGAACGTTTTTTGGGGCGAATAAATATAGGCCCGCTGAAAATAAACGGTCGGCGATGCCGCAGGGGCCAGCCCCGGCTCGGAATGGATATGGACATAATAGGGATTGTCCATCGCCTCTCGGAACAAGCGCATGTACGAATCGCGTTGTTCCTGCGCGCCGATGCGGATCGCGCTCATCCTCGAGATATGAAATTCTTGATCGGACGCCAGGCTGTAGAGCTTGACCGACCGGAACGAATCGCTCGCGTGCAAGATCGTCTGCAAGGTCTCATCCATTCGGCTCAGCTTTTCGAAATTCAGATCCGGGATGCCGGTACGAATGAAATCCATCATCCGGACTTTGCCGTAAGGCAGCAGACTGCTCTGGCTGACTTGCTCCAGGTACAAGGCAAACAACAAGCTGGCGTTCGACAGCAAGTCGGAATTGGCGTGAACCGCGCTGCGATACACATTCTGCTTCGTTTGGAAATAGGTCGCCATCAGGGACAGCGAGAACGGGATGATCGTCACGATCATCAGCGCCAGAACCATCTTGTTGCGAATGCTGGATCGAATGAACCTCATGGCGGCCTTCCTCCGGGTGGCAGTATGCGCGGCAGACAGACGGCGAATCGGCTCCGCCGGCAGCGGGGGCTGTCCGGCGAAACCGATCAGGTTACGGCTGGCTCAGATCGGACCACACCGCGTCCAGTTTTTCCAGCATTGTATCATAATTGTATTGGTTCGCAATATAGCCTTGCTTGATGCTGAAAAATTCCTGAAACGCGCCATTGGGCCACAGCGAGAAGGTCCATGGAATCGTGCGGTTGTCCTGGGAATAATCCAGCACGATTTGCCCCAACTCTCCCGGATCTTTCATGTTGATGTGGCTGAATGTCGGGAGAAACCTGAACTCCTCCGTAAAATAGCGCTGGCCCGTCTCCGATGAAACCAACCAGTTCAGGAACGTCTTGGCTTCCTCGATGTGCTTCGATTCATTGTTGATGACGAAGGCGAAGGAAGCTGCCGTCGGCAGCCGGTTCATCTGCCCGGCATCGTCATTGATCGGCACAGGGAACATGCCCATATGCAGATCCGGGTTGGACTTGTTGATCGTCGGCTCGATCCAGTATCCCTGGTGAATGATGGCAACCTCGCCCTTGGCGAACATGCTGAGCACGGAATTATAATCGGCGGTGACCGGATTGGGATTCCCGTATTCCAACGTGAGCTGGAGAAACTGCTCATAGTCTTTGAAAATCGAATTGCCTGCGATGGCAGCGGTTTTGTCTCTAAGCGATGCCATGAATTGAATGGGATCCGGCTGTTGGGCAAAGGCGACATTGAATTGCTGCTGCCCCAGCACCCACGCTTCGCCGTAAGCATTGCCGAAAGGCGTTACGCCGATGGCCCGCAGCTTCTCTGCGGCTTCGCGCAGTTGGGACAACGTGTGAGGCTCCTCGGTAATACCCGCTTGCTTGAACAACTCCTTGTTGTAAACAAGACCGTATCCGGACATCGTGTAAGGCATGCCGAGCAGCTTGCCGTCGCGGGAGAACGTCTCCAGGGCGAAGGGAAACGCCTCCTTGACCCACGGTTCGTTCGACAGATCCGTCAAGCGGTCCTTGTACAGCTCCATCATGCTGGGACCGTCGACGACGAAGATGTCCGGGCCCATGCCGGCGCCGAATCTGGTTTGCAAATTGGTATGCCAGTCGGCCCCGCCGCCTATGATGTCGGAGTCGACAACAATGCCGGGATGCTCCCGCTCGAATTCGCGCGACATCGCTTCCCATTGCTCGGCCACTTCAATCTTGTAATGAAAAACTTGCAGCTTGGCGCTGTCCGCAGAGCTTGCAGGCTGGCTTGCCTGCCCGTCCTTCGCGCCGTTTCCTTCCGTATTGCTCGCGCTCCCGCCGCCGCAAGCGGTCAACAGGACCAGCAAGATGACCGATGTGAGCAGTCCGTATTTTTTTCTGCCGTTCATTGCCGTTTCCTCCCTTGGGTCGAATTCAGTTATCCGATTCATGCACGCGGTTTACCCTTTAATGGAGCCGGACATCACCCCCTTGATCATATACTTCTGCGTGAAGAGGAAGAAGACCAGCATCGGCATGAGCGACATGACCAGCATCGGCAGCGCCATGTCCCATCTCCGCTCGTATTGGGAGAAGAACGAGAACGTCGCGATCGGAATGGTGTGAAGCTCCTTGCTCCGCAGCATCAACAGCGGCATCAGAAAGTCGTTCCAGATGTGCAGCCCGTTCAGGATCAGCACCGTCGCCGTGACCGGCTTCAACAAGGGAAATACGATTTTCCAGTATAAAGTGTGCGTCGTGCATCCGTCGATATACCCCGCTTCCTCCACTTCGGACGGGATGGACTTGACGAAGCCGCTGAACAGAAAGACGCTTAGCGATATGCAGAAGCCAAAGTACATGAATACAAGTCCTGCGATGCTGTCCATCAGGCCAAGCCGCTTGCCTACTTCGACCAGCGGCAGCATGATCGACTGGAACGGGATGATCATGGCGGACACGAACAGGAGAAACAGCAGATGGCTCCATCGGCCCGGATAACGCGTCAGGCGCCATGCCGCCATGGAGGCGATCACGACCAGTCCGGCAAGGGACAGCACGGTAATGAGCGTCGAATTGAGCAGCACCCTGGGAAAGTTGGTCGCGACCCATGCCTTGGCGTAATTTTCCCACGAAATACGGTCAGGCCAGCCGATCGTATCGAGCATAATTTGATCGAAGCTCTTGAAGGAATTGATCGCGATCAGGTAGAACGGGTACAAGAACAGCAGCGCCAGCAGCAGGAGCAGCAGTTCCAGCAACAGCAATCTGGCGGGGAAGCGCCGCAGGACGGTCACAGGCTCACCTCCCTTTTTCTCGTGAACATCACTTGCGCAAGCGACAGCAAGGCAACGGCGACGAAGAAGAGGAAAGCCTTCGCGCTGCCGAGCCCGAACCTGTTCTTCTGGAACGCTTCGGCATAAATGTTGTGCGCTACCATCTGCGTGGAGTTGAACGGACCGCCATTGGTCAACGCCAGATTGAGATCGAACACCTTGAACGCGATGGACAGCGACAGAAACAGGCAGATGGTGAACGCCGGCACGACAAGCGGCAGTACAATACGGAACAGCGATTGCATGTACGATGTGCCGTCGATCTTGGCCGCTTCCAGGATCGACGGGTCCAGCCCCTGCAGCGCCGTGACGTAGATGATCATCAAATAACCGGTGATGAGCCAGCCGTACACGATGATCATCGCCCAGAAGCCCGTTGACGAGGTGCCGAGCCATTGCAGGCCGAACAAGCCGATCCCGGTCTGTTCGCCGATGTCGGCGAATACGTTGGTAAAAATAAATCGCCATATAAATCCCAGCAAGATCCCGCCCAGCACGTTCGGCACGAAGAAGGAAGCGCGCAGCAGGCTTACCGTCTTGAGCGCCTGCGTCAGCCCCAGCGCCAGCACGAAGGCCAGCAGGTTGGTCAGCACCAGGGAAACGGCGGTGAACTGCAGCGTAAACTTGAACGAGTTGAAGAACTGAACGTCTTCCGTAAAGATTCGGATGTAATTGTCCCAGCCGACCCAGCTTTTCTCGCCGCTGATGCCGTTCCAGGACGTAAGCGAGTAGTATCCCCCCATGGCAAAAGGAACCATGATCACAACCAGCAAACAGATTATTGCGGGGCCTACCATATAGAGATGGTATCCCCATTCGCGCCATTGTTTCCGCATCCGCATCGACTCACCCCCTTCCTTATGAATCGTATCCGATTCCCGCGAGGGAGCACACACGCAAATCCGCTCAGAAAAGTGTCAAAACCCGCAATGCGGGTTTGCTGTTGTGTAGTGCGAGTCTGCTGCCATGCGGTGCGAGTCTGCTGCCTTGCGGCGTGAGAGGAGAAGGGCATGGTTGTGGCGAGGCAGGCGATTGCCCTGGACAGCAAAAGCCCGCCTCGGGCCGGACGGCCAAAGACGGGCTGGAAGTTGGGTATATTGCGAGGAGGCGCACCAAGACGGCCTCTTCTTCCAGAAATACAAGCAAAGCGTCCTCGATCGCCGTCACTTCCCGGTTTCGCGGTATTTGCCCGGAGTCATGCCTTGGATGAGCTTAAAATGGCGGTAGAAATGATCGACATATTTATAGCCGACCCGCTCCGAAATTTCGGACGCCGAGAGATCGGTCTGCTCGAGCATCTTGCAGGCATGCGTAATGCGAACTCGATTCAGGTAATCGTTAAAATAATAGTCCGTTTCCTTCTTGAACAACTGCCCGAAATAGACAGCGTTATAATGGAACAACCGCGCCATTTCCTTCAAATTCAGATCGTTCTTGTAGTGGCTGTCCACGTATTCCACGGCTGCGCGAATCCGCTTCTCGGGATCGCCGAGCCCCCGCCGCCGATACTCCGCCATCTGCAGCGCTTCCAGGCACGATTCCTGAATTTGCTCGATCCCCGTCACGGCGGAGCCTACGCCTACAGAGGCAGGCTCTTTCACATAGCGTTGAATGGCATCCGCCATACGGTCGGCAAGACGAAGAAGATCGCCGTCGGCTTCGTGGTCTGCTGCGGATTCAACCGCCAGACAGCCGTAGCACCTCTCCGAAATTTCGAATAAATAGCCGCGGCTGCCGATCAATTCTTCAATGACATTCTCGATGGCAAACCGCTTCAACGCGAGCTCTTCGCCGGATACGGACAGGATTTCATCATAGCGATCCACGGAGATGGCGATCATGCGATAGACATCCGTATTTCGCAGCTCTACCCCGACTGCCGCCGCCGCTTCGTAAGGCTTCGAGGTTAATTCACCGCGAATCAGCTTGCCGAACAAGGCATTCTTCATCGTCTTGACGACTTGCCGGTTTTCCAGCTTAAGCTGCACGGAATGCGACAGCTTCCTGTACAACTGCCCCAGAATACTCATCAGCTCATCGGGATCGACCGGCTTCAGAATGTAATCCACAACACCGTACTTCATCGCTTCCTTCGCATAAGTAAACTGATTGTACCCGCTCAAGATCAAGACCGCGATGTCCGGATACTTCCGTTGAATTTGCCTCGACAGCTCGATTCCGTCCTTATGCGGCATTTTGACATCCGTAATGACAAGGTCGGGCGGTTGCCGCTCAATCAAGCTTAGCGCTTCATCGCCGTCTGCCGCTTCGCCAATGATGACGAAACCGGCCGTTTCCCAGGAAATGATCGTTCGCAGCCCTTTGCGAATTTGCGGTTCGTCGTCCACGATAATGGCTTTAAACATTCTGTTCACCTAATTTCCTCTTGCTGTCGTAAATGATCGGCAGCCGGATTCGTACCCGTGTCCCCTCCGAATCGCTCTCCAGTTGAATGCCGCAGCGATCGCCGAAATGCAGGACGAGACGATCATGGACATTTTTCAGCCCGATGCTGCCGCTCTTCTTCATATCATGAGACAGAAGCTCTTCCTGTATGCGACGAAGCGTTGCAGGGGCAAAGCCGATTCCGTTGTCCACTACCCGGATTTCCATCCGATCGGGACCGTCAGCCTGTACAGTCACTTGAATCATGCCGTCTCTGGATATTTCCTCGATCCCGTGCTTCACGGCATTTTCCACGATCGGCTGCAGCGTAAGCTTGGGAATGTACGCATTCTCCAGTTCCTGCGGCAGCGAGATGACGTAATTCAGCTTGTCCGCGAATCGATACTTCTGAATGCTCAAATATTCCTTCGCCAGCTCGATCTCATCCCGCAGCGTGATGAACTCGCCTTGCCAATTCAACATGCTGCGGAACAGCTTGGACAGGTTCAGTACGATGACAGATGTCTCCGTATCGCCCTTGTTATGCAATCCCATCCGGATCGATTCCAACGTATTGAACAGAAAGTGAGGATTGATCTGGCTTTGCAGCGCGTACAGCTCCGCTTCCTGCTTCTTGATCGTAATGTCCTTCAGCTTCAGGTTCACTTCATAATTCTCGTAGTGGGATTGCTGCAAGCTTTCGATCATCACGTTGAAGTTCTTCGTCAAAGCCCCGATCTCGTCGGATGATCCTTCATCCTCCAGCTTGGCCAAGTTTCCGTTCTTCACGACCTGCATCTGTTTGACCAAGGCTTTCACCCGTGAAGTAATCCGGTCGAGCGTCAGCATGGAGATGGCGAACGAGAGCAGCAGCCCCGCCGCAATCACGATCAGTCCCAGGTTGCGGATCTGCCGTTCCTCGTCGATAAGCCGGTCCAGCGGAATGAGGGTGTACAATCGCCAATCCGGATAAAAGCTGGCGTTTCCGATCTTCTCGATGAGCACCTTGTACGATCGGCCCGTCGCCCGATCCTGAATGTCGAACGAGGTTTCCGCTTCCGGTCTGGAGAATAGCTGAACGTTCGAGGCGAGATTCTCATAATCGGTCGTATTGGCCGTGATGATGCGGCCCTCCGGATCGACGACGAAGGTCATGTTCTCGCTCTCGCCGCGTTCCATGATTAACGAGTGCAGGCGATTCACCGATATTTGAACCGAGAGGACCGCGGACAACATCCCGTTGCTGTTGGACATGCTCCTGGCCAGGTAGATGACATTGTCGTTCCTTCCCCAGACCAGCTCTCCCTTGCCGGCGACCGCCTCCTTGTACACCTTCAGGTTCTCAATTTCTCGATCGACATGAATGAACGTCTCCAGGTCTTGGAGCAGCGTGGTGTTCAAGAAATAAATGCGCAGCTTGGCCGACGTCTCTTTATAGTTGAAATCGTAGAACGTGACAGGCTTCAAATAGAGCGAGTAAGCGTCGATGCTCTCCAATTCGTCTTTGTACACCCGCTCCGGGTTCAAATAGTTGTTCAACGTCTGATCGAAGCTTAAGCGATTGACGATATCGACGTACTCGTTCAACAAAGTTTGAATATTCGTCGCCGCCTGCCGCGAGTTGTCCTGCGTAATATTCGTCGTCTGTTCAATGATTTTGCTGCCCGATACGGACAAAATAATTTGACCGGTAACGAGCAGCGGAATGAAAATGGTCAGAAAATAAAGCAGCAGCAATTTCGTTTTCAGCTTGAATTGGGGCTTTCTTATCCGCACCTGTCAGCCACCCCCCGCAATTCCATTGTATACTGACAGTCGGCATATTTCGAACACGGCGACGGCGGGACCGTTCGAGACGATCAGCTCTAAACGAAAACCTGGGGCGCGGCGGGGATTCCGTTCATGCCCGCAATGCTCCACTCCGGCATATTGCCCCAAGCGTAACGGACAGCGGTCGGCTGCGGCGCTTGCTTGCAGAAAACTTCGACCGCAATGCCGTCCGGCTCCTCCACGAACCGCGCTTCTGCCGGATAATAGATCCGGTCGGCGCCGCAAACCTCGAACCCGTTCAGGCTGCCGTCCGTGACCGCAGGCGGCTCTCCGCGCGGATCGAATCGCAGCCACGCCGAATGTCCGCGATACTCCGCGCCCGGCAGGAAGCGCGGGCCCTCGAAGCGGACGGGCTCCCCGTAAGCCACGCTTCTTACGGCCAGCGCCAGCCGTTCCGCTACCGCGCGCTTGTCGACCGGGTGAATATCGCCGCGCTCTCCGCAATCGAGCGTCGCGATCAACGCCGTATTCGGCGTCCGGGCGACTGTCTCCCGCTGCGCTTCGCGGATGAGCGACCATTCCTCACCCTGCGGATCATGCGTCGGATCGTATCCTGGCAGCTGTACGACGAGAAACGGCAGCGACGGATCGTGCCAATCGTCGCGCCAGCCCGCGATCAATCCTTCCAGCAAATGCCGGTACAGCGGGGCTTCGAACGATCTCATCGCATGAGCTTCGCCCTGGTACCACAGCACGCCCCGGATGGAATAAGGAATAATCGTGGACAGCATCGTCTCATGCAGCCCGCACGGCCTCTCGGGATGCTTCGGGCCGTAAGGCTGATCCGGCCATACGAGAGGATGGTCGGCCACCCACTTCCGATAGCCGGACAGCCCCAGCTCCCGCACTTTGCGCTCAATGTCTCCCCGCTCGGCGATCAGACGATGCATGGCTTCGATATATCGGCCATGCGCCTGCTCATAGGCGCAAAGATCAAGCTGCTCCACATACACGCGATAATCTTCGAGCAGCGGCCGCAGCATCGGGTCCTGCTGCAGACGGCGCTCGCTCATCCAGGCCTGGGCCGGCGTCGCGCCCCAGTTGCAGCTAATGATGCCGACGGGTACGCCGAGCGCCGGACGGAGGATGTCCGCGAAGTGAAAGCCGATGGCGGAGAACGTCAGCGCCGTCTCCGGCGCGCAAATCTGCCAGGCAGCATCGCCGGACATTGTGCCGACAAAGTCCCAGCCCGGCACCCGCGCGTTCGGAAACGGCCTGCGCGGTACGGTGAAGAAGCGAATGCCGGGATCGCTAGCACGGGACGACGCCTGAACGCCTCCCTCGGTGACAAGCAGCGGCTGCACCATATTGGATTGGCCCGCCGCCAGCCATACTTCCCCGACCCACACGTCCCGAATTCGTACAGCTTCCGCTGCTGCAGCCGCATCGCAGCGTGCCTCCAGGAGGTAGGGACCGCCCGCTTCCAGCGGCGCAAGATCAACCCGCCACTCCCCGCGATTGACAGCTGTACGGGCGGATTGCCCGGCCAATCCGACGCTTACCTGCCCGCCTTCCGGGCCGGTTCCCCACACAGCGAGCGGCTTGTCCCGCTGCAGCACCATTCCGTCCGTAAACAGCGGGGCTGTCGCAAATCGCGTTTCGGCGCTCGTCTTCATGCTCATACCCGCAGCTCTTTGCTGTGAATCTCGGCGATCGGGTCGTCCGGTTGACCAGGCGCATCCCATTCCACATCGACGACTTGAACCTCATGATTCGTGCCGTCGTACACTATCAATTGGCCGCAGGCGTCGGAAGTTCCGCGTGCGACCAGGCGCAGCGTCTCCCCCTCCATCGCTTCCTCATAGGAGTGGATGCGGTCATCCGCATACACGACCTGCTTCGGGCATTCGCTGCGCTCCTGGAACCAGTATGCGCGAACGCCGGTGGACCGGATCCGTTCGTCCACTTCGAGACCGTTCGCGCGCAGCTCCGCCCCGTCGAACAAGCCGATAAAGTGATACTGAAACCGGCCCTCGTTATCGAGCGTAATGTCCTGCACCAAATACCGCTTGTGCTCGCTCAACCATCTTGCAGGCTGGGAGAAGCTCGAGAAGTCGCCGCTTCGTTCGTCGAGTACGATCATCAGCGCCTGCGATCGATCCCGGCTTCTGAACATCCAGGCAAGGATATCGGCGTCTTCGCCCACGGTATCTGCCACGGTGCCTGCGCTGGTGCGGGGAATCGGCAGGACGACCTCGTTCAGCAGCGACTGGATTCGGGCATTGTTTCGCCATTCGTTGAACCGCTTCAAGCGATAGCGAGTCGGGGCGTCGAATTCGCCCGGATCGTCATAGATGCTGACATGCCTGCCCGCCAGGAACGAATAGAACTGATCGACCGTCCCCCGCCAAGTGCGGGTGTTCCAGAAGTCCAGCATCCCTTCGGAAGGGAACAGGCCGAAATAGCCGAACAGGTTGCGAACCGGATGATAGTGATCGTAATTTTTGTCCTCCTTCCGGTAAGTTCGAACCCCGCCCCAGAACAACCCCGCGATTCCGTTATCCGGCAGATGCATCAGGCCGACGGATTGGTCCGTGACGACGGGGTTCTCCAGCTCGCAGGTCGTCTGCATCAGAAACGAAGGATATTGATGCGCGATATGATTCATATAGGATCGGACCCCCAGCCACTTGCGGTAGACGGAGTCCGAAGGATGACTGTAAGCGGTGGGCGTGTCCGTCTTCCAGAGCTCGCCCAGGTCGATCTGCTGCCAGCTGCTCAAGTATTGCCCGATCAGCACTTCTTCCGCCTGCCGCAGCTTGAAATCGATTTGCGCCGGATCGGCCAGGTCCCTGCCGCGTCCCCACTCGTCTCCCGTCAATGCGAACCAATAGCCGATCCCAAGGCCCTGCTCCCGGATCCATGCGGCGAACCTCGGCAGATCCTGCGAGAACGCGGCCGCGACGTCCGTATCGTCCCGGGTGGGCGTATTCCACAAGTCGTCGATGAGCAGCTTGTCGAACCCCATCCCGACCAGCGCCGGCACCATCACGTCGCGATAATAAGCCTCCGACCGCTTGGCCCGGAAAAACCAGTCGTTCACGCTCAAGATGCGGGAAGGGTCGCGGAACTTGTACCGCCGGCGCAGATGCTTGGCCGCGGCAAGCCGCGCGTCCCATACGTCTCCTTGGAACACCTCGATGTTAACGGCCAAATATTCCAGCGTTTCGCGAGGCCGGATAACCGCCTGTACCGCGAGCGGATCGGTGGAAATCTTGACGGTCTCGCCATCCTCCCACAGATCGATCCGCAAGAAAGGATGGGCGGAAGTCCCGGTATACGCCCCGGGCTCCAGGGAGGTGCTGTAGTTGTTTTCCGGCGTCAGCACCCAGCCGTCTCCCGTATCGTATACGACCACCGCGTTTCGCTTGCCGTTCGCCAGCTTCCCTCTCGTCCTCTTCCACGTCAGGCTATTCTCCACATAATGGATGTCACAAGGGCGGTTGGCAAGCTTCCAACCGATCAGGTCCGATGCGGAGATTCGCAGGCATTCATCCCCGAGGTTCTTCAACCAGCATTGCATTCTGAGGCCCGCATCTTCATCGTAGATTTGAAAGACAGCTTTGACCTGCATGCGGCGCCCTTGTGTTCGGGTTAAGGTAATGGCCAGTTGTTGGCCCCATGCCCGTCCATATTGTTCGATCGCATGCTCGGCCGCTTCCTCCAATGTCCAGCCGCCGTCATCCGAATAAAGGTCCGTGCCTTCGCTGCAATAGTAGAACAGATAGCCTGGATCATCCGAATTCACATAATCGGCGTCTGCAAGCTTGTTGACGAAGCCCGTCAGCTTGATCGAACCGCTCTCGAACGTCAGGATGGCCTTCAACGCGCCGTTCTCCAGCGCCCAGGAATAACCGTTGCGCACTATCGTTGCCCGCTCACACACCTGTGTCATTTTCAAAACCGCCCTCTCTTCCGAAGTCATGCACGGTGCCGTTCAAGCGTGCTTTGGCTTCTCCGTCATGCCATTCGTTGCCGGATATCTCCGCGTTCATAACGGCTTGAAGCTCTATCGCATATGCCATTGTCCGATGCACGGGATAGCTGCCGCTCTGCCTGACGACATTGTTCTTGAATGTAAAGCCGTCAATGGAATGCCCGTACACAAGTCCCGTATCGAAGGTGCGGAATTCATTGTTCTCGATGCGAATATTCCGATGGTAGCACGCCGCGTGAAGGTCCGGCCGCTCGATCTCGGGATCGATATCGATCACGGCGCGCCCCCAATCCGGGCTGCAGTAATTGCAATCCAGGAACGTGTTGTGACGGATCGTCACATCCCGCACCGCTCCCGATTCGTACCACGAATTCGCGTCTCCCGATATTTTAACCCCCGCGCCCGGAGCGCTGATGACGTTATGCTCGAGCAGCACCTTGCCCGGTGTCGTGATCAGGAATCCCCTCGCCCGGTTGGCCCTCGCCTCGCAATGGCGCACCGTCAGATCGGCGATCCAGGTCAGGTTCTCGATCACGTCGCCCACCTTGACTCCGCTCGGAAGCTTGTCGACGGTAACGATGCTGTAGTCGCCGCTGATCGGTTCCACCGTCTGCACGGAAGCCTCCGCAAATCCGAGCAAGGAGTCGTGGCGCACGAACTGGACGAGGTCGCCGGCAGCCACGATTTCGACGCCCTTCTGCATCCCGTGAACGAGCTTGAGCAGGAAGCTGTCCGGAGCGATCAGGTCCGTGACCTGCCCGTAGATCCCATGGACATTGCACGGATCGTCCAGTTGATTCTCGAACAGACAGTGCGCCATCTCAATCCGTCCGCGGCAGTTGGTGAAATGGGTCGCATCTGCCGTAGCCGTCACGACGCGGCTCGTACCCGGCCTCAGCTTAACGTCCAGGGCATGCATTTGAATATTCGTGCAGCGCTGCGCCACCAGCCCCATCCCGGGCGCATGGTGAATGGCCACCTGCTCGATCCGGGTGTCCGCGCAGTCCTTCAGGAAGATGCCGGGATTCTCCCTTCTCCCGAACCGCATCGCGATCACGTTGCCCACGCGCGGATGATGCCTCAGCGCTCCCCCGACCCGGATGCGGCCGGGCCCGACCTCTTGCAGCGTCAGCTTCTTGAAGGCGCTCCAACTGATCCGGTCCCCGCTCTGATAGGCATGCGCCTTCGTCACGGGATCGATGTCGTCGAACCCCCACACCGCCTCTTGCCTGCCGCCGAACGCAAAGATCAACTGGCCTTTGATCAATCGGTATTCGACATCGGCTGATAGCTGCAGATCGAAGGAATCCGCGCCCGCCTCCACGACGACGCCCTGCTCGAACATCGGCCGATCCCAGTCTATCGAGAAGTTCTTCAGCGTCACGCCTTCGGAGTTTTCCAGCATGAACGGAATCATCGGGCCGTGAAAAATAAAATCCGAGCCCTGACCGTCAATGGTCAAGCCGCGGAAATGGAACAGAGGGAAGGCAATCCGGCGCAGGCCGCCCTCGTCGTGATTCGTAATATAAGCATGCCTCTCCAGCGCCTTGTCCGGCCGGAAGCGGTAAGTCGATTTCGGAAACGTCAAAACGGCGCAGTCGTTTTCCCTGCACCGTTTCAAGGCTTGATATACGGCAAAAGTATCGTCGCGAATCTCTTCCGGGTGTTGCAGGAACGGTTCCATGCTCAGCAGCACAATCATCGCCTTCTTCCTATAATGCTTATCCGATTCGGATTCATTATAGGAAGAGACCGGCACGTGCGCATTCCATAAATTTAATACGTCGCTTAGTAAAAATAAAGAACCGGCGCGCGAATTGCGAATGTGTCAGAAGATCGCGACTTATGATCCAGTGACTCGCGGGAACACGAATTCCTTCCACTCCGCTTGCAAATTTTCATTCGATCGCATAGGAATATCCACCCGATAGCCCGGTTCTGTCTCGTATTGACCGGATAACGAATTCCATACATAATGCTCTACTCGACGATCTTGCTGACGATAGACGACGATCCTTACGCGGCCTTCCCCGCCCCGTTCCGTACATTGCCAATTCTGGAACGATTGGAACACCCGGTTCAAGCGTTCTCCTGGATCTATTCGATAACTGATGTTGTCGTAGATCTGATGTCCGGAATAGACAGCAGCAAGATTAGGGTGCTTCCGGAAGCACTTCTGCCACATGTCTTCGCCGTCATTCGCCCCGACCGCTCCCTTGTACGCCTTGGGATTATGCTCGTCGCCGGGCTTGTTCCTCGTTCCGTCCATATACATGTAGCAATGGGTGATGATGATCGCTTCATGATCGGCGTGAGCCTGAAGCACGCGATCTGCCCATGCCAGCACTTCGTCTCTCGGACCGAACTCCAGCGCGAGACAGATGTGCTATGCCCGGCAATCCACTCGGCCATCTGCTCGAATATTTCCGGATGGCTTCTGGAAAGCTCTTGCGTATCGGGCATAATTATGATGGAGAAATCACCGCTCGTTCGATCGACGTTCTTACCATCTTCTGCACACTCCTCTTATTTAATGAGTATAAATAAACGCTCTCTCTTTGTGTTAATTTCGTATATTCCCGCTCCCCCGATAAGCCTCCAGCAAGTCCGCCAACTGATCGACAACAAGGTCCGGCACCGGGCCGGTTCGGCCCCCTTCCTCTTCGGCTATGCGTTGATTCATGCCCGCCCCGCGAACCCAGACCGTCCGCATGCCGGCATGCGAACCTCCGGCGATGTCCGTCAGCAAGTTGTCGCCCACCATGACGCACTGCTGCGGCCTAACGTCGAACTTGCGCATGCCGTACTCATACATATAGGTGCCGGGCTTGCCTACGTAATCGACGGATTGGCCCAGGATGGCCTCAACCGCTGCGGTCAAGGCGCCCGTCTCGGGAATTCTCCGGCCGTGCCCGCCGGGATGGAACGCATCGGGGTTGGCCGCAAGGACGCGAGCGCCCGCGCCTGCCAGGTCGACAATCCGCTGCAGCTTGTCGAAGGTAAAGTCGGTATCTCTGCCGATGACGACGGCATCCGTCCGGCCGTGCGCCCCCGCTTCCGCCACCTCGTGCCCGCATTGCCGGATCGCATGCGCCAGACTCTCCGAGCCGATGACCGTCACCGTCTGACGTCCGTGTCTCTCCATCAGATAAGCTCCCGTCAGCTCCGTTGCGGTCAAGATCTCGTCCGCTGCGATCCGCAGATTCATGCGCAGCAGCTTCTGCTCAATCTCCGCGGCCGTCTGGCGCGAGTTGTTGGTGATAACGCCGATCCGTTTCCCATCCTGCCGCAGCAACCGCAACAATTCCCCGGCGCCCGCGACCGGCTCGTCCTGATGATAGACGCACCCGTCCAGATCGAAGAAATAGACGTCCGCGCTTCCCAGATTCATGCTTTCACCGTTCGTTATCCGCTTCTCCATGCTCTTCCTCCTGTGCAAGTTTTCTGCCGGCAGCCGCGCGACGAAAAACAGAAAAGAGAAAGTTCTTCACCAGGGTGCGCGAACGCATCCCGTGTGTGAAGAGCTTTCTCTCATTCGCCGCTCTTATGCAAACAGGTCTTTTACCTATGCTATTGCAAGACTATATTACCTTCCGGCGTCAAAGGTGTCAACGCAGTTCCTGCAAATCCGCGAAAGTCAACGACCACAGCTCGGGCGCGCTGACGGACAGCGAAGTCGCGCCGGCCTGCAGAATCCCGGCGGCTTCTTCCCGGGTCTCGATCAAGCCGCTGGCGATCACGGGAATATTCGCGAATTCGTCGGCAAATCGCGACACCACCTTGTCGACGATGCCGGGCATGAGTTCGATCGCGTCCGGGCGGACCGTTCGGGCCAAATTCAAACCGTTCACCAGCGCCTGCGAATCCAGCACGAACAGGTGCAGGATGGCGAATAATCCGACATTCCCGGCCTCCTTGATCAGATGGCTCTTCGGCGTAATGATGCCGTCCGCTCCCATGTATTCGACAACGAATGGCAGCACTTCCTTGTCCGTGCTCGACAGCCCGCGCACCAGATCCAGATGGACAAAAGCCCCTTTTCCCGCATCCGAAGTGTCCCTCACAGCCCGGATCACATCCTGCGCGTTTCCGCCCATGAAGAACAGGTTATCCACGTTGCTCTCAAGCGCTCTGCCCGTCTCGCGGGGATGGCGCACGGCGGCGATGATCGGCTTGCCCCCGATTCGATGCAGCAATGACACTCCGGGATCGCTCCTTCCCGCCGCACTGGGCGACAGGCTTATATGACAATAAGCATACCATAGCACAAGATTGCAGGTAACTGGTTGCCGATCGTTTTTCGCACGTTAGCCATTTAAATTCAACGTACTTTGAGTTTATTCGCTCTAAGCTGCGACCTGCTCCAATGCTGATCTATACTTTGGATGAACCCGGGACGGACGACTTTGGCTCGTTGGAGCAACTGTTCATCATCTTCAATTCGCAGGTAAATACCTTCCATCGGACCGTTATAAAGAGTGGATTGGGTTGTATTTAAGAAATCAATCACGTTATTAGGCTCTATTCGTCGTTTCCCCAGGAAGGGCACTTCATAAATACCCGCATCTTTTAATATTTCGTGCCTTCGTTGCCTGCACAAAAACCGCTTCTGTTCCAGATCGTAAATATCAAATGCCAGAAACCAATCGGGCAACTGGTCGTAATAAATCGAGTGTACCGCGTAACACCATTCACCAAACAATATGCAATGGGGATACAGCAGATCGAATAACTCATCCTGATGTGCACGAATCCATGTATTCAGGTGCTTGAACTGCAAACTCGACGAATCCGTAATAAAATGACCACGATTTTGCACTTGAATATTTTGTTGCAACCGGGTTTTGTCGGGTTAGGGACCACGTGCGCAGTGACTGAGGTGTTGTAACCGGGTTTTTCCTGGTTAGGGACAACGTGCGCAGTGACTGAGGTGTTGTAACCGGGTTTTTCCTGGTTAGGGACAACGTGTGCAGTGACTGAGGTGTTGTAACCGGGTTTTTCCTGGTTAGGGACAACGTGTGCAGTGTCTGAGGTGTTGTAACCGGGTTTTTCCTGGTTAGGAACAACGTGTGCAGTCGCTGAGGTGTTGCAACCGGATTTTGCCGGGTTGGGGACCACGTTCGCAGTCGCTGAGGTGCTGCAACCGGGTTTTGTCGGGTCTCTATCCATGTATTGTTTCCATAACAGCTATAGCATCTTTTATAACCGTTCAGCCCTGGTCAAACGGATCACACCCAGCAAATCGACTCTCTCTTGCGTCTGCTCGTGGTAAAGCCAGCGGTCCTCCACGTGATCCACGAACAGCACGCCGTTCAGGTGGTCGATCTCGTGCTGCATGCAGCGGGCGAGGTATCCTTGGCCTTCCAGCGTGATCGGCTCCCCTTCGCGATTGAAGGTCTTCACCGTCACGCGGTCGGCCCGCTTCACCTGCCCGTAATAGCCCGGGTAGGACAGACACGCCTCCGTGCCGGTCTGTTCGCCGCTCAACGCCACGATTTCCGGATTGATCAGCTCGATCAGCCCTTCGTCGCAATCCATCACGATCAATCTGCGCAAGTAGCCGACCTGCGGGGCGGCCAAGCCTGCCCTCCCTTCGGCAGCGTACAGCGTTGCGGCCAGATCGTCCAGCATCTTGTTCGTTCGCGCGCTGTTCAGTTCGGCAGGCCTGGCAACTTTGCGCAGGATCGGGTCTCCGAACGGCAGAATCGTCTTCACGCCCATCGCTTAGGCTCCCTTCTCGGAGCGCGGGGACGTATGCGCCCACAGCTCGCTCGGCGAACATGTCAATGCCGTGCACAGCGCATCCAGCGTATCGGCTTTCATCTGCTTCGGCTGACCGGTCAGCAACGCGCTGATCGATGCGGCCGACAGCCGGTATCCGGCACGCTCCTGCAGGAGACGAGCAAGCGCCGCGCCGGTCCAGATCCCTCTCTCTGCCATCACTTGCCTCAACATCCATATCAACATTTAACACACCTCACGATTCATGATTGGCTTTGTTCCGCTTCCTTGTGGATTGTACAGTCTGGCACTGGGCCAAGCAGTTTAGCCTTCACCTTAATTATTAAGGCACTGCCTTAAATTATTATGACATAGTTCACCGAAACATGCGAGGGCGCCGTTGCGTGATCTTGCATGCTATAATGAACGGGTCAAGCGTACGCAAGGGGATAAACGAATGATGACGCATGCAAGCTCGCAAATGCCAACTAATCAAACCGCAGCAAGGCGCAACGTAGGCATCTTCGCACACGTCGACGCCGGCAAAACGACGACGACCGAGCACCTGCTTTACGCCAGCGGGCGAATTCGTGCGTTAGGCAGCGTAGATCGCGGCACGGCGCAGACCGACTGGCTCGATGTAGAGCGGGAACGCGGCATATCGGTGCGGGCGGCCGCCACGGCGCTTCATTGGAAGAACGTCTCGGTCAACCTGATCGATACGCCGGGCCATGTCGACTTCCTGTCGGAAGTCGAGCGGGCGCTGCGCGTCATGGACGGCGCCGTGCTGATCGTATCCGCGGCGGAAGGCGTGCAAGCCCAGACGGAGGTCGTCTGGCATGCCTTGCGCAAGCTGAATATCCCTACGATTATCTACATCAACAAAATGGATCGCGTCGGCGCGGATGCCGGACAGGCTCTGGCGGACATCCGCCGATATTTGTCCCCGCAGGCGGTGCCTGTGCAGGTGGCGATCGGCGAAGGCGATTCGTTCCAGGGCGTCGCCGATCTGTGGTCGGACGGCGGAGCAGGCCCGGCCGTCTTGGCGGATCGGCAGCTCGCTGCACGCACCGAACTGATCGAGTCGCTGGCGCAGACGGAAGAGACGCTGCTGGAGCGATACCTCGCGGAAGGAATGCCGCAAGACTCCGGGACACTGGCCTTCTGGCGGCAGGCAGCCGCTGGTCTGACGCGCGAATGCGCCCTGTTCCCCGTGCTGTTCGGCTCTTCCAGCCAGGGAATCGGCATTACGGCATTGCTCGACGGAATCGTCGATTATTTGCCGGCGCCGGCGGGCGGCGACGGAGGGCAAGAGCGGCTGTCCGGCGTCGTCTTCAAGATCGAACGGGACAAGGCGATGGGCCGGATGGCATACGTGCGGCTGTATCGGGGGACGATCCGCAACCGGGACTCCGTCTGGAACGAGACGCAAAGTCTCGAAGAGAAGGTCACGCAAATCCGCAAAATCGACGGCCGCAAGTCCGAGGATGTCGGTGTGCTGGAGGCCGGAGACATTGCGGCGGTGTGCGGCATGCAGCAAGCGCGGATCGGCGATGTGATCGGCCATCCGGACGCCGTGCCGCCGGCGGCGCATCTGGCCGTGCCGCTGCTCACCGTGCAGGCGCAGTGGGCCAGCGAACAAGATTATCCGCGGGTCGTAGCCGCGCTGCAAGAACTCGCGGACGAGGATCCTCTGCTCGATCTGCAATGGCTGCAGGACGAACGGGAACTGCACCTGAAAGTGATGGGACCGATCCAGCTGGAGGTGCTGTCGCAGCTGCTCCATGACCGATTCGGCTTGCAGGTCGCCTTCGGGCAGCCATCGGTCATTTACAAAGAAACGCTGTGCGGCGAAGGGGAAGGTTATGTTGCCTACACGATGCCCAAGCCGTGTTGGGCCATCCTGCGCTTTCGCATGGAGCCGCTGCCCAGAGGCGCCGGCCTGCAATACGATGCCCGGGTGCGGGCGGAGGACCTGCTGCCGCAATATCAGAATGAAGTCGCCCGGCGCGTGCCGGACGCGCTGAAGCAGGGGATGTACGGCTGGGAAGTCGTGGACTTGCGGATTACGCTGATCGAAGGGGAGCATCACGTCTGGCATACGCATCCGCTGGACTTCGCGGTCGCGACGCCGATGGGCATCATGGACGGCTTGAACCGGATCGGCACGAAGCTGCTGGAGCCGATGCTGCAATTCCGCCTCACCGTCCCGGAGGAATTCGGCGGCAAAGTCATGAACGACCTGATCCTCATGCGCGCCTCCTTCGAAGCGCCATCCTTGCTGGGCGACCGCATGACGATTCAAGGCCGTATGCCGGTTGCCACTTCGCTGGACTACGCGGTCAAGCTGGGGTCCATGACGAAGGGCCGCGCCATGCTGGCCACCTTCTTCGACGGGTACGAGGAATGCCCGCCAGACGTGAAGGCGGAACGGCAGCGGCGCGGCGTCAATCCGCTGGATACGGCCAAGTATATCCTCAGCGTGCGGAATGCATTGTCGTCATGAATCATATCCGCTATTATTGATAATCAAGCAGACCATTCGCCAATTCATGAACGGGGGAGCAAGAATACGATGAATGAGAAAGTATTGCTTATATTGGTCGACGGAATGCGTCCGGACAGCCTGGCGGCATGCGGGCACCCTCAGGTAGAAGCTATGAAGCGGCTGGGGAGCTCTACCCTAACCGCGCGCACAGTCATGCCCAGCATTACGCTTCCTTGCCACATGTCCTTGTTCCACAGTGTCCCGCCCGCACGGCACGGCATTCTCGAGAACACCTATACGACGCAAGTCCGGCCGATTGCCGGCTTATTCGAACAACTGCATGCGCATGGCAAAACCTGCGCCATGTTCCACAATTGGTCGGAGCTGCAGGACTTGGCCAGGCCGGGCTCGCTTGCTTACAGCTGCTTCATCTCTGGCAGCATCCATGGGCACGAAGAATCCAACAGCCTGTTAACGGACCAAGCCATCGCCTACCTCACAGCGCACAACCCTGATTTCACCTTCCTTTACCTGGGAGCCGTCGACGAGATCGGTCATAAATATGGCTGGATGTCCCCCGAGTATATTCAGTGCGTCTATCACTCCTGGTCATCCATAGAGCAGGCGGCCCGCGCTCTTCCGCAAGGGTATTCGATGATCGTTCTCGCGGACCACGGCGGGCACGACCGCGGCCACGGCACGGATATGCCGGAGGATATGACCATTCCTCTATTCATGCAGGGCAAGCCGTTCGAACCCGGGAGCGGAATCGAACACGCCAATATTATCGATATCGCTCCGACAGTTGCCCATATCACAGGTGTTCCCGCCAATCGCGATTGGGAGGGCAAAGCCCTGATTTGACCGGCTAATGCTTGACCGATCCTGCCCAGAAGCCGCCGCGAATCAGACTCGGTTCGTGGAAAATGACGAACGCCTTCGCGTCAAGCTCGATGATGCGGTCGTAGAGCTGCTTCTGGTTTTTGCGCTTGGTCAGAATTTCCATCACGAGACGATCGCCGTCCCTGCCGGAGCCGAGCCAGGATGTCACGCCGTATCCCGCCTCGCGCAGCACCGCAGCGAGCCTTGGCTCCGGATTGTTGGTGATCACCTTCAGGGTAACATAACCGAGCGCCAGCTTCTGCTCGATCCACGAGCCGACCAGCACGCCCAGCGCATAGCCGATCGCGTAGGCCGCCAGACTGGCGACTTGATCCAGGTGGGACAACACCATATTCAGACCCAGCACGTAGATCGTGACTTCCGCCGTGCTGATGAGCGCAGCGATGTACTTCTGCCCCTTGAGCGTCAGAATCATGCGCAAGGTGAACGCCGACACGTACACGATCTGAATGACGAAGATGAGAGCCAGGATCTTGAACACAAGACGCACGCTCCTTCTGCTCCAGACTTTTTGTTTCATTTTACCACAATCATCCGGTCCGAACCCTCATATGCCTCACCTGAGCAAAACGGAGCTCTCAGCAAATCCGCCCCGTCTGCCGAAATAATGAAGTATGAGAACGAAAAGAAAAGTACTCCTCTTGCTGGGAGTTTTCATCGTTGTACTGACGTCCGTCCGTCTTGGATGGATCGCTCTGCAGGCGACGCCCGACCACCCCCCTGCCGTCCGCGGCGTCATGGACTTGCGCGGTTGGAAGTTCGACAGCAGCCGCCCGATCCGCCTGGACGGAGAATGGGAATGGTATCCGAGCCAATTGATCGTCTCAGACCCCGATCAGGAACGAGCCGCAGCTTCCCCGGCGAACACAACCGAGGCAAGCTTTATTCAGGTGCCTGGAAACTGGCATACGAGCCTGCCCGGCCAATCCAACATCGGCTACGGCACTTACCGGCTGCGCATTCTTGTCGATCCGAATCGCGATCTCACCCTTGCCATTCGGCCAATGGAGATCGCTACGTCATCGGCCATATACGTGAATGGACGATTGTTGGGCCAATCCGGTCAGCCGGCAAGCGATCCCTCCTCTTATACCGCGGACCGGAAGGTGTTCACCGCCGCGTTCTCGAACGATCGCAGCGAGATCGACCTGGTCATTCAAGTCGCCAATTTTCACAGCACCCGCAAGGGCGGAATCCTCGACACGCTGCTGCTGGGCAGCGCGCAAGCGGTAGACCGATTCGTCGATTTCTCGAAAGGGATGCAACTGCTGCTCTGTACGGTCCTGCTCATTCATGCCGCATACGCTATTCTGCTCTACTTCATCGGCACCCGTCAGCGGCTGCTGCTCCTGTTCGCGGCGCTGAACCTGCTCACCTTGCTGATGAGTTTGCTCTCCGATGACAGGCTGCTGCTGAACTGGGCATCGATGGATTACAATTGGAGTGTCCAACTGATCTACTTATCCATGAACGGCATCTATATTACGCTGGCCTTCTTCGCCTCCTCGCTGCTGCCCGGCTACATCGCGCGACGGGAGATGCGCTGGTTCGGCGCACTCAGCGGCGCGGCCGCAATATGCGTGCTCTTCCCGGCACCGATCATGTCATCGTTCGGTTATTTGACGGGAATAGCGGGGATATGGGCCGGGTTGATTACGTTCCGATCCTTCCTGCGCGCTACGCTGAAGGGTGAACAGGATTCGTACTACCTGCTGATCGGGGCGACCGCCGTTACGGTCAACATCCTGTGGAGCCTCCTTAAATACCAGCAGCTGTTCGAAATCTACTTTTACCCGATCGACCTGATCGTCGCCTTCCTGGCATTCGCCGCTTACTGGTTCAAGCGCTATTTCCGTACGGCTTCCCAGACAAGTCAACTCGCGTTCAAGCTGCAGCAGGCGGACAAGATGAAGGACGAATTTCTGGCCAATACGTCGCACGAGCTGCGCAACCCGCTGCATGGCATCCTCAACATCGCCCAATCGGTTCTTGAAAATGGGAGGTCCGAGCTCAGCGGCCAGAATGCGAAGGATATGACACTGCTCATCACGGTGGCCAGGCGGATGTCGTACATGCTGAACGATCTGCTCGACCTGAATCGGCTCAGGGAGCACGGCATCCAGCTTCACCGCAGCGAGTTCCGCATCCAGGCCGTTGCCTCCGGCGTGCTGGACATGATTCGCTATATGGATGGAAAGAAGCAGGTCCGGCTCGCGAATGAGATTCCGTCCGACTTCCCTCCTGTCGCGGGCGACGAGAATCGCATCATTCAAGTGCTGTTCAATCTGCTGCATAACGCGGTGAAATACACACACGAAGGCAGCGTCACGATCCGGGCGGTACAAGCGGGCGGAGTGGCGCGCATCGAAGTGGCGGATACGGGGATCGGCATGGACGAGGAGACGACTCGCAGGGTGTTCCAGCCGTACGAACAAGGAGCTCCCGAATCGATCGACGCGGGCGGCGGCATCGGGCTGGGCCTCAGCATCAGCAGGCAGCTTGTCGAGCTGCACGGGAGCCGGCTGGAAGTCGCATCCGCTCCCGGCCAAGGCTCCGTTTTCTCATTCGCGCTGCCGCTGTCTTCACATGCCGGGCTGAACGCGGAACCCGGCGGCCCTTCGCACTGGCTGATGCATGGAGCCGCTGCCGAGATCGCCGCTTCAGGCTGGCCGGAGAACGATTCGGCTGCGGCTGCTGCCGGGACGAAGACGTCGGACCGCCACGATGAATCGCACGCACGCGATCGGCTGCGGATATTGGCGGTCGACGACGACCCGGTCAATCGGAACGTGCTTGCCGGCTTGCTGGCATCGGAGCAATATGAATTGTCGACGGCTTCCGGAGGCGAGGAGGCGCTTGCGCTGCTCGGCACGCAGCCGTGGGACCTCGTCATCTCCGACGTCATGATGCCGCAGATGTCCGGTTATGAGCTGACCCGGCGCATCCGCGAGCGCTTCTCGCTCTCCGAGCTGCCGATCCTGCTGCTCACGGCGCGCAGCCGGCCCGAGGACATCCAGGCAGGCTTCCTGGCGGGGGCAAACGATTACGTGACGAAGCCGGTGGAGGCGAAGGAATTGCTCGCGCGCGTCGGCGCCCTGACCGCGCTCCGCGCGTCCGCGCGGGAGCAGACCCGGATGGAAGCCGCCATGCTGCAGGCGCAGATCCAGCCGCATTTTCTGTTCAATACGCTCAACTCCATCGCCGCGCTCAGCGAAGAGGACAATCCGGCCGATATGCGAGAATTGCTGGTGGCGTTCGGCGACTACTTGCGCCGGAGCTTCGATGCGGCTAACGTCAAGCAGCTTGTCCCGCTGGCGCACGAACTGGACCTTGTCAGTTCCTACCTGTTCATCGAGAAAACTCGCTTCGCACATCGGTTGAACATCGTCTGGGAAGTAGAGCCGGACATTACGGCGAACATCCCCCCGCTGACGATCCAGCCGCTCGTGGAGAATGCCGTCCGGCACGGCCTGCACCGCCGGTCCGGCGGCGGCACGGTGCGCATCCGCATCGTCGACCGCGAGGACTGCATCGAAGTGGCCATCAGCGACGACGGCGCAGGAATGGACGAAGCGAAACGCGACAATCTGCTCCATTTGCCGACGGAATCCCGAGGCGGCATCGGCTTGCGCAACACCGAGCGCAGACTGAAACAGCGCTACGGCAGCGGCCTACAGATCGAGAGCAGCCCGGGAGCAGGCACGACGGTCAGCTTCAGGGCGCCCAAGTGACGGACCGGCTTGCCGCTGCGGGTCTTGCCCGGCAAGCCGACCCGATCTACGAATATTTCGCCAGCAATTCCCCCAGCTTGGCGCGGATGGCCGTTTTCAATTCCTCAGGTTCATGCAGTTCCGCCTCGCTGCCTAGCCCGATAAAAAAATCCGCGTAGAACGGAATGTCCCCGCGCGCCACGTCCCGATCGATTGTCCCGCTTCCGTCTGCGCGCACCGTCAGCGTCGGCGCCAGCCACAGCTCGGATTCGCACCGCTGCAAGCCGGCCCGGCTGAGCTCCGCGCGCAGGCGGACAGGTTCCCTCGGTTTCGCCGCCGCCTCACGCCTGCTCAGGCCAACCTCCCCGAGATCGAGCGGCGCCTTGTCCGACGGTGCAGCCGCGCGAATGCGGTCGCATCGGAATACGCGGTATCCTTGTCTCAGGTAGCAATAAGCGTTGCAATACCAGAACCCGTTGTTAGCGTAAATACATACAGGCTGAATATCGCGGAGCGCGCCCCCTGCTTCCTGCGACAGGTATTCGATGTTCAGCACCTTCCGGAACACCGCCGCATCCAGAAGCACTGCCAGGCACGGCGCGTCCCCCCTTCTCGCAGGCACGACGAAGTCGACGCGATCCTTCATGCGGTCGATCCGTTCCTTCACGTCTTGCGGCATATATTGATAAAACTTCCGCAGGGCCGATGCGGATTCCGCCTCGAATGGCAGCGAAGCGTAATGCCGCAGGGCATGCACCGCGAAGAACATCGCCGCCGCTTCTTCCTCCGTGAACGCGATCGGCGGCAGCACCCGCTCCCGCACCACCTGATAGCCCCCGTGCGGCCCGACCTCCGAATAGAGCGGCACTCCGAGTTCGCCGAGCTCCTGCAGATCCCTTAGAATCGTGCGCGTCGAAACGCCGAATTCGTCGGCCAGCTCCTGCACCTTGAACCGCCGTTTGCAGTTGACCGTCATCATAAGCTCCATCAATCGCTTGGACTTGGATATGCGGATCAGCCCCGTTTTATAATCCATGACAAAAGTTGTCACCATTATAAGTTAGCATGGAGACATATGCAATACGAATCTGTTGGGAGTGGTTGACCATGCGCAGCTATATCACCTTGTTCTTCTTCATCATGTTCCTGATCGGGACCGATACGTTCCTGATCTCGCCTCTCTTGCCGACGCTGCAAAGCGAATTCGGCGTCTCCACGGCGAACGCCGGGTGGATGCTGGGCGCCTATACGCTCGGCTCCGCCGTCTTCGCTCTGATCGCCGGGCCTTTGTCCGACGGCTGGAACCGCCGCACTGTCCTATTTGTCGGTCTGCTCGCCTTCTCTGTCTCAACTGCCCTCTGCGGGTTCGCGGACAACTTCTGGACGATGTGCCTGTTCCGCTTCCTTGCCGGAGTCAGCGCGGCGTTCACGGCACCGCAAGTATGGGCCTCCATCCCTGCCGTCCTGCCGCCCTCCCGCATCTCGAAAGCGATGGGCGTCGCGTTCGCGGGACTGGCCGCCGCGCAGGCGCTCGGCGTGCCGATCGGCAGTTGGCTGGCAGTTGCTCACTGGTCCGTCCCGTTTTGGACGATCGGCGCCGCCGCACTGCTGCTCGCGGTCGCCGCTTACGCGTCGCTGCCCAACATCCGACCCGTCATCGCGGCTGCAGACGGTACCGCGCAATCGAGGAGATCGATCTTTCTCCGCTACGCCCCCTTGGCCGCAAGCGGCAAAGCGCGCAGCGGATTCCTCGGTTACTTCCTGCTGCACCTGGGAAGCGGCACGGCGTTCGCCTTCGTCGGCAAGTGGATGACTGACGACTTCTCGCTGCCGATCGGGCAGCTCGGCACAGTCATGATGTTCCTCGGGTTCGGCACACTGCTGGGCAGCTTCCTCAGTTCCGCGATTGTTCGCAGGCTGAAACCCATGACGACGGTATCGCTCGGAATGTTGTTCGTGGCGGCGATGTATGCCGGAGTACCCCGCATCGCGAATCTGCCCCTGGCAACAGTCGGCTTCCTCATTCTGTTCATGGTGCTCGGCGTCCTCTTCCCGGTGCTGATGGAAATGCTGACTTCCTTGAACGCATCCATCCGGGGCACGATCTCAAGCCTCGCGAACGCGACGATGAACGGCGCCAACACGCTTGGCGCCTGGTTCGCCGGCCTGCTCTATGTGCAATACGGCGGCTATTCGTCCATCGGGCTCTTCGCGGCGGCCTGCTTGCTGCTCTCGCTCGGAACGCTCCGGACGGGAGGTCTTGCGAGAGAACGACAGGAGACTACGATTGCACCCTAAAGGCTGCAAACGGACTTTGCCCACGAGCAAATCCATCTCATATCCGTTATGATTTGTCTAGAGGGCCTCAAAGATCAGGGGCTCGCTTCTCATGCCATAAGCGTTCTCGGCGAAGACTTTTACGGTACAGCCCCGCGGAGCGTTGACTGCGAGGGTGACGGAGTCATAAGTCGGATTGGACCAGTAATTATTCACTTTATAAACGTGATCGATTTCATTCCCGTTCGCGTCATATACAATGGCCCTGTACAGGAAAATGATATGGCCGTCGGTGCTTCCGGCCGCAGGAACGGTAATATAACGCTTGCTGCCCAAAGCCGGGAATACCGGCGCCGATGAGGCGGCTTCCTGCTGTTCTGGAGTAAACTGCCTTTTTGCGGCGTTTGCGGGCTCTTGGATGACGTATTCGCACAGCAAGGCCTCGCTGAAAACATCATAGCCGCGCAAACGCACCTCATTTTGGGCGTTGACTTCCACGATCCAGGTTTGTCCCGTTTCTTTATAACGATCCGGATGGACGTTTTTATTGCCGTCAACGGTAAACTCCATATATTGGATCGCGCCGGTGCCGACCGCAGTGAAGCTTCCCTGCCAGATGGACCTGGGGTCGTTGATCGGATAATGAGAGTGGCCGGAAAAGTGGATGATCTGAGGGTATTCCTCAAAGACTGATTTGAGATCACTTATTCCCCACTCCTTACCGCCGCTGCCATAGACGGTGTCCGTCACATGTTCATGATGGGTAACGAAGATCGGCTTCTCCGGGTCATCTGCAACCGCCTTGTCCAACTGCTCCTTCATCCAGCTTATCTGCTCGGGGTCATAGCGGTAATTGCTGTCGGGCGATGCGGAAATTCCGATAAAGTGATAGCCGTTGATGACATGATGCCAGTCGGTGTCAAGCCCTGTGAGAGATGAAAAATAGGAAAGCGTCCCTCGGCCCATCGGTCCCCAACAGTCGTGATTCCGGGCAAGGATGGTCAGTCGCTTGGTTTCATCCCGCAGCACGGAGTCGACAGTGCTTTTGAATGCGAGGTACTGTGACTCATGGCCGTCGTTGGTCATATCGCCGCAGAACATCACGGCATCCAGCGACTTGTATTCGGAATCGCCTTGGGCATGGCTGTAACCGAGGGATATCGCTTTCTGGGTCCGGCTGCATCCGACATCGGCGATGGCCTTAATGTGAGCGTCGCTCATCACAAGGAAACGCAACACGGGCACAAAATCGCTCTGATCTTCCGGAGCGCTGAACGTGTTGAGCGGAGCGATCATTTTCATGCAATGGGCGAGATCCGAAACGGTTAGCGATCTATTTGATTCCATTCCAGGATAACCTGCCTTCCGTTTAATAAATTTGAACTGCTTCTAATGTTGGCCCTAACTGGACAAAACCCGGCTACAGCATCCCAACTCCCGCGCACGTTGCCTCTAACCGGACAAAACCCGGCTATAGCATCTTAACTCCCGCACACGTTGCTTCTAACCGGACAAAGCCTGGCTACAGCATCTCAACTCCCGCGCACGTTGCCTCTAACCCGACAAAACCCGGCTGCAGCATCCCAACTCCCGCGCACGTTGCCTCTAACCGGACAAAACCCGGCTACAGCATCTCAACTCCCGCGCACGTTGCTTCTAACCGGACAAAACCCGGCTACAGCATCTTAACTCCCGCGCACGTTGCCTCTAACCCGACAAAACCCGGCTACAGCATCTCAACTCCCACGCATGCGGGCCCTAACCGGACAAAACCCGGCTACAGCATCCCAGCCACAGCGCATCGCGCATGCGGGCTCCAATCCGGTTTCGGCATCATGGCGGACAGATTGTAACATTATTTCAGGAGCTATCTTCTAGGGGAGATGACGCTCATCTTGATCGATCCGTTCCCCCGTGTCCATGCGGATCCACGTCTCGAACTGGCGGCTGCCCTCCGTGAGCTTAATGACTCGCGCGCCTCGATGCTCTCCGTTATAAGGATGGCTATTGAACGTGTTATAGCCGGTCACCTTCCCGTACACAAGCCGGATACCGAAAAGATCGCCCCAGAAATCGTTCTCGTGATCGTGACCGACGAAAGTGCCGATGACGTCGCCACGTTCCAGCATTGCGGCGAAGAGACCCGAATTGACGTAGGGACTGCAAATATTACATTCTTTCGTTCCATAGCAGGGAAAATGATTCCACACCGTCTCATATTCCGGAATCGGGATATGGAAAAAAGCCAACGAGGGAACCTTCTGTCCGCAAGCTTGCTCAAGCTCCTTGGAGCGTTCCCTGTACCACTGAATTTGCTCCGGCCGAATCCAGTCATAGCCCTTATACGGCAAAAGCCCGTCCACCATCTCCCCAAGCGAGTCGATCATATAAAGCGCGGCAGCGCATTCCGTGCCGTCCGAACCGGCAACGGTCAGCACATAATTGCCCAAGCCCGGCAAATATTCGGGGCCCCGTTCGGTCAGACAGAGCGGGAAGCTCATCTGCACCCGCATCAACTCCTCGCGGGTCACCTTATACTCGGCATCGTGATTGCCGTAAACGGCCGCCCATGGAATGCCATGCTCCTCGTTCACTCGCACCGCATCGGCAAAAGCATCCAATGCCTTGCCTTCGCACCGCCCGCTTTGGATGATGTCGCCCGTCAGAACGACCAGGTCCGGTTTTTCTTCCAGCAAGACGGCTTCCATCAAGCCCCGTGTCCGCATATCCAATTCGCTTCCCGTTTTCCAATGCAGATCGGTAAACTGCACGATTGTAAAGCTATGGTCGCTGCGAAATTGCAGTTTCTTGTTCATGTTCCACCTCTGTTCAACCGGGATGTCTCACTCTTTGACCGAGCCGAGCATCGTTCCCGAAATGAAATACTTCTGCAGCCACGGATAGACTAAGATAATCGGAGTTACTGCGAAAATGATGGTAGCGGCTTTCGTACTTTCCGGGAGAAGCGGAGCTTGCATTTCCGAAAACCTTTCCGCCATGCTCACATCGACCGCCGTCGCGTTGTTAACGATATGATACAGCTTCAATTGCAGCGGATACAAATCCGGCTTTGTAATGTAAAACAGCGCGTCGGTAAACCCGTTCCAGCGACCGACCGCATAAAACAAGCTTAGCGTCACCAGCGCGGGAATCGTGAGCGGAAGAATGATCCGCACCAGCATTTTGAACGCGGATGCGCCGTCTATTTCTGCCGCCTCCTCCAATCCCTGCGGAATCGAGCGAATAAACGACATCAGAATGATCATATAGAACGGGCTAATGAGGGAAGGCAGTACGAGCGCCCACATCGTATCGAGCAAGTGCAGTTCTTTGACCAGCAAGTATTCCGGAATGATACCGCCGCCAAAATACATGGTCGGTATGATAATGTAGAGGAAATATTTCCTCCCCTTCAAACCGCGCTTGGTCAACGGAAAGGCAGCCACAATCGTCATCAGCATACACAAGACCGTGAAAGTAGCCGTCAATACGACAGTAAAGATTAGCGAACGATACAGACTCACATCTTTCAAGATCTCCTGATACGCATCGATGTTGAATTCCCGCGGAAATATCGTGACATGCCCTGATAATATTTCGGAACTGGAACTAAGCGACAAGGAGAGAATATGCAGCAACGGCGCTACACATATCACAGCAAGCAGAGTTAAAAGCGCGTAATTAATCGGCGCAAATAATCGTGCCGCGTTCGGTTTTGTTGTCATTGCCTGACCTCCTTCCTACAAGTGAGCAGGCTCACATGATGCCTTGGTCGGTGAATTTCTTAGAGAGTGCATTGGCGCTAAGCAGGAAGACAAGCGCGATCACCGACTGGAACAAGCCGACCGCCGTCGCGATGGAGAATTCCCCGGTTTGCAGACCGATCTTGTATACGAATGTGCTTAGCACCTCGGAAAAATCGCTCACCATCGCATTGCCCAAAATATAAGGCCGTTCAAAGCCGATTCTTGGCATTTCTCCAATCGCGAGAATGAACAATATAATGATGGTAGGGCGAATTCCTGGCAGCGTGATATGCCACATTCGCCTCATTCTTCCGGCGCCATCGGTCTCGGCAGCATCGTAAAGCTCCTTGTTGATGCCGGTCAACGCAGCCAAATAAATAATCGTTCCCCAGCCTACGCTTTGCCATACCCCCGCGGCCAGATAGGTGATCAGCCACCAATATCTATTCGTCAAGAAGGGGATCGAGTCGTATCCGGCATTATTCAGCATCTGATTGACAATTCCGGTGTTGGTTGCAAATATTTGCAAGAATAGTCCGCCGATGATCACCCATGAAACGAAGTGCGGAAAGTACATCACCGTCTGGAACACTTTTTTAACCCGGCTCCTCATCACTTCGTTCAGCATAAGGGCAAGAATAATCGGTGCTGGAAACGAGACGAGGAGATCAATTATGTTCAACAGGAAGGTGTTCCTGAAGGCTGTCGAGAAAGTATGCATAGAAAAAACGGTGCGGAACGTCTCGAGTCCGTTCCATGGGCTGGTCCACATGCCTTGGAAGATGTTATAGTCTTTAAACGCGATAATGATCCCGTACATGGGTCCATACTTGAACAAACCAAAAAAGAGAATGGGAAGAAAAAGCATTGCGTAATATTGCCAGAATCTTCTGAAGTATGAGCCTGCGCTCATTCGTAATACCTCCTGTAAGCTGCACGGTCCGCGGCAACCTCCACAGACCGTGCAGCTTTCATTGATGCACCAATATTCGGATTACTTCTTCATATCCGCATAAGCTGCGACTCTTTCTTTGTGAACTTCTTCCCCGCCGCTTGCCAAATATTGCTTAAGCATATCGTCATAGGTCTTGTCGAAATCGGCAGGCTTGGCCAGCATCGACTTGACCAGCAGTTCCTCGTACTTGCCCTTCAGGATTTGGGCGTATTTCGTTTCGGCTGCGATCGGTTTCGGGAAATAATGGACCGTCACGGCATCCGTCAAAGAATATTCAAAAGCTTTCATCGCATATTCCATAAGCTCTTCAGGATAGCTTGCGCCGAGAGATTTGACATTCGACTGCTGCATCCCTAAATCGAGACCATTCGTCACAATCAAGATATCTGAAGAGTTGAAGATTTTCTTCTCATCCGGAAGATCCTGTTGGACCTTAACCGGAATGCCGTCTTTCATTTCATAGTCCTTCCCATCGAACGTGTAATGGAGCATAACAGGCATCTGGGCCAACCAGTTCAGGTATTGCACGGCCTCCGCTGCAGCCTTGCTCGTTTTCGGCACCATGACGTACATGCCCGTCGGAGGATTCAGTTCTTTCACGCGTTTTCCTTTATCGTTCGTGAACGGATTGGCCGGAACGACTGATCCTCCGGGGACATTTTTCGCCAGCGTAGCTTGTATCCCGCCTTCGGGATCTTCGTAGCTTTGGGCGGCTTGTTCGCTATACAGGCCTACTTTTCCGGTCGATACGCCTTGTTTGCGCACTTTCTGGTCCTTGTCGAGTCCGAAGTCCGGGCTGATCAGCCCTTCATGGTACCATTGGTTTAACGTCCGAACAACGTCCTTGTGTCCATCCATCAGAATCGGATATTCCTGCAGGCCGAGTCTTTGCATTCCGGTGTAATACTGCTCTTCAGTCGGATCCTTGATGAGTGCCATCACCAGCGGAATGTATTCATCCGGGTGCAGCGCAAGACCGAGCGGAATCGTTCCCTGACCGCCGAGCTGATTGTCGCGGAACGCTTTCAATGCTTCATAGGTTTGCTCTGTCGTTTCCGGAATTGGAAGCTTCAATTTGTCGAGCCAGTCCTGGCGAATCATATAGGACGTGATGCCCGTGAATGCCCGCTTGGCCGGAATGGCAAGCTGCTTGCCGTCCCATTGACCATATTGCAGCGTTTCGCCCAGATAGGACTTAATATTCGGTCCATATTGATCGATTAATTCGGCGAGGTCCATAAGTCCGCCCTGTTCCATATATTTATGGGCGAGCGACTCGTCATACGTGAAGACGATATCCGGGGCGTCGGAGCTGGCCATTAATACATTCAGCTTCTCAACTTCCTGACTTCGCGGAACGGGAACGTATTCCAGCTTAATGTTATTCGGATCTCCGAATTCTCTCTGAGCATACCTTGTCCCTTCCTGATCATTGACTGCCAGTCCTGGCGGGAACGATTTGCCGCGGTCGAACTGCTCAATCCGGAGAGTGCTCTTTTGCTTCGGTGTAGCGGATGCACTGGGAGCGGATGACGCACCGGGCGTGGATGATGCAGAAGATGGACCGGCCTGCTGGCCGTTTCCGCAGCCAACCGTTACGAGCGCCAAGACGGTTCCAAGCACGACTGCTTGTAAGCCTTTTCTTTTTAACTTCAACTTGATCTTCCCCTTCTGAAGGTATTGTCCGACAACCGCATTTCCGTGGCGGCAAGTTCGAGACTCCTCTTGTTATAACCTCGCCAAGGGCAAGCGGGCAATCTACAAGATTCCGTCACCCAACCATCCTTCAGAACGGGATGTCGGAAAGCATGCAACCGAATTCAGCAGCCAAACGTTTTGGCAGATATCCGTTAGCGACGCATGAATTTCAGCTTTTTTCGGGTCCTTCAGCAACCGGGTAACCCATATATTTGCGATAATCGCTCGGGGTAACGCCGGTCGCCCGCTTAAAGGCGCGGCCGAACGAAATCGGGTGAAGATAGCCGACCTTAACGGCGATATCGTTGATCGCTTCCTCGGTATCCAGCAGCATCCGTTTGGCATGCTCCATCCGCAGATTAATCAGAAAATCCACGAACGTCATGCCGAACTGCTGCTTAAAGAGTTGGCTGGAATATTTCCCGTTGATATGAAATTTTTCGCCGATGTGATCCAAAGACAAATCCGGAGAGCCATACTGATCTTCGATGTATGTCCGGATTTCGGAAAGCAGCTGACGGTTCCCTTTCGCCTGCCGGTAATCGATGCAGAACGCGAGCAGACGTTTCAATTTGGCCGATAGAGGCGGCAGCATCGCCTCAAGCGTCTCGAGCTCCGTAATTCCGGCTATATCCGCCTGCGCGGATTGCCAATACTCCCTGATCTCGTCGGGCATGGTGTCTATCATGCGTTGAAGCGAGCGATGCAAAAAGACAAACACATGCCGTATCTCATCATCCGGGAGCAAATCGATTTGCAATTGGCGGAAAAACTCGTCAAGCCGCACTTCCCAATCCGCTTTCAACATGCGAAACTCGTCGACGATCGAGCTGATTTTGGCGTAATATTTTGATAAATCACCGCTTTGCTGCTCTTTTAGTTCGTCATGCTGGATCAAACGATTCATTCCCAAAGAGCATTTATATTTGAGAGCAAGAGCCGCATGAGTGTAGGAGGCGGGAATTTCCCGCCACGAATCCGCCTGGCTTCCGATTCCGATCGTGACGGAAAACTTCAAGTAAAAGGCGACCCATGTGCGAAACTTCTCCCATATCTCCCGATCCTCCCGGTGGGGAGAATGTCCCATGAGCAGCACTGAAAGCCGGTTGACTTCTATCCACTCCGGCCAAATTGCGTAACGATGGCGATCGAATAACTCCTGCAGTATGTTCGTCAGCGCAAATCGCAGCAAATTTTGATCCTGTGTGGTATATTTGGCCTGAAATTCCCGAAATTCGTCAATTTCCACAATCACGGCAAGAACAGGCATGGTCTCGGCAGATTGTTCCGGCGAGCCAATATTGAATTTCGAAAGATTTGCCCGCCATTCGGATGCGGCAAGGGATTGATCGCCGGCTATCAGCTCCATGAAAAACTGCTTGCGGCGCACAAGTTGATCTTTAGAGATCTGCTGCTCATAGGAGATATTTTGATCGACGACATTTTCAAACACGGTGCCAATATAAGCGAATTCGTCCTGCTCGTTTCCTTTCGACTCATACTTGCCAACCCAGGTCTGCATCTGTCCCAGGATTTGCTCGATCGGACGATAATTTTTTCTCGTGATATATACAAGGTAGATAAGGCTCGATAGAATAGTGACAACGCCAAGGGCTATCCAGCCTCTGGAGATGGCATGCATCCATTCGAAAAACAAGCCGTCGGCGATCCCGCTCTCGAATTGCATGCTGGCATAGGGCAAATCGATTCGTGTGAAGATGTCTTGCCGGCCGGTCATGCTTTTGCCAAGTGGACGCATCAGCGTCTGATCGCCGCTGTATATATACATAAACATAATATCCGGGTTAATCATGTCGCTCGCGACGGAAAGAAGCGCATCCAGCGAAACGTTGACGACGACAACGCCCTGTCTGCCAAGCGGAATCGGCGCTTTTTTCACAATGGAAATGACTTTCTTATTTGTTTCCCCGTTCGTATATTCCGGATAATCCCGCGCTTCGGACCAATGATCCTCCGGGTCCGCCCGAATCGATTGCGACATGAACTCGTGGTCCAAAAAAAATGGCAGCAGTTGATATTGATCCTGCGTAAGGACAGAATTGTCGCTGACCCTATAAAGACTGATGGAATAAATGACAGGGATATCCTTCATGATTTTTCGTATTTCGTTGGATGCCTCATAGTTGATCAAGCGGGAATCGGAGGATGGGGAAGGCTCGAAAAAATCTTGAAAGGCCTGGTTGCCCTCAAGCTGCACCAACACAACCCGTTCGGCTTCTCGAAGCGAGCGCTCGATAGAATCGGAAACAAAGGTCGCAGCCACGCTGTTTGCCTTCTTGGTCCCCTGGTAGGAAACCTCGCTGATCACAAGAAAGGATAAGACGAGGATAATGGCAATCGTTGCGTATAATACTTTTGCATAGGAAAACAGCATTCTCTTGAACCATCTTTTCTTCAAGCAGAACCCTCCCGCATTGACCGTCATTGAAGGCAAATACAATTATAATTGAATTTATCCCGCGATTATTCTCACAATATTTGCAAATCCGCTTGGTCCTGCGGCCCGTCATCGTCGATTATACGCGATACATGTATATAGTCTACCATTATGTTCTCCTTTAAGGTCGCCTAATAAATACAACCGGGCACCGCTTTATTGCAGTGTCCGGCGTGTCTCTCTTTATTGGGAATCCGGCCATATGAGACAGGCCGTAAGCGCGGCCGTCCAATGATAGTCCCGAATCGCATCGTATTTGTTCCGTATATCGTACGGCATTCGCCGAGGTCCCTTGCGATCGCAAGCAACCGGGGGAAGCTCGTCCTTGGAATCGTAATATTCGAACGTGACGCCGTATTGTTCATAATAAGTATGAACCAGTTCCACCGTGCGCTCCTGCAGGAAGTCAGCTTCTTCATGACGCCGATGCTTTTTGAGTCCGAGAATAATCAAATAATTCAAATTGATCCATACCGGACCTCTCCACATATCGGTCGACCATGTCGGATCCGAGATCGCGACGCTGGGCAGAGGATATTTCGTATCGAAATGCCGCGTGTCCTTCATCAAGGCGACCAGTCGGTCTATTTGCTCCTCGCGAATGCCGTCAAGCAGCAAGGGAAGAAAGCCGCTGACGGCCTTTACCTTGGAAAAGGTTCGATCGAACTTGCGGTCGTAGAAAAAGCCATCTTCAGCGTCCCACAAGGTGTCCAGGATCCGACGCTCCATCGCCTGAGCCGACTTTTCCCAGAAAAGAGCCTTCTCCGCAAGCCCCAACTCCCGACAGATTGCCGCCGTACAAGCCATGTCCTGGGCCATGAACACGTTGAAATCGACAGCGTCCAGCTTGCACGCCTCGTCGAACCGGCTGGAATTGTCCATCCCCGATTCGCCGGAACGGCAATTGACATCTCCTTCGATCTCCCATTCCAAAAGCCCGTTCCCGTTCGAGTCGCGATGATGCAAATTCCATTGCAAGTACGCTTCCAATCGCGGCAATGCCTGTTCCAGCAAAACCTTCTGCTTATCGCATTGATAGTTTTGCCAAATTCCCCATGCCATAACCGGGGGCTGAGTAATGGAAGAACGGTTGCCGCGCACGGAAAGCTGATGAGGCAGCATGCCGTCGTCCAACTGCGATTCCAGCATGCTGGCCAAACACTCGCGCGCAATGGAAGGGGAAAGCTTATTCATGGCAAGGGAGTGAAAAACGGTGTCCCATAGCCACATATCTTTATGCGGCACGCGATCCGGCGTGGACCAGCAGCGCTTGTGCGCTCCTTCCGGCGCCATCGTATTGACCTTCATGACACTGACGCATTTGTGCAGCAGCTCTGTGCGCCAAGCCGAAGCCAATTGCGGTACGAGAGCGTAAATTTGCAATCGGCTCTCCATTGCAGCATCGATGTCGGAGCGAATTCCCTCGCGCGCGCGTTGACAGGCTTCCTCGACCGAATTTCCGAAAGCCAGAGCGAACCGGCTGTTCGCCTTGTGCAGGACGACAACATCCCCCTTGGCTTGATCGAACGAGATTTGAAAGTCGTCCTTGTACACGACGCTGTCTGCATGGCCGCCTTCCACGACAAGCCTGCTCCCTTCCGCCGCCGAGCTTTCGCCGACGATCGTATGCCATGCGGTAAAGACAAGCTTTGTCTCGCTTTCGCCGTCTTCGAAAACACAAGCATCGCCTGTGACCCATCGAAGCTTGGCCTCTTCCCGCAAAGGGACAAACAGCTTCCTGCGCAGCGGGGTGTGAATCAGCAGGGATAAGCGCTCTTTTCCCCACGTTCCAACGAACTCCGAGCGCGCGCAAGTTTCCCCGTCCCAACCGGAATAAGCAAAGATGCCTCCTTCCCCAAGCACCCGGGGCAATCGCTTGCGGTCTGCCGCAATCATGGCAACTCCCTCCTTTGTTTCTCATTTTGACTGAAACGAGTTATAATAAATATAAAATTTCCTGCTGTAAAGTTATAATATTTTGCTCATTTCTATCGGCGGCGTCTTGGAGGTGAAGGCAATCGGATGGCAGAACAATCGATGCTTAAGCAAGAGCCTTACGATTCGCTCTTGTTTCCGTTGCGAATGACCGTTCAGGAAGGCAAACACGAGCTCGTCTCTCCGCATTGGCACAAAGATCAGGTCGAGTTTATCCAGGTGCTGCGCGGTCGCGTCACGGCTCGAATCGAGAACAGCGAGTTCCAGGCGGCGGAAGGAGACTTTTTCTTTATACGCCCTTACGCCGCTCACGCCGTCGTCGATAACTGCGATGGCGGCGCCGCAATCAGAGGGCTTGTCTTTGACTGCGATCTTCCGCATCGCTTCATGGACGAGACCGTCCGCCCCTTATTCGCGCTATACCTCTCGCAGATGGAAGGCGAATGTCTCTTTCCCGCAAGTCATCCGATCGTGCCGCGATTGTCCGAGGGCGTCGGCCGGATCTACCGGGAATATACGCAGCAGGATATCGGCTTCCGCGAGAGCGCCATTTGCTATCTGTCCGCGATGATGATAGCGCTTGTCCGAAGTTATAAAATTTTGCTTAATGAGGAAGTCGAACGCCGAGACAAGCAAGCGTATCGGAGATTAGGGCCGGTATTGGACTACATCGCGGCCAATTATCATCGCAAGATTTACTCGGACGAGCTTGCCCGGGTCGCCAACCTCAGTCTTTTCCACTTTTCAAGATTGTTTAAAAAAACGGTCGGAGTTCCGATCCACGCCTATATCAATTCGTATCGGATTCGAAAGGCAAAGGACCTGCTGCTGAAAACCGGGCTGTCCGTCACGGATATCGCCGAGATGACCGGGTTTTGCAACGTCAACTACTTCGACACCTTGTTTAAACGCGCTACCGGGTTTACGCCGAGAGAAATCCGGAGCTTCTCGGGAGACTGACCGATCGGAGCCTATTTTTCAATCCTCCCTTCCACGCCGCCGAAATTCCCGGCTTGTCCAATGCCGTTGACCGAGAGATGCCCTTCCCAGGACATGTGAAGGCTGCCGTACTTCCGGTCTGCAATGGATACTTCGCAGGGAGAGAAGACCTTCATCTCCATCGCGCATACGTCATTCATGAACTGCTCGAAGGAGCCGCTCTCCCCTCGATCCGAAGCCCGCAAGAGCCAGACGTTATCGTATCCTTCCGAGCGCAGCTCCCGGCCTCTGTCGGGACCGGTACGCATGAGCTCAAGTCCGTTCCGTGCATATACGGCAATATAAGCGCCGTTCTTCTCGGCGAACTGCCATCCTCCGGCCTGCCCGGTTCGATCGAACTCCGCAACCGGAAAATAGGCGTGAGTAAAATCGACGCTATGGTGAGGATCAATTCGATACATCAGCATGCTTAACCCTTTGTATTGAGCCGCTTTAGGCAGACAGCCGTTTCCGGCCCAGAAGCTGGGGCGACCTGTTCCGAAACAATTGCGCTCGCCGGGATGATTGACCCATACTTGCGCTTCCGGAGTAAGGAAGACTTCCACGACATGCTCCTGATAGCCCGGGAGACCGGGTCGGTAATTATAGATCGAGGACATCGCATATCCGGTTCTTTTGTACATGTACAGCTTGGCGTATCCATCTTTGCCTTGCTCATTTTTAAAGATGAGTTCTGCGTTTTCGGCGACTTTCAAGCAGGACTCATACGATCGGGGCGGAGCATAATCCGTCAGGCACAAAATAACGCTGCGTGCGTACGGGTTCAAAGTGCCAACCCCATAGCCGATCCAGCATAGGGAAGTCGTTCCGGCGGTATAATGCCCTTTGATTTCTTTCTCGTACGACCGTCCGAAGGTGGCGGCGACGAAGCCATTATGCGAGTTGATTGCAATATAGCGATAGAGCAAATCCATCGCTTGCTTCGCCAAAGCGCGAAGCTTGTCAGATTCGGCCAAATCGTAAATATGCAGCAGACCGGCGGCGTCAATCGGAATATAAGCGCTCGAATTCCATTCCGCCAATCCTTCGGCAAAGAAGCGCTCGAACCATTGGGTCAACCGTTGTTCACCCTTGTGTCGATGGATCAAGCCGCTCTCGCCGCTGTTTGTGAATATTTCCTCGGGAAACAACTGGCCGGCGAATAATTCACATGCATGGAAGGTCAGGGCGTGATTTTCGCTGAAAAACCACATGACATCGTCTCCGGGCTCGTCAATCCAGTAGCGGTAATTCAGAACGCAGCTTTTGAGCTCCTCCCAGAAGCCGGGCTCGAACAATTCCGTATGACGGTATTCCTTCCATAGCTTGAACAAGCCGATCATCTCGAAATCGCTGCAGTCTCTGCGCTCGTTGATCCCCCGAATCCCGTTCCTGATCAGCGCCTTAGCCGTGCCGACATCGCGTCCGGCTGCGATTTGCGCGATCGCCTTGGGAACGCCCGATTTTCCATGATCGACAATGAAGGACAAAGCTTGCCGTTTACGCTCTTCGATCGTATCCGCCCGAATTTCCCCGTATGTCTTCGGAAACAACTGCAGCGCAGCAAGCTTCGAAATGTGGACTGAACCGACCTTCGTCCGGAGGCGCATGACCGTGAAATCCATGGCGAAGCCCGACACATCCCCCAGATTTATTTCGGCGGCGCCTGGTTCAAGCACCTCTGCCTTGTTCGCATTGCCGTGCATGACGGAGAGGCTGAGCCGCTCATTCAGAGGATTCGTCATCATCAGCTTCACATCGCCTGAAGTGACAACATCCTTCGGAAAATAGGCATCCTCCAGTGCCCGTTCCACCGTTTTTACGTCTTCCGCCGAAGTGTCCGGGTCCAGCGGAACCCGGATTTGCACGACTTCCGGCCCTTCATATTCGATATTGAAATAATATCGCGTGTCCCGTTCCGCCAGGTCCTCGCAGCATACGACCAATTCATTCAAGCCTGCCCGAAGCTCCACCGTCAGTTCCGTCTCCTGCTCGACGTTGCGTGTAAACGGGGTAAAATCGGTCATCAAATGACCGTTCAGCCATAACGTCAACCCTCCGGAAGTTCTCAAAACCAGCTTGGCCTGATGTGCGGACGAAGCGACGACGCCGGTGACGGCATAAGCGCACAAGTGTGTCGGAACGAACCAGAACCCCGACCACTCTACACGTGGGTTCCCCCAAGGAAAGTATACCTCCCAAGGCTTCTCCTGGCCTCGCAGCGCCAGCGTGGAGCCCGGAAGCGCCTGCCCGACATCGATCTTAGCCGGCACGCGACTTCTGCGGTCCGTTACGAATTCCTTACGGCAAGGATTTTCATGGGCAGAGAACCCTTTGATAAGCCAGTCATTAATGTCGCCTTCCATCGTCATAGGAACGAACTTCATCTTCGTTTCGAAGATGCCGCTGGCAAGCCACCGGTTAATGACGGTTCTCTTCAATCGCATAGGCTCGTATTGCAATCCGTTTGTCATGTTTCCTCGTCCTTTCATTGCCATTCGGCCGGATGGTCGGCCCGCCCCGTGACGGCATGGCCGTCGCGTACGGCTGATTAATGATGCCGTTTACGAAGGTTATAAACCTCCGGCGGCGGATGTGCAATCAACAAGATTCAGCGCCCAAACATTTTGACAGATTATTGCCCATCGTCAAGGTACAAAAAAAGCACCCCCCGGGCGTTCACGACGCCACCGGAGTGTGCTTATGAAATCAAGTAATACGTTGATCAGGGCCTATAGAAACCCTTCACCAGCTCATCCATCACCCGACTGGTGCGTATAGCCGACTCGCCTGTGCTCGGACAGATGCCAAGGCCAAGCAGATCGTTCACGATCGTCTGGATCAGCGGCTGCTGAATGTGGGCGGGGGCTGCGAACGGGAACGTCTGCGCATCGCCGCTGGCGGATTCGAGTCGGATCGGCTCGTGGCCGAATGTCGAGAAGACCAGCTTGCCCGTCGAACCGACGATCTCGTTGCGATCCTCGCGTCCGCAGGCGGAGAAGCACCAGGTACCCGTCCCGTGCACGCCGCTCGCGAACTTGTAGACGCCGGTCACGATATCTTCGACCGCGGCGAACTGTCCGTTCTGGTTCGAAGCGATTCCCTTCGCTTCCGCGATCGGCCCGAGCAGAAAGTCCAATACATCCAGCGTGTGGCTGGCCAGATCGAAGAACAGCCCGCCGCCCGATTGCTCCGGCTGCAGCCGCCACGGAACGTCGCCGCCTTCCGCGGCTTGCGGGGCCGGCTGGTATTGAATGGTCGACACGTATCGGACTTCGCCGATCGCTCCGCCTTCGAGCAATTCCTTCACTTTAAGGAAGCGCGGCAGCGCCCGCCGATAATAGGCGACATAGAGCGGCACCCCGGCAGAGCGGCAGGCGGCGATCATCTGCTCGCATTCCGCCGCGCTGCGCGCCATCGGCTTCTCCACATACACCGGCTTGCCCGCCTTCGCGGCGGCCAGCGTGTAGGCCAGATGAGAGCCAGGCGGCGTCGCGACGTACACCGCGTCGACCTCCGGATCCTCGATCAATGCCTGGGCATCGTCGTACCAGCGCGGCACCCCGTGCCTCAGCGCATAGTCTTGGGCCAGTTCGCCGTTGCGCCGCATGACGGCCACGAGCTCCGAATGCTCTGCTTTCTGAAACCCCGGGCCGCTCTTCACCTCTGTCACGTTCCCGCAGCCGATGATGCCGAACCGAATATTTGCCGTCATTTTCCGTCTGGCCTCCTGTCATGAACAAACTTCCTATTGCAGCCCGAGTGCCGAGGCTGTCCCTCAATGCTCCAATGTCATTCGAACTCAGCGCTGGCTGAGTCTCCACGATCCCCGGCTGCCCGCGCCGCCGGAGGCAGGCGCGCAAATGGCCGCTCGAGCGCAGCCTTTGGCGCACCTCCGTCGTGCCTTGACGCGTCAGGATCCGCTCTTGACCATCCGCGCCGCCGCATCCCATGCCGCAATCACCTTGTCGCACCATGCGTCGAACGCAGGGTCTTCCGTCTGGCATTCCGGATGAGAGAGGATGTAGGCAATCGTCCGTTTCATTCCCTGGTCCAGACGCGTCGTCGCGACGAAGTCGGGCACGAGCCGCTTCAGCTTGCTGTTGTCGAATGCGACCGAATGCGCCTTGTCCCCAAGCAGCCCGCCCCGGTAGTCCACTGCTTCGCTGCAGGCCGCCAGAAACTCCGAGGAGACACGAACCGCGTTCAGCTTCACGCCCAAGGCATCGGCTATAATTTCATAGATCTGGTTCCAGGTCACGGACTCGTCGGACGTAATATGCACGGATTCGCCGATCGCGTGGATATTGCTCATCAAACCGATGAAGCCTTTGGCAAAGTCGCTGTTATGCGTCATTGTCCACAGGGAGGTACCGTCGCCGTGAATGATGACGGGCTTGCCCTCGAGCATGCGCCGGGCCACCTGCCAACTGCCCTTACTGCCATGCACGCCGAGCGGGATGGAGTGGTCGCCGTACGTATGGCTGGGCCTGACGATCGTGACCGGAAAGCCTTGCTCGCGGTATTGCTTGATCAGGTACTCTTCGCAGGCGATTTTGTTGCGGGAATATTCCCAATACGGATTCGACAGGGGCGTGCTCTCCGTGATGCGATAATCGGACAGCGGCTTTTGATAAGCCGATGCGGAACTGATGAACAGGTACTGCTTCGCGCTGCCCGCGAAGAGCCGGTAATCCCGCTCCACATGCTCCGTGCGGAAAGCGATGAAGTCGGCGACGACATCGAAGGTCATGCCCTTCGTCAGCGCCTTCACTCGTTCCTCGTCGTTGATGTCCCCTTGCAGAATATGTACGCCATCCGGCAGGTTGTCGTTCCGGTTGCCCCGGTTCAACAGATACAGCTCGCATCCTTGTGCCGCCAGCTGCTCGGTAATCGCGTTGCTGATCGTTCCCGTGCCGCCGATGAACAATGCTTTCATTTGGGTCCGCCTCCGTTCCGAGTACAGCGTATTGAAATTGCCGTTTCTCCTTATGATAGCCGTTCGGTGCGAATATGGAAAGGAGCATGTCGGCCATTGGCAGAAGGTATGGGAAGGGGGCGTTCGTGATTCGCTTGATGCTATGTTTACGGGAATGGAGTGTGGCTGTATTATTTTGCTTACTTTAGTTGAGAAACATTATTTTTTATAGTATTATGATGCCAGGAATGAAAGGAGAGGATCGTTGCGATGACTCATACAGAAGGTGCAAATATGGAAATCGGAATCAGTACGTTTCTCGAAGCGACGCCGGACCCGGCGACAGGAGCGGCGACCAGTCACGCGGAGCGGCTGCGGCGCGCGGTCGAGGAAATCGCGCTGGCCGACCAGGTCGGACTCGATGTCTACGGCATCGGAGAACATCACCGCGCGGACTACGCCGGCTCCGCGCCCGCCGTGGTACTGGCAGCCGGAGCTGCCGTAAGCAAGCGGATCCGACTGACCAGCGCTGTATCGGTGCTGTCGTCGGACGACCCCGTGCGCGTCTATCAGGCCTTCTCCACACTGGACGGGATATCCGGCGGACGGGCGGAAATCATGGCGGGCAGAGGCTCGTTCATCGAGTCGTTCCCGTTGTTCGGCTACAGCCTGGACGATTACGACGAACTGTTCGAGGAGAAGCTGGAGCTGCTGCTGGCGGTCCGCGATGCGGAGAAGGTCACCTGGCGCGGAGGACACCGGCCGGCGATTCCGGGACTGGGCGTCTATCCCCGCTCCGAGCAGAGCCCGCTGCCGGTGTGGATCGCCAGCGGCGGCAACCCGGAGTCGGCTGTGCGCGCCGGCACCTTGGGACTGCCGATCGCCTTCGCCATTATCGGCGGCATGCCGGAGCGGTTCGCCCCGCTCGTCGCGCTGTATAAGCAAGCAGCCGCCCGGGCTGGACACGATCCGGCAGGGCTGCGGATCGCGACGCATTCCCACGGCTTCGTAGCCGACACGACGGAGCAGGCCGCATCGTCGTTCTTCCCGCCGATGCAGGCGCAGATGAACGTGATCGGCCGCGAACGCGGATGGCCGCCGTATACGCGCTCCGCGTTCGACGACGCCCGCAGCTTGCGGGGTGCGCTCTATGTCGGCGATCCCGAATACGTGGCGGAGAAGATCGTGCTGCTGCGCCGCAATCTGGGCGCGGACCGGTTCTTCCTGCACGTCAACGTAGGCACGATGCCGCATCGCGAGGTGCTGCGCGCCATCGAGCTGCTCGGCACGCGCGTGGCGCCGATCGTGCGCAAGGAACTGGCGCGGCTGGATCAGGAGTAGCAACGGGAATCTCGGTAGTTGGCGGCGGGAAGCGGCGGTTTAGTGGCTCCGTGACACTATTCCCGCGCTCGCTGATAAGCAGCAAGGGCGCCCGGCTTATGCCTGGCGCCCTTGCTCTGATATCGTCCGTTCAGTGTCCCATCGAGACCGCGGCTTGCTGCTCCGGATGCCCCTGTTCATCGCCCGGCTGCAGCTTCGGCTTGCGCAGAACAAGCGACAGCACAGCGCCGGCAATAGCGAGATACGCACCGAAGATGAACGTGTCTCCGAACGCGGAGGCCATGGACGGAAGCGGATTTTCCGGCGAAGCAGCAATCGACGCATGGTGCGTCAGCCGCGAAGCATAATAACCCGCAAGTCCGGCCACGGCGAACGACACGACGACTTGCTGCGCTGCCGTCGTAAGCGCCGTTACCCGGCTCACGAGGCGCCGCGGCGCCGCCTTCAAAATATGCGTGTTGATCGGCATCATCGACATCCCCATCCCGGCGCCGATGATCGCCAGCGCCCCCATCACGAATACCGAGCTCGTCTCGGTCGTGATGCCGCCGAGCATGAACAGACCGCCGCCGATCGCCAGAAGCCCGACGATCGCCAGCCATCTGGCTCCGATCTTGTCGAACAGCTTGCCGCCGATCGGCATGAACAGCCCGGACATCAGCACTTGCGGCAGGCTCATCAGTCCGGATTCCATCGGCGAAAATCCTTTTACATATTGAAGGTACATCGGCACGAACAGGAACGAGCCGAACATCGCCATGGCGGACAGCCAGGAGATGACGATACCCCGCGTGAAATCGGAAGAAGCGAACACGCGCAATTCCAGCAGCGGCTGCTTGTGCCGCAGCTCGACGAACATGAACAGCGCGAGCGAGACGCCGCCGATGATCAACCACGTAATGGTCTGCGCGGATCCCCAGTCCTTGCCGCCCTCACTGACCGCATACGCCAACGAAGCGAATGTGATGGGAGCGAGAATCATGCCGAACTTGTCAAGCTTTGGAACGGCCTTCTGCTCCACCTTCGGCAAATACTTGATCCCGACCAGAACCGCGATGATGCCGATCGGCAAGTTGATCAGGAAAATCCAGTGCCAGGTTGCGTACTCGACTAGGAAGCCGGACAGCGTCGGCCCGATCGCCGGGGCGAGCATCATCGGCACGCCGAGCACGCCCATGATGGAGCCTTGCTTGTCGGGCGGCGCAAGCTTGAAGATGATCGCCATCCCGATCGGCGATACCATACCTCCGCCCAAGCCTTGGATGACCCGGTACAGAATCAACTGCTCCGGCGTCTGGGCCAGCGAGCAGAGTATGGAGCCCAATGTAAACAACACGATCGTGATCAGGAAGATCCGCTTGGCGCCGAACCGGTCGGTCAGCCATCCGGCCAGTGGAATGACTGCCGACAAAGCCAGCGTGTACGCAGTAATCGACCATTGCATCATCGTAACCGTCGATCCGAAATATTCGATTAAATTCGGCATCGCCACATTGATGACCGTGCTGTCGAGAATAACCATGATCATGCCCACCACGACGGCCATGACGGGGCCGATGATGGACCGGATCGAGAACGGCTGCTCTTGCCCTTGGGCGGAAGCGGCCTGAGATGTTGCGGATTTCGTAGACATAAGCTCTCCTTTGCTTGTGATCGACGCCCCCTCCGTTAAGGACACAGTACATCGATTCAGATTATCAGGGGCATGTTACCAGCCGAATATGAACGGAATATGAACGGGTGCCCACTCAGCTTCCGCATTATATCACAGGATCGACTCCGGCGGCTTCTTCTCGATTGCGAAATTAGAGCGGCAAATCCCGTCTGCGAAACAGCGCAACAGACAGCCCATATGTCACGAGACCGACCGTCGCAAGCACGATGACAGGCCACGTCAAGTCCGCGCCGCCGGCCACGATCTTTCCGGGATCGTACAAGGAGAAGAGCGTGGCGCGGCGGATCCAGTCGATCTGCTCGCTGAACTTGCCCAGCAAATCCATGCTGAAGAAGAGAAACACGATCAGGCCCGAAATGCCGCGCGCCTTCTTCTCGTCGTTCGCAAGCGTCGAGACGAGGAACGAAATGCCGCCCACTGCGAAGAACAACAGGAACACCATGACGTTCATCTGAACGAACCGGCCGACATGGAATTCGAATTCATCTCCCAGAAACCAGGCTTTGCCAATAAAGCCGGCGATCGTCGTCAGGACCATGATCAGAAGCAGCCCTGTCGTCATGACCGCCGCCTGGGTGAACGCGACTTTTCCTCTTGTTGTCGGTGTTGACAGCAGATAGGCCATAGAGCCTTGATCCACCAGCTTGGCCATCAGCTGCGTCGATAACTGCACGCACATGACGGCCAGGATCAGCAACAGAATCAACCCGTAATACTCCCCGGAGATGAACGCTTCCGCGCTGCCGAACCCGCTCAGGCCGAACGCCCTGCCTACGCCTTCCGGCATGGACGCGACCAATTGATCGATGGCGCCCGCATTTTGCGCGATGCCGGGATACAGCCAGAACATCAGCAGCATATAGAAGGCCGAGCCGATCGCAAAATTCATGAAGCCCTGGAGGTTGACCTTCACCATCTGTTTATACAAAACAGCATTCATTGCGCGGCCTCCTTGCGATCGTAATAATTCATAAAGATGTCTTCGAGGTTCTGCGTAAAAACATCGATGTTGCGTACCCGGTATTTCGCCATTTCCGCCGCAAACTTGTCATAGTTGCCCTGTACAGCTACCCGCACGCGCACACCGTCCTGCGAGTCGACCTGCAAACCGGCAGACGCGCGAAACGCCTCGGCATCCGCCTGATCCCGGAACGTCACCTCGAACAGCTTCCGCTGCATGGACTGCAATTCATGGATGTCCTTGACCGCGACGATGACACCGTCCTTGATGATCGCGGCCCGGTCGCATGTTCGCTCAATTTCCGGAAAGCTGTGCGAGGACATCAGGAACGTCGTGCCCCGCGCCTTCTCCTCCAGCACCAGTTCGATAAACACTTTCTGCATGAGCGGATCGAGTCCGGATGTCGGTTCGTCCAGAATGATCAGCTCGGGGCCATGCATGAAGGCGGCGACGATGCCGACCTTCTGCTTCATCCCCTTGGACATTTTGCGAATCGGCGTATTGACGTCGAACTGCAGCCGATCGATCAGGCGGGCGCGTGCGGTCCGGTCCTTCACCCCTTGCATGTCGGCCATGAAATCGAGGAACGTCCTGCCCGTCATCCCTTCAATGAAGGAGATCTCTCCCGGCAAATATCCGATACACGCTTGCACCTTCCCCTGTTCCTTCCATGTATCCATCCCGTTCACCGTCACGAAACCCGCTTCCGGCTTCATGAAGCCCATGATGTGCCGGATCGTCGTCGACTTGCCTGCGCCGTTCGGCCCCAGAAAGCCGAACACTTCACCCCGGTTCACGGCGAACGAGACATCGAAGATTCCGCGCCCGTTCGGGAACTTCTTGGTCAGATGATCCACGTTAAGCATCGGAGCACTCCCATTCGAATAATAATGAAATATTATTTACACCAGATTTCATATGTTATAATAATCCCAAGCATCTGCGCCGTCAACAGATTTATGAAATTATATTTATGTAATATTTCATTATTTATTTGCATAGTCTGGGAAGTTGGGGAGGAATCGTCGTTGAACGGCTTTGAGAAGAGGGCCCGGCGGATTAAGGAAACGATTATGCAGACTGCCTTGGAAATGCTGCATACGACCGAGCTCAGCAGCATTCGCGTTGCCGATATTGCCCGGAAGGCCCGCGTGTCTCAGGTGACGATTTATAATTATTTCGGAAGCAAGGAAGCGCTGCTGCGGGAAGTGCTGATCGCCACGATCGACCGATACGTGCGCGAATTCGAGGCTTATATGAACGAGGGCCATACTTTGAAAGAAAAGATCGAATTTATCGTGCTTCAGAAAAAAACCGCATTCCATGAGCTGCCGCCCGGCACACTGCGGGAATTGCTCGCCGGCGATGCCGAGTTGGCCGCCTATTTCGACAAGCAAGCCCGGGAGAAATCGCTGCCCCTGACGATTCGTCTCATAGAAGAAGGCAAGCGCAGCGGGGAAATTGCCGAAGACGTATCGGTGGCGAGCATTCTGGCCTTTACGAAGCTGCTCACGGACCACTATCCATCCGCACTGGAGATGATCGGACAACGCGAAGATATGGATCGCTTCGTGGAGGACATGATCCGCCTGCTCTTCTACGGCATCTGCGGCAAGCCGCCGCAGGGCATTGAGGAAACAGACAGGAATGCTTAAGATGGATGAGAGACTCAAAGAATGAGGGAGGCGGCGAACGATGAACCAACTTTGCCCGTTCGAAGAAGCCGGAAGACTTCCGTTGCCCGGGGACAACGTGGCCATCGCGACTCGGCTGCTCGTGGCCGGCACTGCGATCGCATTCGAAAATCAGGTTCTGACACTGGATTATACCGTGATGGAGGGTCATCGTTTTGCCGTGCGGCCCATCGCGCAAGGGGAAGCGCTGTTGTCCTGGGAGCTGCCTTTCGGTGAAGCGCTCCATCCGATCCAACCCGGCCAGTATGTGATCAACAAGCATGTGCTGGAGGAGCTTACGGTCCGTTCCATCGACATCGTTCTCCCGGATCGGCCGAATTTCGAAGAGCGGGGAAAGCCCTACGTCATCGATGAAATGCAATTTCGGCCGGCGCCCGAGCTGCCTCGTTACCAGAATACGCGTACGTTCGAAGGGTATCGGCGCAGTCCGGCCCGCGGCGTCGGCACGCGCAACTATATCGTTCTGCTCGGCACGACCTCGCGCACGGGCAGTTATGTCAAGCAGCTGGCAGAACGACTGCAGGGCGAACTCCACCGCTATCCGAATATCGACGGGATCGTCCCCGCGGCGCATACCGAAGGAGGGGCCGACCGGCTTAACAACCGGGAGCTGCTGCTCCGCACGTTGGCCGGATTCATGGTCAACCCGAACGTAGGGGCGGTGCTGGCGGTAGACTACGGCGACGAGCCGGTAACGAACCGGTCGTTGGAAGATTATATGCACCGGCATTCCTATCCGCTGGACGGGGTTATGCACCGTTTCCTGTCCATTCGGAGCGGATTTGAAGATGTTCTCTCTCAAGGGGAGAAGATCGTGCGCGAATGGCTGCCGGCCGTCAACTCGTTCGAGCGGACAGCCGAATCGATCCGTCATCTGAAGATCGGCCTGCAATGCGGCGGCTCGGACGCCTTCTCCGGCATCTCCGCCAACCCGCTTCTGGGGTGGGTCGCCCGTGAACTCACGCGTTACGGAGGCTCTGCCAATCTGGCCGAGACCGATGAATTAATCGGCGCCGAGCCCTATGTTCTGGAGAAGGTTCGCGACCTGGATACCGCCCGCAAATTTCTTCGGTTCATCGCGGATTTCAAGGAACGCACGGCTTGGCATGGCGCAAGCGCGGAAGGGAATCCTTCCGGAGGCAATAAGTATCGCGGACTCTATAACATTTTCCTCAAGTCCATTGGCGCCGCCCAGAAGAAAGACCCGGAGAGCCGGCTTGATTATGCGATCGATTACGGAGAACCGATGAAGGAATCCGGCTATTATTTCATGGACAGCCCGGGCAACGATCTGGAAAGCATCGCCGGACAAGCGGCTTCCGGCTGCAATCTGATTTTCTTCGCGACGGGCAACGGCTCGATCACGAACTTCCCGTTCATACCGACGATCAAAGTCGTCACGACCACCCGCCGTTTCGAGTTGCTGCACAAGGAGATGGACGTGAACGCGGGGCAGTACCTGGAAGGCGTGTCCATGGATGAGCTTGGCGCAAGCACGCTCGAGTTGACCGTGCGGATCGCTTCCGGTCAGCGCAGCGCAGGGGAGAAGGCCGGCCATTCCCAGGTGCAGATCTGGAGAGATTGGCGGCAAACCGACGACAGTCTCGTCAAGAGCGAGCCGCAGCCCTTCGTTCCGACGGGGACGCCAATTCCCGTGAAGACCGATGCGGTGCCAAGCCCGGTCCGGTTCGCCTTCAAGCGCGCCCAAGGCCGTCTCGTCAGCGATCAGTTGGGGTTGATCTTGCCCACGAGTCTCTGCGCCGGACAGGTGGCCATCCGGATCGCATCGCGGCTGAACGACCGCAAGCTCGGCCAACCCCATGCGCTCACGCGATTCGCGGCATTGGCTCATACGGAAGGCTGCGGCAACTCGGGCGGGGATGCGGAACGGATGCAAGTACGCTCCATGATCGGCTATGCCAGCCACCCGCTGGTCCGTTACTGTCTGTTGCTGGAACACGGTTGCGAGAAAACCCACAATGCCTATATGCGTCATCAATTGGAGGAAATGGGCGAAGACACCGGCCGCTTCGGCTATGCCAGTATCCAGTTGGATGGCGGGATCGACAAAGCGATTGAGAAAGTGGAAGCCTGGTTCGCCGAGCGATTGGCGGGAAGCGATCCCGCTGTGCGGGCGGACGTCGGACTGGAGGCGTTGCGAATCGGGATCATGTGCGACGGCGCCGTGTCCGCAACGGCGGGCGAGCAACTGGCGAAGCTGACGAAGATGATCGTCGGGGCCGGAGGGTCGGTCGTCGTTCCCGAGAATGGCGAACTGCTTGCAACGCCGGCCTACACCGATCGCCTGCTCGTCTCGTCAGCCGTTTCGCCGTCGCTGGCTTATGGCGAACACGCCCGCATGGCCGGGTTTCACGTCATGGAGACGCCGACCCGGCACTGGGTGGAGACGATGACAGGGCTTGCGGCGACTGGCGTGGAGTTGATTTTGGCGCTGACGGGCGACCGTCCGATGCAGACGCACCCGCTCGTGCCCGTGCTGTTCCTGGCGGAGCCGGGCATAAATCCGACCTATGCGGGTGATATGGATCTGATGCTGACCGGCAGCCCTGCCGAGTGGACGGACCGGATTCTGGAGCGATGCAAGCAGGTGATCGAGCATGATTACGTCCCCCGTCTCTACGAACGAGGGAACGTGGATTTCCAATTCACCCGCGGACTGTTCGGGGTGTCACTGTAAACATCGGCGGCTGCGTGACGATTGCGATCACCGCCACCCGCGGCGCGCGCCAGGGTTAGGTTACTCCCTGTAAGTCCCCTGGCGCACTGCTGTCACCTCATACATGTTGACCGTCGTACTCTTCACGAAAGCCGGCGGCTCCTGTCCCCGACGATCCCGATGGCCCTGAATATGCTCGGGGCTCTTCTCCCAATTTTTCCACGCTTCCTCCGATTCCCAACGGATCATAACGACGACTTCCTCCTCGTCCTTCTTCCGCTTGTTCACCATCACGCTGATATCGATCAGCCCTTCGCGGCCGTCCACCAGCCCCGGCTTGCTGAAGCGCTCGACGGCTTGGCTCGCATGCCCGGCTTCGACGACAATGGTCCTCGTTTGGATCAACATCGCAGCTTTTCCTCCATTAATCTAATTGTAGAATCGTTCCTACAAAGTGTAGGTGATAACGATTCTCATTGTCAATTGAGAGAGGATGAGAAACACGGCCAATTACGGAGATGCTACAGGCGACAGTGGTTGTTGGAGTGGAAACTTCCCATGTTCAATTTTATTTTTGGCTGTGTTCCGCTTCAATGATGCTTACAACTCCGACGCCTCAGGGATACAACAATCGGGAGCCGACAGATGGATTTCTCCCCTTATTTCAGTTGCTTTTTCGTGCCGAATGACAGATAAGAGGATTTCTCCAGTTATTATTCGTCCAGTTATCGCAGCAAGCCTCAGCAACAAGCAGTATCACCTAAGCCACAACCATCCTGAATTTAGGCTTATATTTAGTTATGGTATCATGTGTTTAAGAAGACCGAGTGCGGCTAACACTCGGCTATACAATTGGCTTGGGTGGGCTCGTCCCTTCCAGGTTCAAAGATAAGAAACCCACCTGGGCCTTGGAACCTTTGGGTGGTTTTTTACTTTCTCTTGTAGTTATTCAGCGAAATCGCATAGGGCCGGAGCTCAATCGCGGCTTCTGAGTGCGCAAAGATCTGTTTTGCTTCTGCTTCCAAAAGCGATAGATCGTCCGGCTTGTATCGAGAGCTGAAATGGGTGAGGAACAGCTGTCCCGCGTCGGCATCGCGTGCGGTTGCAGCTGCTTGAAGCGTGGTGGAATGACCGTATTCCCCGGCTTTGTCCGACAAGTCCTTGCCGAAGGTCGCCTCATGGATGAGCACGTCCGCTCCCTTGGCCAGTTTACGTGAGCCGGCGCAAGGCCGGGTGTCGCCGAGCACGGTCACGACGCGTCCGCCGTGCGGCTCGCCGACCGCCTCCGCAGCGCGAACGAAACGCCCGTCCGGCAATGTCACATCCTCGCCTGCTTTCAATCTTCCGTACGCCGGGCCGGGTGCAAGACCCAACTCATTCAACCACTGCACGTTCAACGAGCCTGCGCGGGGAAGCTCGGTCACCCGATAGCCGAAGCAGGCGATCCGATGATCGAGCGCGGCAGTCTCCACCTTCATAACCGTATCTTCACAGACGATCCCTTCGCAGACTTCGTGCCATTGCATCGGATAACCCAAGTGCGTCTCCGAGATCCGCAGGGAGGTCTCCGCCAGCTCGTGCAAGCCCGGCGGTCCGTAGATGTCCAGCGGCTCCGTCGCGCCAAGCGAAGCCCGGCTGCTCAGCAGACCGGGAATGCCGAAGATATGATCGCCGTGCAGATGGGTTATGAACAGCTTGCGCAGCCGAGTAAGCTTCAGCGGCGTCCGGAGCAACTGATGCTGAGTGCCTTCCCCGCAATCGAACATCCATAACGCTCCGCCCATGCGGGACAACCGCAGCACGACGGACGTGACGTTCCTCTCCGTGATTGGCATACCCGCACTCGTGCCCAAGAACCACAGCTCCACCCTTGCTTGCCCTCCCGATCGTTACTCTACCCAATTGTAAGAACTATACTTCCAAAGCGTCGGCATAGCCCGTTGCTCGGAAGCTTATCCTTCTTCCAGTTTGATCAAATCACGATTAGACTAATCATGATTTGATCGAAGCTGCGAGCGGTCGAGATCATACTAGTAGAACACTCCGTAAATATCATGCCTGCTCGCTGATGGGTGAAACGGTCATCACAACCGCCGTTTATGGGAAAAGATACCCTTCCAACATTCATTGGAGCCCGATGCATTCGGATGAGATACATTTTCTACAGTTGTTTTGGGCAAAAAAGAATGTTTTGTTGAAAGGCGATGCAGAATGTACAGTTGATTTGCGATCATTGAGCGAAAAGTGGGGTGGTGCAGACAAAGAACTGTAAGTTGTGCAGTTGTTTGTGAGTAAGCTTGTTTCGGCCAATAAAGAGCTGTACGTAATGCAGTTCTTTGTTAGTGAATCCCTGCGACTCCCGATCAAGTTGGCAGCAGGCGCTAACCTGGTGGAAGAACCCAGTGAGTTACGGCGTTTTAGTAACGTTACTTTAGGATCGATCCACTGGCTCTATCCGGACAAAACCCGGCTACAGCATCCAGTCACCGCGCTGGTTGGCCCTACCCGGACAAAACCCGGCTACAGCTTCTCAGTCACCGCGCTGGTTGGCCCTATCCGGGCAAAACCCGGCTACAGCTTCTCAGTCACTGCGCTAGCTGGCCCTATCCAGACAAAACCAGGCTACAGCTTCTCAGTCACCGCGCTGGCTGGCTCTATCCGGACAAAACCCGGCTACAGCTTCTCAGTCACCGCGCTGGCTGGCTCTATCCGGGCAAAAACCGGCTACAGCTTCTCAGTCACTGCGCTAGCTGGCCCTATCCGGACAAAACCCGGCTACAGCTTCTCAGTCACCGCGCTGGTTTGGCCCTACCCGGACAAAACCCGGCTACAGCTTCTCAGTCACCGCGCTGGCTGGCTCTATCCGGACAAAACCCGGCTACAGCTTCTCAGTCACTGCGCTAGCTGGCCCTATCCAGACAAAACCCGGCTACAGCTTCTCAGTCACCGCGCTGGCTGGCTCTATCCGGACAAAACCCGGCTACAGCATCCCAGTCACCGCGCTGGTTGGCCCTATCCTCGGTTTCGCCATAATAACAGGCGGATTGTACCGTTAATTCGGGATTTATTTGCTAGCCGCACTCGACGACGTGATGAGCGGTCGATCCCCGAAGGGGTGACCCACAAACCGTCATGGCTAGCCTGCCGGACTCCACCATCGTCTCTGCCGCTGACGCATGCCGTCATGACCGACTTATCTGCCGCCGCCTCCTTGCCCGAAGCGACCGCGGCCGCCTCCCTGTCCGCCGGGTCCACCCATCATGCCGCTTCTGGCATCGGTGACGCCTGATTCGTTCAGCCAGGTGTTGATGGCAGCAATCTCGAATGATACCAACTTCGTCCCGCCTTGAACGTTTCCGTCCTTGTACAGCCCATCCTTCTGAGACCCGGTCGATGTGCCGCCCGAGTAGAGCGTGTATGAGCCGCCCTTCTTCAGTTCGGGGGAGCTGATATACACCGATTGGTAGCTCTTCGTCGGCGCGAACGCGACAATTGACTGGCCGTCTGCGTCTTGCAAGCTGACGAGCGTGCCTGCTTGCTGGGCTTGCGGGAACGTCATCATGACGCCATATTGCGTCGATGCATCGGAAGCGGCTTGCGCCATTCCTGAGCTGCCGGCTGCGACGAGGAACCCGCCAGTCATATTGAAGGTGCCGTCATAATCCAGCGGACCGTTGTCGCTGGCGGTCGGGCCGTTCACGATGACGTTGCCGCCGGACATCTCGATCGATCCGTTCGCATCCAGGCCATCTCCCTGCGCATCTACCGATAAATAGCCGCCGCTGATGATCAATTTGTTGCCCGATGCGGCTGCGGGGAACGGATTGCCGCCGCCACCGGGTGCCGGCGCTCCCTCGGGAACCGCTCCATTAGGCATAGACCCGTCCGGCATGGCTCCATTAGGCGCCGCTCCGCCCGGCATAGCCCCGTCCGACATGGCTCCATTAGGCGCCGCTCCGCCAGGCATAGACCCGTCCGACATAGCTCCATTAGGCGCCGCTCCGCCAGGCATAAACCCGTCCGACGCTGCTCCACCGGGGACACGGTCCGGCATAGCCCCGTCTGGAGCTGCTCCGCCCGGATTGCCGCTGCCCGTACCGCCGCTCGCACCATTGCCCGCTCCTCCCGTCGCGCCGTCGGTCGGCCGCCTGCCGAAGCCTTCGCCGGGAGCTGCGCCACCCGCTTCCACAGCGGTGCCGGAAGACACATTCACGCCGTCATCGCTGGCAACCACATAGACTTCACCGCCCGCGATCTCGATCAGCGCGGATTCGATGCCTTCATTGCTGCCCGTGATGTCGATCTTGCCGCCCGTAACGGCAATCGCCAGGTCCGCGTTGATGCCGTCGTCCCCCGCATGGATCGTCAGATCTCCGCTCGATACGAAGACAGACCCGCTGCTATGAAGCGCATCCTCTCCGGATTCAACCCGCAGCTTGCCGCCGAGCACGTTGATCACGCCTTCTTCGCCTTCCGTATCGTTGGAAGCCTTGATGCCGTGTCCGTCCGCCTGAATCGTGAGGTCTCCCGCCTGCACCGCCGCCAGGTCCTTTCCTACGATTCCATCGTCCTTGGCCTTGATTTCGAGCGTTCCTCCCGTGATCAACAGCTTATCCTTGCTCGCGATACCGTCGTTATAGTTCCCTTCCACGACCAGCTTCCCGCTGCCGTTGATCGTAAGGTCGTCATGGCTGAAGATCGCCGCGCTTGGCTCGTCTGTCGTCGCATCCGGAAATACGTAATTGTCCCCGTCCGAAACGCGATTGACCGTCCCTCCCGGCAGCGAGACGACCAATTTGCCCGCTTCCTTGACATAGATCGGCGCACTCGCAGCGCTGTGCAGTTCCGCCCCGTTTAGCACGAGCCGCACGACGCCTTTGTCCGGCACGTCCACGACGATCTGGCCGTCGTCCAGCTTCCCGCTTACAGCGTAAGTGCCCGCCTCTTGTATCGCAATTGCGCCCGCATCCGCCTTGACGCCCGAGCCTTCCACGGACGCAGCGGTTCCGCTCAGTCGGATCGTTGCCTGCAAATCTGCTGACCAATCCGTATAAGCATCTTCTTCCTCGATCTTCACTTCGGCCAGCGACATGTCGATCGCTGCTTGCCCGATACCTGCAGCGACTTCGCTTGACGGGGCCGACGATGCGGACGCGGCGGTCGTCCCAGCCGCATCCCCGTCACCTTCGCTGCTGCATGCTGTCACCATGGCGGCGCATAATAACAGTGAGCCAAGCTTCATTGTCCACGAATTTCTCATTGTCCGTCTTCCTCCCTGGTCTTGATTAATATTCCGATGCCGCGGGGCTCATCGTGAGCGTAATATCAAGATTGCCGTTCCTGCAGCGGATCGCGTCGAGCAATTCCTTTTGGTTCGTCAAATGATCGATTGTGACCGCATAGACAAGCTCATACAAGCTGCCGAGCTCGGTCGTCTTCACTTTGCGCAGCTCATAAGCAACATTGAACTGCTTGAACACTTCGCCGAACGCCTCCTCGTACCCGAGGTTCTCGGGAACCGTTACTTTGAGCATCCGCTGCGTCTGCTTCTTCGCTCCGAAATTCACGGCCTTCAAGACGAACATCAGCAGGCAGAGCGCGATCGTGAACAGCGCGGCATAGGCGTAAAACCCCGTACCGCATCCCAGCCCCGCCGCCATCGTGAACAGGACGAACGCGATATCCTTCGGATCGCCCGGCGCGCTGCGGAACCGGATGATCGAGAACGCCCCGGCCAGGCTGAACGCCCGGGCGATGTTGCTTCCGATCAGCAGGATGATAATGGCTACGATCGCCGGCAGCACGATCATCGTCAAAGCGAAGTTCTGCGTATAGGCCGGCTGTGTCTTCATATAGGTGAAGCTGATGACGGCTCCCAGCGCGAATGACATCAGAATTGTCAGCAGCGCATGCGTGAGCGTCAATGGTACATCCGCCGCCGTGGTCGTGAATAAAGATTCGATCATATCGCGCTCTCCTCCAATGGTTGTTCACTGTCGCCCATCGCTCGCCATTTTCGATACTCATTGCCGTACTTGGAGAAGCTCGTCTTGAACATCCGATGCTCGGACAATAGGCCCGCCAGCCATACCGGAATCGTCTTCTCCGCCTTCACTTCCATCAGCCATTGACCGTCATCCAGCAGCGGGACCCCGTAATCGCCGTGCTCCAGCTTCAGATCGCAGCGCCTCGACCGGATATTCCTGTCGAACGTAATCCGCAGGTCCCGGTTGTCCTTGGAGAACAGCGCGATCCGATCGTACGCCAGGTACACCATCGGCTGCAGCTCGTACCGCCCGAGGAAATATTCGATTTCCGCAATCACCTGCTTGTTCATGTATCCCTTCGGCTCAGGCGGGCGGCCCGTCCGCACGAATTCATACGCCTCGCCGAGCCGCAGCGCCGTTCTCCGTTTGTTGACGATGCCGAACACTTTCTTCTTCAGCTCCAGGTACACCTTGGCGTCCGGCTCCGGAACGCCGTAGGCACGGATCCGCAGCTTCTCCCTGTACTTGGGCTTGGCCAGACTGTTTCGCACCAGCGTGTGCTGTGCGGTATCATAATAGATATTGCTGTTGCAGTAGAACTGCCCGTTACGGTTGTACGCGTCAAGCTCCATATGTTCGAGAAGCCGGTCGTACAGCGCGAGGAATGTCCGGCTATCCATCAGATACTTGTTCTCGTAACGGCTGAACACTTCAATGGCCATGGCTTCATGCTCCTTCCCGGCGGCGGGCACCCCCGCATCGCTACTCGGTTCATGTCCGTATCATAGGGCCCGAACCTTTAATGAATCTTAAATGCCGCGATTAAGGTTGGTTAAAGGTTCGTCGTGTAAAATGGAACCGGAGAGCGGACGACCAGACTGCAGCGAAAGGAAGCGGACGCGTTATGAGAATTCTGATCGTAGAAGACGAGGTGCATCTCGCGGAGGCGCTGGCTCAAATATTAAGAAAACAAAACTATTCCGTGGACGCCGTTCATGACGGTACGGCAGGGCTGGATTACGCGCTGAGCGGCATCTACGACCTGCTGCTGCTCGACATCATGCTGCCGGAGATGGACGGCATTTCGCTGCTTCGGGCCCTGCGCGGCGAAGGGCTGGCAACGCCCGTTATTCTGCTGACAGCCAAAGGCGAAGTGTCCGACAAGATCAACGGACTGGATGTGGGCGCCGACGATTATATCGCGAAGCCTTTCGACACGGGCGAACTGCTCGCCCGTATCCGGGCGGCCTTGCGGCGCAAGGGCGAGGTCGTGCCGGAGAACGCGCTGCAATACGGGGACATCGTGCTGCATACCGCAAGCCTCAAGCTAAGCTGCAGAGGAAAAGAGCTCAAGCTGATCTTGAAGGAAAGCGAGCTGCTGGAGTTGCTGATTATGAGGAAACAGGCGGCGACCTCGAAGGAATTGATTATCGAGAAGCTATGGGGGTTCGATTCGGAAGCTGAGCACAACAACGTGGAAGTATACGTCTCCTTCCTGCGAAAGAAGCTCGGGTTCCTGCAATCGACGGTCCGCATCAACACGATCAGAGGCGTCGGCTACGTACTGGAGGCGGGAGCGTAATGTTCAACAAGCTGCGGAACCGGTTCCTGCTGCTGAATCTCGTCATTATATCGTTCACCATGCTGCTGGCTTTCACGGCGATCTTCATCATTACGTACCAGAACGTGCACCGGGACATCGAGATGGAGCTGCGTCAAGTATCGGAGTTCTACCGCAAGCCCGACATGGGCAAAGGCTCGTTTCGCCAGGGGCCGGGACCCGAGACCGGGGCAGGAACGAATGCGGAGAGGGGGTTCGGGACCGAAACGAATACAGGAGCGGGAACGAAGGCGGAAGCTGAGACCGGGGCGAGGACCGGAATGGAATCGGATGCAGAAAATGAAATGGAAACCGGAACAGAGGCCATGACAGAAAAAGAGGCCGAAGAAGAACCCGAGGAGAGGAATGAGGAGAGAATGGGCCGGCCGCCGGAGGGGCCGGACGATTGGGGTGCGCCGCCGGAGCGGTCCGTCTCCTTCGCGCTGCAGACCGATGCCGACTGGAACCTGACGAACGCCGAATCCAGGTTCGATATGGACGACGACTTCTATGCCGCCGCGATCAAGATCGCTTCCGTTTCCTCATCCGGCGAAGGACAGTTCAACCTGGACGGCAATCGCTGGGCGTTCACCGTGCAGCCGAGCGTCAGCGGGTTTTCAATCGTATTTCTGGACGTCACGGCGCAGCTCAGGATCGTCACTACGCTCATCTACACGTTCCTGCTCGTCAGTCTGGTTATGCTCGTCCTGATTTATTTCATCAGCCGCTTCTTCGCCAATCGTTCGATCCGCCCCGTCCGCGAAGCGTTCGAGAAGCAAAAGCAGTTCATCGCCGACGCTTCGCACGAGCTCAAAACTCCGCTGGCGGTCATTCAGACCCATGCGGACGTCCTGCTCGCCAGCAGCGAAGACACGATCGCGAGCCAGGCCAAGTGGCTGCACCGGATCAAGTCGGAGACGGACCGCATGAAAACGTTGACCGGCGACCTGCTCTACCTGACCGAGATGGACGATGCCCGCAACGGCCCCGTAAAGTTCCCGTTCAATATGAGCGAAGCTGTGTTCAGCGTCATTCTGACGATGGAAGCGGTCCTGTTCGAGAAGAAGATCGCGTTCCAGTACGATGTCGAACCAGATCTGCATACCCTCGGCAACATCGAACAAATCAAGCAGGTCGTGATGATCCTGCTGGACAACGGCATCAAGTACACGAATCCGAACGGCTCCATCAGCGTCACGTTCAAGAAGAAGCACCATGACGCCGTACTCGCCGTGACCAATACCGGACCGGGCATCGCGCCTGAGCATCTCGATCGTATTTTCGACCGCTTCTATCGCGCCGACCCTTCCCGCTCGCGCAAGCTCGGCGGCTACGGTCTGGGCCTGGCGATCGCAAAATCGATCGTCGAACAGCACGCAGGCCGGATCACCGCGAAGAGCGTGCCGGGAGAATGGACGACGTTCCAGGTGACGATCGCTGGTGTCAAGTCAACTTAAGGCTACCCCAACGCATCAAGCTTCGCGGAAAATTCCGCGGCGGGCAGCGGCTTCAGCCGGAGTTAGGTAGTTTTAGTTCACAACTCCGCAATTGGAGGCACTTGCGGCGGGACTTAGGTAGTTTCAGTTCACAACTCCGCGGTTGGAGGCAGTTTCGGCGGGAGTTAGGTAGTTTTAGTTCACAACTCCGCAATTGGAGGCACTTGCGGCGGGAGTTAGGTAGTTTTAGTTCACAACTCCGCAATTGGAGGCACTTGCGGCGGGAGTTAGGTAGTTTTAGTTCACAACTCCGCAATTGGAGGCACTTGCGGCGGGACTTAGGTAGTTTCGGTTCACAACTCCGCGACAGTAGGCGGGTTCGGAGGGACTTAGGTAGTTTCGGTTCACAACTCCGCGACAGCAGGCGGGTTCGGAGGGACTTAGGCAGTTTCGGTTCACAACTCCGCTCCAGGTGGCGGGTTGAGCAGAAATTCAGGGTCATTGCGCCGAGAGTGCGAACATAAAGAACGAGAGCCCGCCAACACGGCCCTCGTTCTTTGTTTACGTCCTCGCGCACCGCAATATGCGTCACGCCCGAAACCGCGACTGCATCCGCCCGAGCACGATGTCGGCCAGAATGGCCAGCATCGCGGCGGGGATTGCGCCGGCGAATATTTTCACGTTGTTGCGCATGTTCAGCCCGGAGTAGATCTCACGGCCAAGGCCGTCGCCCCCGATGAGCGGGGCCAGCGTCGCCACGCCGATCGCGATCACGGCCGCAACGCGCAAGCCTGCCATCAGAAAAGGCAGCGAAAGCGGCAGCTGCACCTTGGTCAGCAATTGCAGCGCGCTCATGCCGACGCCTCTGCCGGCGTCCGTGATCCCCTTGTCGACCTGCTTCAACCCCACGTACGTATGCCGAATGACCGGCAGCAGCGAGTAGAGAAACAAGCCGACGACGATCGTCTTGAAGCCAAGCCCGAGCATGATCATGAGCAGCGCGAGCAACGCGAGGCTGGGCAGCACCTGGACGATGTTGGCCGTCGCCAGAATGATCTGCGCGAGCCGCTCGTTGCGGGCGCTGACGATTCCGAGCGGGATGCCGACGACCAGCGCCAGCCCGAGTCCGCACAGCACCATGACGATATGGCTCCACGTCAGGCTAAGCAGGTGCTGCCAATTCTCTTGTAAATAAGCAAGCAGCTCCATATTTCTTCTTCACATCCTCTCTGCAGCCGCACCGCCCAATATAAGCGAACGGGACAGCTGCCAAATTTCTCAATATACCGAATCTTATAAGTTTCACTCAGTGCCGATCTGCCGATATTTCTCGAAAACAGCACTGCCCTTGTGAACGGCGAAGGAACGGCGAAGGAGCGGCGAAGCATCTTACTTCAACAAACCAAGCCCCTTCAGGAACTCGTCGGCGACTTCCTTCGGACTGCGCTTGTTCACATCCACCTCGTAGTTCAGCCCGGTCATCGTCGCAGCATCAATTTTGCCAACCAACAATTCCACGACATCATTCAATTCCGGATACTTCTCAAGCGTGTCCTTCCGAACGACCGGCGAAGCATCATACGGCGGGAAGAACTGCTTGTCGTCCTCCAGCGTCTTCAAGTTGTATTCCTTGATGCCGGGATCGGTCGTATAAGCAAGCACTACGTCAACTTCCTTGTCAGCCACAGCCTTGTAGACAAGCGAGATCTCCATTGGGAACGTCTTGTCGAACGAGAAGCCGTAAGCTTGCGTGAACGCTTTGTAGCCGTCGTTGTCCCGCTCCAGCCACGTCGTATCCACGCCAATCCTCATGTCCTTGGCCAATTCTTTGAGATCGGACACCTTCGTCAAATGGTTCTCGTCCGCGACTTCCTGCCGTACTGTGAATGCGTAGGTGTTTTCGAAGCCGTAAGGATCGAACCACTTGAATCCGTGGCTCTTGTCGAAGCCTTCCTGCGCCTGCCTCAGCACTTCCGCGCGGTCCTTCGTGTCCTCAATGTCGAAGTAGCCGTTAAAAATTTCACCCGTATACAGAGTCGCCATTTGAATATCGTTGCTCTTCATCGACTTGATGACGATCGGGCTGGCAGCCAGGTCCGGCACGATCTCCACCTTCACGTCGGTGCGATCCTCAATCAGCGCCTTGTACATCTCGGCCAGAATTTTCGGTTCGGAATACGTCTGCGTGCCGATCTTGATCGAGCCGGACGCATTCTTGCCCCCCTCCTTACCTCCGCATGCAGCAGCGAATACCGACAACAACAGCACCATAGCGACGAGCAATAACCCCTTTTTTCTCATAAGTTCCTCCTGTTTGATAGCTAAATTTTTAAATGAATGAAGCATCCAGCGACGTTCTTGCCTTGCGGGAGAAACGCTTCTCCACCGCGCCCAGCACGCGGTCGGCCAGCAGCGCCAGCACGATGGCGCATACCGCTCCGCATACGATCAGTTCCGTCTTGTTGACGCCGATGCCGGAGACGATCAATTGTCCCAGTCCCCCGGCCCCGATCAAGGCGGCAAGCGTCGTCCAACTGATGATGTACACCGTCGTCAGGCGAATGCCCGACATGATGTACGGGAACGCGAGCGGAAACTGAATCTGTACAAGCCGCTGCGCTTTGCTGTATCCCATGCCTTTGGCCGACTCCAGAATGGCAGGATCGACGGACTGAAATCCGGCATACGTACTGCGCAGAATCGGCAACAGGGAATACAGGAATAAAGCGAAAATCGCGGGCCGCATGCCGATTCCCATCAGCGGAATCAACACGGCGAGCAAGGCCAGGCTGGGAATCGTCTGAAATAAGTTCGCGATGGAAAACACGGCGGTATGCAGCAGCTTCTTCCGATTGCCGGATAAATAGATGCCGAGAGGTACCGCCAGCGCCACCCCCAGCAGGATCGAGACGACGGAAATGATCAGATGCTCCCGCGTCGCCGCGAGCAGGTCCGGGTAGCGGTCCCGCAGGAAGTCGGCGTAATCAGCCCACATACGCTCTCACCTCCTCATCCCGGTCCGGCTTCCCGCTTTGTGCCGTACCGGTATTCATCGAGAATGGGGAAGTGCCTCCGCGGGAATCCTCATTTGTACCTGCGTCTTGGTTTGCGTCCGTAAAGACTTCAGCCATATGTCTGACCACGGACCCCCGCGTAATCAGGCCGACGAACTCCCGATCTCCCCGGACGACCGGCAAATTGGACAATTGATGCGTGCTCATCAGTTGAAGCGCGGCGGACAGCGGCGTGTCCGTCCCTACCGCATGCTCGATCGGCCTCATCACGTCGGCTACCGTCTTGCTTTCGTCCCCATACTGGTCGAGCACACGATAGATTGACACCGAGCCGACCAGACGCTTGCCCTTGTCGACGATCAGGAGCGAGTCGACGCGCTTCTTCTCCATCATCTTCATCGCTTCCGCCAGTCCGCGCGTCGGCAGGGCGGTAGCCGGAGAATCGACCATGACGTCGCCGACCGTCGGCAGGCTGTCCGGGAGACCGCCATTGTCCGCCTGCAGCCGCTTCTTGCCGATAAAGCTCTTGACGAAATCGTTCGCCGGATGACGCAAGATCCGCTCGGGCGATCCCGCCTGCACGACTTCGCCGCCATTCATCAGAATGATCGTATCGGCCAGCTTGATCGCTTCATCCATATCGTGCGTGACGAAGACGATCGTCTTCTTCAGCTCCTGCTGCAGTCGAATCAGCTCATCCTGCAATTGCTCGCGGCTGATCGGATCGAGCGCGCTGAACGGTTCATCCATCAGAATGACGGAAGGTTCCGCCGCCAGCGCGCGAATGACGCCGATCCTCTGCTGCTGGCCGCCGCTCAACTCGGAGGGATAACGACCGCGGTAAATTTGCGGTTCCAGGCCGACCATGGCCAGCAATTCGTCGACTTTGGCCGCGATCCGGGCCTTATCCCACTTCAGCAGGCGAGGGACGACGCCGACGTTCTTCGCGATGTTCATGTGCGGAAACAAGCCGATATGCTGGATGACGTAACCGATCTTCCTGCGCAGCGCGACCGGATCGATCGACGCGATATCCTGCCCGTCGACCTGGATGCTGCCGGAGCTCGGCGCGATCAAGCGGTTGATCAGCTTCATCGTCGTCGTCTTGCCGCAGCCGCTCGGGCCGATCAGGACCGTAATTTCGCCTTCCTTCATTTCGAGGTTCAAATTGTTCAGCACGCGTTGTCCGTCGTCGTAAACCTTGCTCACATCGGTAAATCGGATCATATTCTGCCTCACTCCTTAAGGATCTGTATAAATGCTAACGGCAAGAAAAACGGCTTCTATCGTCCTTTAAAAAGGACGGTTCCGTTATTCGCACAATATCAGCCCGAGTAGTAGGTGAAACTTATACTTTCTGATATCGCAAGTAAAAACGACTTCGTCGTCCTCTTAGGGCAGAGAATATCGTTTTTACCGAAGATCATTCAGAAATGAATAGGCGTGGAATTTATAAATGATGAATGATCAAAAAGAGACGGCGACTGACGTCTTGGCTTTAAAGGGCAGCGGTTGTTAAAGCGGCGACAATCCTGTCAAGGCACGCAGCATCGTCTTCCTGACGGCATAGGATAATTGGATCGTATGGCGATCTTGAACAAGATCGCGCGATCATACATTTGCAGCGGTGAGGGATCGTACCGGACGGTTCATTCCGGCCGGCGGCGGATTTGCGGATGGGTCAGGAGGCACTGCGCGGCTTATTCGCTGTTGGCTCGATTGGACGTTTCTTGGATGTTTATTACTATAACAAACATTCTTCACACTGACAACCCATTTATGTTATATAAGTTGTATGTAATTATATGTTATTTATTGCGAATTGGACACTGCCAACGTATCGCGGAGCGGGGGATTACGGAAGTATCCATGAACATTTTTTGATTTTTAGGATATACTCATTGTAAGGAAAGTAAGGAGGGATAGTCATGGAAGTCGCAAAAGTGACAAGCAAAGGACAGATAACCATACCTATCGATATTCGAAAACGGCTAAATCTTAAAGATGGGGATAAGGTCATATTTATTGAGGAGGGGGAAAAGATTATTTTCGCCAATGCAGCAAAATTAGCCTTTTCAAACATTCAGAAGGAATTTATAAGCGAGGCTGATCGGCTAGGGTTGAAGGATGAACAAGATATCGTCAAATTGGTAGACGAATCAGACAAGAACTTTGGGAGAAGCGTCATGCGAATCCTGATTGATACGAATATCCTCATATCTATGTTTCTGTTTCCGTCGTCAACTATGCGCAAATTAATCGATAACTAAAAATCGTCGTAAAAAGAAAGTTCCCGAAGAAAAGTATCATGCGCTGGATACTTTTCTTCGGGAACTACCATTTGAATATGTCTATACGAGCGATCAGATTGACACATCAAAATATTTCTATCAAATTATTCAATTTAGCTTTGCCCGCTCACACCCGCGTCCACATCCGCTTCGATGCGGCGGCCGACCCGGCCAATAAAACGGCGATCAACAAGCAGGTGACCACGAGCGGCAACCAGATGCCGGACCCCGCTTGATCCTGCATCAGAATGCCGCTGGCTTCAGCCGACAGGCGGCTCGGACTCCATCGCATGGCATCGCCTAGCAAGGAAGCGGCCAGCGACAGCACCGCCGCAATCGCGAGCGACAGGAATGCGACGCCCCCGGTCGATTTCAGCAAACAGCTCAGGAGCAGGACAAGCGAATTGACGAAGAGCATCCATAGCACGAATACCAAATAGCTGAGCGCGACCTTGGAGAACGGAGTCGTCTCGAAGAGCAGGTTCGTATAATACCAGGTGCCGAGCTGTCCAAGTCCGACCGAAGCCAGCGTAAGTACCGTCATGCCGGACCACTTCGCCATGATGTAGCTGGTATGCGATACCGGCTTCACCAACACCATGATCGCCGATCCGGACTGCCGTTCGGACGCGACGATGCCCATGAAGGCCAGCGCGAGCACAAGCAGGCCCAGCGTGTTGTACTGCGACAGGGACTTCGCCAGATTTTCTCCGGCAGTCGGTATGGGGATCAGCTTCGCCGCTTCCTCGGACACGCCGCCGGCTTGCAGAATCTCGGGCATGTAATACGAGGTGATCGGGTTCATGATGCCCAGCGCCAGGAAAACGAGCGGAATCCACAGCCACTTGTAATTGCGGGCGCTCTCGAGCATCTCTTTACGGAATAACAAATACCAGGTTTTCATGCCTGCACCGCCTTCATGAACAGATCCTCCAGCGTCGTCTGGCCGATCTCGAACCGCTCCAGCTCCATCCCCCGCTCAGCCATCTCACTCAGCAATGCCCGTCTTGCTTCCGAAATATCGGTTACTTGCAATTCGATCTCGCCCGGGGCGATCTCTTTCGCATCCCTGACGAACGGGCGTCCCGACAAGCTCTGCACCCATTCCGTCATCGGGCCGCCGCCGATCTTGATCCGAATCAGGGCCTGCTGACGCTCACGCATCAATTGCCGCAAATCTCCTTCCACGACGATACGACCCTGGTTCATGATCAGCACGTCGTCGCTGATTTCTTCGGCATCGTGCAGCACATGCGTGGAGAATAGGATGGTCGTCTCCCGCTTCATCTCCTCCAGCAAGCTCATCACTTCCCGGCGGCCTTGCGGATCGAGCGCGGATACCGGCTCGTCCAGGATCAGCAGCTTGGGGCTGTGAATGATCGCCTGCGCCAAGCCCAGACGCTGCTTCATGCCGCCGGAGTACCCGCCGATCCTGCGCTTCGCTGCGGCAGCCAGCCCTACGCGCTCCAGCAGCTCGCCTGAACGGTCGGCCGCCGCTTTCGTCGACATGCGGGCAAGCCCCGCGGTCAGCATCAGAAATTCCTTGCCGCTCATCCAGTTGAAGAAGGCAGGATATTGCGGCAGATAGCCGATCGAATCCCGCAAATCCCCATGGTCCGGCCGCTCCTGAAACCGGACGACGCCGGACGTCGGCGCGAGCAGGCCCGACAGCATCTTGAGCGTCGTCGTCTTGCCGGCGCCATTGGGGCCGAGCAGCGCCGTACAGCGGCCGGGCGCGATTCGAAGCGAGATTCCGTCTACCGCGGCGCGGCTGCCGAACCGCTTGGTCAATCCGCTAACCTCAAGCAGGCTCACGCGTCGTTTCTCCTTCCGACCGTGAAGTAGACGATCGAACCGACAAGACTTCCGAGGATCACAATGAATACCCACATCAGCTTCGGTCCTCTCGTTGCCTGCTCATCCCTTCTGACCAGATCGATCAGCGCGATGACCATCAGAATCAACTGGATCACGATAAGCGGCAATATGAGCGCCCAGTTCAAATCATCCATCTGATATGCCCCCTAGATATTAATGTAAATTATGCATGGCTGCTAAACCGACGATGAACACGACAATGCCCGTCACGCCTACGAACAGGCTGGATCGGCCGACCGAGCGGGCAGCCAGACGCACGGCAATCGCGTTCAATCCGCTGTGCAGCGGAATCAGCAGCACGACTGTCCACGGCTGGAAAGCGACGATCAGCGTACAGCCGATATGGAATGCCGACGCCCAGATGCGTTCCAGGATGCCCCACAGCGGGCTCGCGTGCGTCGTGCTTTGCGCGGCGAGCATTTGCTTGGCTTGCATCGCCTTCTCGTCCGTTCGATTCACAAGCGAAGCAATGAGGATGACATTCACCATCGTAAACACGACTTCCACCGCGGCCCAGCCTTGACCGACAGAGACGGCCCATCCGGCAGCGGAAGAGGTCAACGCCAGCAGAATCAATCTTACGCTCTCCTCCAGTACGCCCGAGCTGGCCACGATGATTTTCTTGCCCTTCTCCTGCGGCATCTTCATCACAAGCGCACTGATCGGCCCTCTAAGCAGCAAGGCGATCGTCCATCCGAGCGCGCCCAGGCCGAACGCTTTCCAGTCCATCGGATAACCCGCTGCCTGAAATCCGATCCAGAAGAGCACGGGAACGACCACGTACAGAGGCAGCATGCGAATCGCCCGCTTTGCCGCCTGCTCCAGTCCCTCCTGATGCGTCTGCTGCCGTTCCGACGCCGTCTCCATTCGCGTTGTTATCTCCTTTTTCATTCATTTATTTATTATTATCATTATTGGTAATGATAATACTTGGATGAATCTGTTGTCAAGCATCAATTAAATGGGCGATGTGTGGCATCTGCCTTCATAACAAGACCGCAGCCGGGGAATCCTCGTGGATAATGGATACGGCAACTTAGCGCACACGCTTCGATCGGCTGATTCTAAATGGACAGGGCAGACGTTACTCCACCGTTCAGAATTCTTACTACAATCTAAACGGACAGGAGGGCGCTTATTGAGCGGAATGAAGGGAATTGGGGCAAATTAGCCTAGCCATCCGTCGTAACGGAACACAGCGCCTTTATCCGGTGAAGAGGGTTCCGCTCTGGATTTTAACGGAACCAAGAGCCGTTATTCCGCGGTTTTGCGGTGATTTTGGCAACGTTTGTCGCTGATAAGGGCGTACCGTTCCGTTAGCTTTTCCGAAGCACCCTTTATTGCCGATTAAGACTCTTGGGTTCCGTTACGCTGCCTTCACAGGTTGTTTGGCCCGATCCACTATCAATCGACAGTCTCGTCGTGTCCGTTAGCCTTATCGCGATGTACAGTTGCGACTATGGCGTTCGTTAGCGTTTTTGCGATGCGCAGTTACGACTATGGTGTCCGTTAGCGTTACACTCACAAGCCATCGACTGAGATCAATGGGCCGCTTGGGTGAACGTCGAGTCGTTATAACCGTTCTATCCGAGCGAGGACATTGCCGCGACTTCCTTACTCTTGCTCCTTCTCGGCAGGCCGTTCTTTCTCCTCGCACTCGAAGCAGATGACCGACTTGTCCTCCAAGACAACGCCTGTGAAAAATCCGTCATTGCAAAATACTTCGCAGCCGCAAATTTTGCAATGTCCCACCAATTCTCGCATCCCGATCGCCTCCTGCTGCTATTGTACCGCAAAAAACGAACGGCGGGAGTCAGATTCCGTCATTTGCCCCACGCGCTTTTCGAATCATCCTTTGTCTGCACCGAGAACTCGCCGGCCGCTTCCCACCAATAAGACCGTACCAGAATTGTCGATCGACGCACAAGGAGCCTCCCCGGCGTCTTGTCTTCCTCTATTCCCCTGTATCGCCCGCCGGCGGGTACTGCTTGCCTTCCGGATGCGCGATCGTCGAGATCAGCCTCCTGCGTCGACCATCGCCGGGCCCATTGTCAGCGTATTTCTTAAATATATCCCGAATCGCGTACAGCATCTCCAGGTTCTCTTCCTGGGTTAAATACAGCGACATCTGCCGATAGCTGACGCCGTCCCGGACGAGGTCGATGTCGGGCTGCTGTACGTAGCGGCCGAATTCCCCGATGAGATGAGACGCAAAGTTGATGAAATAGGTGAGATGGTCTTCGGCCGTCGCGTGCTGAAGGTCTTCTTGCGTCAAGATGGCCGCGTGCTCGGGCAACATGTACACTTTCTCCGTCGCCCCGCGGCTCTGCCGCTCGTCGGCCACGACGAGGATGCCGGCATCCTTCAGCTTCCGGACATGGCGGTACAGCGTCGCTTGGGGAATATCCGGCATCTCTTCTTGCAGTTGGTAAGGCGTCATCTGCTTCCGGCTGACCAGACACTGGATAATGCGCATGCGCACCGGATGCAGAATGACTTCCGCCTTCTTCTCGGACATGTGGTCCCCCTCCTTGCTCCTCTTCTATAAATGCCGCACGAATGCCGGATGGAGCCGTCAAATAATGCCGCACAAACGCTGAATGGCACCGTCAAATGTTATCAGTTTCAATAATGATAATAAGATTCACGCTATCCATTGTCAACTCGCGCCCCAACGTATGCCCGCTTCACCAACCCAGCTTCACCAGTTGATCGTCGGAGCCGAACGTGGCCGCATTATAGAGAATCAGCACTTCGTCGGCGTTGATCTCAGCGGCATACTGTTTCATGCTCATGTTCAAATAGCGCAGGTCGACCATGCAAATCTTGTTGTAATGTTGGGCGAGAAACGGAACCATCGCGTGCGCGTACGAGTCCTTGATGAGGAGCAGCGTCCGGTCCGGCGCCTCCGACGTCTCAATCGCCGTGAGCGCGTGATTGCCGCCGAGAAATACGGGGTATTGGTCCCGCTCGTTCAGCTTCTCCCAATCGTACAGCGAATCCAGCTCCGTACCGTCGTCCAGATGGGTCACCTTGTGGCTGTAGCTCGTCTCCTTCGGAAGCCAGATGTCGATCTCGTCCGGTTTTACGTGCCGGAACTTGCTCTTGGCCGACAGTGTGCCGTAAAACGTGTTCGAGACTTTGTCGATCCGAAATGCGTCCTGTGCAAACGGGATGAGATCTGCTTGCCGCGCATATGCCTGATAAGCATAATAGGCTCCCAGCGCCGTCCAATGGTGATCCGTCCGGTAGTAAATAGACTGGTCCCGATGTGCACGCAGCGTCTCGTATACGTCCACGCCTCCCGCCGCATCCCAAAGCAAGCGATATGCCTGCCGGATGTAGGCTTTCTGATCCGAAACAGGCGCATAGGCAGGCAGCTTCCCGGACAGAATCTCCGCCGAATTCGGCGCCAGCAGGAACCGCACCGGGATCCCCACCGCTTCGGCGAAGGACCGCACGTAAGCCATCTGCTGGTTCAGCGATATCGACGGCTCCGGAAGCTTCTGCAGCAAATATCCGTCCTTGCCCGCATAGACTTCGTTATTCTCCTTTTTGTTCAGGCTCACTTCCACCCAGGCCTTCATCGTCACCCAACGATCGCGCAGCGGGAACTGGTCGGCCGCATACCGCTCCATCGTCCTCCCGAATTCGCCCGACCGGATCCCCTCCCAGGTGATCGCCGGGAACGCCGCCAAATAACGATTTTCCAGCTCTGAGAATGGCTTGGCGGGAAGCAGCAGCATGGAGCAGCCGAGCCCGAAGAAGAGAAGTCCCAACAATCCCAGATAAAGCTTGTTCAGCTTGCCGCTCAACGCCGCCACCCCCTGTCCTGCATAGTAAGGTCAAAATCGGAAGTACAAGAACGGATTATAGGTCGAATCTACCAAATAAGCGATGGACAGGAGCAGAATCGCCATGCACGCCGCCGCCATTGCTCCATCGTACAGCCGCCTGCGCACGGGGCCCTCCATTTTCATCGCGATCCCCTTCCACACCGGAAGGCTTCCAATGACGCACAAGACGAGCACGCCGCCATACGAGGTCAGCCCGTACAACGTCTGCACATCGTATCCGCCGCCCCGCAGTCCGATCAACGCGCAGAAATAATCGCCCATCGCGCCCGGCGATTCCACGGCGAACAGCACCCATCCCAGCAGAATGAGCGTGCAGGCATACAGATGCCGGATAACTCGGGGAACCCGCCGCAGCCACGACAAGACGAACCCCTTCTCGGCAGCCAGCACGATCGCGAAATACAACCCCCACCATACGAAGTTCCAGCTCGCGCCGTGCCACAAGCCCGTGAGCAGCCAGACGACGAAGATGTTGCGGAACAGCTTCCACCGGCCGACCCGATTGCCGCCCAGCGGGATATAGACGTATTCGCGAAACCAGGAGCCGAGCGTCATGTGCCAGCGCCGCCAAAATTCGGTGATGCTCTGTGAGATATACGGGTAGTTGAAGTTGATCGGAAACTGGAAGCCGAACATCCGGCCGAGCCCCCGCGCCATGTCGGAATAGCCGCTGAAGTCGAAATAAATCTGCATGGCAAAGGCGACCAGCCCAAGCCACGCCGTACCGGCCGTCAATTCGGAAGCGGGCATCGCGTGAATCTCGTCCCAGAGCGCCCCGATGTTGTTTGCCAGCAGCACCTTCTTGCCGAGTCCGACAAGGAATAATCGGCTGCCTTCCACGAGATGCCGGCTGATGATCGTGCGATGCCGATTGAGATCCGCCTCGATCTCCCGATACCGGACGATAGGGCCGGCAATCAGTTGCGGGAACAAGGCGACGAAGCAGCCGAACCGGATGAAGCTTCGCTGTGCAGCCACCTCCCTGCGGTAGACGTCGATCGTATAAGACAGCGTCTGAAACGTGTAGAAGGAGATGCCGATCGGCAGCGGCGGGTCCCAGTCCGGCAGCGAAATCCCGGTCAGCGCCTCCAGGCTGCGGGCCAGAAAAGCGTAGTATTTGAAGAAGCCCAGCACGCCCAAATTGACCACGACAGAGCCGATGAGCAGCAGTTTGCGCTTGCCCGGGCTGTTCCCGGTCCGCTCAAGCAGCAGCCCGATCGCGTAATCCGTTACGGTGGACACGAGCATGAGCGCGACATACACAGGCTCTCCCCACGCGTAGAACACCAGGCTCATGAGGAACAATATCAGGTTTTTCAGCTTGCGCGGCGAACATGCGTATAACAACAGGGTGAGCGGCAGGAAGAGGAACAGGAACAACAAGCTGCTGAAAACCATCCGTTCCTGCTCCTTCCGCTGCCGTCAGTTGTGAGGTTGGTTTGCTTGGCAAAATTACATTCTTCTTCGCCGTTCGGTCTCTCCCAAGCAGAGACGGCCTCGTCACCCTCCGAAACAGAAAATGTCGCTTATATCGAAGACGATTCTCTTCTCTGCGCTGCGAGTGCTTTTATTTTGCGAAGAAACCTTCAAAAATCTCCTTGACCTTCTCCTGGTCCTTCGTGATCGAGAACAGAACGAAATCGCCGCTGCGCAAGATCTGATAGTTCTTGGACGCCTGGTATTGATCCTGCAAATATTGCTCGAACGTCTTCTGGATCGCCTTGGCGCGGTTCTCCATCGCGGCTTTAACCTCATCGTACTGCTTGTCTGTCTTCAGCTTCACGACCGCGATCTCCGCCGAACTGATATTCATCATGGCCGGCATGAACATGCTGTCCGCGTACGCAGTGACGTCAAGCCCGTACATGTCCTTGACGCCTTGCGCATCCAGGGTGAGCAGTGCGCCCATCTCGATATCGCTCGTCAGCTTCGTCGTGATGTCGGATGCCTTCAACTCGTCCGGGTTAGGCGCCGGATCGGCGGATGGCTGGGATGAGGACGGAGATGGCGATGCCGGGAACGAGGCGGAAGGCGGAGTTGTCGTCTGCCCCGGCTCCGCGGATGGAGAACTGACGCCCGGCTGTGTGGCCGAAGGCGACGAAGCGCCCGCGTTGTTGGCATTCGAATTGTTGCCGCAGCCCGACAGAATCGCCAAAGCGATCGCAGCCGCCGTCATCGTCTGAAACATCTTCTTGTTGGTGTACATTTGGTTTCTCTCCTCTTGTGCTTCTCTTTTTCTCTTTTTCTGACCTCCTAGACGAGAGTTGGCTGCCGAATGTTTCGCCTCATTCATGGCAATATCTGCTCTATGACGGCGTGGCTGCATGATTTTACCGGCGGGGGGCACTGTATGTTCGAAGGTCTCAATCGGAAAAAGCGAAGGAGAATGACTCGTGATCGTGCGCCTCGGCTATGTCGCTATGTCTACCGTCATCGAGAACGCGTCGCCGTCCCGAACGATGACCGTGGCCAATTTTCGGAAAATTGCAGACCGGGAAGCGGCTGTTAGCAAGCTCGAGCGGCTCGCCTCCGAGAACCTGCATAACACACTGCGCCTGTTGCGGCATAATCGAACGCATAACATCCGAGTGTTCCGCTTCTCGTCCAAGCTCATTCCGCTCTTCGGCCATGAACTGCTGCAGGACTGGGATCCGATCGCGGAGCTGGAGCCGAGCTTCGCCGGGATTGGCGCATATGTACGGGAACATGACATGCGGGTCAGCTTCCATCCGGATCACTTCACGGTCATGAGCACGCCTCGGGAGGAGGTTTTGCGGGCATCGATCGCGGACTTGCATCGGCATGTGCGGATGTTGGAGGCAATGGGACTGGATGAATCGGCCAAATGCAATATTCATGCAGGAGGTTCTTACGGGGATATCGAAGCGGCCGGCGCGCGTTTCATCCGGCAATTCCTGGCTCTGCCCGAGCGCATCCGTCGCCGCATCACGCTCGAGAACGACGACAAGACGTTCAATGCCGCGCAGACGCTGGCGATCAGCGAGCAGGTTGGCGTGCCCATGGTGCTCGACATCCATCATCACGAAGTGAATCATGCGGGCGAGTCCGCTCCGGCCTTGTGGCCGCGCATTCAGCGAACCTGGTCCGAGCATGCCGGCATCCCGAACCTCCCGCCCAAAATCCACGCATCCAGCCCCAAGGACGAGAAGAACGTCCGAAGCCACGCGGATTATATCGACACGGACAAGTTCCTCCATTTCGTACAGGCGATTGCGCCCATGACACCTCGGCTTGACGTCATGCTGGAAGCCAAGATGAAAGACGGCGCGTTGTTCCGGCTGATGGAAGAACTGGATCAGGCCTTTGATGTGCGCATTGTGGACCAGGCTTCTTTTGAAATTATGGGCGGGGCTGGAATGGATGCATAATGAGCGGTTGTTGGTTCGAAGAGTACTGAATATTTTACTTTGTGGCCTCGGCGACGGCCTTACGTGCACAAAGTACATCACTTTTCTGTCGGATGCGCCGCATGTACTCGATGAACTGCATAACGTACAATAGAACCTGAGGTAAGCCATGGTTTCCCTTCGAAGGGAGCTGAGATCATGCAGCAAAAATATTTACGCATTATGATCCCTTTGCTATTGGCATTTTCTGTTTCGGCTTGCAGTAAAAATACGCATCCACCGATTGAGTTACACTCCACAACCATCGGCGACGCCTACCCTGGAAACCTTGTCAATGTCGATAAAATCGAGTTGGTCGATGGATCCACCGGATCTCGTGAAACGATTGAACAGAAGCACGAAATTGATGGCTTTCTGAACGAACTCAAAGACATTGTCCTCGAGCCGGATGAGAATCAGGAAGGCAGAGTCGGTTACCGATTTCGCATTATTCTTTACGAGAATGACGACGTCCAACTGGATTTTACTCCGCAAGCCATTAAAGGCATCTACTATGAGCCGAACGAAAAATTCGATGAACGGATCCGAAAATTATTTGAAAAATACTTTGAAAAAGAATTCTAAGGACCCCGCCCCCGAGAAGCGATTGCGCATCTCCCGCTGAAGCACGATGCGGGGGAGTTCTTTCGCATGTTCGACCACTGCTCCTCTTTCGCATGTTTCGACCACTGCTCCTCTTTCGCATGTTCGACCACTGCTCCTCTTTCGCATGTTTCGACCACTGCTCCTCTTTCGCATGTTCGACCACTGCTCCTCTTTCGCATGTTCGACCACTGCGGCCCTTTCGTCTCCTTCCCCGCAAACGCCCGTCTTCTGCTCATTGGCCCCCATTTTGTCGAACAGTGATATTTATCATTTTTCAAATGCAGGTGACTGGAGTAGAATGATCATAAAGGATATTGTGAATTCATTCACAAAGTTGAGTTCACAATCCAATATCCCCTAACGGGTGGAGGAGGAGCTAGAAATGAAACGTAAGATGGGGTTTGTCTTCCCGGTCGTGTTGGCGGTCTTGTTGGTCGTCGGTCTGCTTGCAGCCTGCGGTAAAAATACGAATGAAGGCGCCGGGTCATCTGCGCCCGCTTCCGACACGAAGGACACCGGCGCTCCCGCCGCAACCGCACCTGCCGAACAGCAAGGTTACAAGGACGGCTTGTACTATGCGGAAGGCGAATATGACGCCAAGTCCGGTTGGAAAGATGTCGTCGCCCTGAAGGTGGAAGGCGGGAAGATCACAGCCGTCAATTGGAACGGTCTGCACAAGGACGGAGGCTTGGACAAGAAGACCTCATCCGAGAAAGGCTTCTATGGCATGAAGAAGGCCGGCGCAGTGGCTGAATGGCATGAGCAGGCCGTCAAGGCCGAGCAATATTTGCTGGAGAAGCAAGATCCGAAAGCCATCGTCGTAAAGGATGACGGCAGCACGGACGCAATCTCCGGCGTCTCGATCCATGTCGGCGGATTCGTGCAGTTGGCCGAACAAGCGCTGGCAGCGGGCACAGTGGAAGCCGGGCCGTATAAGGACGGCACCTACTTCGCCGAAGGCGCAGAATTCGACGCCAAGTCGGGCTGGAAAGAGAACGTGACGATTACCGTTATCAACGGCAAGATCGCAGCCGTCAGCTGGAACGGGACGCACAAGGACGGAGGCACGGACAAGGCGACCCGCTCCAAATCCGGCGAATACGGCATGAAGAAGGGCGGCGCTTCTTCCGAATGGCACGAGCAAACCGCCAAGGCCGAGCAATATTTGCTGGAGAAGCAAGATCCGAAGGCGATCGTCGTGAAGGATGACGGCAAGACCGATGCGATCTCCGGCGTCTCGATCCATGTCGGCGACTTTTCCAGCCTGGCTGGCCAAGCGCTGGAAGGCGCCCGTTAAGATAGACCGGAGAATCAGCCTGCCATGAAATGCCATTAACGCCGGGCAGCCACGCCGCGGCCCGCGAGGGGGAGAACCAACATGCCGCAAATTGTCGTGCTCGGGGGCGGATACGGCGGTGTTCTGACAGCCAAGAAGCTGGCCAAACAACTGAAGAAGCAGCCGGATACCCGCATCACGCTCATCGATCGCAAGCCTTACCACACCCTTCTGACCGAGCTGCACGAAGTCGCGGCTGCCCGGGTGGAAGAGGATTCGATCAGGATCGATCTGAAGAAAGTGTTCGCCGGCTTCAGGAACGTGGACGTCGTGCTGGACGAGATTCATCACATCGATTTCGAGGATCGCCAGCTGTCGGGCGATCACGCCGAATACCGCTACGATTACCTGGTCATCGGCACCGGCAGCAAGCCGACGTTCTTCGGCATTCCGGGGGCGGATAAGCACGCCTTCACGCTCTGGTCCTATGAGGATGCGATCCGCCTCAAGGAACAGACACTGCACATGTTCCGCGAAGCGGTCAAGTGCAGGAATGCGTCGAAGCGCAAGGCCATGCTCACATTCGTCGTCGTCGGCGGCGGCTTTACCGGTGTCGAGATGGTCGGCGAGCTGGCGGAGTACGTGCAGGAGCTGGGCGCGAAATTCCGCGTCGATCGCAGCGAAGTATCGCTGTATGTCGTGGACATGGTGGACAAAATTTTGCAGATTCTTCCCCAGCCGCTCATCGACAAGTCGGAGAAACGTCTGAAGAAGCTGGGCGTCGAAATCATTACCGGTTCCAAAATAACGGAAGTGACGGCGGACGGCGTGACAGTCGGCGGAAAGACGATTCAGTCGCGGACGGTGATCTGGACGGCGGGCGTGGAAGGCTCGAAGCTCGTGGACGTGCTCGATGTCGAGCAGAAGGGCCGCAAGCGAATCCTGACGAACGACAAGCTGCAAATTCCGGCGCATGAGAACGTGTACGTGGTCGGCGACAACATTTTCTATATCCCCGAGGGTGCCAAGACGCCGGTTCCGCAGATGGTCGAGAACGCCGAGCAAGCGGCCCCGATTATCGCTTACAACATCGTCGCGGACATCCGCGGCATGCCCAAGCGCTCCTACTTGCCGACATTTCACGGAACGATGGTATGCATCGGCAGCCGGTACGGCGTCGCTTATGTCGGCTTGCCCGGCTTGATGATGAAACTGAGCGGGCTTCCCGCCATGGCGGTCAAGCATCTGATCAACCTGTGGTATCTGTTCCAGGTGTGCGGCTTCAACAAGGTATACCATTATATTCTGCACGAATTCATACACGTCCGTCATAACCGCAGCTTCCTCGGCGGCCATTTCTCCAAGCGTTCGCCGAACTTCTGGCTCGTCCCGCTGCGGCTGTTCGCGGGGTATATGTGGCTGCAGCAAGGATGGGACAAAGCAGGCAAGATCCTGAAGGATCCCGGCCATATCTTCCTGATCCCGGCGCAGGCGGTCGACGGCACCTCGGGCGCATCCGTCGCGGCAGATGGGGCGGGAGCCGCTGGAGCGGCAGCAGCGGATGCGGTATCGGCGGCTTCCCAGTACACCGAACAGGCCGTGTCCGCGATGCCTGTGCCGCACTTCGTCAAGGTCATCGTCGATTGGTCGATGGACCTGGTCTTCTACGGTTCGCATGGCAGCTATACGTGGCTCGCCTATGTATTCCAGACCGGCATGGTCGCCGCCGAACTGTTGGCCGGGCTGCTGCTGATCGCAGGATTGTTCACCGCGCCTGCCGCCGTCGTCACCGTCGGCATGGGCATTATGGTATACGTGTCGGGCATGGCTCCCTACGAGATGCTCTGGTATATGGCCGCGGGCATCGCGCTGATCGGCGGCTCGGGCAGCACGTTCGGACTCGATTATTATGTGCTGCCATGGTTGAAGAGGATATGGAGGAAATTTCCGCTGGTCAGACGCTGGTACCTTTATACCGACGATTAAGCGGGTGATGGGACATGTTGCTGCTCGACAAGACGCTCGCCATGCTGCGGCAATACATCGATGCGGATGCGGCCGGCGCGATCGGGACGTTCGAAGCGGACGAACTGCTGCTGCAGGCCGCCAAGCTGGTGCAATCGTACAGACTGGAGGAATACCGCCGGCTGACGATACTCGGCAGCTATGTGCTGATCTGCCTGGCCATGCGCAAGCACCGCGAGCTCACGCTCCATGACAACAGCGCACTTGCTCGTGGCATTCTGGACGGCGACTATTTGATCGGACTCTATTACCGTATGATATCCGCCCGCAGGGAGTGGCGGCTGATCGCCCACCTGGCGCCGTTTCAGAAGAAGCTGCAAGGGGACTTGATATGCGGACGGCCCGAGAGAGCCGTGCGAGCGGAGCTGCATGATTCGCTGCGAACGTATTTGGATCAACTGTGCGCGTAGGGCAATCGTTTACGGATTTGAGTCAGACTTGGGAGCTTTGAGTGCCTATCTCTGCGCCGTGGCCCCGATGTGCGCCGAACTTGGGAGCTTTGAGTGCCTATCTCTGCGCCGTGGTCCCGATGTGGCCGGACTTGGGAGCTTTGAGTGCCTATCTCTGCGTCGTGGCCCCGATGCGCGCCGAACTTGGGAGCTTTGAGTGCCTATCTCTGCGTCGTGGCCCCGATGTGCGCCGGACTTGGGAACTTTAAGCGCCTATCTCTGCGCCGTGGCCCCGATGCGCGCCGGACTTGGGAGCTTTGAGCGCCTATCTCTGCGCCGTGGCCCCGATTTACGCCGGACTTGGGAACTTTGAGTGCCTATCTCTGCGTCGTGGTCCCGATGTGGCCGGACTTGGGAACTTTAAGTGCCTGGACTCGTAAGCAATTGCCCTGTCTGTACGCGTGAACCGGCTTGCACGTTAGCGAAGGGAGAGGCGTTCGACATGGGGACGAAACTGCACGAAGCGCTGGCTATCGACCTGGAGGCGGTTGACGCCGCGCTTCGGGATGTCGTAGACAGCGATGCCGATCTACCGGCCGACTCTCCGGTCCGCGAGCATGTGCTCCGGTTGATTCATGCGGGCGGCAAGCGACTGCGGCCGATCATGGTCCTCGTCGGCGGCCGCTTCGGCAGCAAACCGTCGGGACCCTATGTCATGCGGACGGCCACGGTCATGGAATATTTGCACACCGCCTCGCTCATTCACGACGACATCATCGACCGCTCCGCCTTGCGGCGTGGGGTGCCGACGCTGCATAACGTGACGGATGTGCACACTGCCGTTTACATCGCCAACTACATGATGGCACGCGCCGTGGAATGGGCAGCAGGTGCCAGTGAACGTCAACCGACCGAAGAAGACGAGACGGACGAGAACGTGTGTTATTGCACGGAGCTTGTCTCGATTATCCCCGAGCTGTGTCTCGGCGAATATGTGCAGCTGCGGGACCGCTTCAACTTCGACATGACGATGGAGGACTACATGCGCAAGACGCGGAGCAAAACCGCACTGCTGATGGCCCACTGCCTCAAAGCCGGAGCCAAGGCGGCGGCGGCGGACGAAGGCGTGGCGCAGCTGCTGTTCGATTACGGGGAAGCGCTCGGCATGGCTTTCCAGATCCGCGACGATGTGCTGGATTTCACGGAATCCGAGTCCGTCATCGGCAAGCCGCCCGGGTCCGACCTTCGCAACGGCAACGTGACACTGCCCGTGCTGTATGCGCTGGAAGATCAGGCCATCGCCGCTTTCATCCGCTCGCTGGGCGAAGACGATACAGACGATCGATTCAGGATGGCGGTCCGAATGATCCGGGACAGCGGCGCCCCTGGCCGGGCGCTGGAGAAGGCGAATCGCTACGTCGAATCCGCCCAAGCTATCCTGCACCGACTGGCGGATATGCCGGCCAGCCGGGATTTGCAGGTGCTGGGCAGCTATTTCACGCGATGAAGGCTGTAGCCAACGATGCCTCTAACCCGGACATACCCGCTTACAGTTCCTCTTCCACAGCTCCCGATACCGCCAGCCCGGCCATACCCGCTTACAGCCACTTTTCCACGGCCCCCGATACCGCCAGCCCGGCCATACCCGCTTGCAGCCACTTTTCCACGGCCCCCGATACCGCCAACCCGGCGTAACCCGCTTGCAGCCACTTTTCCACGGCCCCCGATACCGCCAACCTGGCGTAACCCGCTTGCAGCCACTCTTCCGCAGCTCCCGATACCGCCAGCCCGGCCATACCCGCTTACAGCCACTTTTCCACAGCTCCCGATACCGCCAGCCCGGCCATACCCGCTTACAGCCACTTTTCCGCAGCTTCCGATACCGCCAGCCCGGCCATACCCGCTTGCAGCCACTCTTCCAAGCCAGCTGCATCCGATGCTGTTTGACTAAGCCGTACCCAGCAGCGCGGCAACGATCATCGCGAGGCCGACTAATTGGTACACAAGCACGGTGGTCGCATTCGCCTTCAGGAAGCCTGGCAAATTGTCCAGATTCGCCGACGCCGTTCTGACGGCACGAATGGCAAGCGGCAGCGTCACGAGCCCGAGCAGCCAATAGAAGCTGCCGTCCAACAAGCAGAGCAAGACAAGAGATAAGTAAGCGCCCGCGAACAAGGCGGTATAGACGCGGATACCTTTGCGGCGGCCGATACGGACGAGCCAGTTGCGCTTGCCGCCTTGCAGGTCCGCTTCATAATCGGGATATTGGTTGATCCAGAGCACGTTCGCGATCAGGCAGGCGATGGGCAGGCCGATGGCGGCGATGTGCCAGCTCAGGTCGCCCGTCAGCATCACATACATGCCGGATACGATCAGGGGACCGAAAGTGAGTCCGACCGCACATTCTCCCAGCCCGTTGTAATTGAACTTGAACGGCGGCATGCTGTAGAAGACGGCCAGCACGCCGCCGACCATACCAACCGCGAAAACAGCCGGCTCCCGGAAAACGGCGATTGTCAGACCGATAAGAAATGCAGCGGTCAGCGTCACGAGCGCGATCAGGAGCGTCTCCCCAATCAGCAGCTTGCCGTCTACGATCGTCTTCTTCCCGCCGCTGAACGGGTTGCGCCGGTCTGCCGTTACATAGCGGTCGACCCCGCTATAGTAATCCACGAACTCGTTCACGGCATTTTTGCCGATCTCGATCAGGTAGATGCCGACGAGCGCGAGCGCGAACCAGCCGATAGGCAGCGTCCTTTGCGCGGCATACGCCAGCGCGGCTCCGACAAGCATCGGCACGGTGGATGCCACCCATATTTTCGGATCGGCCAGCTGCCAGAAGCCATACCATATTCGGATAGCGTTCCCCTTCTCCATCTGCGTTTCCTCCTCTATTCCGCACCTATTGTTACAACCACCAGACAGCCGCCAACAGAGGCAAGAACGATGCCAGAAACCACGTATCCCGGCGTTGCCACGCCATCCTGCGATAGGCGGAACGAGGAGCGCCCAACCGATAACCTCGCGCCTCCATCGATTCGGACAGGTCGATCGCCCGTCGGAACGCGCCGGTCGTGATCGGCACGAGCAGCGACAAGACGAGCTTCGCTTGCTGTCCGAGCGGCCGGCCTCGCAGCTCCAAGCCCCGTGACACCTGCGCCTTCCAGATCCGTTCGGCCTTCTCGAAGACGGTCGGGATGAAGCGCAGCGACACGCCGATCATGAGAGCCAGTCGGTCCGGCGATCCTCCAACATGACAGAGCGGCTGCAGCAGCCAGCCGAGCGCCTGGGTCAGCCGCTCCGGCTTCGTCGTGAACGACGCAAGGGCAGCGAAAGCGACGAACAACACCATCCGCGATGCGGCAACAAGCCCCTTGTGCAGTCCCCCGGTATACAGCTTGAACGCGCCAAGATCGACGAGTTGAGTGCCGCTGGCCGTGAACAACAATTGAAACAGAAAGATGAACAACACGATGAAGAGCAGCGGCTTAACCGCCCTGGCGAACATTCGGAGCGGAATCGCGGCGACTTTCATATAGATGAGCGAGAAGAGCAAAAGAATGACAATTCCCGAATAGGAACTCGTTACAAATACCGCGACCATAAACAGCAGCATGCCAGCCGTCTTGGCCCGAGGATCGAGGCTGTGCACCCAGGAGCCGGTGTCGATGTATCTGCCAAGCACGATTCTCGCTCGCATGGCGGTCCCCTACTTTCTCGGCAAATGGTCAATCGCTTCTCCCAGCTAAGAACGAAGAGCAAGGGATCTTACACGAAATGGATAAGTACATTTATTTCATTCTCGTTGTCTCGCCGATGAACTGCTGCGATTATCCATCTAATGAGACTGTCGATTAATTGTGGATCTGGCCAAACAACCTGTGCAGGCAGCGCAACGGAACTCAGGAGCCTTAATCGGCAATAAAGAGTGTTTTGGAAAAGCTAACGGAACGGTAGGCCCTTATCAGCGACAAACGCTGCAAAAATCACTGAAAAACCACGGAATAACGGCGCTTTGTTCCGTTGAAATCCAGAGCGGAACCCTCTTCACCGGGTAAAGGCACTGTGTTCCGTTGCGATGGTTGGCTATGCGAAAGAGCGATGCTTCGTGCGCAATGCATGCTGTTATCCATTAATCGACAGTCTCCTAATTGATACAATGGATAAGGTGAACGTCCTTGCTGAACTGGAACAACTGGATGATTGCATCTGCTCGCCTTATTGCAGCATCGTTAACGAAGATGAACCGGAGTTTTACATCTAGCCGCACCTCAGGGCTTACCCTGGATGCGGCTCCTGCAAACCTCCGTCACCCAGCAATTGCTGAATCCAGGCAGCGACGCCGTCCGGATCGAGACCGGGAGCCGGGGTCCCTACCGCGAATACAGCCGCGACTTCGGCGAGCAGCGCTGCAGAGTCCGGTACGACCACGCCTGCGCGCGCCATCACGTCGGGTTGTGCAAGTAGCGCAGAAGCATCTCCTTGAAAAACGCACCTCCCGGCATCCATGACGACATATTCGTCCGCATAAGGCAGCACTTCTTCCAGGCGGTGCGTGACAATGACGATCGTTTTGCCCCGCTCGCTGCGCCATTCGTGCAGCAGCCGCATCAATTCCTTACGGCTGGCTTGGTCCAACGAGGAGGTCGGTTCATCCAACGCCAATATGTCCGGATCCGATGCGAGCACGGCGGCGATCGCCGCTTTGCGCATCTGTCCGCCGCTCAGCGCGAATGGACTTCGCTCCAACAGTTCCTCGTCCAGCCCTGCTATGTCTGCAGCCCGGCGAGCCGCCTCCCCCGCTGCCGCTTCGCCGAAGCCGAAGTTCAGCGGCCCGAATCGCAAGTCCCGCTCCACCGTCGCCTCGAACAACTGCTGCTCGGGAAATTGAAAGACGAGCCCGACACGCCTGCGCAAACCAAGCGGGACGGCGGTCTGTCCCTTGCGGCCTCGCCTTCGTCTGCGCACGAGTTCGCCCCCACTCCCGTCTCCGCCGCTGCCCCTGCGCAACCAACCGCGCCAAGCAGCCTTCGTCGCTTCGCCGCGATCCCCGCATTGCCCGCTCCCGTCAACGGTTGCCGACGGCTCCCTGCCTCCCTCCAGCCGGTAACCAAGTACGTCCACTGCTCCCGCATCCGGGAGCAGCAATCCATTCAAGTGTTGCAGCAACGTCGTCTTACCCGAGCCTGGCGCGCCCAGGACGGCGACGAAATGGCCGGCTCGTATCGTCAAATTCAGATCGTCCAAGCCGACCGAAGCTTTCAGGTCCGGTCCTTCCCGGCGACAAGCGACATGTTCGAACGTAATCGCCATAGCGCATCCGTCAGCTCCTTTCCGGTCAAGCAATCGTCCACGTCGACACCTCGCTGCCGCAGCGCGCGACTTACTTGAAGCGCATAAGGCGGCTGCAGCCGACACGCAGCCATCAGCGACTCAGACCGAAGCAGGTCCGCCGGCGTCACATCGGCAGCGATCCGCCCATCCGCCAACACGAGCGCACGATCGGCTGCGAGCACCTCCTCGGCGTCATGCGTGACGGACACGAGCGTGGACTTGCCCGATTCGCGCAGCCGCCGCATCATGTCCAGCCATTCCCGCTTGGCGCGCTCATCCAGCATTGAGGCCGCCTCGTCGAACAAGATGATCTCCGGCTCCAGCGCGAGGACGGCGGCCATGGCCGCTCGCTGCTTCTGTCCGCCGGACAGGTAGGCGGGGTGACGCTCCAGCAGATGCTCGACTTCCATCATCCTCGCATAATGATGCAGCCGAAGCTCGATATCCTCAGAGGCAAGGCAGCGGTTCTCCAATCCGAAGGCGATGTCGTCCGCGACCGTCATGCCGACGAATTGATTGTCCGGATTGGCGAATACGATACCGACATGACTGCGAACCTCCTCCAACCGCTCGTTGTCAACCCGGATGCCCGCAACTTCGAGCGAGCCGTCGCGATAAGGCAGCAATCCCGCGATCAACCGCAGCAGCGTCGACTTGCCCGAGCCGTTGCGGCCGACGACGACAACCCACTGGCCGGCAGGAATATCGAACGTCACATCGATCAGCACCGGTCCATTCCTCGAGCCGGATCTGCCAGGCATTGCATCAGTCAGCGCCGCCCTCCTTTCCGAGCCGGGTCTGCCAGGCGTAGCATCAGCCAACCCCACCCTTGCCTCCGAGCCGGATTCGTCGGGACAGCTGCAAATACGATCCAACCGAATGGCGTACCGAGCGGCTTCTCCATTCGCCATGCCATCGCCCCCCCTCCAGCTACCTAGTAGAACACTCCGGAAGTATCGTGACTGCTCGCAGATAGGTGAAACGGACACCACAGTCACAATTCAGATCGTTACTTTAGGATCTAACTACTGGCCCATTCCCGCCTGCGGAACCAGTCAATCTGCTCCAGCGCCCGGATCAGGTGACCTGCAGCCATTCCGACGAAGATGCCGGTGACGATGCCCGATACGAGCAAGAACGGAAAATAGTAAAAGATCTTCGTCGTTCCGAGCACGATCGCGGCAGCCAACAACTGACCGGCATTGTGCATCGCCCCGCCCATGACGCTGACCCCGAGCAGGCCGAATCGGCCGCGTCCCAGCCTGAGCATCGCGAGCATCGCGAGAAAGCTGCCAAGCGCCCCCATCAAGCTGAATAGAAACGTCGAGAAACTGCCAAGAATAAAAGCGGTCATGACCGTCTTTAGCATAATTAAGGCGAGCGAATCGCGCGCGCTGAAGAAATACAAGCACGTCAGCACCATGATATTGCCGAGTCCCAGCTTGGCTCCCGGAATCGCGACGGCGAACGGAATAAGCGATTCGACGATTCCCAGCACGACCGCGATCGAAGCGAATACGGAAATGACCATCGTTTTGCGCAGCAGCATCGCATCAGTTGACCACTGCATCATAACCGCCTCCCGACGCTCCGCCGTCTCCCGCCACAATTTCGACGAAAACCCGATGGGGAAGGCAGACGATCTTGCCGCCTGCCGCCGATATGCGTCCCATCGCGATGCACAGCTTGTCGGGACAATCCGCGTCGATCATCGCGATGCCTCCTCTTGAGACCTTGAGCACGTTGTGCCCGCGGCTCGTGCGAATGTCGATCTCCTGATCGGCGCCGTCCAGCGCGACCGTGCGGTAATGCGCGCCGTCCACCGTAATCTCGGCATATTTGACGGCAGCCACCGCTTCCTGCCCCCCGCTGAGCCGAGGCACGACCATGAAACCGGCAGCGACGACCAGCAGCACGCCTACAATCCATACGTCTCCCCGCTTCATGCGCCGTCTTCCTCTCGTATCGGATTATCTTCATTATGTGAAATTTTGCACAATCTCGCAGTGACGATCATCACTTTATTGCAAAGCACGGTTTGGTAAGCTGATCCTGAGCTTTCAGGCATAAGGAGGGATCTTTGATGCTGACCCTGCGCCGCTTCTATTTGTTGTTGATTGCGCTCTTTCTGCTGCCGATCATGCCGATCACGCTGGCCGGCTGCACGAAGGAGGCGCCCGCCACCGCCGGTTCGACACCCGTCTCCGAAACCTATTACATCTTCGACACGGTCATCACGGTTAAAATTTACGACCCGGGCGCGACGCAGCAGCATTTTGACGATATAAAGGCACTGCTCGAAAGAATCGATCGGGAAATGAACCGGCAGCGCAAAGACAGCGAAATCGACCGGGTGAACCGACAGGCAGGCAAGGGAGGCGTCCCCGTATCCGAGGAGACGTATCGCGTCGTCCGCACGGCACTGGAGTACGCTGTCGCGACGGACGGCAAATTCGATCCGACCGTCGGCCCGCTGGTCGATCTGTGGGGCATCGGCCACGAAGGCGCCGCCGTGCCCGGCAAGTCTGAGCTGGAGCAGGCGATGAAGCTGGTGAACTACCGGGATGCGGCCCTGGATGACGGCAGCATGTCGGTGACGTTGGCGCGTCCAGGCATGTCGCTGGACCTCGGAGCTATCGCCAAAGGCTACGCTGCCGACCTGATCGCCGGATATCTCCGGGACCAAGGCTTCGGCAAAGCGATGATCGACCTCGGCGGCAACGTGCTGGCGATGGGGTCGCGGCCGGATGGCAGCGGCTGGCGGATCGGCATCCAGGATCCCGGCGAACAGCGCGGAAATCCGCTCGGTATGCTGGAAGCGCACGATCAGACGATCGTCACCTCCGGCATTTACGAGCGCTATTTCGCCCAGGACCGCGTCATCTACCACCACATCCTGGATACGAGCACCGGCTACCCGGTAGACAACTCTCTGCTCAGCGTCACCATCGTCACGGAAGAGTCTATGCAAGCCGATGCCATGTCGACCTCCGTCTTCGCGCTCGGCTTGACGGAAGGCATGAAGTTCGTCGAATCCCGCGGCGACGCGGAAGCGATCTTCATCACGAAGGATAAGCAAATCTATCTCACAAGCGGACTTAAGGGGAAATTCCAGTTGACGCACGAGGATTATCAATTGGCGGAGGGGCCTTGAGCAGCGGGCATGCCCTGCGGTAAATGCAGCAAGTCCCGGATGTCTGCATCCGGGACTTGCTTTTCTGCGAAATCAGTGGATATAGCGCTCGATTCTGCCGATCGCCTGTTCGCCGACACTGCGCCACTTGCCTTCTTGCTCGATTCGGTCATCCGGATCCAGCGGATCCTGGAATTGATTCAGCCCAACCGCATTCAGCATGCTGTAATCCGAATCATCTTCAACCGGGCCGACATGCACGATATGCTTGAGCAGAAACGGGCGCCCGAACTCAAGCACGGCATCTTCCTGATCCAGCTTGCCCTGGACCGTCTTAACGGGCAGTCGCAAATAGATCGAGACGCCCTCCTGCTGATGCAGGACGGTATCGAAGTAGGCGTGGTCATACTCCCAATTGCCGTTCAAGCTAAACCCTTCTTTTTCGAAAGGTCTGTACAGCTCCCCGTAATACGCCTGCTTGCCTTCGATGTCCGACGGAATATCGAGCACGCTCGGTTCCTCCTTCTGGTGTGGAAGCGATGATTATCCAGAGGATTCCCCCGTTCCCTGCCGGCTATCCCGGTCGCTCAGGCCGATGTCTGCCTGGATTCGCGGGTGAACTGACTGGCCACCAGAATAATCGTACCGATGTAGACCGATATATCCGCAAAATTCATCGTCGCCTGCATGGAAAAATACAGGAAGTCCGTCACTTGATTGTAAATGAGGCGGTCGATCGTGTTGCCGAGCGCGCCTCCGATCATGAGCGCCACCCCGACCTGCATGATCGGCTTTCGAAATTTGCCCTTGCTTCGCAAGTAGAACCCGATGCCCACGAGCGCCAATGCCAGGATCGAAATCCATCTCGCGTAGCCATGAAGCAAATTGCCGGAAGTGCCCGGATTCTCGAAGCGGGCGAGCTGGATGAAGCCCAGAATTTCCGCCCGGTCCCCGATCCCCAGATTCATGCGCACCGCGATCTTCGTCACCTGATCGATGATGATGGATACCGCGATAATAACATAGAAGTACATGGACGAAACCCCGCTTATTCGAAATAAGTGTGAAGAGGTGGTGCTCGCCAAGCGCGTCCGGCATCAAAAGCCTTATGACGCACCTTCTGCAAATCCGACATATTGAAGGAACGATTGCAGCATGACGACCGCCTGTGCCCGCGTTGCCATGCCCACCGGCGCGATCTTCCGGCCCGGAAACCCGTTCAGGATACCGGCTTCGATCGATTGCGCGACAGAAGCTCTGGCCCATGGGGAGATGTCGTCCGCATCGGCATACGCAGACAGCGTTCCGTCCGCATCAGTCGCCGCAAGCTCCTTGCCGGTCAAGCGAATCGCCCGGACGAGCATGGACGCCATCTGCTCGCGGGTAATCAGCGCATCCGGCGCATAATGTTCTGTGTCGATCCCTTGCGTCAGATCGGCTTCTGCAGCCGTTTCGACAGCCTGAGCGTACCATGCCTTGGCATCGACGTCCAGGAACCGGCTGTCAGCCGCCTGCCTTCCCGTCTCCAGACCAAGCGAGCGCACGAGCAATGCCGTAAATTCCGCCCGGGTGATGCCAGCCTCCGGCGCGAACCGCGTCTCCGCGACTCCGCTCACGACCAGCTTCGCTGCCAGTTGCTCGACGGCTTTGCGGGCCCAATGTCCCTCAAGATCGGCGAATGACTTGCCGCTCGAAGCCATGACCGCATAGATGCTGTTGTGCGGCACGCGCATGATCATCTCCGGCTTGCCGTCCTTCCGCTCTTTGATCACGCCAGGGACATAATGCATCGTCCGGGAGACGGGGTCGAACCACACGGCTGTAAGAATCGCCTGAGGCGGCACTTCATCCAACAGCAGGGACTGCGACAAGTATCGTCCATTGAAATCCGAAATTTCCTCGTTCCGTTCGCCTGCAGAGACCCTGATCTGATAATCGACGGCGTGACCGACCTGTTCCATCGCCTGCCGGCCGGCCGCTTGCGCCAATCGGGATGCCGCTTCCCCGCCAACCCGGCTCATCGTCACGTTCACATTCAGAGCTTGCAGCTTCATGCCCCACTTGACAGCCAATTCCTCAAGTTCAAGCAACGCGACCGGCAGCCGCATGCTTGAACCGCGCAGCTTCACCAAGACAGAAGCATCCGGATAGGCGGCTTGCCATGCGGAGAAGGAATGCGCCGGGAACGTGAGCTGCACCGCCGCTTCCGAATCCTCGATTTCCACCGTGACTGCAGGCTGCTTCGCCTCGCCCAGCTTGTCCAACACGGCATCCATCATCTCTTCCGTCATGACGGCGGTCTCGACGACCGTGCCGTCCTCGCGGGTCGCCTTCACGATCATTGAAGAAGGGATGCGCACGTTGATGCCGCCATCTTCCGACCAGGAAATCGTGTATGCAGGGCTGCTCGCTTCCGCCGAATCGGATGAATCGCTCTCCGTATCCGGCTGCGCGGGCTCGCGGATATTGGCGATCGCGATAGTCTTCACAGCTTCATTGCCTAACCGATCCCGGGCATAGACCGTATACGATCCATTCTCAAGGACGTCGAAGCTGCTGTCGGCCAGCGTCGTACCGCCGCTCGGGAAGAAGGCTGCCGTCGGCGTGCCGGCCGCCCACTTGACTTCGACGACGCCGCTGCCTTCATCGCCAAGCGTTGCGTCGACGGTTACCTTGCCGACGGTCGGCGTGCCACTGTCCGGCGTCTGCGCCAAGTCAATCGAAGGTGCCGCCGCATCCAGCCGTATACCGCTCACGTCCACGACCGGCAAGACAAGCGCTGCGGCTTCTCCGGCCGCGGTCACGCCGGACCCGGCCGGCAGATCGATTGCCGCTCCCAGACCGATGCCGTCCCAATCCACGATGTCTGCGGGCACGTTATATTCGAATCGGAGTTGATGAAGCGCGCCCGCGGGTTGTCCTGCATAGTCCGCATATACGGTCTCTGCACCGATGAGCAGAGGCAGCCGCGGCGCGCCCGCAACGCTGACATCGTCCTCGTAAGAGACGATGAAAGTCAAGGTCGCTCCGTTGCCGTAGTCGCCGTTCGCCGGTGCGACTATGCCCGTCAATGCCGGAGCAGGCACTGCCACGTTCAGACGGTAGGCGCCTTGCGCAGTTCCATCCGATGAGATAACCTCCACCAGAACCTCGTTAAGGCCGGGCGTTACCTCCGTCTCGACAGAGGTTCCCGCTTCGCCTGCGATGGCCACGGATGCGCCAGCATCGGCGGGAACGGCAACGACCTCCACCTCGGTCACGTACCTGTCCAGCGTGATCGTATATACGCCCTGACCGGCCGAGAAGGCAGCATCCCAGGTACCTGTACCGACCGGCGGAGTGACCGTCAAGCCCGTCAGTTTCACTTTGTCGAGATCATGCTTCCACATCGGATACGTCGTGCCGTTCAGGATAGCCCAGTCGCCGGTGAAGTCCCAACCCGCTTCCGCATAGGTCGACTGCTGCTGCATCTGCGCGGTCGACATGCCTGTGCCGCCTCCGGATGCAGTCAAGCCGCTCACTTCCGCATCCCAGTAAGAATCGGTCGTGCTTCCTGCGGTCTGGCTGCCGATCAAGCCGCCCTTCAGGCCGTCGCCGGATACAGCCCCGGCATAATAAGCGCGGCTCACGTTCCCGCTGTTCGTCCCGATCAAGCCTCCGACTTGATCAGCCCCGGCTACGGTCCCTCTCGCGTAGACGTTCGTCACCGTGCCGTCGTTCTTGCCGACGAGCGCGCCGACATGATCTCTTCCCGCCACATTCGCGTTTTCGATTCCGACATTGCGGATGATCCCTTCATTGAATGCGAACAAGCCGACCGAATCCTCGCCTGCGCGCATCGCGGTCAGATGACGGATCACATGATTCCCGCCTTCGAATTGCCCGGTGAACGAATGGCTGTCGTCTCCGATCGGGTCCCAATTCGGATATCCCGACAGGTCCAGATCCTGCGTAAGCTCGTAATGATCGCTCAGCAAAAACCCGCCGGACCCGATCGCCGCCAGCTCATCGGCCGAGGAGATGCGGTGCGGATACGCAGAACTTCCGCTTTCGCGTACGATGTTCAACGTATAGTTGACGACGAACGGATTCGCCGATGAACCGGGAACCATGGCGTTTGCCGTGTATACCGCGATCGTGACCGTATTGGCTCCAGGATTCAAGGTCACCGTCTCGGCCGAGCCGCCTCCCTCGATCGACACCGCTGCGGACGAACCGCTCTGCGGGCTTGCCGCGACCGCGATGCTGCCGACATCTGCCCGCACCCGACCGGCGTACTCCGTATGGTCATTCGAGAATGCCGGCGTCAGTTCGACCGGACTGGCCGACAGGTTGTCCAGCAGCAATTGATCGTACTTGCTGCGGTGCATCGGATAGGTCTCGCCCTCGAACAGGCCCCAATGTCCTTCGCCGCCCGGCGAGAAGTCCAGCCATATACCGCTTGTCATCATTTGCGCGGTCGTCAAGCCTCTGCCGGCTGCCGATCCGGGCTCGAGCGTGAAGTCATAATAACCATCGACGACCGTAACGGGGCCCTCCAAATCCCCGATCAAGGCGCCGACACTGGAGTAACCTTCCACGCTAACCGCCGCATATACGTTCACAATTCGCCTCGGACTACTTATTGAAGTTAATGTGTAACCGATCAAGCCGCCGATATTATCAGTACCCGTCACGGTTCCAGTTACGTAAGCATTCTCGACTATGGAATCATCCATGTAGCCGACTAATCCGCCTACATAAGCCGTACCTTTTACATCCACGTTGACGAGGCCGACATTGCGAATCTCGCCATTCATCACGAGACCGAACAAACCGACATTATTGGCTGAACCGTCGATCTTCAGATTGGCGATCGTATGCCCGTTCCCGTCGAAGAAGCCCGTGAAGCCGCCCGGCCAAGGTCCGATCGGTTGCCAATTAGAAAAGCCGGACAGATCGATATCCGCCTCCAGGCGATAATACGCGTCAAGGTCATCGCGAACCTCATTCAACTGTGCAGCATTCGTAACGATATAGGGCGATCCCGCCAATCCGTCACCGTTCCCCGAGAATGCATAGGCTTGATGACGCTCAACCAGCAATACCGCCGCGCCAATAGCCATGAATGCAACGATCCAGATACTCCACTTTGCCAGCCCGCTTCTCGCCAACGTTGCTCCCCCCTGAAACAAAAAATGCCCTCCTCGCATTATAGCGAAGATTGACATTTTCTGCTACGTATCTTAAGAGAATTCGACTATAGCAGACGAGGGCTCACGCAAATTGCGAGAAACAAAGAATCGCTCCACTCCATTCGGTCGGCCGGCGAACCTCGATTCAGGATCGCACTTCGGCCAGAATCGACTGAGCGACGCTCCGGGCGCTGGAGAAAGCCCGCTCCGCAAGCTCTCCTTTGCCGGCACAGCCGTCCCCGCAGAAGTAGAACGGCACGTTCTCGAGCCGGTTCGGCAGCAGCTTGTTCGTCGCGATGTTCTTGACGCTGGACACCATGGCCTTCTTCGAGACGCGCTTGACTGCCAGCGCATCCCTCCACCCGGGATAGTATTTGTCGAACAATTGCTCCATCTGCTCCGTCTTCCGCTCCAGGTACGCTTTGCGCTCCGCTTCATCGTCGAACTGATCGTTCAAATAGGCAATGCCTTGCAAGAGCTGCCCGCCTTCGGGCACGAGCGTATGGTCCGTCGCGGATACGTCCGTGATGAACATCTTGTTGTCCATATCGCTGATGTAGCTGAACGGACGGGCGACCACGCGGCTCAGCCCGATGTCGTACACCATCACTTCCGTCGACGTGTTGTTCTCGTAGTCGGTCAGGAACGGTTCCCAAGCCGTGTCCTTGAGCAGCTTGCACACCTGCTGAACCGGCATCGCGAATACGACTTTATCGAACGCTTCTTCCCGGTGCTTCGTGTGCAAAATGAACTTCCTGTTCGCATACCGGATACCGTCAACGCCTTCTTGCAGGGCGATCGTCCAACGCCCCGACGCTTCCGCCTTCGACTTCAACTGGTTCGTGATGACCGCCCAACTGCCCAGCACGTAGTTCACCGGCCGTCCCGACAGGAACAGGTTGTGGTAATATTCGCTGATGACCGTCCCCGACACCTTGCGGGCGTCTTCCGGGGCGATGAAGAAATTCGAGCAGACGAGATGCTCCCACAATTCCTTGATGTCCTCCGAAGCGTCCGATTCAGCCAGATAGTCTCCCAGTGTCGGGTAATTCTTGATCGTATGCACCTGGGCGATGATCGCCGCCGCTTCGCCGACGAACCGGACCTTCTCCATCGTGCTCAGCAGGTCGGTCTTGACGATGTTGACGAAATCGAGCGGGGCCGGCGTCACCTGATCGTTCTTGGCGTACATGACCTTGCGCTTATCCACCTGCTTGCTGCTGAACGAGAGCTGAAGCTCCTTCTCCATCGTCGTAATCCTGTGGCGGTCGATGCCGTAGATCGCATGCGCGCCGTAGTTGAGCGTAAAGCCGGACTTCTCGTACGTGAATGCACGGCCGCCGAGCTGCGGGCTGCGCTCGAACAGGATGCCTTCCACGTTCGGTTGGTCCGACAAGTACGCGGCAGCCGTCAACCCGGCGAGCCCGCCTCCGATAATCGCAACTCTCATCCTGTTATCCTCCTGTCGCTGAGCCAGCTCCAATACCGACTGCGCTTGCGGGTTTCTTAGCCCGTTCCATGCCTGGGCCAGATTGCTGCTCATGAGCGCGACCAAATCTTCCGACTGTCCGAAGCACCACTGATGGACCGTGCCGGAGTAGACGGACACGAGCAGCTCCGCTTGCCTCGGTTGGGGCAGCCAGCGCAGCATGCTCTCGTATAAGTGGGAAAGCGCCTCTTGCTGGTGCGCAAACAGGGCGTCATTCTGCATGCTGAGCCCCATCAAGCTGCGCACGAGCCGCGGCGAAGCCGCCAGATTAGACGCAAGGTCTAATAGCAGCCGGTTAATGTGCCCTTCGAGCGATTGGACCTGTGTCGGCGACCGCTTCGACCACTCGTCGATCACGCCCCGCTGCCCCCGGCTGATCTCCGCAATGATCTCTTCCTTGCCGCGAAAATAATGGTAGAACGTCCCTTTGGACGTGTTTGTCGCTAAAATGATCTCGTCGACCGAAACGTTCTCGTACCCTCGTTCGGTAAACAGCCGAAGCGCCGTCTCGATCACCGCGTCGCGCTTCTTGCGGGTATTGATCCTCATGGGCACCCTTTCCTTCACCCTGTCATACAGAAATCATATCGTAAATTAGACTGATAGTCTATATGCCAAGCGCACAGGTTAGGCTTTCACAGCGATTATTCCCCCAACCGACCGCCGCAACCCGCCCAAAAGAAAAATGATTTCGCCGTCCCTCATGGACAGTACTGTTTAATCGAGAAACATCCGCTTAACGTAAGGAATGAAACTTGTAATTTCTTCTTGCAGAACAAAATCACCCTAACGGGTGACTTATCCTGCTCACCAACGGATCAATTGTCCGTTGGCTCTTTTTTTCTTACCAAGGTTCCATTGCATTCAGGGCAAAAAAACTCCGGTTCTTCTCCAGGTT